>TARA_R110002072_G_scaffold52528_1_pt1 | contig 25551 bp, 9 predicted proteins | sample TARA_R110002072 | Tara Oceans TARA_R110002072 (sample SAMEA4397118) | marine metagenome | biome: Polar Biome; feature: [SRF] surface water layer (ENVO:00010504); material: water (ENVO:00002006), including particulate matter (ENVO:01000060) such as... | depth 5 m | reverse complement strand
GTATTTTTACACCAGATATGGGAGGGATAAACGCTTCTTATATTAAAAAACCAGCAAAAGTTAATTGGAATTTTACGGTAGTTGGTGGCACAGCTATTCATAATCCTACCTCACCTAACCACCAAGATTTTGAACTACACGAATCTGAAGAAACAGAGTTGGTTATAAAAATACTAGCCTTAGCCGGTATAACTATAAAAGACGAAGGGTTGTACCAAATAGGATCTAACGAAGACAACAAGAGTATTCAACAAGAAAAACAATAATAAATGGGATTATTAGATAACACAACGCACAGTGCTTATTATCAAAATGGGGATTTTGGTGGCTACCAATTTACATCATTAGAAAATATTATAAATCAATTTATGGTGGCTTACGTTGGTGAAGAAAAAATAATAAGCAAAGCGAAAAGAGTAGACATAGCTTTTCACGCACAAAGAGCTATGCAAGAGTTATCATTTGACACTTTTAAATCTGTTAAATCACAACAAATAGAACTACCACCCTCGTTAGTTATGACACTTCCTCACGATTACGTTAACTACACTAAGTTATCGTGGAGTGATTCCGCTGGGATAAAACATCCTTTATACCCAACCTCTAACACTTCAAATCCATTTCAAATAGAACAAGATAGCGATGGTTCATATTCTTTTGCGGAAGAATTTGAGTTAGTTGTAAATAGAAGTTTTAGCAATCCGCTAGATCCACCTTGGCAAAAAAATTCTACGCAATTTCACGCATCCCAAATAGTAGCGGATATAAATATAACGGACGGCGCTTTAAAGTTTTCTCATAGAACACAAAGTAGCCACGGAGAAGTTGCGTGGGGAAGAGCTATAGCAGCTTGGCAAAAAATAGACGTTAGTAATCAAACTTATTTAGATATATCAGCTACTGGTACAGCTATAGATATGACTGATGGCGCTGGTGTGTTAAGGTTTGGGTTAAGTACTAGTATCCCTGATAATAATACTAGAAATTTAGTCGGTAACTACTCGACACCAACGACAAATAGCCAAATAAGTACTTTTGACCTTGTGAATGTAGATGGAAATAGTAGTTATTTAGAATGGTCATCAAGTGATGGGACTTCTGTGTCAAAAGAATTACTACAAGTCAACGTTGAAAATTATAACGAAGTTTATGTAGTTATAGTTTCTTTTCAAGAGTTTACCGCTGTAAACGAAACATTAACAGTAACAAGTTTTATAGATGATTTGTCAGTAACAAATAGCTCCGCTAATATATATTTACAATCTCCAGTTGGAAACAAAACAGAGTCTTCAACTTGGAACGCTTACAAATCTCACAATCCAAATTCACGAAACACAATAGATTCTTACGATTACGAAGACGACGTTTACGAGTTAAATACTGGTGGAAGATACGGTATTAATCCGCAGCACACCCAAGTTAATGGATCTTTTTACATAGATAATAGATTAGGAAGAATACATTTTAGCTCTAATGTTTCAGGAAAAACTGTAATATTAGATTATATAAGTGACGGTCTTGGAACAGACAGCGAAATGCAAGTACATAAGTTCGCGGAAGAAGCGTTGTACAAATGGATAGCACACGCTGTTTTGTCTACTAGGTCTAATACACCTGAGTATTTAGTAAATAGATATAAAAAAGAACGATTCGCAGCTATAAGACAAGCGAAACTAAGATTATCAAATATTAAATTAGAAGAATTAACTCAAATATTAAGAGGTAAATCGAAACATATAAAACACTAATATATGCCGGAAATTAAAAATAATTTTTCTCAAGGTAAAATGAACAAAGACCTTGATGAAAGGCTAATTCCAAAAGGACAATATAGAGACGCGATGAATATACAGGTTTCTACTTCTGAAGAATCAGACGTTGGAACCGCACAAAATATATTAGGTAACGCTAAAGTGGAAAATATTATTGGTGGCAATTGGAATGCAGTTGGAACTATAGCTGATGAAAAAAATAATAAATTATATTGGTTAGCACACAACGCAACTAGAGATGCGATTTTTGAATATAATTTAGAAGATAATACCACGGTTCCAGTTATCATTGATAACAATATGGATGTTTTAAAATTTAACGGAAGTTTAATAACTGGTATAAATATAGTTGACGATATATTAATGTGGACAGACAACGTTAACGAACCTAGAAAAATAAATATAACTAGATGTAAGCTCGGCGCAGACGCAACAAGTCCAAATTCTACACATACTAAACTAGTTGTTAATGGAAGCACTTCAGTTAAAGAAGTAACCACTTTTTGGACGCAGGCTTTTTCTAATACTAGTGCTGGTACAAATGAATTGTTTTTAAGTGGTATTGGAACAAGCTTAGATCCAAAAGTTAAAGTAGGAGATAATTTAATAGAGTTTCAAGCGGGTAGTTCGGATGATATTTTTAATCCACTAGATAAAGTTGTTACCGCTGTTGATTACTCAAGTGGAAAAGTAACTATAAACACTGATATCTACAATGGACTCGGAAATGCTTCTGTTGGTCAATACGTGAAGTTTGGTATAGTGAAACCTTTAGAAGAAAAACACATTACTGTTGTTAAAAAAAGACCTAGCATACCTCCTCAAATAGAAATTTCTAAATTCGCTACGTTAGTACCAACGGAAGTAACAGCCGCTTTATCACAGGGTAACAACGGTCAGTTTTTAGTTGTAGCTGGAGATACGGTGGAAATTAGAGTGCCTAGAATTAACACGAATGGAATAGTTTTCTCAGTTGGCTTTAATGCTATTGTTGGTGATACTGTATTGCTTAGCCAGTCTCTTATTCAAGGAGCGTTGCCTTCTAGCGCTGATTTAACTGGCGTTGTAACAAATATAGTTCAAACTGTTGGAAACCCAGGTTACCACACTTTTACGTTAGACGTGACTTCAATACTAGCTAACTTACCAACAACCGTTACCACATTTGACGGAAACAATATAGACACAGGTTTAACAATGAATGCGGTAGTACGATCGGAACTTTCAGGTTCTTTGTTTAGCGAAAGGTTGGTGAGATTTGGTACTAGATGGAAATACGAAGATGGCGAATACTCCGCTTTTTCACCTTTTACAGAAGTAGCGTTTAATGCTGGTACTTTTAGTTTTCACCCAACAAAAGACACATTTAATTTAGGTATGTTAAACAACTGCCAATCGATAAAGTTATCAAAACTTGTACCGCCAAACATACCTGAAGACGTCGTTCAAATTGATATATTGTTTAAGTTAGAGAACTCCAATACAATATATTCCATAGACAGTATAAAACCAAACGATCCAAAAGCCAGCAACTCTGATATTTTGAACAATTGGTATAAAAAAACTGATGAAAACGTAACTATAAGCATTCCTCAAAGTCCATTCTTTTCTTCTAACGTAGATTTATCTGGTTCTTATTCTGGAATTTACAATATAACAACAGAAAATATATACGCTGCTTTACCATCTAATCAATTGCTTAGACCCTGGGACAACGTTCCTAAAAAAGCTTTAGCACAAGAAATTACTGGAAATAGAATTGTATATGGTAATTACAAGCAGGGATACAGTATGTTAGATGGAAATAAAACCGTAAAGCCAAAAATAAGTGTTGACTACAGACAAAGATCTCTTTTTGGAGATGAAAGTTTAGTTTTTAACGAAGGTAGAAAATCTCTCAAAACATTTAAAAATTATCAAATTGGAGTTGTTTACGGTGATGAATACGGAAGAGAAACACCAGTGTTTTCTTCTCAAAACGCTTCTTTAAAAATACCTTGGGATGCTGATCATTCCACTATTTTTAACGGTAACGCTAGTAGGTCTACGCAATTAACAGCTAGATTAGAGGGTGATCAGCCTGATTTCGCTAGTTATTACAAATTTTTTGTAAAACAAACTTCAGGTGAATATTACAACTTAACAATGGACAAAATTTACAGATCTGAAGACGAAGAAAATTTATGGATATCTTTTCCTTCTTCTGATGTAAACAAGGTTCAGGAAGGCGAATACATAATACTAAAGAAGCAAGTTGATGTTAACGCTCAAGTTGATACAAATAATAAATACAAAATAATTGATATTAAAAACGAAGCTCCAGACTTTATAAAGTTTGATTTCAATAATGTTGGTACCGTTGGAGGAACTGATACGATTGTTCAAGATTTGTTTGTTGGTTATTCCACTGGCGTTAATGTACCAGAAAAAAATAATAATCAAATAGAAATAAAAAAATCAACATGGACAACTTTAGGTGGTTCTGATTTAGTTGAAATTGATGATAAATTACAACTAGTTTTTACTAAGGTTGATGGCAGTTCGGTGTTACAGTCTCAGACGTATGAAATTTCTACTATATCATTAACAAACAACGATTCTAATTATTTGATAACTCTTAACAAAAGTATAAGTATTTCTGATGATTGGGTTTTGAGCGATCAAAATAACGTTATAGTAGAGCACACTCTTAGAATTAAAATAAGTAAAAAAGTACCAAAAGATGGAGACGAGTTCCAAGGTAGGTTTTTTGTTAAAATTATATCTGATTTAACTGCAAAACAATATTTAGAGTCTTTAATTTTTAATGAAATAATTTATAGAAACTCAGCGTCTTTTGATGCTTATTATTTTGCAGACGAACAAACAGCCGCTAATAGTGGGGCTAGTGCTAATGACGGCGTTGTTAACGCTACCAATACCACGCGTTACAACGCTAGTGGTGATCCTAAATCTTTACACACTGAAAATAAAAGTAATACATTAGCCGCTTGGCAAACCCTGTATGAATTTGGACTAACATCACCTACACCAAACTGGTTTATTGACCAAGCTTATTTTGCTGGAGTACAACCGTTAGACACTTCTGATCCGTCTGGAGAAACAGGTTTACTAGGAGTGGGTGAAAGCGGTAGGTTTCATATAGGAGCTGGAGGGCCGAATGGTCAGTATTTTGTTGATAGCATTGAGGGTATGGTAAACACGCTGACTTCGGGAGCTGCTTATTCCAATCATGGCTCATCAGTAAACTCTAGTTCAGGTTGGGGAGCTAGAACTTGGACTTACAAACGTAGAGGACACCATAACCCAATTTCTTTTCCGGATAATGAAGTTGACGATATATACACGGGTGGACAAAATTACATGCATATTTCTTTTGGTCCTGTCGGTGAGGCTCTTTGGAAACCCAGTGAACCTAGGCATTGGAGTGGGCATACACACAAACAGGGTGGTTTTTGGCAAGCAATTGATCCTGGAATTTTTATGGAGGATTACGCAACTAACCATGGGCTTCCAGGAACTAGCAGCCAAAATTTTAAATGGCACAACACTATGCTTCCCTATATTAACAGTAGCACGGGTACAAGTCCCGGTGGATCAGATGGAGTAGAATCTCCAGAGTGCTTAGGACAATGGAAAATACAAGATCCGTTAATGGCACAAATAGCTTCTAAATTCCGTACTAAAGGATCGCAATTTAGATTTGATAATTTTGAAGAAGTTTTTACTATTACAAATTTTAGAGTAAAAAGGCTTTATAACCACACAGCGTTTAGAAAAACACAAAACGCGTGGGATGGTTCCGTCGCCAATAACTCTATACGCCCAAAATCTGTTGAAGAACTTTTTAGAGATTGGGTTATCTCAGTGGGAGGTAACAGTTCTAATAGTCACGGAGCTTCTGTGGCAGATCCACCAAACTCAGAGGCTCAACTTTTATACAACGCGCTAGAAGCATTTGGAGATCCCTCAAACAGAAGATTACTTTACATACTAGAGCTTGATAAGAATCCAGCCGACTTTTTCCAAACTAGTGACTTTGTTTTTGACGTAGATACGCTACAGGGTCTTAGATTTGTAGAGCCGACAGTAGTAGCTGGAGACACTTCTCCTACTATTAGTCCGGCAATATGGGAAACGGAATTAAAAAACGAAGCAGATCTAAATATATACTATGAGGCTAGCCAGGCTATTCCGTTAAAATTAAACTCTAGCAAAGAAAATTCTGAAATGTACGCTCCGATAGGATCAAAGGTTTGGAGTAGCAAAAGCGGATCTATGCCAATTTTAAATGATTTCCCTTTTGTTGTAACAAACTGGGAGCAAGATAGTAATGGTAATTACAGCGTAGTTGAAATGTTTCCTGGTTTACAAGTGGATACGAGTGTAGCTCACACTAACAGTAGCACAACAGAACAAACCAACGTGTTTTCTGGTAAAACGTTAAGATTTTTTAAACCTGACGGCAGTTATGTAAGCTCAAGGATATCAGAGGTAATTAACATACAAGGTGGATCTAATAGCAAACACATAACTAAAGTTAGAGTTGGAACTTTTAACTTTTCAAAAACTATAGGATTATCTTATTATGATTGTTTTAGTTTTGGAAACGGAGTTGAATCAAATAGAATAAGAGATGATTTTAACGCGATGACTATAAGTAAAGGTGTTAAGGCCTCCGCGGTACTAGAGCAAGAGTACAAAGAAGAACACAAAAAAAGTGGGTTAATATATTCCGGTATATACAACTCTACAAGCGGTGTAAATAATTTAAACCAATTTATTGCGGCGGAAAAAATAACAAAAGATCTAAATCCAACTTTTGGTAGTATACAAAAATTATTTCAAAGAAGAGTTGATTTAATAAGTTTTTGCGAAGACAAAGTAGTTAAGATTTTATCAAACAAAGATGCTTTATATAACGCGGACGGAAATTCTCAATTAATATCAACTAATAGAGTGTTGGGAGACGCAAATCCTTTTGTTGGAGATTACGGTATATCTAAAAACCCAGAGTCTTTTGCTAAAGAATCGTATAGATCTTATTTTACAGACAAGCAAAGAGGTGCGGTTTTAAGATTATCAATGGACGGAATCACACCTATATCAGAAGCTGGTATGTCTGATTATTTTAAAGATACTTTAAAAGGGGCTAGCAGTATAATAGGTAGTTACGATGGATATAAAAGACATTACAATTTGACAATTAATAACGAAACAATATCTTACAGTGAGAAAGTTAAGGGTTGGACTAGTTTTAAATCTTTTATACCTGAACTTGGAATTAGTTGTTCTAACGAATACTACACTTTTGATGCTGGCCAACCATATAAACACCACGTAACAGAAAGTCCTATTAATCAATCCGCTGTAAACAGAAATACCTTTTATCAAAACGCTTTAGTGCCATCAACTATAACTTCAGTTATAAACGATCAACCAAGTTTAATTAAAAGCTTTAACACTGTAAACTACGAAGGAAACGGAGGTTGGATAAACGCAGTTGTAACAACAGATCAACAAAGCGGAACTGTAGCTGATTTTATTAAAAAAGAAGGTAAGTTTTTTAACTATATAAAAGGAAAAGCTGGAGACGTAGATCTACAAGCTTTTAATTTTCAAGGAATAGGACAAACAATAGGAATAGAATATAACATATGAAACTAATAACATCATTTGATCTAGACACAGGAGACATGTCTGCTATTGCGCAGACTAGAAGTTATAAAATAATTGGAGAAGAGGGCGCTGTTTTTAGTCTACGAGTCTTTGATGAAGCTGGTCAAACTTATGATTTTAAAAATACTGAATTTGTTGCGGTAGAAACATCAAGCTGTAGATTAGCAAACGTAGCTTTAGAGGGAAATAGTTTTAGTGGAGAGGTGTCTTTTCCATCGGACAATAACGGCACGTATACTTTAGAGGTAACCACGTCACCACATTTTAACACTAAAATAGCGCAAGGGTTACTCGGTTCAAAATCTAACGGAGATAGTTTAAGTTACAATTCTACTAGGATTGAAAAATCAATAAAACGGGTAGCTGACACAGTGCTAACGTTTGGTGTTGCTGCTGCAACAGAAGCTAATTTCATTTCAAGTGACCTTGATCAAATTTCACGAACAACACAGTCGCCAGTTGTTACAACGCCAGCAACATCAGATATAAATTGGAAATTTAGGAACAATACAACAGACGCACAAGGATTTGGTTTTTTACCTGTTGGAGTATTAAGAACAGACGTAGATAATATTTCTACGGGTAGTAGCGTTGTTATAGGTGAAGATTCCTGGTATGCTGACACCACCGTTACTATATCTGACACAATATCAGATGATGGTGGAGGAAGTGATCATTTTGACTATCAAGTTGATAAAAATTCTCATCTTACAGTTGGCATGAAGATAGTAGGTGTTTCCTCAGGTAGTCTAGCAGGATCGCCTGTTTTAAGTAGAGTATATACTGGAAAAGTCAAGGGCGTAAACTTTGGTCAACCAAGTATAAAACTTAGTGCTGGTCAAGTTTTTGCTAACGGTGTGGTTTTAACAGTTAGGGCTTATGGTATCGCAGCTATTAATAGAGCCTTACAAATGAATTTTAAACTAAACGACATAACGCTAAAGCAAACCCCTTTAACAACAACTGTTAGAGGAGCAGTAGATAACGCGACAGCTGTAACTGTTAGTGGGACTTATGGCATAAGTAAGGGTGCTTTTATAGAAGGATTTGGTATAAACAACAGCGTTAGCAATCCTATAGTGGCAGTAGCAGATAGTGACGCAAGTGAAGGAATATTAACACTAACTGTAAATCAAACGATAGCAGATAAAACAGTTTTAAGCATAATAGGAAGTAGCAACGGTTATACCTTGAAAGGAAACGCATCTATAACTACTTTTCCCCCGGCGAACCAAACAATTTATTTGGATTTAGATAAAATACTAACTTTAGGAACAGCATCATAACATGGTAGATAAAATAAACTTTACACAACAAATAAACGATTCAGTACAAGTAGGTGATATACTATATTTTGCAAACGTTAGTCCCACGGATCCCACTCAAGCAAACGGACCTGTTACAGAAATAGGACCAATAACAGCCGTGGGAAAAAACTTTGTAGAAGTAGCTAGTGGTGCTCCAGCTGGTTTTACAGAAGCGCAAATAGAAACAGGGGTAGCGCCTCCACTATTTATGTTTAGAAAAAACAACGAAGTAAATATATCTACTTTAGTAGGTTATTTTGCTGAAGTTGAATTATCTTCGTCTAACACGGGTCGATCTGAATTATATAATATTGGCTCAGAGATATTTGTTAGTAGTAAATAATGTGTAAAAAGTGTAATTATAGATAAAATAAATAAAATATGAAATATTCAGCGTTTAAAGAAAAAAGAAGATTAGAACAAAATTCAGAAGCGTCTCCAGCTAAATTCCTTAGTCTGCTATTTGGTGGATCTAAAAGAAGAAGAGAACAAAGAGCGGCTAACGAAGATCACGAGTACTGGATGACAGAGTGGGATAATCAAAAAATGAATAATCCATACGCTGGGGTAAAAAATCCATACGCGGACATGGAGAACGTTTACGAAGATGCTCAGGTAAATCTTCAAGCAGCAGATTACGCAAGAGAACAATCACAACAAAACATGGCTAATATAATGAACAACATGTCTGCCGCAGCAGGGTCTTCGGGTGTAGCTGGGTTAGCGCAAGTATTAGCTAACCAGGGTGTTCAGCAAGCTAGACAACAATCTGTTGATATAGGAAAACAAGAGCAGGGTCTAGAATTAAGAGCTTTAGGTGAAGCTGGTAGATTAGATCAACTTGAAAGAACTGGAGAACAAAAAAGAGATATGTTAGAAAGAAAAGGAACAGTAATGGTTGAAGAATTTGATAGACAAAAAGTTAAAGATCAATTAACCTTTGCTAGAGAAAGAAAAGGATACGCAGACGCTGCTGTAGACCAAGCCCGAGCATCTAGAGATGCTTTTTTAAGTAGCGCTGTTAGTGCTGCAATACCAATGATGTCGGATATTAGACTAAAAGAAAATATAACGCACACTGGTACCTCAGAGTCTGGTATACCTATTTATACGTTTAACTACAAAGATAGTGACAAATTATGGTCTGGAACAACGGCACAAGACTTATTAAATTTAGGTAGAGAAGACGCTGTTGAAATTATGCATAACGGATATTATGGCGTTGATTACGGTAAGATTGATGTCGATATGGTATCTAAAAATTAAATAATATGGCAAGAAACAAAGATGAATTAATAACTTATTATGAAAATATACCCTATGGGAATAAGTCACGAGCTTGGGAGGTTCATGGTCCCGCTGTAGATCAAGCGGTAAAGGAACAAGTTAAATCTCTATTCACAATGGTTGATGTTGCTACAGAGCAGGGACAATCAGAAATTGCTGATATTTTAAAATCTGGAATTTATTCTATAGCTAAACAAGGCGAGAATTTAAAAAGTATAAAAGAAGAACACTCACAGAACGTTGAAATAGGATCTAACTGGTGTACTACTTACGGATGGGACGATAACTTTTTTACAGAAAAAGGAGGGATTCGTTTTGACGAAAACAACAAAGTAGTTTTATCAGCTATAAATCCACTGACAGGACAAGTTGAAGAAAAATATATACCTGACGTAACTAAAGATTGGGAATCAATAGGTGATTGGATGCAAACATTATCATCAGCTAAACAAGAATTAATAAAAGCTAAAGGTAGCATGGAAAATGGCGCTCCTTTTGATATAGATTTTTTTGTAACTAACCTTCTAAAAAGAAATTGGAAAAGTATACTAACGGATCAAGACCCTACGATAGATCCTAATGGCCCTTCAAATGGATATAGATTACAACAAATCTTACACGAGGAAGCCGATGTAGATGGTAACATACCTGCTGATTACAACTTAGATAAGCATTCTTTTAATCCTGAGTTTGACACTAGATTACACGCCGCAATAGCCGGTGAGTTAAAAAGAGCTTTTGATCCTAACTGGCAATCACCAAAAGAAGAAGAAGAAGCTAAGCAGTTAATGTCTAGAATAAACGCATAAAGCATGGCATTTAATACTATTCCTACATCTTTAGAAGAAGAAAATAAAAAACGTAAGCGGTTAAAGGCAGAGGCTAAAGAATTCTTTAAATATATAAGTACAACTATAGATGATTCGGAAGAAGAAAAAAAAGAAGAACAAGAAATAGGACCCGTAACTTTTGAAGAAGAATTAAAAAAAGCTTTTACCCCTTATGTTGAATCTGGGAAATATAAAGAAAGTGAACTTGAAGTTATTAAAAAAAGTTTATCTAATGATATTTCAGGGGGTAACCAAGTAGAGGGGCAACCAACAAAAGAACCACTTAAAACAAATCTTAACCTAACAGAAAAAACAAACAAAGGAGTAAGTTGGATTAAAAAAAATACACCGAAAAAACCAGGTAACAAATACATTGAGATAATCCCCGATTATTTAAATAGTAATTCTTTGTTTTCGTCTGTGGTACCTGATAATCGTGCAACTAAAGGTAGTTATTACGATCCTTCTTTAAAAGAGATAATAGGGCCTGGGAAATATGAAGAAGCCTTAATAAATAGAAAGCAAATAGAGATAAATAAAGATAATAGTTTAGGTTATTTAAGAATTTACGATGACTCAGTGTATGGTTTGGGCGTAAATAATGAGGGCTTTGAAGTAGGAAGAGAGTACGTTGAGATAGATGGTATTAGACGCACTAGAAACCAAGCGGGTCAATTCGTTTACGAAATATATAACATTGAAGATGCTTTATCTGAGGAAACCAATATAGATATAGAAACAGAGTTAGAAAAAGCTTCAAAAGATCAAATAGAGTTATTCGATGATAAATTGTTTGATTATGAATGGGAAAATATTACAAATCAATATTTAAACAGTGAGAACTTAACGGCCGGAGGAGATGATCAAGTTCAAGCCGAAGTCTCTATTAACATAGCCGACGAAGATAAAGTAGTTACCGAAGTTAACAATGTTGATGACGTCGATGTTGTTCTTAGTAATATGGACGAAGAGACTATGAAGAAATTATTAAAGATAGCTTTCGACGAAGCGTTAGGAACCGAAGAGTTAGATTACGAAAGATTTAGACAGGAGACCCCTTTAAACGATGAATTTAAAAAGAGGTTAGAAGAGGAGGGTATAACTTTTAAGATATATACCAAGGGTAATGAAGCAGATCTCATCGGTATATTTCGTGGTAATGACAAGTTAGGAACATTAAAGGCCTATGGAGATCCTTTGAATCCAGAGTATTACAATATTGAACAACACATGGAAGATCGAGCGTTAGTGCTAGCTCAAGATAAACAAGAGATTTTACAAGCTATATCGCAAGAACTATTTGAAAAATGGAAGCCAAAGTTTGATTTATTCTTTAGAGGTACGGTTGATTCAAATAATGAACCTAATATGGATGGGTTTGACTATACTGTCATCGATTCGTTCCCTAAGATTATTCGAGATCTTGAACCAATGGAGATAACTTACCCTACGGATCCAAGTGACCCAATGTATAGAAAAGATCTCGCAGGACAAACGATGGAATACGTACTTTTGCCAGATATTTATAAGAAAGGTAGACGTGGTAAGCCTCATACGTATATAAGAGACGATAAGTATATACAATATAAGAGTCAAAGTGAAATAAAAAACTACACAGACGACATATTAGATTATTTTGAAGAAATGGGATTACCACGCCCAACAATTCAGTCATTCAAAAAAACAGATGCGCTGAAGCATGGGCTATTTATCAGTGCTCAAGCGTGGGATGAATTGTTTAAAAAGAAGAAAGCTAGTATGTTGATTAATAATAAGGAATACAATGAATTATTAAAAGAACAAGATTTAGATAGAAAGAATGTCGTGGATATGGCGCATGAAGCGTATAGGTTTGAACCTGAATGGAAGCATTTTCCTACTACCATTGTAGATGAGATAAATTCAAGACTATCTAGCACTGGTTTTGAATCCGCTAGCACTTATCATAAAAAAACAATAATAGATAACCTTTGGAAGGGATTAGAAGAATATAACAAAAATCAACAAATCGCGATTCAAAACGATGAATCCTTAAGTTCAGAAGAAAAGGAGAAGCAGTTCAACGCTGTTAAAAGTTTGAGTGATAAACAAAAAAAAGAATTCTTTTTCATGATGTATGAGAAGCATTTAGCTTGGCAACCAAGTTCAACGATAAAAGCAACCGAGCAAGATGTAAAGGATGGGTTAGCAGATGAAGTTGGTGGCCCAGTAAAAGAGTTTAGTGTTTACGCTCTTAAAGATCTAGCTAGAGATATTCTTTCTCCTGAAAAATTTGGAGAAGGCGGAATAGCTGGATTACTCGCGAAAGCTAGGGAAAAAGGCGATACAGTCGTGGAGAAAAAATTAGAGTATCTTTTAAAATACGCTGACTTACTACTGAAGGCAGATGAAAAAACGTTATCCGGTAAGGATGGTCCGTTAGACGCGTTCGTAAAAGGGTTTACGAGTAACGAATGGTATGAGTATTTACCTTTTGCAAGTAGTATAAGCAAGATTAACGAATCTACGTGGCTTAAAGGTGCTTCTGATAGAATAATGAACTCTGACATGCTGCAAAAAAGCGATCCAAGATACGACGAGAGTATTGAAGCTGCTACCGCTGAAGATAGGATGATGATGTCTTTTTACAGAATGCACACTATGATGGAGACAAAACTCGAGGAAGCTGGCGGTACGATGGGTACGATGGGTAAGATAGTAGCAGACATGTTCCCTTACATGGGGGAATTTGCTATGACAGGAGGTTTGTATACACACACACAAAAAGCAGTCAACGAGGGATTAAAATATGCGATGTACCACCAAGCTGTCCAACATGGGAAGTTAAAGTTCCTTCGCCCTGATAACGTGTTTAAATTCGCACAAAGAGCAAATATTCCTGGTGGTGTTCCGATTTTTGGGATCTCTAAGGAAATGGGTATGAAATTATCTGATGACGTTGCAGGTTTTGTTAGTTATATATTTGGTACCGCGGCACACGCGGCGGGTAATCCACAGCAATATATTCTACACACTATAGAGAGAATGACTCCTCAAACTAAATTTGTCCTTTCAAATAAATTTGACGATGTAGTTACCTCGGCGGATTTAGAAGTCGTGAAAACGTACCTTTTAAAAGGGGTTGAAATTCAGGGATTCGATCCAGGAATTGTTGAGTACACGTGGGATAAAGGGAGTTGGGAGGGACAACCAATTAATTTTGAGGTAGGCGAAAAAAAGACTTTGAGAGGATTTCCGTACGATGAGGCAGTACACCCTAAAAACCCTAAAGATGGTTTTTTCTATGCTGACGAAGACACCAAAACTTTGTATCAATACAACGCAAAGAGCGATAGTTTTAAAAAGATCAAAAAGAAATCAGAGTATTATCAAACGTATCTAGACGAACTTGATAGAGTAGAGAAAGAAGCAGAATCCAAAAAAATACCTACAGATTTTGATATATCCGTATACGAGGGAATGACTATTGATGAAATTTTACAATATAACACGGATAATTTTGAAAATAAAGAAAAATTAATAGATGGCCAAACGTACACAGCTAGTCTTACTGGGCAAGAGTACACCTATGATGGAAATGTAGCGTGGGATGGAGAAATCCCTGAGGGGCTTCGTGAAGCTTTTTGGACAGCGTATGGATTAACTTGGGCCGAAATGTCGACAGAAAGATTGGGAGAGTTTTTACCTGGAGCTGTACAATGGATGACACCCGCTCAATTACGAGGATTTGGAGAGTACACAAGAAGAATGACCATTGGTAGAATCGCTGAAAAAATAGGGTTAGGAGATAGATCGGAACTTCTCGGACACATCATAACAAACCAAATGGGTTATCACGGTTGGATCGCTGAGGTAGGTGAAGAAACAGTTAATCAAGCTTTGTCCAGCATGATAATGGGAAAAAATTGGGACGAGGGTTTTCTTGATGAAGATGGAAACTGGGATGAAAAGTTTTTTGTAGAAATGGGAGGAGCAATGTTTATAACGTCTCTAACTTTTTCTGGAGGTAATTATATTCAAATGCGTAGAAGAATAAATAAAAAAAATAAATAATGGCAGGAGGAGGAAAACCATACAGAATAATAACAAAGGATAAAACGTACGAATACAGTACTTACGCAGAGATGCAGCGAGCTATAGTAAACAAACTAATTCCTAATGTTGAAATGGAATTTGACTTCGCGAAAGATAGAAAGAGTGATATAGATAAAATAAAAAGTTTAATTTCAAAAGAATATCGTGAGATTGAATACGCACCTGTAGAAGAAGAAAAGAAAGAATCAGAAGAAAAGAAAGTTGTTAAGTTACCGAAAAAGAAGAAAAAAACTACTGAAGCTGACCTTATTTACGAAACGGCTTATCCAGAAAAGAGAAAAGAGAAAAAAGAAGATAAGATTCAGATTGCTCCAAGACAACAGCCAGGACCAGGACAAGAAGTAATATTACCAACCGAAAAACAACCAGAATATGCGCCACCTGTTGACACATCGGCACCTAGATTTAATCTCTACGGGCAGCAAATAGACGCTCCTTCTGGAGAACAAAGTTATTTTGAAGAAAAAATTGATGATCTTAACATTTCGAGACTACAAAGAGATCTAGAAAAACAAATAGACAAAACAGTAGCGACAGAAATAGAGGTAGTAAACGCTTTAGAGAGTGAAGAGAGAAATAAATTAGAATCGTACGAGAATAGATTAGAAGAGTTAAACGACAAAAAAGATTCTCTTGACAGTAAAGACAAGGTAGAAATTGCTAAAATAGATAGAGAAATTACACAAGTTGACACTAAGAAGAATAAACTATTAGAGCCTGTAAGAAAAAAAATAGAATTAGAAAAAAGAACTGATGCATTTGAACAAAGAAATCAAAGAGTTCGAAATTTAATAGATGCTCTAGACGTAGATTTCACTATTGATGTTTCTGTTACTAGTGCAGAGTTCTTAGATAAAATGAAAAAGCATCTAGCGGCGCAAGCTAATGATTTAGATAGATTAATAAAGGTAGCGAAAGAAGAAGGTAATTCGGAAGAAATGGCGAAACTTACCACACAACTATCTATAGTTCAAAATGAAATGTTGCAACTAAAAGACGTTGTGAACAAGGAGACTGGTAAACTTGAAATGAGTAAGTACGCTAAAGAATCTATGGATAGTCACGGTAGTATATCTTTAGATGGTAAAGTTGCTTTTATCAACACAGAAGTCTCTACAGCTGAGGAAAATAACAATTTCAATGTTGCTGCCCACGAGTTTTTGCACCGTTTATTAAGAAAAACCTTAAAGAAAAATCCAGCTATTCAATTAGCTATTGGTAAAGCTTTACATAAGCACATAATGAAAATTGATCCTAAAGGTGTTCAAAATAGTGAATTTAGAAAACGATTAATAGGGTACAACGATAAACACGCTGAAGTAGAGCAACTTGTTACACAGATGAACCAAGCTAGAAAAAATGGTAACGAACAGTTATGGGAAGAATTAAACCAACAAAGAACAGAGTTAGAAAGCAAATTAGCTCCAAATCAAGCTGAGGAAGTTTTAACTTTATTTTCTGATGCTGTTTATTATGGGGAAATTGCGTTTAATGAGACGTTTTGGACTAAGTTAGGAGATGTATTTAGAAGAATATTTAGATCTTTAGGTGTAAAATCTAAATGGAAAAACGGTAGAGATGTTTATAATTTTATAAGAGATTATAATAGGTCTATAGAAACAGGTAGAGGATTTAGAGCGCTAAGTAAAGAGTTAAGAGAAGGGATAGAAATAAAAGGTGAGTTAGCAGAAGATGTTAAAAAAGAAACAGAAGCAATAGAAAAAGAAGGTAAAGATCCTGAATACCAATCTGATATTTTAATGTTCTCTAAACCAGGCTCTGATTTTAATACTGTGTTAGACAATGAAGTCGAAGCCTCGGCGGGAGTAAAGGGATTTAGTTTGTTATCTGCTGACGAGCAAGCTAAAATATGGAAAAGTATAAGCGAAGAAGAAAAACTAATTATTGGTATGCAGTTAGGTCCACTTTGGAGATCGTGGGTTGGCAGACAAGCGGACGGCAGGTACGAAAACAATCCTGGTTGGGATAAATATCGTGGTGAATTTTTAGATAAAATAACTACTGGTATACAAAAAGAAGATAATGGTTTACCATTCTTATTTAAAACATGGAATCCACTAGAATCTAAACTAACAACATATATAATAAATAATCTACCTCTTAGAATGCCCCACACAACCAGAACTATATCTGGGTTTAGTGAGATTACAACAGACACCTCTGGTGCTAAAGAAGTTAAAGCACCTCAAGATATTATAGTAACCGATAAAGTTAAAGAACAAGTTAAAACTCCTTTGCTATCTGGATTTACTTTTACTAAAGAACAAATAAGAGCATTAAGAAAAGCTGTTGCTTCTATAGTTGGAACTAAATTACCTGCTTTAGATACCGCTATGTCTAAAAACAAATCTATTAGTCCTTTAATAGCTGAAATAAAATCTCAATTATACGCTGAAAATGGGCCTATTCACAACGTTGTTATAGACGTGATGAGTGGTAAGATGGTTGAGTTGACTGAGAAATACTCTGGAAAAAAAGATCCTAAAACAAAAAAGCCATATACTAAGAAACAAATAGAATCTTTAGCTTTTAAAGGTGCTGTAGAGGCGTTTTTTAGAGATCCTAAACACGTAAAAGCTATAATAGAAGCAATGCCTACAACTTGGTTAGCAAAGCATTTACCGATGGCCGTGCAGAAGAAAGTTGTTGGAGTAGGATGGACTACTAATTTCAAAGGAAAAAAGAAAGGTACTAAACGTGGTGATATAGATTTTTGGAAATCTTCTGAAGAAGGACCGTACAAGGGTATGACCGATGGTAAACAAAAGATTAGAAGAAATCCTAACGCTACAAAAGAAATTACTCCAGCTATGTTATTAAGTGCTTTTGTTAAAGGGGATACTATTAGTGATATAAAAAGAAAAGGATTAAACAATATATCTTTAGCAGTGACACAAGAATTAGGGCTAGAAGTATTTAAAGCAGATATGCTTAATAGTGGCTCTTTAAAGGATCTGTTTGTTGGTAGGCAAGAACTGTTTAACAGGGTGTTAGATAGTAATTTTGTTGAAGAATACGTTAGACAAGCAGACAGAGGCGTTACTATGTTTAGTTTAAAGTCGAAGATCACCACTTCCATCATGTCAGCCGCAGATGTTGAATTAAAGAAGCGAATAGATAAACAAGCAAATTACAACGATATAGTCGAGTTAGCGGAGCAACAACCTATTGACGTGACTACTGAGGATGGTAGAATTAAGTACCTAGAGTTCTTTACAGAAGTAGTTGTACCGTTGTTCCCTAAAGAAGTTTTATTAGAAACGTCAGGAACATTTGCCCGTGGAGATAGAATTTACGATAAAGAAACAGGTGAATTTGTTCCAGAACTATTAGAGAATGCTTATAAAGCTAAGTATATATGGCCAAATAAAGAGCAGTTTGAATATTACTTAGATCAATTAGAAAGTCAAGGAATTAGATTTGGTCTTAAGAAAAACCCTAAAACTGGTAATTATATTAACCTCACAAAGAAAGATAAAACCGATATGCTTAACGCTGTTAAGCGTGTTCATTATGGAAAAAATACCAAAAAAGATCAACAGAAAAAAGTAAATGACAACGCTTTAAAAGAAAGTAAAAAAAGAGGGAGTAAATTAATATGGGAGATTATACAAAGAGAAGTACAAGCAGATGCGAATACTATTCCAGGTTTTGCTGTGATGCTCTCTTCTTCTAGTCAGTTTCAAGGACACCTTATGCGTACTGGAGCTGGTGTAAACTTTTATAATTTACTAATAGGTCCAAATAAAGAGGTAAATAGAGAAGAACATACCTCACCTATTACTGCCGTTGGAAAGTATTTATTTATAAACGCTATTGCTGGAAATTTATTTACAGGTAAGGTTACCACGTATGACAATATTATGAAGTCTTATTTCCAAGGTGCCTTACCGTTGTTTATGGATAGTAGATTAAAACAAAAAGGACCTGATGGCAAAATGTTATATAATTATTCTGACATGCCTCCTTTAGAGCATTTAGCTGGTATTTTTAATGGTGATATTTCTATTTGGGCTAGATATTTTCATCCTAACGTAAATAGTAATTTTGATATATCTCCTGAAGACGCCGCGCAAATGTCTGAAAAAGATTTTAAAAAATATATTAAAATAGGAGGAATAGACCCTAATGTTATAATTTTAGCAGGTGGACAAACGTTAGCTAAATCATTCGGTGTTAATGTTGACGTAGAGTTAACTCCTCAAATTATAGCGGCTCAACAAGGTTTGATATATAGAATATCTATCGGAGAAAAAATAAGTAAAAAGAAAATAAATAACATTCTTAAAGCGGCTACTAATATTAAGATTTCTCCTAATTTAGAAAGTAACCTAATAATGAGTAAGGCTATATTAAAATCTAGAACGGCTTATTCAAAACCATCAAAAGGAGCGAGCATATGGGATTTTGATGACACATTAGCGATTACTAAATCTGGGGTTAGATACACTATTCCAAATACTAATGGATTACCTCAACCTAGTAGAAAAGTTATATTTATGGCTGGTAGCGCTGGAAGTGGTAAAAGTAACGTTATTAATAAATTAAACTTAAAAGAACAGGGGTTTAAAGTTGTTAATCAAGATATATCTTTAGAGTGGTTAAAAAAGAATAATGGGTTACCTGAAAATATGAACGATCTTACTAAGGAACAAAGAAGTACTTTAGGTAAGTTAGGTCATCAAGCTAGAGGTATAGCTAAAAGAAAGATGATGAAATACCAAGGTAACGCAGAGGGTATAGTTGTTGACGGTACAGGTGCTTCCTCAAAAGTAATGGAAAAAATGGTTCAAGAGTTTAAAAACAAAGGATACGATGTAGGTATGTTATTTGTTGAGACTTCTTTGGACGTTGCTTTAGAAAGGAATTCAGCTCGAGAAGAAAGATCTTTATTAGACAAGATGGTGATAAGGAACCATGAGTCAGTACAAGGTAATAAAAATACCTTTAAAAAGATGTTTGGCGAGACGTTTATCGAGATTAATACTGATAATTTAAAACAAGAAAGTCCAATGCCTAAAGGTGTTGTCAAGGAAATGGATAACTTCACTAAAGGATATGTTAAAGGTAGATTAACCGCTGAAGAATTTGCAAGCATGGGAGAAGATTTACTAACAGAAGGAGCTGAGTTTGATTTTGTAGAGTTTAATGTTGTTACAGAGGGAGAAACAGGACCATTGTTTGGTAAGGCTTTAGAAAGAGTTAAAAAGTTTGGTACTAAAGATCAATTTATTTTAACTGCTCGACCAGCAGCTTCAGCACCTCACATACAACAGTTTTTACAAACCCAAGGGTTAAACATACCTTTGGAAAATATTATAGGATTAGGTAATTCTACGTCAGAAGCAAAAGCTCTATGGATAGCTGGAAAAGTTGGAGAAGGTTATAACGATATATATTTTGCTGATGATGCACTAGCAAACGTACAGGCAGTTAAAAACATGTTAGATCAATTGGATATAAAATCTGATGTTCAGCAAGCTAAATTACAATTTAGTAAAACTATGAACACTGAGTTTAATTCAATATTAGATGCAAATAGTCTTGTTAATGAACGTGAGGCAAATAGTATTAATAACGTAAAGGGCGTTAATACATTAGGTTCAGAAAACGTATACAGAAGTATTCAATTCTCTAAAAAACATAGGGCAGAATATGAAAACATAATATCTAAACATCGTCCTGATTTAGTTAAAGAAGGAAAGGTATCTCAAACTATAGACGCTATGTTTGTCTTTGTAGATGACTTAAATATTACTGTTGATAAGAAAAGGAAATATGAAAGAATAACCACTAAGTGGTTAGCAACAAGTAATATAAAATTAATTGAAGATAGGTTTAAAATAACAGACGCTGTTAATTTAGCAGAAAGATATAAATTAGATTTATTCTCTTATAATAATCCTAATGAAATTATAGAAGCTTACGCTGGTAAAGTTAAAGATAAGGTTCTTAATCCAAATAAAGTAAATGAATTTGGCCCAAGTAAAACTACTAATAAAAAACACGGTATTACAGAGCATGAAGTTGAAAATACAAAAGAGGGACAACAGGCGGTTAGAGATATTGTAGACTCACATTGGGGTAAAAATTCTAACCCATGGTGTTTGACACAGGCAAAAGAAGGTAAGTTAACGGCTGATGCTTGGACAAACTGGAGAGGTTATGAAGATGGTCCAAAAAGAATAGTTTTTCAAAATGGTAAGTTATTAGCTTTCTATGCAAGTAATCAGTATTGGGATAGAATGGATAACGATACAGACTACGCTGTTGTGCAGATTAAAAAAGGTAGGGTTACAAATAAAGTAGAACTCGTACCAGAGGGAGAGTTTGTTATGGAAACTCGTACTGTAAGTAAAGATGGTAATACCGTTACAACAGAATATTTTGCGGAAACAAAAAATTATAACGCTGGAACTACGGTAGTAGAGAATAGAGTCAATGGTGTCACGATCAAAGAGTCAGTTATTACAGAAGGAGATTTAACTTCGGTTACGGAGTTTAAAAACGGTAAGGCTGTTGTTCAATATGAATTTGGTGCAGATGGTAAAGCAACCGGTGTTAATAATTACAGTGGAGTATTTGGAGACATGATCTCAAGTGACATAGTTACAAAAAAAGGAGACATGATAGAGTTTCAGTACAGAGAAGACGGATATGCTTATATGTTTGCTAGTATTAATTTAGACGCTCAGGGTATCTCAAGAGATAGTAGCACTTATAATATTTCAGAAATAGGATGGAGAGTACCGGTAAAAAATTCTGACTTAAAAAACTTTATACAAACAGTAAACGGTAACGTAAGAATTGATCTTAAAAAAGTTTTAGAGATAGATTCTAATGTCAAAGGACTACCTAAAAAAGCCGCTGGTGATAAAAGTGGTATTCAGTTTAGTAAGAGAGGTAGTAAAAAATTTAACGAAATAATCGAGCAAGCAACGGGCGTAGAAGTAGAAAAGAAATTTTCAGGAGCGCAGGCTAAAATAAAAGGATCAAAACGTAAGATTAGAGGTTTGGTACCGCCCTCCGCTCAAGACTTTTTAGGATTATTATATAATTTCTTACCACAAGGCGAAAAAGGAGAACAAGCTTTAGAGTTTTTTAAGAAATCTTTAATAGATCCTTTTGCTAGAGGTATAAACGAATTAAATACAGCTAGACAAAACTCTGCGGTAGATTATAAAAAATTGCTAACAGAATATTCAGATGTAAGAAAAACACTGCTCGATAATATTGGAGACACAGGTTTTACTAACGATCAAGCCGTAAGAGTATACCTATGGAGTAAGTCTGGGTTTGAAGTACCTGGATTATCAAAAAGGGATTTAGCGTTGTTAACTAAACACGTGGAAAGTAATGCTGAATTACAGGCTTTCGCTGATAATTTAGGTTTAATTTCGAAAGGTGAGCAAGGGTATTCTAAACCTGGTGAGTATTGGTTAGTAGAAAATATCTCTTCAGATTTATTAAGCGACGGAGCTATTGGTGATGCTAGAGCAGAATTCCTTGCTGAGTGGCAGGAAAATGTAGATGTAATATTTTCTAAAGAAAATATGAACAAAATACAGGCTATATATGGATCTAAGTTTAGAGAGGCGCTAGAAGACATATTATACCGTATGAGGACCGGTAAAAACAGACCACAGGGCGGAGGTAGATTAAGCAATATATACACTAATTGGGTGAATAATTCTGTTGGCGCTATTATGTTCTTCAATGTGCGTTCCGCGGTTTTACAGACTATATCTGCTACAAACTATGTTAACTGGTCTGATAACAATCCATTAAAAGTTGGCGCTGCATTTGCAAACCAAAAGCAATTTTGGAAAGACTTTGTTTATATATTTAATTCAGATTATTTGAAACAAAGAAGATCTGGTAATAGAAGAGGGGTAAACGAAGCAGAACTTTCAGCAGCTATTTACGGTAGTGAACAACCTATGAAAGCAGCGTTAAACTACTTGTTAAAAATAGGGTTTTTACCTACTCAAATTGCAGATAGTTTTGCTATCGCTTTTGGTGGCGCTGCTTTTTATAGAAACAGAGTAAAAACAAATCTAAAAAAAGGTATGTCACAGAAAGAAGCTGAAGATTTTGCTTGGTTAGATTTCCAAGAAAAAACAGAAGTATCCCAACAGTCAGCTAGACCAGATCTAATATCTCAACAACAAGCAAATCCATTAGGTAGATTAATATTATCTTTTCAAAACACACCAATGCAGTATGGTAGAATAATGAACAAAGCACTTAGGGACATTGCTAACAACAGAGGTGATTTAAAAACGAATGTATCAAAAATAATTTACTACGGCGCGCTACAAGGTATTTTATTTACAGCGCTACAATCTGCTATTTGGTCAGCTATAGATGATGACGAAGAGCTCAATAAGAAAGAAGAAAGAATGCTAAGTAACATGATAGATTCTTGGTTGTCAACATTTGGTTATGGTGGTAAAGCTGTTTCAGCTACTAAGAACACTATAATAGAATATTTTAAACAAAGAGAAAAAGATTTAGATGATGATTTTATGTCTGAATCTGATCATGCTTACACTATTTTACAGTTCTTAAGTTTTTCTCCTCCGATTGGATCTAAAGTCCGTAAAATATATCAATCGACTCAATCAGAGAAATTCAATAGAGATATAATTACGGAAAGAGGGTGGAGTATAGACAATCCAGTTTGGAGCGCTGTAGGTAATGTTATAGAAGGTGTTACAAATATACCGCTTGGTAGATTATCTAACAAGTTGTCTAACTTAGAAAACGCAATAGACTCAAGACACGAAACATGGCAGAGAGTTGCCCTGCTTATGGGTTGGAACAAATGGGATATAGGAATAGAAGATCCAGATATTGTCGCTTTAGGTGAAGATATAAAAGAAAGAAAGAAGCAAGAGAAAAAGATGAACGCTGAGAAAAAGAAAATAAAAAAGGAAGAAGAAAAACTAAAAGAAAAATATCCTAATAAAACAGAAAAAGAAATAAAAGAAACAGTTAGCGTAGAGAAAAAGATCAAACAAGTTTACGATTTAAGCAAAAGAGAACAAGTTAAAATTCTTAATGATTTAAAATTAAATCCTAAGAATTATCCCAAGGAGAAAGATAGAGTAGACAAGATTATGGAGTTTTACAATAAAGATCCTGATAAAATAAATTCTACTTTAAACGCTATAAAAAATTACGTTCCTAATAAATCCGAGCAAAGATCTATAAATTTATTTAAATTAACAAAGAAAGATCAAGTAAATACGCTTATGAAACTTGGACTATCTTCAAAGCGAATAAAAGAGCTAAAATACGAAGAAGATAGAGTTAACATGATAATAAAGCTAGAAAACAAAAAGAAAAGTAAATAAAGCAAAAAATACGTAATAATATAACAATATAGTAAAACTAAAAATTATGGGATACAATATGAAAAAAGGTGCGGCACCTAAATTTAAAGAATTAGGTGATTCACAGGCGCCGTTAAAACAAAAAACTGATTATACAGATTACAAAAATGTAATTCCCGCGGATAATACTGACGTGTATCCAATTAACACGGTAACAACAACAAAAAAAAATTCTTATACGATAATACCAGATAAAATCGAAACAATAATGCCTGCTAATTGGAGAACTGATATAAGATACAATCCTTCAGGAAATCCTAACGCGCAATTTATGTTAGGAAATTTAAAACCAGGTACTGACGCGGCTAATTCGTCGGTTAATTTCCATAATAATATAATAGCTTCTTCGATACCTATTGGAAAAGGAGGTAAATTCATGAGTAAGTTTTTTAAACCTAAAACGCCGGTACTTAACCCTAAAACACTAACTCAGCGAGATCTTAACGCAGCACAGAAGTTTTTAAAAAATACTAATCCTTGGGTAAAAACTGCAGCTGTTTCTTGGACTAGCTCTAAAATAATTAACGATGTTGTTGAAAGTTCAACTGAGAAATCGCACACTGAGAATTCAGCTAAGCTTAGTAAAATTGTTTCAGATAAAAATTCCAGAAAAAAGATACAAGATGAAAATGTAAGATTAGAATTTAAAGATAGAGGTTTGAATCAAAAAGAAACGTATACTAAACGAGACAAATATTATTCAGATTTTAAAAAGAATAACCCTACTTTAAAAAATCATCCATACACTTATCTTTCAGATAAAAAATCTGAGCATTACAATCCTGATTTTAGTAATCTTCAAAATAGGATTTACAAGATTCACGAAGCTGGTATACTTCGTGGAGGAAGTGGAGAAGCTCATAGAGCAGATACCTCAGCGGGTAACCCTACATACATTCACAAATAAACTATGGCAAAAGAATTAAACGAGGACACTACTTTTAAAATGAGTATTAAAACCATGGGTATGGTAGTAGCTGGTATAGCCGTTGTGGTAGGTGGATGGTATTCTCTTATGCAAGAAATACAAGAGGCCAAAGAAAAGCCAGTACAAGTGGACGTTAATATTTTAAAAGAACAAATTTTAGAAGAAATACCTGAAGCTGAAATTACAAGAATGGAGTTTGATATGAAGGATCAGATGATTAGACAAACAATATTA
>TARA_R110002072_G_scaffold81680_3_pt1 | contig 25691 bp, 25 predicted proteins | sample TARA_R110002072 | Tara Oceans TARA_R110002072 (sample SAMEA4397118) | marine metagenome | biome: Polar Biome; feature: [SRF] surface water layer (ENVO:00010504); material: water (ENVO:00002006), including particulate matter (ENVO:01000060) such as... | depth 5 m | reverse complement strand
TATTGAATTGCCTCTACCCGCTCAATCGCTCTACGAGCACCGGGATAGAAACCCTGTAAAGAATCAAAGCCACAAAAAACAAAGGAATACAACAAGCTATCACGATTAAAAAATAAGTGAGATACTCAGGTGTTGTACCCACTGCAAGATCCCTTCCTGTTAAGATAATGGGGGTCAAAGGATTCCATTCCATGAGGGTTTTCATCAATCCCTCTTTTGGTATCGCATAAACAACAGGTGTTGCATACATCAAAAATTGCATCCCAAAGGAAATTATTTTTCCGATATCTTTGTACAACATTCCCAAAGGAGTAATAAATAAACCAATGGTAGTCCCAATAAGGAGACCCCCTAAAATTGCAAACGGAAACAACAATAAACTCCAGTGTATTCCCACCCCAAAAACAAATACAAAAACCAGTAACAAAATCACCTTTATAGATGTATTGAAAAGCAATTTATAAATCCCCGATATAATTAAAGCTTCTTTTGGAAAATTAATTTTTGAAAGAATACCTCGGGCACTGTTAGTGCTTGCCATTGGTGAGTTAATTGCCTCAGTGATAATAGACCATAAAAGTGTCCCGCAAAACACATACAAAGGATAAGGAATCCCGGTATCTGAAAGGCGCACCGTTCCTGTCCCGTTCAAAACAATCCAAACCATTGCTGTTGCCAAAGGTGTGATAAAAGCCCATAAAATGCCAAAATAGGATTGTCTGTATTGTGCTTTGATATCGCGCACAGCAAGCTGACGTGCTAAAAATCGAGAGTTAATAATATCTTTAATGCTTTCTCGAAAAAGTTTTCCGATGTGAAGGTTATTTTCCTTTTGGTAAATGCGTGTTTCCAAGGTGACCATCTGGGTTTTAATGATGTTGCTAATATAGGAAAATGTTTCGTGTTTAAGTTTTGTATGATGTAAATTACTGTTCAACTAAAGTTTACTTAATGTTAGAAATTTGGAATTTTCATCCTACCGCTTTCTGCTAAAAAAACCTTATTTTTGTGAAAAATAAATGACTATGCTTAAAGCCGGAGTTATAGGTGCAGGACACCTGGGGAAAATACATTTAAAACTTATACAACAATCTGAAAAATATGACTTGCAGGGATTTTATGATGCTGACGCTTCGGTTAGAAAAAAAATTGCTGACGAATTTGGATATAAACCCTTTGAAACTCCTGAAGCTCTAATTGAAGCTTCTGATATGATTGATGTGGTTACCCCCACTTTATATCACTTTGAAACCGCTAAAAAAGTATTGAAAGCCGGCAAACATTTGTTTATAGAAAAACCTATAACAACCACCGTAGCTGAAGCTGAGGAATTAATCCAACTGGCAATTAAGCACGGTGTAAAAGGCCAAGTGGGTCATGTGGAACGATTTAATCCGGCATTTATGGCTGTCAATCATATGATAGACAACCCAATGTTTATTGAAACGCATCGTTTGGCAGAATTCAATCCGCGTGGAACAGATGTTTCAGTAGTATTGGATTTAATGATACACGATATAGATGCCATTTTAAGCGTGGTGCGTTCAAAAGTGAAAGATATTCACGCCAGTGGGGTATCAGTCATTAGTGAAACCCCCGATATTGCCAATGCCCGCATCGAGTTTGAAAACGGTTGTGTAGCCAATCTTACGGCAAGCCGCATTTCGTTGAAAAACATGAGAAAATCTCGCTTCTTTCAACGTGATGCCTATATTTCTGTCGATTTTCTCGAAAAGAAATGTGAAGTAGTCAAAATGAAAGATGCACCTGAAACCCCGGGAGATTTTGATATGATACTCCAAAATGCCGAGGGTATTAAGAAGCAGATTTATTTTGACAATCAAAAAGTGGCTCCAAACAATGCCATCCTTGATGAACTCAATACGTTTGCAGATGCTATAAACAACAACACAACACCTGTAGTACCACTTGAACAAGGAACAGATGCATTGAGAGTCGCTATGATGATATTAGAAAATTTTAAAAAAAATATAATTGAAGTTTAATTAAAAAATCGCTCCCGCTTCTTATGCGGGCCATTATTATGAAAAATGTTGCAGTTATTGGAGCCGGTACTATGGGTAACGGCATCGCACACACTTTCGCGCAAAGCGGATACAAAGTTCAACTCATCGATTTATCTGAAGATTCACTTAAAAGAGGCCTGGCTACTATCACCAAAAACCTGGATCGTATGCTGGCAAAAGAAAAAATCACAGATGCTCAAAAAGCTGAAACTTTAGGAAACATTACAACTTTTACCAATTTGGAAGAAGGTGTTGAATATGCAAGCCTTGTCGTTGAAGCTGCTACTGAAAATGTGGATTTAAAACTCAAAATTTTCAAAGACCTCGATACATTTTGTCCAGATGACACCATATTAGCAACAAATACTTCCTCGATTTCAATCACAAAAATTGCCGCTGCCACTTCCAGACCTCAGCAAGTTATAGGAATGCACTTTATGAACCCGGTGCCCATTATGAAGCTCGTAGAAATCATCAAAGGGTACAACACATCACCTGAGGTTTATCAAACAGTTGCTGAACTTTCAAAAAAACTCGGAAAAATACCCGTTGAAGTAAACGATTATCCCGGCTTTGTTGCAAACCGTATCTTGATGCCTATGATCAATGAAGCTATAGAAACACTCTACAACGGAGTTGCCGGCGTGGAAGAAATTGACACCGTTATGAAACTGGGAATGGCTCACCCAATGGGACCACTTCAGTTAGCTGATTTCATTGGCCTCGATGTATGCTTATCCATCCTTAATGTCATGTATGACGGATTTAAAAATCCAAAATATGCTCCTTGTCCATTACTTGTTAATATGGTTATGGCCGGAAAGCTGGGAATAAAGAGTAAAGAAGGTTTTTATGATTACAAAGACACTCCCAAAGCAGAAAAGGTAGCTGCTATGTTTTCTTAAAAGTCTAAAAAAAGCTAAAAAAGACAACTCAAAAGGTTGTCTTTTTTTATTGGATTTTTATCAAAAATGAATAAGGCAATTCGTAAATTTGTAATACTAAAAAATCTTATTGCAACTATGGAATACAGAATTGAAAAAGACACAATGGGAGAGGTAAAAGTTCCTGCTGAAAAGCTTTGGGGAGCTCAAACTGAACGATCAAAGAATAATTTTAAAATTGGTCCTCAAGCATCTATGCCTCTGGAAATCATTTATGGATTTGCTTATTTAAAAAAGGCTGCTGCTTATACAAATAGAGAATTGGGTGATTTAACTTCAGAAAAACGTGATTACATATCAAAAGTTTGTGACGAAATTCTTGAAGGAATTCACGATGACCAATTTCCACTAGTGATTTGGCAAACCGGAAGCGGTACCCAAAGCAATATGAATGTCAATGAAGTCATAGCAAATCGTGCTCATCAATTGGCAGGAAAAATAATTGGAGAAGGAGAAAAAACATTGCAACCCAACGACGATGTAAATAAATCCCAATCTTCAAACGATACTTTCCCAACAGCAATGCATATTGCAGCATATAAAAAAATAATTGAAGTAACCATTCCGGGAGTAACAAAATTAAGAAATACGCTTAAAGCGAAATCTGAGGCCTTTAAAGATGTAGTAAAAATTGGCCGCACTCATTTGATGGATGCCACTCCCCTTACTTTGGGACAGGAATTTAGCGGATATGTTTCCCAACTCGATCACGGCTTAAAGGCATTGAACAACACACTTGACCATCTTTCAGAAATTGCTTTGGGTGGTACTGCTGTAGGTACAGGAATCAATACACCAAAAGGCTACTCAAAACGAGTTGCAGAATATATTGCAAAGTTTACCGGTTTGCCCTTTAAAACCGCAGAAAATAAATTTGAAGCATTGGCAGCACATGACGCTATCGTTGAAACCCATGGCGCTTTAAAACAACTTGCAGTTTCTTTGAACAAAATAGCAAATGATATTAGAATGTTGGCAAGTGGACCCCGAAGTGGAATTGGCGAATTAATAATTCCGGCTAACGAACCGGGATCTTCTATTATGCCCGGAAAAGTAAACCCAACGCAAAGTGAAGCCCTTACTATGGTTTGTGCTCAAGTTATTGGCAATGACATGGCCATTGCTGTGGGTGGCATGCAGGGCCATTATGAACTAAATGTTTTCAAGCCGGTGATGGCTGCAAATATTTTAGAGTCTGCACAATTACTGGGTGATGCCTGTCTTTCATTTGATGAACATTGTGCAAAAGGTATCGAAGCCAATCACAAAGTAATTGAAAAGCAGCTAAACAATTCTTTAATGTTAGTAACAGCATTAAACCCAAAAATTGGCTATTACAAAGCTGCAGAAATTGCCAATACAGCCCATAAAAATGGAACAACCCTCAAAGAGGAAGCAGTCAATTTAGGCTATCTAACTGAGGAAGAGTTTGATGAATGGGTAAAACCGGAAAATATGATTCACTAAATGTTAAAATTTTTAACGTTTATATTTCAATTCCCTAGAAAGTAATAATTACATTTTTATCATCATAAATATTTGATTAATAGTTATTTATGATGATATTTTTGTGTGATTTACTTTTCACGTTTCTCAATTTAAGCTACTTGCTCAAATGTATTAATTTTAATTTTTTATCGATAAAGTGTTATTTTTATAGGATTAAATGAATTTTTATATATATTAGTATTCCCAAATCGTATTAAAATTTAACCTATGAGAACTATTTACCTTAGTGTTTTACTGCTTTTTTGTGCCAATTTATTTGCTCAAAATTCAGTTCAATTTTTAAAGGAAACACAACAAAAATTACAAATTGAAGATGTATTAAGTGCTGATTTTAAACCTTTTAGTAAAAATAATTTTGGTTTAGAAAATGGTGCTTATTGGTTTAAAATTACTAATAAAGCCAACACCGGAAGTGTGTTACATATCCCGACTGCACATCTCAATAATTTGAAGTTATTTTCAGCGTCCAAAAAAGAGATTGAAGAAATTTCCTACACAAGATACCCTTCTTTTCGTTTGGACGAATTTGAGGAATATCCAATTTACTTGTATGTAAATTTTGAAAAAGAGGCATTTTTTCCATTACAAATAACTTCAGAAGAAAATTTTGCAAAAGCAAATCAGCAATCTCTATTTAAGTTAGGCTCTTATTATGGATTTGCTATTATGGTAATTATCATAAATCTAATGTGCTTTTTCTTGTTTGATGAAAAGGTGTTTTTGTATTACAGTGCAGTTTTAACAACAATCACATTGTCTTTCTTCTACAGTGACGGCCTTTTCAGACTCATGGGATATGATTCAGTTTTCACAATTAAATATCTGGAACCTTTATTACATCTATCTGTAGCATTGTTTGCATCGCATTTTGCAACAAAGTTCTTAAAACTAGATGACTTGATGCCAAAACTTAAATGGTTAACAGCGGCTTTAATTAGTGCTTCACTCATTTCGTTTATAAGTTATTGGATAACTAATGATTGGATATTTGCAGCAATTGGCAATGCCTTTATATGGGCTGTATTGCTAAATTATTTGATTGCAGGCGCTTTTTTGTTCAAAGAAAAAGTGTATGCCAGATTTTATGTGATTGCCTATAGCTTACTTTTTATATTAATGGTTGATTATTATGTTTTGACAGGATTTGGAATTACCTTTTTAGGTGTCACGCCGGTTCATATAAAAACTGCAGGCATTTTTGAAATGCTTGTTTTAACATATGCAATTATGTACAGAATGAGAGCTTTAAAAGAAGAAAATGAAATGATGCAAATTGAGATGAGGCTTTATCTAAAACGCATAGAACTTTTAAGAAGTCCGGATAACATTCAAATGGTCGATGATTTATATTTAGAAAATTTGGTCAACCTTCATGACTTAAGTAATCTGGAAACTAAAATCTTAACACATATTTCCAAAGGAAAAGACAATGCAAAAATTGCAATCAAACTTAACATAAGCGAAAAAGAAGTTGAAAAAATAACCAAACAACTTTATAAAAAACTTGACATCAGTGAACAAATTCAAGAAGATCAGCGAATGATTGATGAACAACCTGACTATGTTTATAATTAAAGATTACTAAGCTATTTCAAGGGTTTCTTGTTTTGTCTATATTTACAAACTTGAAACCCTTTTCTTATTTACTTTCTTTTATCAAACAAGAAAAGCACTCAAAGACCCTAAGGTTGAAGTGCTTCTTGTGCGTGTAAACAGAAAAAAAGGTCACCGCTAATTACTATTTCTTACTAAAATATTTTTTGTGTTTAAAATAAGACAGGGTCGATAAAATTAACACAAAAAGGAGTGTGTAATAAACAAAACCGGGGGTGATGGGTTTATCTCCACTCGCATAAGAATGAAGCCCTACCAGATAAAAATTAACACCAAAATAGGTCATCATAATCGATGCAAACGCAAGAATGGCCATTACATTATAAAACCAGCGACTTCGTAAACCGGGAATCAATCGCATGTGAACCACAAACGCATAAACCATAATGCTTATAAGCGCCCAGGTTTCTTTTGGATCCCATCCCCAGTAGCGTCCCCAACTCTCATTGGCCCACATACCTCCCAAAAAGTTTCCGATGGTTAACAAACCTATTCCTAGAATCAAGGCAAGTTCACTAATAATTGTTAATTCCTTAATGTTAAGGTCCATTTTATGCTTGTTCTTTTCATTGGTAAGGATCATCAACAACAAGGAAACGATTCCTAAAATCATCCCTAATGTAAACGGCCCATAACTACCTACAATCACGGAAACATGAATCATTAACCAATAAGAATCCAACACAGGAACAAGTGGTGTAATGGCAGGATCCATCCAGTTTTGATGTGCTACCCATAAAACGATGGCTGCTACAAAGGCAGTTGATGCAACAGTAAGATTTGATTTTCTTCCAAAAGCAAGACCAAAAAACACGGTAGCCCAAGCAACATAAATTACAGACTCATAAGCATCACTCCAGGGAGCATGACCACTTATATACCACCTTAGAATGAGTCCGAGTGTCATCAACACAAAGAAAACCCAAATGATGTATTTACATATAGTAACCAAAAGGTCAAGTGTTTTGTTTTTGTCTTTCAATATTTGAATCACTAAAAAAACAAACATCAACACACCAATCAAAAGAAAATATTTATACAATCTATTGAATATATCAACTTGATTATAAAGTATTTCAGCTTCTATCCTTCTTTCAGTTGGCATAATATCACTACCATAACGCTTTTGATAGCTGGTTATGTTTTCTATGTACTCATTGGGCTTTGAATAATCGCCAGACACTCTTGCTTCTCTTAAAGACTGAAAATAGAGTGGCAGGATATTCCTTGTAAATAGTGAATCGGCACCTTGAATTCCGGCAAATTCAAGTTCCGGGAAAGACACCCAGGTTTTATTTTCATCTCCCGGAATCGGAAAAATTCTCAAAATACTACCACTCAAACCTTGATTTAGCAAATAAAGGCTTTCATAGGTTTTTAAAAGGTCTTTCTCATATTGATTGGGTGTCGACTTTTTTGAGGCCTCTTCAAGATAAGGACCAATTTTACTATTCCCCTGCTCGTCAAACATTTTAATCAAGGAGACCTTTTTAGTTTCAACAGGCACATCAATAATTTTGCGAATGCTGTCATTTCCTCTTTTTAAATTAATCAAGGGAATTTCAACCCAAATTCTGGGAAATTCACTCATCGATAAAAATGCCTGATTGGCATCTAGTCCTTTATAGTGGTCGCTTTTACTTACTTTTCTTAATAGTTCTGAAGCAAAGGTATTTACAGGCTTCATTCTTCCTCCTTCATCTTGAATAAGAAGTCTTCCAAATTTTGCTGCATGCTCTTTATCCACCTGATTGGCAAAAATAATAGAGTCTAACTGCTCATAGTTCACATCCTGATGTTGATGTCCCTCTTGTGCCATCATAACACTTCCCATCAAAAGGAACGCAATAGTTGCTAGTTTTTCCTTTTTAACTTTGACTTTATCGAGCATTTTTTTCAAAGCACCAAAGCGGGAATTGGGATCAAACCATATTGCCATTAAACTTATATATAGCAATATATAACCTATATAAGTTATCCAGGTTCCCCAAAAATCATGATTTACAGAAAGTATCGTTCCCAACTCATCGGGGTCAAAACTCGCTTGAAAAAAACGATACCCTTTGTGGTCAAGAACATGATTCATAAAAATGTCATAATCAAACGAGGTTTCATCAGGGTTATTCACAGTCACTTTACTCATAAATGACGAATAGGCTTTTTCGGTTCCGGGATATTTTTCTGCGATAAAGTCATTCAGTGTGATACTAAATGGAAGTTCCATTTCTTTAGAACCATATGTGAAATGAAAATCAAGTCCACCCACATTAACACTAGTAGGTTTTGGAACAAAACCTTGACCACCCAGCATTTTAACAATTTTTGCCTCTTGATTAGCTGTCACTTTTAGAACCAAAGCATTCATTTGTGATGGTTGATCCTCAGTGGCTTTAACCAAATCAAATGTTCCTTTGGTTAAGGGTTGTGGAATCACAAATGACAATCCTGCAAGTTGGTAAAGTGATCTTAATTGCAAGGGTTGTAAACTATCTTGAACAACTTCTCCTTGAAACTCATCGGCCATTCTCATAAAGTCTCCTATAAATGGAGACTGTATTTGATATCCATTTTCTTCGTCAACTAGAATGTTTATGGCACCTTCTGTAAAGTTATTGACCGCAAAGAGCACTCCGTGAATGCTTGAGACCTGACCTTCTTTTAACCAATGGGAATGCCGGTTGCCTCCTTCTGCTTCAACGAGCTCTAAATAAGGCTCTCCGGTTTCATCAGGAATGAGAGTTTCTTTTGCATTATTAATGTAATCAACAAACTCTATAGTAACAGGTTGTTTGTTATAATCGGTTTTAATTTTAAAATTTGATTTCAACCGTTCAGACAACATCAATCGTTCTTCCAAAATCCGTCGTTGCGGCACGCCATTTATTTCAAAATCACCATCAATCATCGTCGTTAAATACACTTTTTCAGACAGCATCACATTCTCTGTCTCACCTTCTCTTATAGGCATCACACCTTCATAACCAATATAGCGAGTGATGAAAGCACCCAAAATAATAAAGATAAAAGACAAGTGAATTAAAAGGGTGGCCCATTTTTCTTTTCGCAGCAAGCGGTATCTAAAAATATTTCCTATAAAATTGACGACAAACAAGCCCATAATGGCCTCAAACCACCAGGCGTTATAAACCAATGTCCTTGAATAAGGTGTTGGGGAGGTTGTTTGTTGCATATCGAGAAATGTCCCAATGGCCATTGCTACAGCAAAAACTATGAATAAAATTCCGGTAAGCCTTGTGGAGAATAAAATAGAAGCAATCTTTTTGAGCATGATTACAAATTGAGGGATCAACAAATTGGCGCAAATTTACTGAATTTTGTCGATTAAATATGTTTAAATGACCTCTCAAAATAGTTAAATATTAATTAATTTATAAAGTTTTTATCAATCCTAATGAAAATAATAAAATGATAAAATCAACCAGAACATTCCCCTTTATAAATCATCCGCCAACACAAGCTTTTAAATCAGATTTCTTCCTTATTTTAGCCAAATGATTCGCATTGTTATTATAGGCACCGGAAATATTGGCTCACACCTGCTTGCTGCATTTGAAAATGTCTCAGCAATTGAAGTCGTTCAGGTTTACAATCGCAGTGAGAAAGGATTGAGAGAGATTCGCTTTCGCGGAAGCAAAACCACTCAACTCGACCAACTTGAAGATGCAGATTGTTATATCATAGCAGTTCCCGATGATGCGGTTTCCCAAATTTCTGATAACTTGCCTTTTGAAAACCGATTTGTGGTTCACACTTCAGGTAGTGTTTCATTAAATGAGCTCAATTCAAAAAACAGACAGGGTGTTTTTTATCCTTTACAAACATTTTCCAAAAACCGAAAGGTATATTTCAATGATATTCCCTTGTGCCTTGAAGCCACAAATCAAAAAGATCTTGAGCTCTTAAAAACAATGGCGCGAACCATCTCAAGTGCGGTTTATGAAATTGATTCAGAGAAAAGAAAACACCTGCACCTAGCAGCTGTTTTTGTTTGTAATTTTGTCAATCACCTCTATCATATTGGGCATGAGATTACTGAAAATAACCAGCTACCCTTTTCAATTTTAAAACCTTTAATAAAAGAAACTGCCTCAAAAATTGAACGAGATACACCCATGGAAATGCAAACGGGACCGGCAAAAAGAAATGATACAACTACCATGAAAAAACACCTCGATTTACTGGATGCACCCATTCAAAAAGATATATACAGACTTTTATCACTAGCAATCACAGAAACATATGGAAGAGAAAAGCTATAAAGAATTTTTGCAACACATTACCACATTTGTTTTTGATGTGGATGGGGTTTTGACCGATGGCACAGTGAGCATTTCTACAGATGGGCAACTGCTTCGTAAAATGAATATAAAAGACGGTTATGCGTTGAAAACAGCTGTTGATAAAGGATATAATGTGTGCATTATTTCCGGTGGCAGTAATGAGGGAGTGCGCAAACGTCTTCGTGCGCTTGGCATTACAGACATTCACCTGGGTGTTCAACACAAAACGGAAACGCTAGATGAATATTTTGATGTTTACCAAATTAAGCCTGAAAACGCATTGTATATGGGAGACGACATTCCAGATTTGTATGTGATGCAGCAAGTGGGGCTTCCCGCTTGTCCCCAAGATGCTGTCCCTGAAATCAAAGCCATTTCAAAATACATTTCTCATAGAAAAGGGGGTAAAGGTTGTGTGCGTGATGTAATTGAACAAGTACTTCGTGTTCAGGGAAAATGGAATAACAATCTTGATGCAAGAGTAGATTGAAAAGGTCTGTATAAAAAACCCAATACCAAACCATGCAGCTTCTAAAACTAATTAGATACAAAAACTTATTGTTTATTGTTCTCATTCAGTGTCTCATCAAGTATGTGCTTTTTGAAGCATATCAATTGGAGACCACGCTTTCAAATATTCATTTTGGTTTACTGCTGGTTGCAACGCTTTGTATAGCTGCCGGCGGCTATATAATCAATGATATTTTTGATGTGCGCATTGATGCGATCAACAAAGCTGATAAACAAATTGTGAGCAAGTACATTTCTGAAAAAATGGCTTACAATTACTATATCTTTTTTACCGCAACCGGGGTTTGCCTTGGTTTTTACCTTTCAAATTTTGTTGGCTATCCCGGATTTTCAGCTTTATTTATTTTGTTAGCTGCTTTGTTGTATATCTATGCTACTTTTTTAAAATCGGTTATGATTGTTGGGAATGGAGTCATATCCTTTTTGGTGGCTACATCAATACTCATTGTGGGCTTGTTTGAGCTTTTTCCAAACATTAGCTCACAGAATATTATTCAACACAAGGAAGTGTTTTCAATTCTTTTAAAATACGCCCTTTTTGCTTTTTTATTGACGCTGTTGCGTGAAATTATTAAAGACATAGAAGACATAAATGGTGATAAAAATGGTGGTCTCAAAACCTTACCCATACTTATTGGCCGAAAAAGAGCGGCTATGATTGTCTTTGTATTAGCTGTTTTCACAACAGTACTAATTTTAACTTATATGTATACCTCGCTTTACAGACAAACGATTGCCATGCTTTATTTTCTATTTTTAATCATAGGCCCACTACTCTATTTTTGTATCAAACTTTTTTCAGCAGAAAAAAAAGAAAATTTCAGAAAATTATCATCCCTTCTCAAGCTTATTATGCTTTTTGGAATACTCTCTCTTCTTCTTTACAAATTTGATTTTGTTTAAAACAATTAATCACTTTCTATGATAGTAAAATAAGGCATTTCTATTTATCAATTATTGGGTTTTATTTAACAAGAATTTAGGTATTGAGCCTTAAACCAAGTGTTATTTTCGCAGTCATACTTTGACAATAGTATATTCCAATCATAACAAGAAGACAATTCAATGAAAAAAACACTATTTCTTTTAACCGCTTTATTTTCCTTTACATTTTTATTTTCTCAATCAGGAACAATAACCATTTCAGGTAAGGTCATTGATAAATCTTCCGGTTCTCCATTGGAGTTTGCGACTGTTTCACTATCAGATTCTGAAACTGCTCAATTAGTGAATGGGGGTATCACAGATCTCGAAGGAAATTATGAACTTAGAGTACCTACAGGAACTTATGATATTAAGTTTGAGTTTATCTCTTTTAAATCGGTAACTCTTAATAATAGAGCACTATCAAGTGACACTGAGTTGCCTCCGGTTTCACTTGAGACAGATGCAGCAAGTCTGGACGAAGTAGTCATAAGAGCAGAAACCACAGAGGTGCAGGTGAGACTTGATAAAAAGATTTATAATATAGGTAAAGATTTAACTACTCGTGGAGCAACTGTGGGTGACGCTTTGAGCAATGTTCCTTCAGTTTCAGTTGATATTGAGGGCGCAATTAGCTTAAGAGGAAATGAAAATGTAAGAATTTTAATCAATGGAAAACCCTCTGCTATTGCAGGTTTTGGTGATACAGATGCATTGACTCAATTACCGGCAGATGCCATTGAACGCGTGGAGGTTATCACAAGTCCATCTGCACGTTATGATGCCGAAGGAACAGCAGGTATTTTAAATATCATCCTGAGAAAAGAGAAAACACTGGGTTTCAATGGCTCAGTTACACTAAATGGCGGAATCCCAGCAAATAACGGAATCAACACAAATATCAATTTAAGAACTAACAAGTTTAACATTTTCAATACCTCAGGATACAGTTATAGAAAATTTCCCGGAAATGCCAATTTTGATAACACCTTTGAAAACGGAGACTTTACCAGAACTAAAGAAGACAGAGAGTTTGATCGAAAACGAACCGGCTTTAATACCAATCTGGGTGTGGAGTATTTCTTAACTGAACAATCATCAATAACAGCAACCGGTTTCTTAAGAATTAGCGATGGCGATGATGAAACCCTTACAGATACAAGAAAATTTATAGAAAGCGGACTCGCTGAGCAATCTCTAAGAGAGGAACGTGAAACTGAAGAAGATACGCGCTACCAGTTTTCTTTAAACTACATCAATAAATTTAATAATGAGGGACACCAATTAACGGCCGATCTTCAATATGAAAACAGTTCTGAAACTGAAAATTCATTTATAACTGAACGAAATACATTTCCTAATAACTTAGCATTCCCCTCTGAGGATATAATCACCAAAGAAGACCAAAATGAATATTTAATTCAGGTTGATTATGTTTTACCTATTGGTGAAAATGCCCAGTTTGAAGCCGGGTATCGTGGTGATTTTGAAAATGAAGTTACTGATTATTCTCTTTTTGAAGAAAATATGGAAACCGGTAATTTTGAACTAAATGAACTTCTCACAAATATTTTTGACTATTCAGAAAATGTAAATGCTCTATATACACAGTATGGAAATAAATTTGGCAAATTCTCTTTCCTACTGGGTTTGCGAATGGAAAATACCCAACTGAAAGGAAAACTTTCATCTGAACTCACTGAAGAACAATTGTCTGAGATATTTGGTGTAAACATTGATACAGATTTTGATAAAAACTATTTAGGCCTCTTTCCCACTGTAAATTTAATTTATGAGCTAGCTGAAAATGAAAGTGTTACACTGGGGTACAACAGAAGAATTAACCGCCCCAGAGGTTGGTTTATCAATCCATTTCCTTCACGCTCAAGTGTTACAAACGTTTTTCAAGGAAATCCCGATTTGGACCCGGCCTATGCCAGTGCATTTGATTTAGGGTATTTAAAACGTTTTGGAAAATTCACCTTAACCTCTTCCATTTATTACCAATATGAAACAGATGCTTTTGAACGCGTTCAAATTAGAACCGGGCAAACCATCAACGGAATTGAAGTCGTAAGAACAATACCAATTAACCTTTCAACAAATCAACGTGTTGGAGCTGAAGCAGGATTTCTTTACAATCCAACCAGATGGTTAAGAATGAATGGTAGTTTTAATTTCTTCCGTTTTGAAACTGATGGAACATTTGAAGGAGTTGACTATGGTGCTACAAATACCAGTTGGTTTACCAGATTTAGCTCTAAAGTGAGTTTACCTGCAAAAATTGACTTCCAAACCAATATGTTTTACAGTGGTCCATCAGAAAATTCACAAACCAAATCTGAAGGAATCTTTTCAATCAACCTGGCTTTAAGCAAAGAACTCTTTAATGACAATGCTTCATTATCTCTAAATGTAAGTGATTTATTAAACTCTAGAAAGCGAAAATCATTCACTCAAGGTGTGGGCTTTACATCAGACAACGAATTTCAATGGAGAGAGCGACAAATTACAGCTTCATTCACTTATCGTTTTAACCAGCAAAAAAACGAAAGAGAGCGCAGACAACGCAATGGTGGCGATGATGATTTTGAAGGTGGTGACTTTTAGAAAGTACTATGAAAACATAAAAAAAAGGGAACTCAGTTGAGTTCCCTTTTTTTTATATGATTTATTTATTATGAGTTGTCTTTATTCTTTGCAGCTCGCTTTTCTTTAAGCATTTCCATAATGGCACCTCCAATCCAATAAGGCACAAAGAGCATTAAAAAAATCATTAACCAAAATCCAATGGTTACTATGGTCATAAAGGCTAAAAAACCGAGGTATTGATCAAATTCAAACATAGTTTCTGAGTTAAAATATAACTGCTACAAATATACAAGTAAAAAATGAAATAGAACAAGCAAAAAATCCGGAAATAGTCAAAAAGTTTTACACTTGAAATCAACAATAAACCGGAATGCTAAAACTTTGATTCCTTGCGTAATTGAGCCATTTTGATGGCTGCAACTGCCGCTTCAGTGCCTTTATTGCCGTGTTTGCCACCACTTCTGTCAATAGATTGTTGCAAAGTATTGTCTGTTAAAACACAAAAAATCACCGGAATAGTACCCTGAAGATTCAGGTCTTTAATTCCTTGAGTAACACCCTCACACACAAAGTCAAAATGCTTTGTTTCACCTTGTATTACAACACCAATGGCTATAATGGCATCCAGCATATCATAACACTGCGTCATTCTTTTACAACCATAAACAAGCTCAAAACTTCCCGGCACATTCCAACGCACTATATTGTCATTAATAGCGCCGTGTTCTTTCAAGGTATTAAATGTGCCTTGAAATAAGTTTTCTGTAATTTCAGGATTCCACTCAGAAACAACAATCCCAAACCGAAAGTCTTTCGCGTTTGGGATTGTTTGCTTATTGTAATCTGATAAATTTTTATGCGCTGTTGCCATTCTTTAAAAATTGAAATGACAAAATCAAAGGTACTTTAATTTTGACTCATAGCCTGTGCTTGACCAAGGTAAACATCCACTTGATTGGCTTCAGGTGATTCAGGAAAATCTGTTTTGATTTTGTTCAAATGTGTTAAAGCTTCTTTAGCATTTTTAAGGTCTAAAGCTACCAAGGCTGCTTTTAATAAATACTTTGGTGAAGTAAATTCATTTTCGTTTAAGCTTGCAGCTTCTTTATAGTATTTTAAGGCATCTTCATTTTGTCCCAATTGAACAAATGCATCTCCAATATTTCCTTTGGCAATGGGCCCCAGCATTTCATCTTTGGGCTTAAACTTGTCCAATTGGTCAATTGCTTCTCTGTAGTTTTTAGTATTCATATAAGCAATACCCGCATAATATCTGGAAATATTAGCTGCATCTGTACCACTGTAGTTATCAATTATATCAAGAAAACCATATTTTCCTTGTCCGCCGTTTAAAGCAAGGTTAAACAAAGAGTCTTTCTGTGGTGCATTCAAGGCTTGCTCCCAGTAAACCTGCGCTTGATACATCTCATTTGAAGCTTCCAGTTCTTTTGGTTTCACGATGTATTGATTGTAAGCAAGATATCCTAAAACAACAACAGAAACAGCCCCAATGAGTATAAAAATATACTTTTGGTTTTTAGAAACCCATTCTTCCGTTTTAGACGCTCTTTCATCAAGGGTGTTAAATACCTCTGCAGTTGTGCTTTCCTGCTCAATAGCTGCTTTCTTCTCTTCTTTGGTTTTTGGCTTATGCCCTCTCTTTTTATATGTTGCCATAATAATTCTTTAGTGAAGGGCAAAAATAAAATTTTTATTATAATTTAAAAGCTAAAATATTTGTTATTTTTCAATAATTTGCAGATTCATTTTAAGGGCCTAAAACCCAAAATGTAAGAATTCAAGAATCACGTTTTCAGTTACTTATGCATTTAACCACGCTTTCACTACTCAATTATAAAAATTTTGAAGCCATAAATTTTGATTTGGATCACAAAATAAACTGTTTTGTGGGCTACAATGGCGTTGGAAAAACCAATGTACTTGATGCTATTTATCACCTTTCCTTTGGAAAAAGTTATTTCAACCCAATTACCACTCAAAACATCAACCACAATGCTGATTTTTTTGTGGTTGACGGAACTTATTTAAAAGAATCTAAAACCGAGCGTGTAATCGTAAGCGCCAAACGCGGACAAAAAAAAATCATCAAACGCAATGGTAAGGAATATGAAAAATTTGCAGACCATGTGGGTTTTCTGCCGCTGGTAATCATTTCGCCGGCAGACCGCGATTTGATTACAGAAGGCAGCGATACCCGCAGAAAATTCATTGACGGAGTCATATCGCAAGGGGACCAAAAATACCTTACCACCTTGATTGCCTACAACAAAGTGCTTGCACAACGCAATGCCTTGTTGAAGTATTTTGCCGCAAACAACACCCGAAACATTGACACAATAGAAATTTATAACGCTCAGTTAAACGAGTTGGGAACCACAATTTATCATAAAAGAAAAGCTTTTATTGATACATTTATTCCCATTTTTAACCAAAGACATCAATCCATCACCCAAGATAAAGAATCGGTGAATCTTGTTTACAGCAGTCAGCTTGAAACAGAAAATTTGCTAACACTTTTAGAGCAAAACTACACAAAAGACCGAGCATTGCAATACACCTCTGTGGGCATCCATAAAGACGATTTGAGTTTTGAAATTGACGGGCACCCCATCAAAAAATTTGGTTCGCAGGGACAGCAAAAATCATATCTCATTGCTTTAAAACTGGCCCAATTTGACTTTTTAAAAGCACAGAGCAATGTGAACCCCATCCTGCTGCTGGATGACATTTTTGACAAACTGGATGAAAGTCGGGTGGAGCAAATCATCACACTGGTGGAGCGGGAAAACTTTGGACAGTTATTCATTAGTGACACCCACCCGGAACGCACAGAAGCCATAGTAAAAAAAGTGCATCAAACCTATAAAATGTTTCGGTTGTAAGTGCTAGTGCGTTTCAGATTGCTTATCTTTGGTTTGAAAATTTCTGATTATGCTTACGCAAAATAAAATACTTATTCCTTTTGTTTTCAGCTGTTTATTATTGTTCACTTTTTCGTGTAAACAAGAAAATACAGCACAACAAATTGAATACCTAAACGGTTATTGGGAAATTGAAAAAGTCACTTTGCCTGATGGCGAAACCAAATCCTATTCCATAAATATGCTCGTTGATTTTATCGAATTAAAAGACGAGAAAGGTTTTAGAAAAAAAGTAGCTCCACAACTCGACGGCAGTTTTCAAATCACAGAAGACGCTGAAGCTATTGAAGTGAAGGTAGAAGACAATCAAGTGGTTTTGTACTATTCGACTCCCTTTCACAACTGGAAAGAAACCGTTGTAAAAGCCGATGAAAACCAACTGATTCTCAAAAATGAAGAGAAGCTGGTTTACAGCTACAAGCGATTTGAGTCATTAAATTTAGACTAAATGAAAAAACGGAACGCAGAAGAACTTTCAATTGGGGATGTACTTAAAGAATTTGTCCAATCAAACAAGCTGGATAAAGGACTCAAGCAAGTTCAGGTGGTGGATGCCTGGAATGGGTTAATGGGTCCTGCAATTGTAAAATATACCACAAACGTAAAGCTCGACCGTGAAAAATTGTATGTGCAACTCAGCTCGAGTGTGCTAAGGGAGGAGTTATCTTATGGCAAACAAAAAATCATCAAACTGATGAATGAGGAGCTGGGTGAACAGATTATCAAAGAGCTTATACTGAGATAAAAAAAAGCCGCCTTTTTCAAAGCGGCTTTATAGTATGTAAGGTTGTGTTTTACTAAAACATTTCTCTTCCTGAAAAGTGAAAAGCACCTTCAATAGCAGCGTTTTCATCACTGTCACTTCCGTGCACTGCGTTTTCACCAATAGAAGCTGCATATAATTTTCTGATAGTTCCTTCAGCGGCATCTGCCGGGTTTGTAGCACCAATCAAGGTTCTGAAATCCTCTACTGCATTGTCTTTTTCAAGAATAGCAGCAACAATGGGTCCTCTTGTCATATATTCCACTAACTCCCCATAAAACGGGCGCTCGCTATGCACAGCATAAAACGCTTTTGCATCTGCCGTGGTCATGTGCGTCAATTTCATTGCCACAATGCGGAAACCTGCCTTATTAATCATTTGTAAAATTGCGCCAATGTGTCCTTTTTCAACACTATCTGGCTTAAGCATAGTAAATGTTCTGTTTGTTGCCATTGTTTTCTTTTTAAATTTTTGCGCAAAAATAGGCATTTATAGTTGAATCTTACAAGGAAAATAGGGCGTGTTTTTGGAAATATTTTACTGAACTCCCTTTAATTTTGATGATTGGTAATTTTTATGCCTTTGCATAGTTTTATTAAAAAATGAACGTTCATCTGCAGGTATCTGCGCAATCTGCCGGAGAAAATTACTCAGGTGTTTGCCCGCAGATTTCGCTGATTTTCGCAGAAAGCTCTTTAAAATTATTAAGTAATAGGAAGTACAAACCAGTATTCATACCCTACTTTATTTAAAAAAATATGCCACAGTTTAAACAGTCGCTGATTTTATGTTTTTTTTTATATCTTTCTCAATAATTAACATAAAACCAACACATTATGAAAAATCAATCAAAAGTATTTGTGATTTTTTTACTTCTCATTTTTATGGCTTCCTGCAACAACAATCCCTGCCCAGAGCCGGAAGCACATGCTAAAGAAATCATAGACAAGGAACAGCTCAAGGCAGAAATTGAAGAACTATTTGTTAAAACACAGAGTCTTATGAGTGAAAATGATGTTGAAGGTCTGGTTCAAAGGTTTACTGCAGACGGAAAACTCAAGCTTCCTCAGTCACCACTCATTCAAGGTCATGACGCTTTGCGTGAAAACTATAAAACCACTACCCAACTGGAAGATTTTAAAATCGACATCAAAACGCTGGATGTAGAAATCAGTGAAGCCGGTGATATGGCATCGGTGGTGGGTGAGTTTACAGTTTCATTCAACACACCACAAGGAACGGTACAGGACAATGGGGTAACTTTACTTACATTGAAAAGAATAGACAACAGTTGGAAAATTGCTGCAGAAGTACTGAGCTCAATGCCACAAGACATGTAGGATTACCAGCCGCCACCGCCGCCACCGCCGCCACCGCCGCCGGAGGAACCTCCTCCTCCACTACCCGACGAACTCCCGGGAGGTGTGGATGCAGAAGATATGGCAGAGGAAAAGCTTCTTCCCATATCACTGCTAAATTTTGCCGGTGAAAATGCCATACCGGCTGCGGCTCCTGTGTACCAGGATGGGTTGTAGCTTTTGGTTTCTTGAAGCGATTTAGCCAACGAATTTTCAAATTTCTTACCCCATTGGTTTTCAACTCCCAGTGCAATGGCATAAGGCAACAATGCTTCAAATCGCTCAACGGTCATCTCAGGTTCGTGCAGGCTATCCAATTGTTTTTGTTCGGCGACAGAAAGGTACATTTTAAAGCCTTCAATATCATCCATTATCTTTCTTCCTAAAACAGTGGGCGCTTTAATTAAATATGTGAAAATGGCTACCAAAATAACCAAAAGTATCATCAACAAAATGGGTATTGCCGGTGAGGGTGACAAAATAAATGCAAGCACTACCAGTATAACTGATGCTAAAATTCCTTTGCCTAAGTGATTGTAATTAAAACTAAAATAGGTGGGCTTTAATTTTTTCTTGATGCTTTTATAGGTATTTGTGCGTCCTTTTGAAAATTTACTGTGGTTTTTATTATCCAAATCAATTATTTTATGACTTGCAAACAAAGCCTTAGACAGTGCAATTTCTTCATCAGAGAGCATGGAATACTCCTCTGTTATTCTTTTGAGGGAATATTTTTTCTTATCGTAAGTTATTTTGATGTGTCCTTTAACCGCCATATTTACAATCGCTGAAGAAACCGCTATTTGTGTTAGTCTAAGTCTCTGTAATACAGCACAATCAGCCGGGCTAAAACCTTCCGGCGGGTCAAACTGGGGAAATATGGTTCCTTTTGGCGGATCGACTCCCACTTTTTTCCAGGCACGGTAATACACTAAGAAAACAAACAACAATCCCCCTAATGAAAACAACACGTGAAAATTACTTTTGAAAAAGTACATCCATTTTTCTGCCGTGGTGGGTTCATCTACGATGCCTTTGGGCCAGGCAACAGCAAAGGTAAGTTGCTCTCTGGGGTTTAAAGCACGGGTGGTTTCAATCTTTAAACGGTTTTCACCGGAAACCAATTCACAATCACAAGTGGTACTTCCTTGAACACCTGTAAATGCATCGAGTTGTATCACTTCTGCACTTTCAGGCAATTCAACTAAAACAGTTGCTTTTTCAATGGTGAATGCCCAATCACCACCAATGGCATTAAAATACAACTCATCATAGTCTTCAAAAAAACCAATCTGTCTTGTTGTTTTATAAATTAACGAATAAGTGTAAGTGCCCGGTGATAAAAAGGTCATTTTATCACCAATATAGACGACGATTCCGTTGTTTTGTTTTTCGGTAAAAAAGGGTTCTTTGTTTCCATCTCTCAACACGTCAACTACTTCAAAATCAACGTTGAAACGTGTTCCCAATTTGTCTTTGTACTTAGTGGGAAAAGTTCTGAAAATACCTCGTTTGATTTGATTGCCTTCTGCATAGACTGTAATGTCTTCCCTTACCAATAAATCACCCGATTCTTCTACTTTGATATGAGAATCGTAAGAAATAATACGCTCTTGCGAAAAAGTGATTGTTACGCAAAAAAGTGTGACAAAAAAAGTTATAAAATACTTCATAAGGATTTAGAAATTAACTTGTGGCGCTTCTCTTTCTGTTTCGTTTTTAATATCAAAAAAGTCTTTTTGAGTATGATTGGCAGCTTTTGCAACAAACATAGAGGGAAACTGCTCAATGAGAATGTTGTAATTTCTCACGCTTCCGTTATAATATCTTCTTGCGCGTTGAAGGTCATTCTCTACTGCCGAAAGATCCCGCTGCAACTCGAGAAAATTCTGGTTTGCTTTCAGTTCGGGATAATTTTCGACAACTACAAACAGATTTCCCAATGCTTTTGAGAGGCCCACTTCTGCCGCTTCCTGGTCTTTGACGTTGTTTGCTTCAATTCCTTGTGCACGCAGTTGTGTGATACTTTCAAAAAGGTTCTTTTCGTGCGTGGCATAACCTTGCACCACTTTTACAATATTGGGTATGAGGTCATGACGTTTTTGAAGTTGTACATCGATACCGCTCCAGGCCTCGTTTAGCATGTTTCGCAACTTGATGAGTGTGTTATAGATATATACAAAATAAACAATGGTGAGGATGACTAAGGATATGATAACAAGGGTCATAAAATTGTTTCTATTTAATTACAGTTTAAAGGTATATAAATTTTTATTATTTCCAATGCATTGGTTACTCATGGCGCTTTTGGAAAGTATACTTTTTTCTATGAGTATTTTTTTATGATTGGTACTTTTAGACATATCGCCTATACTGAATATAGAGAAGATAGTTTTAATGGGTTTGCAGTATTTTGAATATGGCACGGGTCTGTTGAAGTCGTTTAAACAGCATACTAAGTTTGGCACTAAAATGGATTTAAAATTGGGATTTATATTACTATTGAAAATAGTGTGTTGAATACCGAAGTGAACGTTTGCCCCCTACACCTCTCTATCACTAACTTTTTACCTCAAAAGTCCCTATTAATCGCTCCGCTTTCTTTTTTCGTTTTCGTGTTTTATGAGGTTTCAATGAAAACGTCTCGAAAGGCTATTGCTTTATTCTATTTTTCTTACGATAAGGATTTCGTCGTCTGAAAACTCCATCCATGCGAGGTCATAAACATACTGAAACATTTTTCCCTTGCTGTTGATGTGAAAGTGGGTATGGTATTTAAAGCGAAACTTTTTTTGTTCGAGCAGTGTGCGGTAGATTTTGGTTTGTGTTTTGTTTTTTCCGAGGAGTTCAAGTAGGATACCGTGATTGCGCATAAGGTATTCATTGATTTGTACTGCTGCTTTGCCGGAAGCTTTTCTCAGGTTTGTATGGTAGTAATTTTTACAGCGCACGGTACAGAATAATTTATCTGATCTACCGCGCAGGGGTTTCTTACATATTTTACATTTTCTACTCATTAGAAATCCTAGTTAAGCTGCAAATGTTGAGTTGCAAATGTTGAATTGCAAGTTTTTAGTTACAAATTTTGAGTTACAAATATAGTGTATTCGTTTAAAACGGATAAAAACATGTAAATACGTTTGTAAATGTTTAAAATCGGCTAGTGGGTGTTTTTTTTATTAGTTTTGAGTAAACCTTTTTTTAAAATTGTTTTATTAGTATGGATGATTCTGTTATTGTTATGTATTTACCCCGCAAAAATGCCGGGCGTATCAAGTTTATGATTCCTTTTCTTATGAAGGAGGAACGCGCTTCTTTTAAGCAACTTAACGGTTCTTTTTATCACCCTACTCAGCGTTTGTGGAGTCTTCCCAATACAGAGGAGCATAAAAAGCGTGTAAAGAATTTATTTGGTAAAAAGCTAAAGGCTGTGGAGCAGCACGCACCTCCACAAGTGCCCAAAGTTGAAGTTACAGAGGCTATACAGCTGGAGCTGGACAGGCATTATCAAAAAATGAAACTTAAGAATTACAGTGTTTCCACCATAAGAAGTTACCAAACCAACCTCGAGCAGTTTTTTGGGTATTTTAAGAACAGTGATTTGGCCACGCTCACCAAAGAGCAGATTGAGGGTTTTATTTATGAGTTGGTACAGAAATACAAAATAAGTGAGCAGAAGCAGAATATGATGATTAATGCCATCAAGAGTTATTATGAGCATACACTTGGGCAGCCACGGGAGTATTACACAATCACACGGCCCAAGCGCAGCAGTGACCTGCCTGATACTTTGAGTGAAGAAGAAGTGCTTGCTATTATCAATTCGCCAAAGAACATCAAGCACAAGGCTATACTTCATACAATTTACAGTGCGGGTTTGCGCATTGGTGAGGTGATCAGGTTGCGGGTGAAGGATGTCCGGTCTGACGATGGGTTTTTATTTGTAAAGGATTCTAAAGGTAAGAAGGACCGTCATACAGTTTTAAGTCCCTTGTTATTGGATTTGTTGCGAAACTATTACAAGGTACACAAGCCTTCATACTGGTTGTTTGAGGGGCAGGACGGCGGGCAGTATTCAAAAACAAGCATACAGCAGATTTACCGTAAGGCAGTAAAAGAAACAGGTTCAAACCCCTGGAGCACGCCACACACCTTGCGTCACAGTTTTGCAACGCATTTGATGCAGCGGGGTGTAAATATTAGGTATATACAGACGGCTTTGGGGCACAGGAGTACCAAAACAACAGAGGTTTACACGCGTGTTTTGAGTATAAACAGTAAAACTTTAAAAAGTCCTTTGGATGTTATTATGGAAAATGGTACTTTCGGTAAAAAATAACGTCTGGGCATGGTGTACAAATGCGATATATCAACAATAAAACCCCAAGTCATGGCGTATATACTAATGTTGGCAACAATATTCAGAAAAATTTGCGATTGATTCATATTTGGTGTAAATTTACATCAAAATTTAATATTATGGCTAGACAAAGTATATCATTTACAAAGCCAAATGATGAGTGGCTGAAAAATCAAGTTGACAATAAAGAATATTCTAGTAAAAGTGAATTAGTTAACGATTTAATTAGACAAGCAAGAAGTCAACAAGTTCAAATTGATTGGATTAGAACTAAGCTCGAAAAAGCTGAAAATAGCGGATTTACTTCTGATAGTAAAGCGCAAATTCTTAGGCAATCAAAGGACTTACTCAATGGCTGAATTTAGAATCAGCAACACTGCGAGAGAGGACTTAATTCGAATTCATCACTACGGAGTTAAAAAATTCGGAATTACTCAAGCGGATAAATACTTTAACTCTTTTTTTGAATATTTTGAGATAATTGCACAAAGACCCTTTTCCTTTGAGTCAGTTGATTATATAAAAAAAGGGTATAGACGTTGCGTATGTGGATCTGACAGTATTTTCTATAAAGTGAATGAGGATGTTGTAGAAATAATGGCAATTATTGGAAAACAAGATTTGGATAATATTCTTTAAAAATACAGTTGCCAACACCGTGTATATTTAATTGCTAGTCAAGTGATTACTCGGAAAATGATATCGATTAACCTGTGGTTCGTTTTCTTTTACTAAATTAGTGTTAAACCAACGCAACTAAACATACACGAACACGTTGTGCGTAATTTGAGAAAAATCGAGAATGAAGAAAAAAGACAAGACTAAAAAGAAAAAAAAGGACAAAGAAAAAGTTTATCACATTGAGAACTTGACTATTATTTCCGAGCCTAAACATATTACGGAAATTTCAGAAAAAACCAGAGTTTCAGTCTATTATCTGAATAGTCTTTTAAGTCACGAACAAATATATTTAGCACTCAAAAAGGAGATAAATTCAAAATATCAAGTACTCGCCGAAAAATATCTCGCAGAATTTGACGAATTAGAAGATAAATTATATTTCAAAAATGATAAGGCTAATCCATTGCACGGACAAAAGCTTACGGAAGTTTTGAAAAAGTATATAATACTCAAAGAAAAAATTGACGAACTTCAATTAAAAATGATTGAAGAAATGGTCTCTATTGCTGTGACAAGTATTGACAGCTTACTTACAAGCAGAAATCTTGAAAAATATTCAATGGAAGTCAGAGTATCACTTTTAAGTAATCTTGCTTTTACTCATTCGCATAAGGAAGATAAGTTGGACACCTACCTTTTTCTTGAAGACGACCAAAAATATGACACAAGTATAGACTTTGACAATTACGACCGATTAAAAGTTAGAAATTATGAATATTTACTGAGAAGAAATAGAAAGAATTTAAGCTATATTTTTAATAAACTGACAACTATAATTTTTCAAGTCGACGAGGAGAAAAAAAAGAAAGAATTGGAGGAATTAAACAAAAAGCAATTTAGTTTTAATAAGCAAGTAACAATAATAACTTGGATAGTTGGAATTGCAACTTTGTGTATGCTAGCTCTTGCATTTATTGAATATTTTAGCGAATAAAAACTACGCACAACAACGTGTATATTTAATTGCTAGTCAAGTCTTTACTCGGAAAATTATATAGATTAACCTGTGGTTCGTTTTCTTTTACTAAATTAGTCCTAAACCAACGCAACTAAACATACACGAACACGTTGTAAGCAATTTATCACGTCAAAAAACTGAAATTTAAAATATTATAATTTGAACTTATTAGTGAACATAACAACT
>TARA_R110002072_G_scaffold727_10_pt1 | contig 25711 bp, 21 predicted proteins | sample TARA_R110002072 | Tara Oceans TARA_R110002072 (sample SAMEA4397118) | marine metagenome | biome: Polar Biome; feature: [SRF] surface water layer (ENVO:00010504); material: water (ENVO:00002006), including particulate matter (ENVO:01000060) such as... | depth 5 m | reverse complement strand
GTGCCGGTGCCGTCGAAGGTAATCGAGCCGGTGGCGCCGGCCGTGATCGAGCCGCTGACCACGCCGTCTTCGGCCAGGGTTGGATCCTGTACGGTATAGCTCCAGGCGTTTTCCGCGGTTTTGCTCCATTCGATGGTTAAGTCGTGGGCATTGCCGAGGGCGTCGTAAACCTGAACGGAGACTTCGTGGGTTGTCGCGGTCGCATCGGTGGAGGGCAGGTTGAGGTTCAGCTCCACGCTGCTGGTGGCCGAAGCCGAGCCGGACAGATTGGCGATATTGATGGTCTCAAGCGAACTGAGCACCGAGGTGTTGCCGATCGGATCGCCGTTTTGATCCAACTCCCAGCCCTTGAGGTAGTAGCCCGCCGAGTTCACCAGGTTGCCGCTGGCGTCCTTTCTGAACGACCCTGCCCGGGTGTAGAGAAAGGTTCCGTCATCGATGCTGCTGGCGTTCTCGTGCACCACGAAGAAACCGTTGCCGGCGACCGCCAGATCGGTGTTGGCGGTTGAAGCCTGCAACAGACCCTGCTTGTCGACGCCGGGGCTTTGGCTCGCCCGCACGCCGCCGGACGTGTATTGGGTGTTGAAGGCGGATTCGGTGACCAGCGTCGAGAAAGAAGCCTTTGACGACTTGTACCCGACGGTATTCACATTGGCGATGTTGTCGGCGATCATGCCGAGGGCCGAACTTTGGGCTCGAAGTCCGGAAACGCCTGCATACATTGCACCGTAGATGCTCATTTTAACATTCTCCTGAATGGAGTAAACGGGTTACTGGGTCAGGGCCGTGGGTCAACTCTGGGAGCCAGGTTTGGGGCTCAGGCTTGAGGCGAGGTGTCGCTGTCGGTCGGATCCGTCACGGTAGGGTCTCCCTCCGAGGAACTTTCATGGACGCCAACAACCTGGCTCAAATCAACAGGTAGATTTCCCAGCAGAAGCTGGATGACGCCGTTTTGCGATTCGACGCCGGTTACCCGGCCAATCATGCTCATGCTGCCGTCAACCGTTGCGCCGCTTTGATCGACCGCCTTGATGGTCAGGTTGTAGATGCCGTCGGGCAATTGATTGCCGTCGGCGTCCTTTCCGTCCCACTGCAAGCTGTAGTCGCCGGCTTCGGTCTCGCCATCCAGGCTTCGCACGATGTTGCCGTTTTGGTCGGAAATGGCGATGATCGTCGCGGCGCTGTTGTTGCTGAGCGTGTAGTTGAACGAGGCCTGGCCGCTGGATAGCGAGAGCTGGTTGCTGCTGTATTCGATGGTGGTGCCGATATAGTCCACCATCCCCATGGTCTGATTGTAGCTGGTCAGGTCAAGCAGCTGGTCCAGCTTGGTATTGGTATTGATTTGCTGTTCAATGCCGCTGAAATTCAGGAGCTGGTCGGTGAATTTTTCACTGTCCATCGGCTCCAACGGATCCTGATTTTGCATCTGCGTGGTCAGCAGCAGCAAAAAGTCGTCCATGGTTTGCTGGAGCGTTTCCTTGTCGTTGATCGACCCGGATTTCGGGGTGACGATATCGACGCCGTTAACTTGACCAATGTCTGTCATGGTTCTGGCTCCCTACACCGCGATGCTGACCACACCCTCGTGCCAATCCGATGGATTGGCCGCCGCCGGGCGCGGGTCATCAAGGTTGCTGCTGCGGATGTCTTCCTCGGCCGAACAATCGGCCTGGCCGCTCGTGTTGTGGGACGTGTCCTGGCCCTGGCTGTTCTGGCCCTCTCCCTTCAGGCTGAAGGAAAGCGAGCCGCTGTCGGGCTTTAAGCCGGCGTCCTGCAGGGCTTTTTCCAGGCCCCGAAGATCGCGCTGAAGGAGATCCAGGGTGTCGGGCCGGTCAACGGACACCACGGCCTTGACCGAGCCGTCGGTTCCCAGGTCCAGCTTGATGTCGACCCGGCCCAACTCGCTCGGATTGAGTTGGAGCGTGATCCGATCCTTGCCGCCGGACAGCGCGCGGTTGATTTGCGCGGCGACTTGATCGACGGCGGGCGGAACCAAGCCGGCCGCGGGCTTGGCGGCTTGGGTCGCGGCGTTGACGCCGCGGCTGCTGGTGATTTCGCCCGGCAAGACGGCCTGTAGCGTTAAGGGCGCATCACCGGTCTTGGTCGCAGCCGGGGAGGTCGTCGGGTCACCCGGGCCGACCAGTCCCGCCAGCGGTCCAGCCAAGGCCGTGCCATCCAGCTTGGCCTTGGCGGCGCCAGAGGCCAGCAGTTGGCTCAAATCCGCGGGCGCGCCGTCGCTGTTGCCCTGGGCCAGCGCCAAGAACAGGGCGTCGCCGCCAACTTTATTCTGCGGCAGCGAGTCCAGGCCGCCCCGCTGCACGGTCAGCGAGAGATCCAGGTCCTGATCCGCGATTTGGCTGAGCAAGCCTTGTTTTTGCTGGCCTTGGATCAGGCGCTGCAAGAGTGCGCTGTCCTGGTCCGGCCCGTCCAAGGATTGGTCGTCGGATGTCAGAAAAGGGGATTGAGATCCGGCGGCTGGGCCGGTTTTTCCGCTGAGGGTTTGCTGAATCTGCGCCAGGATATTGGCCTGCAGGCTTGCCGCCGCAGTGCTGCCGGCCGGCGGGACGGCTGGCGCGGTCGCTGCGGTGCCGCCGGCGGCCAGAGCGGCTGGCGCGGTTTGCGCCAAACTCGCCAGGATTGCAGCGGCTGAGACCGCCGGGTCGGTTGGGTCGGCGCTGTCCTCGTTTGCGTTTTCCGCCGCTGTATCGGTCGCCGTGTCGGTCGCCAGCTTTCCATCGGCGGCGGTTTTCTGGCTGGCAGACTCCTGCTTGGCGTTGTCTTGGGCGTCGCCGGAGTCAAGCGCGTCGGTCTTACCCGCCTCAGCGGCATCGGAGCCGATAACCGGCGCCTCGGTGTCGGCATCGTCCGCGCGGGTGTCTGTTGGACGGGCGTCTGTTGAACGAGAGTCCGTTGCGCGTGACCTTGATCGATCCGAGTCGACGGTTCGATCGGCATCACGGTTTTGGCTGGACCGTGCGTCCGGGCCGTCAGCGCGGTCTTTCAACCTGGGCTCGGATCTGCGGCTTTCTGTTGTGTCTCGGGCATTGTCCTTGCCATCGCTTGCAGCCGATTCGGCAACCATCTGGGCAAAGAAATCGCTGGCATCCGCGGTGGAACTTCGGGAAACCGCTCCACCGGCGGAAGGGGACCGAGTGACGGAAAGTATGTCCAACATCTCTGGCTCTTCTTAGCTTGGCGTTGACGTGGTGGCCGACGACGGCCGGGATCGGAACGGGACCGGGCAAAAACAGCCGTGATTCAAGGGTGCGTAACCGGTGAGTCACGGGCAATTCGCCGGCCCGGTGGCGAAGTCAGCCGCCGCCTAGCTGGCGTGAAGGCTGGCTTCGTTCCGGTTCGGTCGGGCGATCTGCGAGTCCAGTTCGGACCAAGAGCGCCGGAGCGGCTCCAACAGTTGGATGGCGTCCACGGCGACCTGGGCGTCGTTGTAGAGGTTGATGCGACTGAGGCGGGCCATCAAGAAGCTGTAGAGCTTGCCGAGGTTGCCGGCGACTTCACCGCCCTGTTTTTCATCCAGGCAGTTGTAGAGCGTCGCCAGGAACTCATAGGCCATGTTGACCGAATTGCACCGGGTTTCGATGTCATTGCGATTCACCGCTTCAATCGCCGTGCGCAGATTGGCGATCGTCTCGTCGTACAGGAAGACGATCATGCTGGCTGGCGATTTCGCGAGCAGGTCTTTGGTGTTGATCTGACTCATGGCGTAGGCCATTTTCTTCTCCTTCAAATTCCAGGTTGCTCGGCGACATCGCGTGCTATCGGATTTCGCCGCTCGCTTGGCCGGCCAGGATGATCTGGCCGCGCCAAGAGATTACTGGAAGAGCTGCATCAGATTTCCGGGCAACTGGTTGGCCTGCGCCAACATCGATACGGCGGACTGAACCAGGATCTGCTTGGAGGTGAAGTTGCTCATCTCCGCCGCCACGTCCAAATCCATCAGCGCCGAACGGGCGGCCTCGGTATTTTCCACGGTGGTGGCGATGTTGGCCGAGGCAAACTCCAATCGGTTCTGTGACGCGCCTACCTCAGCCCGGTTTTCCGCCAATTTGTCGATAGCGGCGTTTACCAGGCCCATCGCTGTTTCAGAGTTGGCCAGGGTTGTGATGTCGGAGCTTTCCAAGCCGGCAGCCAGGTTGGCCGGGTCGGCGGCATTGACGCTGACCGAAATCACGTCATCGAGACCGATGCCGGTGCCGATGCGGTAGCTGAGCGCCAGGCTCGATCCGCCGCCGCCGACGGTGAAGTCAGAGGTTGCCAGGGTCGAGTCAATGGCAACGGTCTGGTCGAACGAGGCCTCCATATCGAGGGAAAGGCCGAGGGCGTCAAAATTAAGGGTCATCGCCGAGGTATTGGCGCCATCGACGCCGGTCAGCGTCTGGCTGGCGATCTGCACGCCACCGCGGTTCACATTGGCGGTCAAGCGGTCAGTGGCTGCATCGTAGCCAATATCGACGTCATCGCCCACTTGGATCAGGGTCGAGCCGCTGAACTTATAGTTGGTGAGGCCCACCGACGCATCGATGGTCGTGCCGAGCGTACCGGTGCTCAGACCACCGCCTGCAAGCAGCGCGGTGCCGTTGAACTGGGTGTTGGAGGAAATGCGGTCGATTTCCTTCACCAGCTCCTGGTATTCGGTGTCCAGCATGCCGCGTTCCGTATTGGAAAGCTGGCCTGAGCTGGCCTGAACCGCCAGGGTTTTCATTCGCACCAAGATGTCCTGTGTCCGGGACATGGCGCCGTCAGCAATCTGCAGCATGGAAATTGCCTGCCCGGCGTTGACGTTCACCTGCCGTAGGGCCTTGACCTCCGCGGAGAGGCGCGAGCCGATGGCTAGGGACGCCGCATCATCCTTGGCGGACAACACACGCGAACCGGACGAAAGCTTGGCGACCGAGTTGGTCGCTTCCTTGTCAGCAATAGCAAGTTGCCGGTGGGCAACGTTCGCTGCAAAATTGGAGATCACATTAAGTGGCATTGCCAGGGTCTCCTTCGGAGTTTCTGAGGAGCCTCAGAGAAGCCTGCTTCTCTCGTGTGAGGCTTCCTTTTCTCCTAAGTTGGTCCGGCAAAGCCGAGACCAGGGTGATTGGGGTCTAAGTCAATTTTTGCCTTGCTGCGCGGATGGTTTGCGTAGAAAGACAAACTCTAAACAGCAAGGCCCGTGCCAAGTTAAAAATACTTAGTAACGAATTGATTTCACTTAATAAATTTACGAATTATCTGAGTAGATTTGGCAAAAAGGCCGGGGAGAAAGAAAAAATTTCAGGGTGCCGGGGGCAAATAGTTCCTGGTTTTCGCGGTCTTTTTTGCCGGTTTCGCCCGGCACCCTGTCGGTTGGGCTGCCCAGGCGGGCGGCAGCGGCGGTATCAAGAGCAAGACAGCAACGCCGGTGGCGGCGGCGGCGGAGCGAGCACGGCCCGACGCAAAAAAAAACGCTCCCGGCAGTAGCGGGGAGCGTTTCAACGAAATTCGACGGGCGTGTTTGCCGGCTGGTCGCTCAGCCGGTCAGCAAGATGGCGATGGAATCCTGGGCGCCGTTGGACAGCTTGGGATTGGATACCCGGTTGCTGGTCGCGCCATTCATTTGCCGCGGCGCGCCACCCGGCATGGGGGTGTTTTGCGCCGCCAGTTGATTCCAGGAGTCGCGAATCGGTGTCAGCAGGCCGATAATCTGTTGGGCGACTTCCTTATCATTCTTGAAGTCGATATCAGGCAGCTTGCGAAGAATGAAGCCATAGAGGTTGGCCAGGTTGTTCGCCACTTCCCCGCCGCGCTCCATATCAAGGGTGATGTCGAGGTGGTTGATGATGTCGAAGGTCTTTTTGTTGTTTTTGTGCCGCCCTTCGATATCGCCGTTTTCAATGCAGCGGATGACGTCATTCAATGCGCGTATCGCACGGTCAAAGAGCATTGCCACCAGCTTGGCCGGCGACGCCATCATTACCTGTTGGTTTTGATAGATACTGGCAGCGTTTCTGGTCACTGATTTTACTCCTTGCCCGAATCTCGAGCGTTTATCTTACGGATCTCAACTGGTGTCAGTTTAACTTTTAAAGGTTAGGCAAGCACTAACGGCGGGGCGCGAGAATCGCTAGCTGGCGAACATCGCGTCGGTGATCTGTGTCAGGTAGTTCTTTTGTGTGTTCATCGACGCCAGGGCGCGTTCCATACTCACGTAGCGTTCAATCAGCCGGTCGCGCTCGTACTCCAATCGATCGTTCATGAAGTCGACGCGCTCCTGGCCGGTGATGTTGCTGGCTTCCAACGCGTTTCTTTCCGCGTCGATGGCCCCGGTGCCGCCGGCCAGGGTTCGCTCCAGCGCGAAGTACATCTTCGTGCCAAAACCAACCGAGTAATCCAGCTGCACGCCGCTCAGCGAGGTGGTGCCGTCATAGAGCAGCGACAGGCCGCTGGCGTTGGTTAGACTGGTGGCGGTCAGCAACCGTCCATCGGTGATCACGGAGCCGTCGTCAGACCCATCGGCCAGTCCGTTGATGTTGGCTGAGATGATGAAGTCTTCGGTCTGCGTCAGACCGAGGCTGGTCAGCAGATCACCGGTGTCGCCGCCGACAACGAGATTTGTCGATGTCCCGAGAATTTGCAGTGTGTCGCGCAAGGTCGTGCTGTCTTCGACGGCGCGCGCCTGTACGTCCCCGGTGGGAAAGGCGGTGTTGATCGCGGTGATCAGGCTGTCCAGGCTGTCGGTCGTCACATCATAGGCAATGGCGGTGCCGTTGATGGTGAAGCTGCCGGTGGTGGTGGCGCCGAAGGAGTTGACGGCATCATTGAGCTTGGCCGTCGAATCGGCGATTTCAACGGCGTCATACTGACCGGCGCCGATCTGTCCGATGTTGAGGGTGTAGCCTGTCGCGCTGTAGGCCGTACTGCTGTCGAAGGCCAGCAGTGACACCCGCGGGTCGCTCGACGAGAAATCCAATGCGAAGAGTCGCTTGACGTCGACTGGGTTGTTCAGCAGCGCATCATTGAGCTCTTGGTCATTGATTTTCAGGGTATAGAGCAGGCTGGGATCGGACAGGCCACTGTCGGTGACAAAGGAGATGCCAATTTGGTTCAACACCGAAAAGGCGGTCGAGGTTCCATCCGCGCCGGCGCCCAAAAGCGACGAAAGCTGCGACTCGACGTCGGCCAGCGCGCGGCTGGAAAAGAGCGCGCCAGCATCGTTTATTTTCTCGCCGGTCTTTTCATCCACCAGGGTTTGACTGTTGGCGAACACCTTGACGGCGTTGTAGGCCTCGACAAAGTCGGTGATGGCGGTCTTGACGCCGTTGAGATCCTGTTCGACATCAAACTTTATGGTTGTGCCGACCTCGGCCTGGAACAGCGACAGGGTGATCCCCTCGTAAAGATCGTCGATGGTGTTTTCGGCCCGCTCGACGATGAGATCGGTCTTGGCGATGGACAGGCCCGTCAGCACGGTATCGGTGTCGTTGAGCAGATTAAGCTCCACACCGGCGTCGCCGACGATCTGAAGTTTTTGCACGCCGCCATCAAGCACCACGCTGGCGGTGACGCCGGCGATGGCGCTGATCGAGCTGGCGAGCGTGGTGACGCTGTCGGTGTCGCTGTAGCTGACGGTGCCAAGCAGCGCGCCAGCGCTGTCGCGAATATCAAAGGCGTAGGTGCCGGCGGTCACGCCATAGCTGCTGAGCAGGTCGCTGCCGCTGACAATCGGCGCCGATTGCCAAATGTTGGCGTCCAGCAGACCATCGACACGCAATTGCGCTTTCTGCGCCGCTTGCAATTCGTTGGCGAAGGTTACCCCGGCGTCGATTGAAATTCCCAGGTCGGCGAGCACGCCGCCGATTTCATTGGTGACGGCGATATCGACGCCGGTCTTGTCGCTGGTAACCACCAGGATATTTTTGCTGGTGCCGATGGTGACGATGGAAGAGGACACGCCGGTGGCGTTGATGCCGGTATTGGCGTTGTTGATGCGATCGCGCAAATCCTTCAGGGTGTCGGCGGCGCCGACCGTGATTGTCGTCCCGTTGATGTCAAAGCTGCCGGAGATCGATCCGGAAACGCCGCCGAACGCCAAACCCAGGTCGTCGGTCAAGGTCGTGGCGTTGGCGGTCGCGAAGCGATTGGCCTTGGCGATCTGAAGCACTTCCATTTCGTGGGAGCCGACCAGCGCCGCGTTGGAAACGGTGAAGCCGACGATGCTCGCGGGATCGCTGGCGGCCAGGGTGTCTGTGCGACTGGCCGAGGCGTAGCCTGATTTTGCTTCGAAAATATCTCCCGAGTTGCCGAAGGTCACGTTGCCGTAGAGGTCGCGTAGAGATCCCTGCAGGGCGGCGGTCAAGGTCGTCAGTTCATCAAGGGCGTCGATTCGCGCCTGGTTGGTTTCGATCTTGGCCTCAATCGAATCGATCGGAATCCGCTTCGCCGAGATGGTGGCTTCGACGAGCGCATTGTAGTCGATGCCAGACCCGATACCGGAAAAGCGAACCTTGCCGGCATCATCCGTGACTGTGTTGAAACTGAGATCAGACATCGCGCTATACTTTCAAGTCGACTTTGAGGTCTTCTAGGTATTGTCGAAGCGCGGCTGCGGAACTCAACAGTTCTTCGGCCGGTATCTGATGCGTTGCTTCACCACTCTCCTTGTCGACGAAAACCGCAACAACCTGGTTGGTTTCCTTATCGTAGTCCAAGGAGACTTTGGTTGGGGAAATGGGTGGAAGGGCTGGAGGCGGTTGGGCCTCTGCTTTTTCGGTCTGGTTCAGGCTTTCTGTCGCCCGTGGCGCCTCCTGCTGGAGGAGTTGAGCGGCTTTTTTGGGCCGACTTTCCGCTTGAGAGCGGGTGTAGCTGGCTTGATCGAAAGTCTGAGACCTTGAATGGACTGGTTCCATTTTCCGTCTCGCGCATGGCTGTTTTTGGGCCTGCGCCTCCTCTTCTGCCCCTATCCCTGAGCGCCGGGGTTTTCCCCTTGTGACACATCAAGTCTTCGGTGCTCAATTACATGCAGTAATCGTGCCATCTTCCGAAGAGACAGTTTTCCCTGTTATTTTTTATGGAGACGCAGCGGAAGGAGAGCGGAGAGGGGGGACCCCTCTCCGCTTTCTTGAAAAACCTTAACCGAACAGTCGGGTCAGGTTCTGAGGCAGCTGGTTTGCCTGCGACAGCATGGACACGCCTGCCTGGATCAGGATCTGCTTGGAGGTGAAGGAACTCATCTCCGCTGCGACATCCAAGTCCATCAGGGCCGACCGGGCCGATTCGGAGTTTTCCATGGCCGTCGAGATGTTTGCCGCGGCAAATTCAAGACGGTTCTGGGAGGCGCCGACAGAGGCGCGGTTTTCCGCCAACTTATCAATGGCGGTGTCGATCCGGGTCATCGCCGTTTCCGCATTGGCGGAAGTGGTGATGTCGGAGGTGTCCAAGCTGGCCGAAAGATCGGCCGCCTTGGCGGAGTTGATCGTTACCGCGATCTCATCCTGGGCGATGGTTCCGGTGCCGACCCGATAGGTCAGACCCAGGGAGCTGCCGCCGCCAGCGACGGTGAAGTCAGATGTCGCCAGCGTGGAGTCAATGGCAACGGTCTGATCGAACGCGACTTCCATGTCCAGAGACAGGCCGATGGCGTCGAAGTTGATGGTTTGCGTCGCCGTGTTCGCACCGTCAACGCCGGTGAGGGTCTGGCTGGCAATTGCAACGCCACCGCGATTGACAGTGGCGGTCATGCGGTCATTGGTTGCATCGTAGCCAATGTCAACATCGTCGCCAGCTTTGATCAGGGTGTTGCCGGCGAAGTTGTAGTTGGTCAAGCCAACGCTGGCATCGATCGTGGTGCCAAGTGTGCCGGTTGACAGGCCACCGCCTTTCAACAGCGCGGTGCCGTTGAACTCGGTATCCGTTGCGATACGGTCAACTTCGCTGAGCAGCTCCTGGAACTCCTTGTCCAGCATGCCACGCTCGGTATCGGACAACTGACCGGAAGAAGACTGCACGGCCAGCGTCTTCATCCGCACCAGGATGTCCTGGGTACGTGACATCGCGCCATCTGCGATTTGCAGCATTGAAGTGGCCTGCCCGGCGTTGACCTGCGCCTGCTTGAGCGAGCTAACCTCAGACTCAAGACGAGAGCCAATAGCCATGGCAGCGGCGTCGTCCTTGGCCGTCAGCACCCGGGTACCGGATGACAGCTTCGCCACGGAGTTCGAAGCAGCGGCATCAGAAGCAGCCAAGTTACGGCGTGCCGTCGCGGCTGCAGCATTAGATACGATATTAAGGGCCATTTTAAAGTCTCCTACTTGGATGGGATGGAAAGCCCCGGCTTCCTGCCGAGACACCGCCTACCTGGCAGCGCTAAATGCTACGCAATGTACGTGCCAGGACCGGCAATTTTTTCCAGGTCATTGGTTAACGCGTTGAATAAATTTGGAAAATACCAACTTCGTCGATCAAATGCGCTAGGTTATGGAAAGGTGCGGCAATTTTTTCCCGGCGGGCCGTGAGAAAAAGCGGAAGATATTGCCTAGTTGGGCAAATTTTGCCGGGGAGGATCTTCCGCTATCGTCGCGCCAAGGGGAAGTTTTTGCCTAGCCGACCCTCGGGCCGTGGCGTCGGGTCAAGTCAAGTCAAGTCAAGTCAAGTCAAGTCAAGTCAGGTCAAGAAGGACCGCCCGACCGGGCCCAAAACCAGAAAAGATCGGCGCGCCGATCTTTTCTTCCAGGCTGTCGTATCAGGGCCGTGAAACGCCGCTAGCTGTCGCCTGCCCGGCAAGCCGCCCGGGGCGGCCGGCCCGGTCAGGCGTTCCGGTCAATCGTTATCGTGCAGCGGCAAGGCGTGACGCAGGTCATAGTCGGAATTGTGCAGCACAACCTGACGGCCCGTGCGGTTGATCAAATCGACGATCACCGGGGCCCGTAGATTGACGGTCATATCGAAGCCGGAGGGCGATTGCCGCAGGGTGACCAGCAGCAAAAAGGCTGCGTCCGCGCTGTCGATTCCCTGGATCACGAGCAACTCATCCAAGTCGGCCTGCGCGACCAGGCCGGACTCTTCCATCAACGGCGTGACAATAAAGGAGAGCTGAGGGTCCTCCAAGGATTGCATCAACTTGAAAGTGGCCAGTTGCGGCTGGGGCAGGTTGGCCAAGCCAAAGTGCTTGCTGCGGGAAAAACCCAGCAGACCCTGGGGCAAATAGAGAGAGTTGGCGGCGGTGAACTCGTAAACGCCAAAGCGGGTTTCCACCATGGTGCTGGCGGGGGGGATGCCAAACTGTGGTTGTGTTTCGGCGGTGGCCTGCGTGCTGTGCATTTGTACTCTCCCTAGTCCGGCCAGTGTGCCGCGGCGGGGTTAATGGTCGATGAAAGAAACTTGGCCTATCTCAAATAATTCCACAGTCCGATCTGCTGCATCTGGGTGGTGATGAGATAGCCAGCCTCCAGTTGGGTCTTCTGGGACGAAAGGCGGGTCATGGCTTCGGCGATGTCGACGTTTTCGACCTCCCCCATGTTTTCGTCCAGGAAGATCTGAGTGTTGCTCAGACGCTCATCGGTCTGTTCAAGCGTTGCAAGAGACGCGCCAATTTCCGAACGCACATTGGGTAATTCGTCCACGGCTTCCTGCACAAGCGCCAAGGCGTTGTTCAATTCGACCGTGTCGACCGAGCCGGGTGCGCCGGCGTCCTTGATCATATCCAGGCCGCGCAGCAGCTTTTCGAACGCCGGAATGTCAGCGGTAATGCCATAGTCCAGGGTCATGGCGGTATCGATCCGGGCCGATTGAACCAGGCTGTCGCCGGCGTAATAGCCGGCGTTTCCCACCGTGGGGTCGAGGGGATCGTAGCCGATGTTATCCGGGTTGTAGCTGCTGAGGTCGACCGGTCGGGTGTCGGTCAGGCCGCCGGAAAACAGAAAGCGGCCATCGCTTTGAACGTTCAGCAAGGAGGCGAACTGCTCCATGAAATTGCTGGCCCGGGTGTCGAGCGCCAAATCATCCGCATTGCCGGAGTTCAGGCCGTTCAACAGCAGCTGTTGGATGTCGCCGGCCATCTCCTCCATCTGGGAGACCGACGTTTCCATCTGATTCAGCCGGGTTTGCGTGGTGGTGATGTTCTTTTGATAGGCGGAAAACTTGGTTGTCGCGTCCTCAAGGGAAAGAAGGTTTCGCGCGTTCTGGGCGATCCCGGCATAGCTCTGGCTGGTTTTGCCGCTGGAAATTTGGATTTGCAGATCCTGAACGCGACTTTGGGTCACCATGTTGCGATAGGCGGAAAAATCACTGACGGCTGCTGATGATACGCGAAACATCTAAGCTTCTCCTTTAGCGGAGGATATTGAGCAGGGTATCAAGCATTTCTTGGGCGGCGTTCACCACCTGCGCCGAGGCCTGATAAGCATTCTGGAAGACGATCATGTTGGACAGTTCGAGGTCCAGGTTCACGGCGCTTGAGGAACTGTAGCGATAGCTGATCTCTTCGAAGAGCGCCTGCTGAAATTCGGTGTCCTTGCTGGCGCGGTTGGCGGCGACGGAATTGTTGCCGATTATCTCGCCGGCATAGCCGGAAAGGGTGGTCTTCAGATTGGGCAGGTCGCCCGACGCGCCGAACACCAGGGGTTTCTCAAACAGCTCCGACAGGCTCACCATGATGGAGTTGTCGCCCATGCCGATTCCAGACTGGCCAAGCGCGGGGGCGTTTGCGCCGCTGTCCTTGTTGAGCGTGCCGCGCGCCAGATAGGATTCCGTGGTCACGATGTCGCTGCGAATTTTCAGCCCGCCGGCAATTCCGCCGATGGCGTCGCCGGGGGAGTTGCCGCCGGTAATCAGCAAGTCGTTCAGGCCAAAGAAATAGGAAAGGCCGTTGTAGGTGTCGGCGCCAAAGGTGACCTGTTGATCGCCCAGGTCAACGATGCCCAGGCTGTTCACCGCGTTGTTGGCGCCGATCTGCAGGTTGCCGTTGGCGGTCGAGGCCGTCGCGTTGGCGCCGAGGTTGGTGTTGATGGCGGCGGCGATGGCGTCGACGGTGTAGCTTCCCGCCGGCAGATCGTAGTAGTCGACAAAGTCGCCGCCACTATCGAGCACGCCGATGCGCGTGTCGCTGGTCAGGGTCACCGTATCCACCGAGGTGTCGGCGAAGCTGCGGGTGCCGGTGAGGCTGTTGGGGGCGGGGAAGGAGGTGCCTTGATTGTGAAGCTCGTTCACTTCATTGCGCAGCATTTCGGTGAGTCGATCGAGTTCCGCCTGCAGGTCCGGCAGGGTGCTGTCGCGCATCTCGACAAGCGCCGCGATGGCGCCGTCGCCGAATTGGTTGGTGATGTCGCGGCCGCGCAGGTCGATGCCGTCGATTTGACCGCCGGCGTAGGAACTGCTGGCCCCCATGGCGGTTACCGAGTTGTGACTGAGCGGAGTCGCGCTGGTGTCGGCCAGCTGCAGGCCGTCCTTGGTGAAGATCACCACTTCGCCGGTGCTGCGGGTGTAGTAGCTGAAGTCCATGTTCTCGGCGAGGGTGGCGATCTCGGTGTCGCGCTTGTCGGCGAGGTCGGCGGTGTTGATCCCCTGAGCCATCGCGGTGGAGATTTCCAGGTTGAGCTTGGCAATGGCTTTCAAGTTGACGTTCATGTCGTCGATGTTGGCGGAAATTTCCCGGTCCGCATCGAGGCGCAGGTTCTGGATGGTGTCGCTCATGCTGGTGATCTGGCTGGTAACCTGCTGCAGATCGTTGATTGCGGAGGTTTGCAGGCTGGGGCTTTCCGGCGTTGCCGAAAGGGCGCTGATGGCGGCGGCCAGATCGGCGAGATTGTTGCTGATCGAGCTGTTGGAATCGGGCGAACCAAACAGATCTTGCGTTCGCGCGAAGTATTTCGACGTGGTTTCGTTCATCGCCATGCTGGCGGTGGTCGCGCGCAGTTCGGCTTGCAGGCGCGCATCGACGAAGCGATCGACATTGGCGATTTCCACCCCGCGCCCGGCGCCATCCAGCACCCGCGACGACATATTCACCGACTTGGCGGTGTAGCCTTGGGTGTTGACGTTGGAGATGTTGTTGGAAATCACCGTCAACGCGGCCTGGTTGGCTTGCAGGCCTGATATCGCCGTGTTGAGTGTCAGTCCGACCGACATGGTGTTCTATCCTTTGTCGTGTTCTTCGGCGGTTCGGCTTGAAATAGCGTGGCGCCGAGTATCCTGTGTAGTGAGTGTCGTGTGGATCAAGCGCTGTGGGGCGCCCGTGTCTGCTGGGTTGAGCGGCCGGAAGCTAGAGGCTTCGATCGAGGGTAACGGGCTTGGGTACGCTGGCGCCGGCGTAGGAACCGGTCATCATTTTCCCCTGGGCCGAGTAGGCGGTGGGGTTGCTGTTGTTGCTCTTGACTTCTTGCATGATGTGCTGAAGCAGCCCTTCGGTGACGTCCCGCGCGGCGCGCAGCGCCCGGGCGTTTTCGTTAAGGACCTTTTGGAACTGCTCGGAAATTTGGCGCAGCTCGCGGCGCTGTTGCGGCGGCAACTGGGTCAGCCACGTCGGATTGTTGTGCAGGTCCTCCATCGCGGCCTGATAGGCGGCGGCCAGGACGATTTTCTCCTGCTGAAGGTCCTGCACATCGGTGGGCTTCATCGAGCGAAGCAGGCCGATTTCGTCCTCCAGAACCTTGATCAACCGACTGGTGATTTGCAGGAGCTCGGGAATTCTGCTGCGCGACGGCGCCGGCTTTTCAACGGTTTGCACTTGGGGGGTGGTCAGTTCCGGGTGCATCACTGTACCTCCTGAAGCTGCAAGAGTTCACGGGCTACTGAATCAGCAATGCCCAGGCTGTTGGATTTGGCGATTTCCTTGCCGTACTCGTCGAGCAGCAGCGAGCGGAAGGTCTTTTCCGCCATGCCGCCGCCGAAGGGGCCATCGGTGTCCAGGCCTTCAAACATCGGCGCCATCATCTGGGCGACGAACATGGCTTCGAAGTCCCGACCGATCTGTTGCGCTTGCTCTTCCGTCATCGTGCCGGAGCGGGCGCGGGCGGTTGCGATCGCGGTGAAGTCGGCGGCGCTGCTGCCCTGCGAGGTAAAGAGCGCCTGGTTTGCGGTCGGATCCATTACATCACCTCGATTTCTGCTTGCAGGGCGCCCGACGCCTTGATCGCCTGTAGGATCGAAATCATATCGCGGGGACCGACCCCCAAGGCGTTCATACCGTCCACCAACTGCTGCAGGCTGACGCCTTCCTTAAGCACGGTGAGGCGCTTGTCGCTGTCATCCTCGATCTGGATGTCGGTGCGGGCCACGGTTTCGGTGTTGCCCTGGCGAGCGAAGGCGTTGGGTTGGCTAACCTGCGGCGATTCGGAGATCCGGATGGTCAAATTTCCCTGGGCGATGGCCACTTGGGAGATGCGCACATTGTCGCCGATCACGATGACGCCCGACCGTTCGTCGATCACCACGCGGGCGACTTGATCGGTTCGCACCGGCAACTGCTCGATGTCGGTCAACAGGCTGACGGTGGAGCCCTGATAGTCTTGCGGGACGTCGATCACCACGGTCCCGGGGTCGATCGGCTGCGACACCGGTTGCCCGAGAAAGGCGTTGATGGCCTGCGAAATTCGGCGGGCCGTGGTCAAATCCGGGTTGCGCAGGGCAACTTGAACACTGGTCAGGGTGTTGAGTTCGAAGCTGATTTCTCGTTCGATGATTGCGCCGTTGGCGATGCGCGCCGTGGTCGGCACACCCCGGGTTACGGTTTGGCCCTCGCCCTGGGCGGAAAAGCCGCCCACCGCCAAGGGCCCCTGCGCCACGGCGTAAATTTCGCCGTCGGCGGCAACCAGGGGGGTAACCAGCAAGGTGCCGCCAAGCAGGCTAGAGGCGTCGCCCAAGGCCGACACGTGCACATCCATACGCGTGCCTTGCCGGGCGAAGGGGGGCAGGGAAGCCGTGACCATGACCGCCGCCACATTGTCGGTGTCCAGGTCGGCGCTGCGGGCATTGATCCCCAGACGCTGCAGCATGCCGATCAGGCTTTCGCGGGTGAAAACCGCCGCGCCCAGGTCGTCGCCCGTGCCATTCAAACCAACCACCAAGCCGTAGCCGACCAGCAGGTTGTCGCGGATACCTTCAAAATCAGCAACGTCCTTGATGCGCGACTGGGCGGTCGCCGAGGTGTTGAAAAGCGCAAGGCTCAACAGCAACAGCAGGACAGAAAATCGTTTGATATGATCGGATGTGCGCATGGCTTTGCTTCTTCCTTTGACGCTTTTTGCGTCGCATTTCGACAACTGATATGCGAAAACCGTGCCATCTATAAATAATGCGTGATATCAATGAGATAGTAAAATTTCTCAGAACTGTTTTGCGGCGAATTACCGGGTAAACCGCGAGGCTAGGCAAGAAAATCTGTGCCGGCGGGGGCAAAGATTGCCTAGAGTCGGATTTGCCCTCGCCGGGGAAAATCTGCCAGCGCGGCGATAAGGCGATGCGCTTCTTTTACCGCCGGGCGCCGGCTGGCGCCGTCCCGGCTGTGGGCCGTTAAGGCAGGACGGCTTCCGCGCGGTGATTGGGCGGCGCGCCGCAGACCGGCGCAAGCAAGAATTGATCCCTATGATTTCATAGGTTTGACCGGAGATTTAACGACTTTTTAACGACAGTTGGCGCAGCTTGTCGCCAAGCGCCTTTCCGGTCGGCGTTTTGTCCGACCGCTGTTGGGGCCACGCTGGTCGCCAGTGCGACGGGCCGATGTGGCGGGCAGCGAATGTCCGACAGAATTTGAAACAAAAACAGATTGGCTCTGCCACCTTGATGCGGTGGCGCAACTGGGGGACTATAGGTCGATGATCACCCTCGATCGCGGCAGATGCCGGGGATAAAACACAACCGATATGAAAATCGATCCAAACGCACAAATTCGCACAGCCAGCGTTAAGCGCAAGGACAAGTCCAAGACGTCCGGCGGCGAGTCTTTTGCCAAGGCGCTTGAAGGCGAGGAAAAGACCTCGGCGGCGAGCGGCGCGGCGCCGGTCGCCACCGTCGATGCGCTGCTTTCCCTGCAGGAAGTGCCGGATGCCTTGAGCGGTCAGGCCCAGGCGCAGCAGCGCGGAGAAGATCTGTTGGATCAACTCGACCAGATCCGTCTCGGCCTGTTGGAGGGCCGACTGGCGCCGGTTCAAATCGAACGGCTGGTTCGGCTGGCCGCCAGCAAACGAGAACAGGTCTCCGATCCGAAGCTGCTGGATGTTTTGGATGAAATCGAGATCCGCGCCGCGGTGGAGTTGGCCAAGCTGGGGCGCTGACCTCCCGGCCTCCGGTTGATTTTTGCGGTTGGACGCCGCCGGGCGCGCCGGACAATCTCGCCGATAAACCGGCGCGCGGCCAATGCCAAACCGACTTATCCCAGGCGCGATACGCGCCGCTTTGCGGAATGACTTGTGCGACAGCAAAAAATTTCTATACTCGCGCCGCGAATGCTCAATTCAACGCGGTGCTATGAATGACGGTTACACTTTCACCAGAATATCTTCCAAGCGAAGACGAAGAGTTTATGAATGAGCGGATGCTGGAGTATTTTCGGCAAAAGCTACTGAATTGGCGTAGCGAATTGCTGCGCGAATCGGGTGAAACGCTGAACCACCTTCAGTCCGAAAGCTTGGCGGAGCCTGATTTGACCGATCGGGCGACCTTGGAAACCGATCGCTCGCTGGAGTTGCGGACGCGGGATCGCGAGCGCAAGCTGATCAGCAAGATCGATTCGGCGCTGGAGCGAATTGATAACGGAACCTACGGGTACTGCGAGGAAACTAACGAGCCGATTTCCTTGCGTCGTCTGGAAGCCCGGCCCGTGGCCACCCTGTCGGTGGAAGCGCAGGAACGGCACGAACGGGCGGAAAAAACCCAGCGCGACGATTGATCAAGGCTCGGGGTGATCCCGTTGACTGGTTAAGTAAAAAAGGCTGCCCGAACCGGCAGCCTTTTTTTGCGCCGTGAGCGCGCGGTCGTCGCCGGCTCTTTCCCAACCACGAGATCGGCAGCTGGCCCGGCGGGCAAAAAAAAGGGGCCGGCCCCAAGGGAGCCGGCCGAAGTTTTGCCATGCGCTGGTTTCCTGTTCTCGGCACTGCCAAGGATGAGGAAACCGGTGCTTCTTGAGCCGCCGCGCCGGTGGCGCGACCGCGAAGGGTGAGGGGTGACGGGAACCTCTGGGGTTGAAAAAATCGCGCCGCGCCGGGGTCGGGCCGGCCGGGTCATGTGCGCCGCCCGCCGGCAGCGCACGCCGGCGCGCTGCCGGCGTACGGAAGGCGGGCCTGGCGGTCAGAACGGCCAGAGAATGTCATAAATCTGTTGACCGTAGCGGGGCTGTTGAACATCGCTGAGCTGGCCGCGTCCGCCATAGGAAATCCGGGCTTCGGCGATCTGATTAAAGGATATGGTGTTGGTGTTGGTGATGTCCTCGGCGCGGATGATCCCCGCCACCTGCAGCTCACGGATTTCGAAGTTGACGCGGGTTTCCTGGCGCCCGGCGATCACCATGTTGCCGTTGGGCAGAACTTGCGTGACCATAGCCGCGACGGTCATTTTGATGCTCTCGTTGCGTTTGACCGTTCCCTTGCCGTTGGACTTGGAGTCGCTGTTGGCGTTGATCAGCGAGGTCGGATCGACGCCGGTCAACACCTCACCGAGTTGGGTTTCCCAGCCGAGTGCGTTGGTCAGGCCGGCGTTTTCCGAGTTGTCTCGGGTGCGCTCGGTCTCATTGGAGAGGTTGGCGCTGTCGTTGATCTGGATGTCGACCGTGATCAGGTCGCCGACGTTGCGGGCCCGTTGGTCCTTGAAAAACGAACGGCTGCCCTGGCGCCAGAGCGAGTTGGCTTCCTGGACGTACGCCTCTTCGGCCGGCTGGGGCATTGGCAGCACCAACGGCCGGTTGCCGTTCAGCTTGGCGGGGTTGTCGATCTGACTGAGCGCGGGGGCCTGCCCGACATTGGCAAGGCGCTCGGTAAACAGACAGCCGCTCAGCGAACCGGCCAACAGCAAGGCGGCGGTTGTCTTGGCTAAGCGGAGGATTTGCGATTTTCTGTTTGAGTTGCGCATGGCTTTCCTCATGGGAATATTTTTTTCTTTCGGCTTCGCGCGACGCGCGGCGCCGTTTCACTCATCTGACCCGCTGGTTCGGTGCAGCAAGTCGGCTTGTCGGCGACCGTTCGCCGCGGACTATTGCGTGACAAAGGCGGTTTGCTTGCTGGAGAGGCTGACTTCCACCAGGTTCTCGTCGACCACCACGGCGTAAACGGTTTTGTTCGAGTACACGTTCATCACCTTGATCGATTCGCCCACCTGGCCGTCTTCCAGGGCCCGGCCTTGGGCGGTGAGCTGCATCAAGCCTTCCTTGACCAGAATGGTGACGGGGGCCTTCTTGTTGATGGTCACCGGGTCGCCAAGATCGGACAGCCGGATCGGCTGGCCGGCGCGAACCCGGCGGTGCAGGGCCTTGCCGATCAGATCGGCTTCGTCGGTGACGCTGCCCTTGGCGAGTCGGTCGGCCCGGACCGACAGCCAGTCGATGTCGCCGGCGGATACGACGGCTTTTTCGCCCAGCCGTTGCCGCAGCACCGGAATGCGAATCTTCTCGTAGGACTGGCCGTTCAGCTCGACGCGGCGCTGGTTGACGCCCTTGCTGCCCAGGTCCAGGGTGGCGGCGAAACGACCGGTGCGGCTGTCTTGGCGAAAAGCGATCAGCGACAGGGTCCTGCCCGCCTCTTCGGGGAGCAGGAAGGTGGCGTTGGGGTCGTCCAATTGCAGGTCGATGTTGCTGGTGTCGCCGTCGCCGTCGCTATCCAGCGCGGCCAGCAGAACCGGCACGATGTCGCTGGTGGTAATCGTCAAGCTGGCGCGCTCGACCCGACTGACGTCGAACGTGGAACGCGGCGCCCAGTCGATGTTGTAGCTCCGCGCCACGGCGCCCAGCCACTGGGCGGTCAGTTCGACGGTGCGTCCCAGGTCGGGACTGCGGGCGATCGGGGTGTTGGCGCGATCATCCAGGCCGCTGAAAAGATGGCCAAGACGCACGATCTGCCCCTGCACCCGAACCGTCGGGTTGAGCCCGACCGGCGCCGGATAGCTGACGTTCTCACCGGCTGTCTCGCTGGCTGCCTCACCGGTCGCCTCACCGGATAGGGTGGCGGATTTCCGGTGGGTTTCCTGCTCGGTTTCCGGTTGGCCCGCCAGCAGGCGTTGCAGGGCGTTTTGCTGTGGCGCTTGCGTTGACGCGTCGGTCCCGGTGCCGGCTTGAACCGCTGGCGAGGCCAGGAACAAGGGCGCAATAACGGTGGCAAGGAGCAGTTTACGCATGGCGGTGGCCTTTCCTTTAACGGGGGCTCACTTTGGTTTGATTTAACGGAGCTGTGAGGTGTTGCGCATCATTTCGTCGGCGGCCTGAATGACCTTGGAGTTCATCTCGTAAGCCCGCTGGGCGGAGATCAGGTTTGACATTTCCGTCACCACGTTCACGTTCGAGGTCTCCAGCGCGCCTTGGATCAGCGAACCGAAGCCCGGGGTGCCGGGCGTGGCGGAGGTCGCCGCGCCCGAGGCCGCGGTTTCCAGGAAGAGGTTGTCGCCAGCGGCTTCCAAACCGGCCTGGTTGGCAAAGACGGCCAACTCCAGCTGCCCGACATTGGTGGCGTCGACTTGGCCGTCCTGATCGACATAGACCTCGCCGTTGACGTTGATGGTGATGCCAACGGCGTCGATCGGAATGGTGATCCCCGGCATGACGGTGTAGCCGTCGGCGGTTACGAGATCGCCGTTCGGGCTGAGCTGGAAGCTGCCGGCCCGGGAGTAGGCGGTCGAGCCGTCGGGCAGTTCGACTTGAAAGAAGCCGTTGCCGTTGATGGCCAGGTCCAGGGAATTGTCGGTGACATCGATATTGCCTTGCTCGCCGATGCGGTAGATGGCGGCCGGCTTCACGCCCAGGCCGATCTGCACGCCGGAGGGAACGATGGTGCCGGCGTCGGACGAGGCCGCGCCGACCCGGCGCATGTCCTGGTACAGCAGATCCTGGAATTCCGCCCGACCGCGCTTGAAGCCCGTGGTGTTCATGTTGGCGATGTTGTTGGAGATCACCTCGACATTTAGCTGCTGGGCCAACATGCCGGTCGCGCCGATGGAAAGAGCTCTCATGGGGGTATCCTTTCAGGAAGCGGTCGAGGTTACGCGGAACTCTGCGTGAGGGTGCTGATGGCGTCGCGCAACCGTTTGTGCTCGTCTTCCATCATGTTGCTGGAGGCTTCATAGCGCCGAACGACATCAATCAACTTGGTCATCTCAATGACGCCCTTGACGTTCGACTGTTCGATCATGTTTTGGACGATGTCGACCTCTTCCGATTTCTCGGGCTTGACGCCGGGCTGGGGCTTGTACAGCCCGTCGCGGCCCTGCTTCAACTGATATTCATTTTCGAAGTAGACGATTTCGATCTGCCCCAGCACAATCGACGCAGCCCGGTTGATCGGGTCGCGAACCGAGATGGTGCCGTCGCGGGTGATTTGAATGTCCGTGGAGCCCAGGGGGACCTTGAAGGGGCGACCGGTCTTGGACAGCAGCGGATCGCCCGAGGCGGTGACGATCTGGCCGTCGACGTCCATGGTGAACTGGCCGTTGCGCGTGTAGCGCTCGCCGCGCTCGGTCTCGATGGTGAAGTAGCCCTGACCGGAAATCGCCAAATCCAGCGGGTTGTCGGTTGATAGCAGCGGACCCTCCTTCAGGTCGGGATAGGTCGCCACGTCCTGAACCTGGCTGAGGGTGGTTTTTCGGCCGGTGGTCGGGTCGGTGGTTTCCTGCAGGTACTCGACGAACATCACGGACTTGGCGCGGAACGCGGGCGTGTTCATGTTCGCGATATTGTTGGCGATCACGGCCATTTCCCGGTTCAGCGCGGATTGTCCTGACAGTCCAATGTAGCCTGTATTTTCCATCGTCCGATTTTCCCGTTCCGTGGGTCCTGCCAGGCCGATTGGTTGGCGCTGCCGGCAATCCCCGAAATCGGTGCTCTGCGCCTTGCCGATCCTCAGGGACGACAACAGGGATGCAGAGGACGTGCCAACTTGGAGTTTTTATTAATATCAATGGGTTATTAATTTATTTTGATCGTAGATGGTCGAATTCTTCCGGCTGTATTTAGCCGGCTGGGCAGAAATTGCCGGGAAATTTTTGGACGGTTGGGAAAGGCGGCTTTCGCCAGGTCGCGCCGCGCGCTCGCCGCGCTCTCTTCCGACATTTGTTCGGGGCCGGGCCGGTTTTGCCCGGGCAAAAAGAAACCCGCCGTCGGTGGCCATCGGTAGCCTTCGCGGCCAGCCGCAGCCGGTCTAAGCCTGCTGAATTTTCCTCAGCAGCGCTTCCTTAACTGTCGCGCGCTTGTTTTCCAGATGTTTCTTCAGGATGTCGGCCAGCCGAAGCCCATCGCGCGCGTCCAGGGCTTCCAGCATCTCTTCGTGCTCCCTGACGGCATTGGCCCAGCGGGTCTCGGACATGTTGGCCATATACCGCGATCGGCAGATCCGCACTTCCAGGTTGGCGTGCATGGCGGTCAGGGTCGGGTTGTTGGCGGCGGCGAGAATTTTATTGTGTATCGCCTGGTTGAGGCGGAAATAGTCGGCCAGCTCACGGCGGCGATAGTGCAGAACCATCTGGAAATGAAAGGCGCGAATTTCAGCCAGCTGGTCTTCGGTGATGTGCTGACAGGCCAATTCGCCGGCCAGGGCCTCCAGTGACCCCATGATCGGGAACATTTCATCGATGTCGGCCACGGTGACCGTTGAGATGGTCGCCCCGCGGTTCGGCGTCAACACCACCAGACCTTCGGCGGCCAACATGCGAATGGCTTCACGCAGCGGGGTGCGGGAGATGTTGAAGCGGTCGCACAGCATCTTCTCGGGCAAGCGCTCGCCGGGGGCCAGCGCGCCTTCAATAATCAACTGGCGCAGTTCGGCCACCACCTTGCCATGCAACGGCGGACGCGTGGACAGACCGTCGCCGGACGGTGAAAGGTCGGACGGTATTTCAATGAGAGAATCGTCGGGTGCTGTCATGGCGCCAACTTTAACAGATCAAAACAGAACCAGTCTTTGTAACCCATGGGAGCGGCCGTTGAAAATAGTTGAACCACAAGACTTTGAATTCATGGAGTAAAATTTTCATCTGGTGCGGCCTGGTCTGGGTCGTGTGCCGTATCTTTTGCACCGCGCGGCGCGGTCAAGCCGCGTTGTTCCGGTTCGGGCGCCGCGCTTTATCCGATGAACCGGCGGTCCGGTCAAGCGAAGCTGGCCTGTCACGTTTGCTTGGCCAGCGCGGCTTCAAGCAGGCGTGCGACATGCACGGCCTGGCGCGCGCTGCCATCCTTAATTTGGTGCCGGCAACTGGTGCCGTCGGCGACGATCATGGTGGTCTGGTCGGCTTGGCGGACCGCCGGCAGAAGGTCGGCCTCGGCCATTTTCATCGACAGGTCATAGGTCTCCGCCTGATAGCCAAAGCTGCCCGCCATGCCGCAGCAACTCGACGCAACGGTTTCGACCTCCAGGCCCGGCACCAGGCGCAGCGCTTTTTCCACCGCGGTCATGACGCCAAACGCCTTTTGGTGGCAGTGGCCGTGCAGCAGCACCTTCTCGGCGGCGCCGGCGTGCAGCGCCAGCTTGAGGCGTCCGCTCTCCTGCTCGGCGACCAGAAATTCCTCGAGCAGGAAGGACTGCTTGGTGATGCTGTCCACCAACTGCTTGTCGAACAGCACGGTGTATTCATCGCGCAGGGACAGCAGGCAGGACGGCTCCAGCCCGATAATTGGAAGCCCCCGTTCGGCGTAAGGGCGCAGCGTTTCAATCAACCGGGACGCTTCGGCCTTGGCTTGCGCCACCAGGCCGGCGGAAAGAAAGGTGCGGCCGCAACAGGCCGGGCGGCCGCCATCGGCGGGGCTGGGACAATGCACCTTATAGCCGGCCGCGCGCAGAACCTTCAGGGCGGCGCGGGCGTTTTCCGGTTCTTGATAGGTGTTGAAAGTATCGACCCAGAGAACCACTTCCCGGCCCGCCGCGTCGGCGTCTCCCTGCTCGGCGGCTCCCCGGTCGGCTTCGCGCTGGCCCGCGAAGGGCTGGGCGTGCCAGACCGGCAATGGCCTTCTGGCGCTAAAGCCCAACAGCCGCTCGCTAAGCCGGGCGAGGCCGGGGATCTTGTCGCGAAGATTGAGCAGGCCGCCGACACGGCTGGCCCAGGGGGCATAGCGCGGCAGATAGGCAATCAGCCGCTCGCGGAGCTTGAGGCCGTGACGCTTGGTATAGTGATAAAGAAACTCGATCTTCATCCGCGCCATGTCCACGCCGGTCGGGCATTCGCGCTTGCAGCCCTTGCAGGACAGGCAAAGCTTCATCGTGTCGTACATCTCGTCGGAGGTGAAGGCATGGGGGCCGAGCTGGCCGGAGATCGCCAGCCGCAGGCTGTTGGCGCGGCCACGGGTGAGGTGGCGCTCCTCGCCGGTGGCTCGGAAGGAGGGGCACATGACATTGGCGTCGGACTTGCGGCAGGCGCCATTGTTGTTGCACATCTCCACCGCCCCGGCGAAACCGTCCCAGTTCGACCAATCCAACGCGGTTTCCGGCACGTTGGTGCGATAGCCGGGCTTGAAGCGGAACAGCGTCCGGTCATCCATTTTCGGCGGCTTGACGATCTTGCCCGGATTCATCAAGTTCGTCGGGTCGAGCGTGGCTTTGACCTGTTCGAAGTTCTCGACCATGCGGCGGCCGAACATGGCCTGGTGAAACTCCGAACGCACCAGACCGTCGCCGTGTTCGCCGGAATGGGAACCCTTGTAGTCCCGCACCAGGGCAAAGGCTTCCTCGGCGATGGTCCGCATCTTCTGGACATCCAGTTCCTGCCTGAGGTTCAGCACTGGGCGAACGTGCAGACAGCCCACCGAGGCATGGGCGTACCACGTGCCGGTGGTGCCCTGTTGGCGGAAAATTTTGTTCAGCCGGTCGGTATATTCGGCAAGATCAGCCAGGCCCACGGCGCAGTCCTCGATGAAGGAGATCGGCTTTCCCTCGCCCTTCATCGACATCATGATGTTGAGGCCGGCCTTGCGCACCTCCCAGACATCTTTCTGAAAGGCGTCGGTGACCTGAACGACCCTGTCCGGCAGTCCCAATTCGGCCATTTTGTCGACCAGCGCTTGCAGCTGTTCAAGCAGCCTGTTCCGGTCATCGCCGGCAAACTCGACCAGCAGCAGCGCTTCGGGGTTGCCGCGAACCGCCCGGTCCATGGTCGGACGAAACATCGGAATGTCGCGCGAAAGCTCGATCATCGTGCGGTCGATCAACTCCACCGCCGCCGGGTCGAGCGTGACCAAATGCTGCGCGGAGTCCATCGCCTGATAGAAGGTGGGGAAGTGGCAGATCCCCAGCACCTTGTGTTTGGGAATCGGTGAGAGCTTCAGCTTGATGCGGTTGCTGTAGGCCAAGGTGCCTTCGGATCCGACCAACAGATGGGCCAGGTTGATCGCTTTGTCGCCGGGGACCAGGGCGTCGATATTATATCCGCCCACCCGACGGGTCAGCTTGGGAAAGCGCTGATCAATTTCCACCGCTTCGCGCCGCCCCAGCTCCAACAGGCTGGTCACCAATTTATGGTGCGCGGGTGAAAAGCCCGCCGTGTCGAGGTCGTCGGGCAGCGGGCCGAAGCGCATGTCCGAACCGTCGGCCAGCAGCGCGTCGATCGCCAGCACATTGTC
>TARA_R110002072_G_scaffold140765_9_pt1 | contig 25717 bp, 24 predicted proteins | sample TARA_R110002072 | Tara Oceans TARA_R110002072 (sample SAMEA4397118) | marine metagenome | biome: Polar Biome; feature: [SRF] surface water layer (ENVO:00010504); material: water (ENVO:00002006), including particulate matter (ENVO:01000060) such as... | depth 5 m | reverse complement strand
TTTTAGCTAATGCATAGTTTTAGCTAAGGTATAGCACTTTCACGCATATATAGAAAAATGTGGTAAAGCAAAGCTTCATCACATCTTCTTATTTGCCTTCATTGAACTCAGTAGACATTTCTTTAAAGAGCTCTTCTATAGTGCTAAATATGAGCAGAGCTCAATATTAATACATACGCTCGAAACGCTTAGTTTCACGCTGAACTTTTTTAGCGTGACGCTTTACAGCCGCAGCAGCTTTACGCTTACGTACTGAAGTAGGCTTTTCATAGAATTCACGACGACGAACTTCAGACAATACGCCTGCTTTTTCACAAGTACGCTTAAAACGACGTAGAGCGATATCAAATGGTTCGTTTTCTTTCAATTTTACTGAAGGCATTCAAATTACCATTAATGTAAGTGTGTTTATTTTTACTGTGATCAAAATATGTACACAGTTTTACTAGGGGCGCGAATTTTAATAGGATTTTTTTAGCAAGTAAAGTGTTAAGCTTGAAAAAGACGAAATACCCCACTAAAGGAGCTTATATTTATGACACCTGAGCAATTTCTTGCTAATTTGAGTGAACACCCAGAAGCAATTCAATTTACCGATACCATGGCGGTCGTTGATGCAAACTACAATTTTACACCATGTAAATTCATAAATGGTGACTTAACCAACGAAGCTAATCAAAATAACGGCTCATGCAAATTATTAGCCTTTGCTAAACTGCATATGATCAGTAAGGATGAGACCTTACATTGTTTTGGTGATTATTATCGTCAGGATGTTTTAGCACACCCAAACAATACCGATCACCAGAATATTAGAAACCTGATGCTATATGGCCTGGAAGGCGTACTATTTGAGAGCGCTCCACTTACCCAGAAAGTGCCTGTTTTTTAGTAAGAGAGCCGATAATTAATCGTCTAATTGCTCTGCATCTTCAATCTCTTCGCTCAGCTCAAACCATTTCATCTCAACCTTATCTAAGGTTTGTTTTTGCTGAGTTTGCTCATCTAACAAGGTTTTCAGTTTTTCTTTATTCTCTTGCAGATATAAATCTGCATCGGCAAGTTTTTCTTCTAAAGTCGCCAGCAACTTCTGCGCATTCGCCATGGCCGTTTCAGCTTGAGCCAATTGTTTTTTAAGCGGGCTTAGTTTTTTACGCTTCTCAGCCGCCAAGCGCTTACGCTCTTTTTTATTTTCGGAAGATTCATTCTGAGCACCCGAAAAATCTTCTTTTGAACCCTTATTTTCGAGAAGCTTCGCACCATTGTCTGGCTGGTAGTTTTGCAACCACACCTCATAGTCATGCAGGTCTCCCTTAAACTCTTCAACCTCACCCTCAGCGACCAACCAAAAGGTATCGACGGTATTTTTTAGCAAGTGCCTATCGTGAGAAACAACAATAATGGCGCCTTCAAAGTTTTGCAGCGCCTCGGTGAGTGCATGACGCATCTCTAAATCTAAATGGTTTGTTGGTTCATCTAACATCAAAAGATTTGGTGTTTGCCAAGCAATGATCGCCAAGGCTAAACGTGCCTTTTCGCCTCCTGAGAAACGGGTAATTTTTTCTAAGGCAGCATCACCCCTAAAATCAAAACCGCCTAAAAAGTTACGAATATCCTGGTCGCTAGCCAAAGGACTTAGACGCTGCAAATGTAAAAAAGGGCTGGCATTAAGATCCAGAGCTTCAAGTTGATGCTGCGCAAAATAGCCTATTTTGAGATGCTCTCCAGTAGAACGTTGACCTGTTAAGGGCGCTATATCCCCAACCAAACTTTTTATCAGGGTCGATTTACCCGCACCATTTGGCCCAAGTAAGCCGATGCGCATGCCCGGCAAAATACTAGCGGTAAATTGGTTTAAAATCGTTTTGTCACCATACCCTAAGTCGCACTTATGCAGGTTCAACAAGGGGCTGGAAATTTTATCACTCACAGGGAAGCTAAAATTAAACGGTGAATCAATATGTGCTGGCGCAATGAGCGCCATACGCTCTAACTCTTTGACTCTACTTTGCGCCTGCTTGGCTTTAGTCGCTTTCGCTTTAAAACGATTAACAAACGATTCTATTTCACTAATACGTTGTTGTTGTTTTTCGTACTTCGCTTGCTGTTGAGATAATTTCTCCGCGCGCTGTAATTCAAACGCGCTGTAACTACCTTTATATTGATTTAACAGCTTATGCTCGAAATGTAGAATATGCGTCGATACCGCGTCGATAAAATCACGGTCATGAGAGATAAACAAAACGGTACCAGTAAAGCGCTTTAACCACTGCTCTAACCATAACATGGCATCTAGATCCAAGTGGTTAGTCGGCTCATCTAATAACAACAAATCACAAGGGCACATCAAGGCCTGAGCCAAGTTCAAACGAATCCGCCAACCACCGGAAAAATCATTGACGGGACGCTGCATATCCGTTTGTTTGAAACCTAAACCATGAAGAAGTTTTTCAGCTATCACCGGCGCTACATAAGCGGAAATCCCATCGAGCTCGCCATGTATATGCGCCTGTTCCTGGTCGTCTTGCTCTACTTCTGCCTTCGCTAATTGCGCTTCCAAGGCTCTTAATTGTTTATCGCCATCCAGCACGTAATCCAAGGCAGTTCGATCGCCTGCTGTCACCTCTTGAGCCATATGCGACACACGGCAATGACCTGGTAAACTAAATTCACCTGAATCGAGGCTTATCTCGCCTAGAATTAATTTAAAGAGGCTCGTCTTTCCTGCACCGTTTGCACCAATAATGGCAACGCGCTGGCCTGCATGCATCAATGCATTGGCATGTTCTAACAATGGTTCAGGGCCACGTCTTAGCGTAAGCGCTTCGATTTTAAGCATAAAAGAGACCTACAAAAAACGAGAAGGTAACGGATATGAAGGCGAACATCAATTGTTCTGACTTGATTCTTAAATGCGTCAGCGTATTCTTTACATAAACATATATCCTTACGCTAAAAAATCATCACTGAGTGAAACTAACAACTAAAGAGACATTATGAAAGATTTAGACCACCTGGCTCTCGACAACCCCTTTTGGCAGTTTTCTTTATTACAATGGAAAAATGACAACTTACAGCAACAGCTATTAAACCTTCAAGATAATGGGAATTTCCGCATCAACCTGTTACTGCTTGCCATGTGGTTAAGCTTCGAGCACAAAGACATTCGTTCACATTATCAAGAGCTGATCGCTAAAAGTAGCCAGTGGCATAAACAAATTGTGGCGCCTATCCGAAATGCACGCAAAGCATTACCACGCCAACTCTCCAATCAAAGCCAGGCATTTAAAAACCAATTGCAAACATGCGAACTACAGGCAGAACAAATAGAACACGCCTTGCTTTACCAGACCAGTTTAGGTATTCCCAAAAGCAATCAACCCAAGTTCGATTCGCTTGACTGGCTAGTAGTTAATTTGTCAGCTAGCGAGTTGGCTAAAAGCGATCTATTCTTGCTTATACAGAACTGTTTGCCTATGCATCCTGCAAAACGTATCAACGAACGACTGCAAGCTTTTTAGAGGACACTCTTGTTATGAAGTGGTATTACCGTTTTTTTACCGTCGCTATTTTGGCGGTCGCATTAATAGGCCCGTTTTTTGTCGACAAGCCCGATGGTGAGCCCATGATGGAAATGCCATCTGCAAGAGACTTTATTCCAGATCAACTCATTCCCGAGGGGGATTCTGGCGCCAGTATAAGCAGTCTATCGCCTTCATCTAATCAAACTTATTACAAATGGCAAGATGACCAAGGTCAATGGCATTATAGCGACCAACCACCGACTAGCTCAAACACGGTTTCCACCTTGCAGGTCGATACAAATACCAATATTATCCAGAGCCTGAAAATTGAGCCCGAAGAACCTGAAGAATCCGAAGAATCTGTCCAAGCCACCCAACAAGAAAAACTGCCCGAGCGTTTAACCAGCGGCGAACTTTCTTTTGAAAATGCTGCGAACGCATTGAACGACGCTAAACTTGTTCGGGATATGATGGAATCGAGGAATCAACAACTCAAAGCTATTACAGGCGACTAGCCTGACACTCATCCACCGGGAAGTTGTCTTTATCATGTATCGTGTAAAGGAAATGTTTTATAGCCTCCAGGGTGAAGGTGCACGCGCTGGCAGGGCTGCGGTATTCTGTCGTTTCAGCAAATGTAACCTGTGGAATGGCCGTGAAGACAGCCGAGCCCAAGCGGTTTGCCAATTTTGTGATACTGACATCGTGGGCGTCGATGGTCAAAACGGTGGTGAATTCGCATCCGCTAAAGCCTTAGCCCAACAGATTCATGCTATGTGGCGCGCTAATGTAGCGGGCGACACGATTATTCCAATCCGTAATATTCCCATAAAACCTTATGTAATCTTCACCGGTGGCGAACCTCTACTGCAACTAGACGAAGCTCTTATTGAAGAAATGCATACGTTTAATTTTGAAGTCGCGATAGAAAGTAATGGCACGCTTCCCTTACCAAAAGGCCTTGATTGGGTCTGTTTAAGCCCAAAAGCAGAGGCAAACGTGGTATTCGATCGCTGCGATGAACTTAAACTGGTGTACCCACAAGATCTCGCGCAACCCGAGAAATTCCAGAATTTTCCGGCTGAGTTTTATTTTCTTTCACCAATGGCAGACCCTAGTATTCGTTTTGGTAAAGACCCGACGAAACAGTCAAACACCCAACAAGCCCTTGAGTACTGCCTTAAAAACCCACAATGGCGCTTGAGCCTGCAGATGCATAAATTACTGGGCATTGATTAACTGTTTGAATGATGAGATTTAACACATGTTGTTTAGAATCTCTTCTTAAGATAACGTTATCCTAAAATCTCAACAGACTATCAATAACAGACCATGAGACCCTTACTTATGCACAACAAACAGCCCTCAAACTGGACGATACTCTTTCGTATCACAGCCTTAATACTTTCTATGTTTTTACTCAGCGCCTGTTCAACTAGAGACGTTCAAAGTGAATTAAATGGCTCTACCTCACAAAGACTCATTAGCCACAGTATTGATGATTTAGTCACGCGATTAGACGACCCTTATTTAGAAGCCCTAAAAGGCCAAAAGGTTTTTATAAACTCCTATTTTATTAACCACTCTCTCTTTAAAAAGTATGCGGATAAACGTTTGGCTCTGGAGCTTAAAGCAAGATTTGGTGCTGACATCGTGGATAGCCAAGAAGCCTCTGACCAGGTTATGACGGTGTTCTATACATCCTTAGCTACTGATTTCGATAGCTTTGGTATCAGCATCCCATTTGGTTACATACCCGGCGTTGACGAATCAACGAAATTAAACATCCTCACGTTGGAAATGTTTCATGGTGTCTCTGAAATGTATTACTACGTCGGCCCAACAGGCACCGAAAATAGAAGTAAGGTAATTCATGCGAAAGTAAAAACAGATGCGCTAGGGCTACCCTTCATCACTATTCCGCTTTCAAGTGTAGATCGGCACGATTCTTGGTTCTAAATTCTTACTATTTTTAGACTTTAGTTTGTGTATAGCAATATGTACAAGGAGGAAGCCGATGAAACACCCGCATTACCAATCATTTCTTGAAACCCATCAGCTTCCCGAGTCCTATTTCGATACAGCCTTTAAGGCTTATCAGCCAGTCATAGACGATATACTGCTTCGTCTAAAAAACAATAAACCTGTCATTTTAGGGATTAACGGCTGCCAAGGCTCGGGTAAAAGTACCAGTGCCGCTTTCTTAGAATACATTTTCCAAACCGCGCATCAGCTGAACACTGTGAATATATCGCTCGATGATTTTTATTTGAGTAAATCAGCACGCCTCAAAAAAGCAGCAACAATACACCCTCTTTTTGCGATCCGAGGTGTACCAGGCACCCATGATATCGATCTCGCCCTACAGACAATGACTGACATGATGAATGGCCGCTCACCAAAAATCTCCCGTTTTAATAAGGCCATAGATGACTTATTCCCAGAAGAAAATTGGGATACAGCCCCTCAGGATATCGACTTGATCATTCTAGAAGGGTGGTTTTTAAGTGCGCAGCCACAAGCAGATTTCTTGCTCAAGAACCCTGTCAATGACTTAGAAGCACAAGAAGATCCTCAAGGCGTTTGGAGACAATATGTCAACCAACAACTCAAAGGAGACTACCAAACGCTATTCCAGCTCGTTGACTGTTTAGTCATGTTAAAAGCCCCCTCTTTCGATACCGTTTTCACTTGGCGACTGGAGCAAGAAATGAAATTGGCAAAGAAGTTGCTACTACCTAAGCAAACAGATGAGGCTAGCCATACTGGTGTATCTCATCAAGGTTTAATGAACGAGACTGAGATAAAACGGTTTGTTCAATTCTTTCAGCGCTTAACAGAAAGCATGCTTAAAGAAATGCCAAAACGAGCAGACCACTGTTACTTTCTTAATACCGAACGGCAAATCATTTATGAACAGCACAAACACAGCAATAACTAGCTTAAAGGCACTGATATTTACCGATCTTGATGGCAGTCTACTAGACCATTTCACCTACAACACTGAGCCAGCAAATCGCTTAATGATTGAGCTTGAGCATAACAAAACCCCCGTCATTTTCTGTACCAGTAAAACCTTTAGTGAAGTCTGCGCTATCCGCCAACAGCTTAACAATCACCACCCTTTCATCGTTGAAAATGGCGCTGCGATTTTTATTCCAAAAGGCTACTTTCCAGAACACATCGAAAATATATTCCAATCGAGTCATGACCCGGATTATCTGCAATATAGTTTTTGTAAAGCTAGAGAATATTGGCTAAAAACCTTGGAACAGATAAAACCTCGGTATTTAGGCCAGTTCGCCCACTTTCATCAAATGGGTGCCAAGGCGATTGTTAGAGCAACCGGACTCCCCTTAGCGGGAGCAATGATGGCAAATAACAGGCAATTTAGTGAGCCAATCCAATGGCTGGGTGATACAGAGATCAAAAAACACTTTATAGACGAGATGCACCGGATGGGTGCAAATATTGAAGAAGGCGGTCGATTCTTGCACTTAAGTGGGCACTGCAACAAAGGTAAAGCACTTTTATTCCTGTTCGAGCAATACCAGCAACAACAAGATGACCCTATTCTGAGCATTGCCCTTGGCGATGGGAAAAATGATATTCCAATGCTAGACGCGGCAGAACATGCTGTACTTATTCGCTCTCCTGTTCACCCATTCCCCCCCATAAACAAAGAAAAACTTATTAAAACCGATCATTACGGCCCACATGGCTGGGTTGAAGGCATTCAAAAAACATTTCAAATAAACTTAATAACTAGTTAAACGACTCTGGAGTAAACGATGTCTGACTTTTATCAAAATGGCAGAATCACCACCTTACATAATTTATCTCGACGCCCCGTGGCAGAATTAGAAGAGGAGCTCACACGTCATGCCAAGAAACGCCCTCTTGGGCTTATTTTACCTTCATTGTTTTCTGAGCTTGAGGGCAATGCTTTATCTAATATTATTCAAGAGCTGAAACATGTACCTTATTTAAATGAAATTGTTATCGGCTTGGATAGAGCTAATAGAGACCAATATAAATATGCTTTAACGTTCTTTTCAGAGTTACCGCAACATCATCGCGTCTTATGGAATGATGGCCCTGCATTATTAGCGCTGGATAAAGAACTACAAGAAATGGGGTTAGCGCCAAAAGAGCTAGGGAAAGGCCGAAATGTTTGGTATTGCATGGGCTACATCTTAGCCTCGGGTCGCGCTGAGTCTGTCGCCCTGCATGATTGCGACATCGTGACCTATAATCGAGAACTCCTCGCTAGGTTAATCTACCCCGTTGCCCATCCCCAATTTAATTATATGTTCTGTAAAGGCTATTACAGCCGCATAGCGGATGGGAAGATCAATGGCCGCGTCTGCCGTTTACTAGTCACCCCACTGATTCGTGCTCTGAAAAAAATTTATGGTGACATGGATTACTTAAACTATATGGATAGTTTCCGTTATTCATTGGCTGGCGAGTTTTCGTTTCGAAAAGATGTTTTAAGTGATATTCGGATTCCGAGTGATTGGGGCTTAGAAATTGGTGTGCTCTCTGAAATGTACCGGAACTGCTCAACCAATCGTTTATGTCAAGCGGATATTACCGACATCTATGATCATAAACATCAAGACTTATCCTTAGATAATGATCAGGGCGGTCTATCTAAAATGTCTGTCGATATATCAAAAGCCTTGTTCAGAAAGCTGGCCACCCAAGGTAAAACCTTTAATAGCGAAACCTTCCGCTCTATCAAAGCAACCTATTTTCGCATCGCCTTGGATCTTATCGAAACTTATCATAACGATGCGGTGATGAATGGCTTAAGCCTAGATATTCACAAGGAAGAAGAAGCTGTCGAGATGTTTGCCCAAAACATTATTACCGCTGGTGAAACCTTCCTCGAAAACCCGATGGAAACACCCTTTATACCGAGTTGGAACCGTGTTATCAGCGCTAAACCAGACATACTAGATCGCTTACTTGACGCGGTCGAAAAAGATAACCAGATGATTTCAAACTAAATCACGTTCATCAGGTAGGTGAAAAAAGTATATAGGAAATGCCATGAGCCAGGTGATTGATAGCTTATTTAAACATATAGTTGAGCACTTACACGTCATCTATGATGAAATTCCAGATATAAACTATACGCAATTAAGCCAAGCACTTATTGCCGAAATGGGGCTGAATGACCAGACGATAGCGCCCATTCAATATGCTAATCACTGGTCAGAAAAAGATGCGATTATGATCACTTATGGCGATAGCTTGCTCATGGAAGGTGAGAAGCCGTTGCATACTTTAGAGCACTTTCTAGACAACTATGGAGAGGGTATTTTAAACAGTGTGCATATCCTGCCATTCTTCCCTTATAGCTCAGATGATGGCTTCTCTGTGATGGATTTTACTTCAGTAAATGAGTCACTAGGCGATTGGGACGACATTGAAACCATCGCTCATAAATATCGCTTAATGTCAGACTTGGTGATTAATCATTGTTCTGCCAAAAGCCAATGGTTTCAAAATTTTATTCAGCAAATTGACCCTGGGAAAGATTATTTTTTTACCGCGTCTCCCAAGGATGATTTAAGCGATGTCATTCGACCAAGAACAAACCCACTGCTACAAGAAGTAGAAACGGCCGATGGCACCAAACATGTGTGGTGTACCTTTAGTTTTGATCAAATTGATTTAGACTTCAGAAACCCGGAAGTATTAATACAATTTGTGCGTATTATTCGGCTGTATTTAGATAAAGGCATCAGAATATTCCGTATGGATGCTATTGCCTTTTTGTGGAAAAAAGTCGGCTCGCGCAGCCTTAATCTTCCTCAGACGCATGAGGTGGTTCGCTTACTAAGAAGCCTGATTGAGCATGCTCAAGCAGATGCCGTGATCATCACCGAGACCAATATCCCTAACCGGGAAAACCTAGAATATTTTGGCAACAACAATGAAGCCCATTGGATTTACAACTTCTCTTTACCACCGCTTTTAGTACATGCGCTCATTACAGGGAATAACTACTATTTTAAACAATGGTTGATGGCCATGCCTCCCGCTCAAAATGGCACTGCATACTTTAATTTTATTGCCTCACATGATGGTATCGGTTTAAGACCTATAGAAGAGTTATTGTCACAAGAAGAAGAAAAGCAATTGATCGACACCATGCAAGCCTTCGGTGGTCGAGTCTCTTGGCGTTCTTTAGAAAATGGTGAGAGCAAACCCTATGAAATCAATATTGCGCTATACAATGCTTTAAAAGGTACGGTGTCAGGTGAAGACAAATGGAATCAAGAACGTTTTATGTGCGCGCATACTATCATGTTTGGCTTAGAAGGCGTGCCTGCCATTTATATCCATAGCTTGTTAGCAACAGGAAATGACTACCATAAAATGGAACATCGCGGACATAACCGCGCCATTAATAGACATCAATGGCATTACCCTAGCTTAGAACTAGCTTTGAATGATCCACATAATCACCATGCACAGGTTTTTTCTCAGCTAAAAACATTATTGGCCATCAGGCAAAAACAAGTAGCATTCCACCCAAATGCAAGTCAATTCACTCTTCATCTGGGTAAAGGTATCATCGCCTTCTGGCGACAAAGCCAAGATCAAGCGCACCATATTTTTTGCATTAGCAATATATTGCCAGACATTCAGGAATTGATGGTTTCCAGCATTAATTTGAATCACGAGTCACGATGGCATGATCTCATTTCTAATGAAAATATTTCTTTAGGCGACAGTGCAACCATTAAACTTAAACCTTACCAGAGTATGTGGATTAGTAATCTAAACTGATTGTACGAAGCCAGGTGGCGTTTCTCTTAGGCAATATCGATTAAATCCTCAAAGCATACGCTTCTTGCTTTTCAGCACCGCTCAAGTCTGTTAAATTTCCTGCCCATCGTGAATCCAAACACCATGAATACAAATACCGTGTATACATGCTCTTCGGATTGAACTACAAAAATAAAGGGAAACGCTCAATGCTTAAATTCAAGACCCTGGTTTCACTATTCTTCATCAGCACTATATGGCTCATCTCTGCCTGTAGCGAACAACAAGAAGTATCGACTACAACCTCTATTAAAACTTACACATTAAAACTGGCAGAAACCTGGGGACCAAACTTCCCCATTTTTGGTGACACCTCAAAAAATATGGCTGCCATGGTTGAAAAGATGTCGGGAGGTCGTTTAAGCATTCAAATTGATTCTTCAAACAAACACAAAGCACCTTTTGGTGTCTTCGATATGGTGAAGGCGGGGCAATATGATATGGGTCATTCTGCTTCTTATTACTGGAAGGGGAAAATCCCTGCAACGATGTTTTTTACTACCATGCCCTTTAGTATGATCGCCTCAGAGCAGTTTGCCTGGTTTTACTATGGTGGCGGTTTAGAGCTAATGAATGAGCTGTATGCACCGCATAACTTATTATCCTTTCCGGGCGGCAATACCGGCAACCAAATGGCTGGCTGGTTCCAAAAAGAAATCAACTCGCTTGAAGATATTCAAGGCTTAAAGATTCGTATTCCGGGTTTTGCAGGTGAAGTACTGGCAGAGTTAGGTGCTAAACCGACCAATATTCCGCCAGGTGAGCTCTATACCGCGCTTGAACGTGGCACGGTCGATGCCGTTGAATGGGTCGGCCCTTCGTTAGATTTACGTATGGGCTTCCACAAAATTGCGCCTTATTATTACACTGGTTGGCATGAACCTGCGTCTGAATTACAATTCTTGGTCAATAAGAAAACCTTCGAGTCACTCCCCGAAGATCTTCAAGAAATTTTACGTATCGCGATGAAAGCATCGGCCTACGATATGTATGCTCATTCTACCCATGCAAGCGGTGAAAACTGGGCCAGTATGAGTACTGAGTTCCCTGACATTCAAGTAAAAACCTTTCCTAAAGATGTATTAACTGCCATGAAAGAGGCGAATAAGCGCTTGGTTGAACAAAGTGCCGCGACTGATCCCTTTGCGGCTAAAGTACTCAATTCTCAACAAGCCTATTTGGCACAAGTACGTCAATGGACCAAGATGTCTGACTTGGCTTATTTGAACAGTACCGATGAAACCAAGTAGGTAGTTGATCGTTATGCCACTTCTTTTAAAACTTGATCACTGTTTTGCCAACCTTGCACGATTATGTGGTGTGTTGGCGGGCATAGCGATGATTCTTTTACTGTTTAATGTCTTTTATGATGTGGTGATGCGTTATGCCTTTAATGACGTGTCTATTGGTATGCAAGAGCTTGAGTGGCATCTTTTTTCTGCGGTCTTTCTACTCGGAATACCCTATGCTATTCGGGAAAATAACCATGTCCGCGTTGATATACTCTATGATCGCTGGTCAGTAAAAACGCAAGCCTTCATCAATTTATTTGGCTCCTTTGTTTTTATTCTGCCTTTTGTCGTATTAGTCACTTACTACAGCATGAGCTTTGCCTTTGATGCCTATGAAATGGGTGAAGGTAGTGGCGACCCTGGTGGTTTACCTTTTCGATGGATTATAAAAAGTTTGATTCCTTTGTCTTTTATAATGATGGGGCTAGCGAGTTTAGGCATGATTACCAGCGCACTGATCGACTTAACACAACCATCTGAAAAACATGAAATGCCGAAAAAGAATTTACTCTAATGACAAAACACCAGACAGTCCAACCCCCTAGGAAGAATGTTTCATGTTAGGCATAATTATGTTTGTGGTTGCCCTTCTGATGCTTTTACTCGGTTTTCCGGTGGCCTTTACCTTTGCCGGTGTGGCGTTGTTTTTTGGTGTGCTTGCTGAAGGTTTCGAGCTATTTGCCTTTATGCCTTATCGCATCCAAAGTGTGATGGAAAATACCATATTAATGGCGATTCCTCTGTTCATTTTTATGGGGGTCGTGCTTCAAAAAACCCGCTTAGCAGAACAACTACTCATTGCCATGGCACAACTTTTTGGGCGCATCAATGGCGGCATTGCAATTAGTACTATTTTGGTCGGTGCATTATTAGCCGCCTCTACCGGCGTAGTGGGTGCCAGTGTGGTGGCCATGGGTTTAATTTCTTTACCTAGCATGCTGAAACATAACTATGATAAAGCTCTAAGTTGCGGCACGATTTGCGCATCGGGCACGCTCGGCCAAATCATCCCGCCGTCCATTATCCTCATTATTCTGGGTGATGTATTAGGCATTCCGGTTGGTGAATTATTTCAAGCAGCCGTTGCTCCCGGTGTGTTATTGATCGCACTTTATATTGGTTATATTTTGTTTATTACCGCACGCAATCCAGAAAAAGCGCCAGCATTACCCGCCTCACCAGAAAGCACAGCCGTTCAATTTAAACAGGCTGTTGTGGCAATTATACCGCCATTGGCCCTTATGCTGGTTGTCTTAGGCTCAATTTTTTCAGGTATTGCAACCCCGACAGAAAGCTCAGCCTTAGGGGGTGTGGGTGCGATCATTCTTGCTGTGTGTTATCGCCAGTTTGATACCAAAATGCTCTGGGAAAGCGCTAATGAAACGGTAAAAGTCACCGCCATGGTCTTTGCGATTCTGATTGGCGCGACCGCCTTTTCAATGACCTTTAGTTATTCCGGTGGCGATCATATTCTTGAACAATGGCTGATGAATCTACCTGGTGAAAAGTGGGGGTTCCTGATTCTTTCCATGCTGGTCATTTTAGTCTTGGGATTTTTTATCGATTTCGTTGAAATCTCATTTATCATCATTCCCTTACTCGCTCCAGTTGCCGAAGCGCTCGGTATAAGCATGGCTTGGTTTGCCATTTTGATTGCCATGAATTTGCAAACAAGCTTTCTTACCCCCCCCTTTGGTTTTAGCCTGTTTTATCTTAAAGGCGTCGCACCGGCTTCCATTAAAACGCAAGATATTTACCGAGGTGTATTACCCTTTATTAGCCTGCAAATTTTTGTATTATTTTTATTGCTCATAAAACCTTCATGGTTTGGCTTTTAATCCAAATAGTAAGCCCAACAATATCAATAGCGTTTATCTATTGATTTAATTAAATTCTAATCATCAAGCATAATCCATTAATAAATACCCCTTCATTTCTAGAAAATTGAACTATTCTTGATAAAAGGATTATTCAGATTTTTGATTGGATTAGCGTTTATGAGTTTTACCATCTGCCCTCAGTTTACCGAATTAGACCATGATATCATTCATGATTTTTCAGATTGTTTACAAGAAAATATTGATCAAATAGAAATATGTCTTGGCTTGCTTGATAACACCTATGATCTGAAATTAGTGCATCGATTATTTAGAGATGTTCATTCTTTAAAGGGCAACTGTAGAATGGTATTTCTTGAGCCGTTAGTCGATACCATTCACTCTTTAGAAGAAATTGTCTCGGACATGCGCCAGGGCACTAAGACTTACAGCAGATTATACGGAGAGTTTATTGCCGCTATTGTTGTGCGCATCAATCAGATGGTCCTTGGTTTCGTGAATGAAGGGCAAGTTGAAGGTGAGCCCCATCTACTAATGAATGAGGTCATTGAGCGTGTTCGTTTATGTACAGATGGAACAGAAGACGAAACAATTAATGCAGCACTTGATACCTTAGTGGGCTGCCGGAACACCAAGAAAGAACAAGAACCTCCCGGTACAAAAACTTCGAGAAAAAATGAAGAACCCTTAGCGTGTACAACAGAAACACACCCTGACTTAATTTTCTTCAGAAAACTTGCTTTACAACTGGATGAGTTAAACATCTATAAACGTGGCCGGACCCAGACAATTCTAGATTTGTGCCTTTCAACAAATGAAGACCTGAATAATTTAGTCGACAAAGAACAATTAACAGCCGCGGTTTATTTACATGACTTAGGTATGTCACTTATTCCCTCTGAAATTTTAAATAAACCGAGCAAACTAACTAACGAAGAATTCCAGTTAATCAAGAACCATGTTGAGACCGGAAGCCAATTACTTAAGCGGATGCCGGGCTGGGAAGAAGCCGCTCAAATGGTGAATCAACATCATGAAAAATATAATGGCAGTGGTTACCCGCAAGGTCTGAGCCAGGACAGCATTCACCCTGGGGCAATGATAATTGCTTTAGCCGATACTTTTTATGCTGTCACCAATGAACGCGCAGATAGAAGTTATAAAAAGTCTTTGTTTAGTGCGGTTACCTTGATCAATGGTGAAAGTGGCTCGCAATTCGACCCTCGTTATGTTGAAGCCTTCAATGAAACCGTTCGTAGACACTACATCGCGCCTAAATCAACTTAAGGCGTTCTCTGCAGAACACCAAACTAATCAGTTTTGCACCTCAAAAAATGAGCTTCAAAAACAGAACCTATCAACACTGTTTCATCAAGTTTTGCTACGCCACTTGCCCCTGAAAGGGCTTCACCATCATTCAGATAAAGTGTCTCATAAGTCATTGGATCTGACTTGACATTAATGCGAATCACTTGAGAGGCTGATAGCGCTTGGGCATCTTTCATATGAGCTTGGAAGTCGAATAATTTAGGGTGCCCTGCATTCAGTAGATAATCGGAACCATCCCACTCAAAATTATCCACGCCCATATCAACATTAAGGCTCTCATCCAGTTTCCAGACCAATTTATCGCGCACCTGTTTGTAACGAGATACTCGACCCGCTGTTGTTTCAGCGACGTATAAACTTTCTTGATCATCAGACAAAGCCAGGCCATTAGCAAAACGTAAGCCAGAGATAACAATATGACCTTGCGCACCATCAAAATAACTGACCGACGATAAGGGCAGCCCTAAATAATCTTCCAGCACTGCCATTTTAGTATTCAAGGAGCTGCCATGATCGTTACTCACAAAAAACTGATCCTTAGCGACCACGACTAAATTATTGGGTGCAATTAATTCTGGATAGGTGATGCGTCGTCTTAGTTTAAGCTCACCTGATTCGAGTATATTGAAAACCACAATCTCATGCTCTGTTGGCTTTATGTGATTCACGACATACAACTCTATCGCACGACCTTGGTCATTACTCTCTTTATCACTAAAGCGTAAGGCGATACCGTGAGGATGAAAGTCCCCCATCATCTCAATTTTGATTTTTTCAGCCTGGCTATCGGGCTTGGTTAAATCCAAACGCCAAATCGAACCATTAGGATACGATGGTAAGTTAGGATCATTAAAGGCTGCCCGCCGATCATCAGCCGAAATATAGGCCACCTTCGACACCTTATCAATAGTGATGTCTTCGGCACCCACTGGACCAGTTAAGGCTTCGCATGAAGCTAAGTCTACAGTTTGCTCGACAGAACGAAAGATACCAGCATCTCGCGTAATTCTGGCGATTTGCAATGAGACAATGACTAGAAATATCAACAATATTGCTTTCTTCATTTTGTGCTCTCTCAATTTGTCTTCACAAGATGCGTCTTCATATAACTCATATTGTATGTGACGATTAGGCTGGTTCAGCCAATTTATTATTTTAATGGCGTGAGTTTAACAAAAAAAACACGCATTACGACATCCTAAAAATAAATACTCAGGTATAAAATAGTGCGTATAATGCTCGCCTGTGAATAAATTCGGTTTAAGGAAAAATATGTTAAAAGTAAATGAATATTTTGACGGAAAGGTAAAATCTATCGCCTTTCAAAGCAGCACGTTACCTGCAACCATCGGTGTTATGAAAGCGGGTAACTATACTTTCGGAACATCCCAGAAAGAATATATGGTGGTTGTTTCGGGCGAACTGATCGTCAAACTGCCTGACAGCGATGAATTTGTTTCATTCAAAGATGGTGACACATTTATTGTTGAGGCAAAGAAATCATTCGATCTTAAAGTCCCACAAGATACCGCCTACTTTTGTAAGTACGAATAATCAAGATTCAGCGCGCCCCATAAACTTCTTTTCAGCTGTATTAATTTTGACTCGTTCGCCCGGTGCTAAATACTCAGGAACCTGGATAACTAAACCTGTCGCAAACTCGGCAGGCTTTGTTCTGGCACTGGCTGACGCACCTTTAATGGCAGGCGAAGTTTCTATCACTTCCATTTCGACAGATTGAGGTAATTCCAAACCAATGACCTGGTCGTCGACAATTAAGGCCAACATGCCTTTTATAGACTCTGAGATAAATAAGCTTTCTTCTTCGAGCTCAGTTTTATCTAAGATGTACTGGCTAAAATCAGCATCATCCATAAAAACCAGGGAAAGACCATCATCATAAGAATAACTCACAGGCTTACGTGACAGTTCGATTTTCTCTAAGACCTCATCACCCTTAAAACGTTGCTCATGCTTGGCTCCGGTTTTAACATTATTGAAGCGCATTTTATAGAGAGTGGCGGCTCCCCGAGCACTTGGGCTTTGAACTTCAATATTTTTTACTTGCAGCATTTGCTCATTCAGCAAAATAACATCACTACGTTTTACTTCACTCGCCTTGGGCATAATTCACCTTCTATTATTTATAATCGCCTTAGAGACCTTAGTTAATTTTGATTGTTTATTTAATGTGGAAGCGGTGTGTTTGAAAATAATCCGCAGCTTCATCAATATTTAGTAGTTCGCGTCTGATTAAATCTAAAGCAAGTGCCGATACAATTTTTTGGAAGAATAGCCGGTTTCCGGGAAAATAAAATTGATGCGAATGCATTTTCTGTTGCGTCCCCCACGCCAGGCAAACAGTACCCACAGGCTTTTCATCACTACCGCCACTGGGGCCTGCAATACCTGACACAGACACCCCAATATCTGCACCACTTACTGTTAAGGCGCCCGAAAGCATTTGCCGAACTACGGGCTCGCTAACAGCGCCATGCTCATTTAATACGTTTTCAGAAACACCTATTACACTGGTTTTGATGTGATTGGCATAGGTCACAAAACCTGCTTCAAACACCTGGGATGATCCACTGACCTCGGTAATCATGGAAGCAATCTTTCCGCCAGTACACGACTCCGCACAGCTCACTTTTAAGCCTTTCTGGGCTAAAAGTTGTACCACAACTTCTGCCAAGCTACGATCACCCTGGGTCACAATATGTGCAGCTAATAAGTGCTCTATTTTGAGTTTCCACTCCTCTAACAAAACATGGTCTTCTTTTCGATTCACTTTGAGCTTTAATTCAAGCAAGGGCATCGAGGCACGAAAACCCAGCTCAATCTGTTCTGGCCAGTCAGGATAATGCTCATGAATAGCTTGCTGGAGATTAGACTCACCATAGCCGAAAATTCGATAACGCACGCGTTTAGGCTGAATGTTGTCGGGTAACTTTGAGCTCAATACAGGCAGTATTTCCTTCACCATCATGGTTTTTAATTCATGGGGAACCCCTGGTGTACAGATAATCAGACACTCATTGTGCTTCACCTTAAAGCCAACTGCCGAACCGGTTTCGTTGGCAACCAAGTCGATATTTTGGGGTAAATAAGCCTGCTTTTTATTGGCTTCCGTCAGAGGGTAATTACGCTTAAGCGACCACGCTTCAAGATGTGCTAATGCTTCGCGGTGAATCGCCAAGTCTCTTCCTAAGACCCTGGCTAAGGCTTCCGCAGTTAAATCATCTGATGTGGGCCCTAAACCACCATTCACAATGAGAATATCGGCACTTTGGCTTAAACGTTCAATTTCATTGATTAAAAGCTGAAAGTCATCGGGTATCGTGCTTTTTAAAGCGATCTGAATACCTTGATCAAAACAAAGCCGGGCGATCATGGCGGAGTTCGAGTCTAAAATATCCCCCGTCATTAACTCGTTGCCGGTTAGCAGTAGATTTACTCTCATTTCGTCACCCAAGTATATTAATTATGTACTCATTTACTCTAGCGCCTAAGACTTTTCAGCACCTAATATTTCTACTAATTCTTTAGAGCGGTCGGTGGCGGCCTGCATAGCCTGATCAACGACCCCAGCTAAATCATTTTCCTCAAAAACTTGAATAGCACGCTCTGTTGTTCCGCCTGGCGACATCACATTCTTCTTCAATTGTGCTGGCGATATGTCACTATTCAAGACCATTTGTGCAGCGCCCAATACGGTTTGCGCGGCAAGTTTTCTTGCCGTATCAGCGGCCATACCTTGTTTGACTGCTGCTGCCTCCATGGCTTCGATCATCAGAAAAATATAAGCAGGCCCCGAGCCAGATAACGCCGTCACAGAATGCATTTGCGACTCATCCGCTAACCATTCCACAATGCCAATACCCGAAAACAACTCAACACTCAGCGCTTGCTGTTCTTTAGAAACATGGGTATTTGCGATTAAACCGCTGGCACCCTTGAGAACTTGTGCGGGGGTGTTCGGCATACAGCGCACGATAGCCTGATTTTGACCTAACCATTGATTTAAGCTTTTTAGTTCAATACCGGCTGCAATAGAAATGATGAGAGTTTGATGTGTCAAGTTTGCCGATAAGTCTTCACAGACTTGTTTTAATACTTGGGGTTTCACGCTTAAAACAATCACATCAGCCTGCTTAACAGAAGCAGCATTATCCGTCGATGTTTGCACCCCCCATTTTGTTTGAATTTGTGCCAGGTGGTCTGTCGAGGGCGCGCTCGCAATAATATTGTCAGCAGGAAAACCTTGCTGCACAAGCCCGCCCACAATGGCATTCGCCATATTACCCGCTCCCACAAAGCATATTTTTTTATCTTTTAATCCCATTAGTCCGCCTTCTAATTTTGTAGTGAAATAATAAGAACTAAACACGTTCACCAAAAAGTGCTGTTCCGACCCTAAGCATGGTCGCGCCACATTCAATTGCTATTTCGATATCATCCGACATACCCATTGATAAGGTATCAACTGTTGGATATAGCGTTTTTAATTCTTCAAACGTTCCTGCCATACGCTGAAAGGTTTGTTTCAAACCTTCTTCAGACTGACCTGCATTGGGTATACACATGAGGCCTCTTAAACAAAGATTAGGTGCCTCATTAATTTCTTTAGCCAAACTACTTATGTCTTTAAGTAGAAGGCCCGATTTTGTCTCTTCTTTATTTATATTTACTTGAATACAGCAATTTAGCGGTGGTAATTTTTCAGGCCGTTGATCACTTAATCTTTTCACAATCTTTGATCGTTCCAGTGTATGCACCCACGAGAAATTTTCAGCAATGGCACGTGTTTTATTCGATTGAACTGGCCCAATAAAATGCCACACAAGCGCGGCATAGTCATGTTCACCACAAAGCGCCAGGAGCTTTTCTTGTTTAGCTAATGCTTCACCCAAATAATTCTCACCAAATTGCATTAAGCCGGCTTGCATCGCAGATTGCAGCACTTCTGGCCCTTTGGTTTTGGTAACAGCCAGAAGCTGCACAGAATCTGGTGATTTTTTTGCGCTAATTGTGGCTTTTTGTATCCTCGCTCTTACGTTCTCGAGCTTGTCTGCTATGCTGAATATCATACTATTTTGAATCACTTTTTTTGAATAAGGCCTTCTTAAAACTCTCAAGCTAACGGGTTGATTCCTTTATTATAAGTCACGCAAGTTAATGCTTGGTGTATTTAAACATAAGGATGGCGTATCACGTTAAAATTGAGTAGCGGACATTTGAGCAAAAAGCCTTTACTTTCACAAGCCTTATCAGCACCAGCGCAGTATTTTTGGTTTGTGTACATGGTGTGATTCATCTTAAGCCGTTTTAAATACTTGGCTCTTAACACATTTTGAGGACCCATATGGATATTACCGAACTACTCGCATTTTCTGCCAAACAAGGCGCTTCGGATTTACACCTTTCAGCCGGTTTACCCCCTATGATTCGTGTAGACGGTGATGTGAGACGAATCAATTTACCTGCCATGGAACATAAAGAAGTACATTCTCTGATTTATGACATTATGAATGATAAGCAGCGTAAAGATTTTGAAGAATTCCTCGAAACCGATTTTTCTTTTGAAGTACCCGGTGTGGCCCGTTTCAGGGTTAATGCCTTCAACCAAAACCGTGGTGCCGGTGGCGTATTTCGTACCATTCCTTCCAAAGTATTAACCATGGAAGATTTGGGAATGGGCCAGGTATTTAAAGACATTGCTGAAGTGCCTCGTGGTTTGGTTCTGGTAACAGGGCCAACCGGTTCGGGTAAATCAACCACATTAGCGGCGATGATCGATTATATTAATGACAATCGATACGATCATATTTTAACCATTGAAGACCCGATCGAATTCGTCCATGAAAGTAAAAAATGCTTGATGAACCAGCGTGAAGTTCATCGCGATACCCTGGGTTTTAATGAAGCGCTGCGTTCAGCGCTTCGTGAAGACCCTGACATCATACTGGTTGGTGAGCTTCGTGACTTAGAAACTATTCGTTTAGCACTAACCGCAGCAGAAACCGGCCATTTGGTGTTTGGTACTCTGCATACGACCTCTGCCGCAAAAACCATTGACCGTGTGGTCGATGTTTTTCCGGCAGAAGAAAAGTCTATGGTTAGATCCATGTTATCAGAATCACTACAGGCGGTTATTTCACAAACATTATTGAAAAAAACCAATGGTGGTCGTGTTGCTGCCCATGAAATTATGATTGGCACATCGGCTATCCGTAACCTGATTCGTGAAGATAAGGTTGCTCAGATGTATAGCTCTATTCAGACAGGTGCATCTGTCGGCATGCAAACCTTGGATCAATGCTTACAGAACTTATTAAGCAAAGGCTTTATTACCCGGGAGATTGCCCGCGAGAAAGCGAAAACTCCTGATAATTTTTAAGATTTTTACAAAAAATAAACGTCTCGATGACAGCGTAAACACATATACGCACTTAGATCAGAATATACATATCAAGTTTTACAGGATGGTAGCAAGGTGGATTTCGAAAAGCTCTTACAGATCATGGTTGAAAAAGGCGGCTCCGATTTATTTATTACAGTCGGTGTCGCTCCAAGCATCAAAATCAATGGCAAAATTGTCCCAGTGACCAAACATGCTCTGACACCGGAACAAACCCGGGAAATTGTTTATGATGTCATGAGTGAAAAACAACGCGCCGAGTTTGCTGATAACAATGAATGTAACTTTGCGATCAGTGCTCGTGGGATTGGCCGCTTTCGTGTCAGTGCTTTTTATCAGCGTAACCTTTGTGGCATGGTGCTTCGGCGTATCGAAACAAACATACCGCGCATTGAAGATTTAGAGCTCCCAGATACCATCAATCAATTAGCGATGACAAAACGTGGCTTAATTATATTTGTAGGTGCAACCGGCACCGGTAAATCAACCTCGCTTGCAGCAATGATTGGTCACCGAAACCGCAACAGTAAAGGCCATATTATTTCGATAGAAGATCCGATTGAATATATCCATCAACATGCAAACTGTATTGTAACCCAGCGAGAAGTCGGTATTGATACCCAGAGTTTTGAGATTGCTTTAAAAAATACACTTCGACAAGCACCTGATGTCATTATGATTGGTGAGATTCGCAGTAAAGAAACGATGGATTATGCGGTCACCTTTGCCGAAACAGGCCACTTATGTTTGGCAACACTACATGCTAACAATGCAAACCAGGCCTTGGATAGAATCATCAACTTCTTCCCCCCAGAACAACACAACCAGATCTGGATGGATTTATCCCTCAATTTGAAAGCCATCGTTGCTCAACAACTCATTCCAACACCGGATGGCAAAAGCCGAAAGGCTGTTGTAGAGATACTCTTGAATACACCTCTATGCGCAGATTTAATCCGTAAAAAAGAAGTGCATAAACTAAAAGAAATGATGACCAAGTCGCGTGACATTGGTATGCAGACCTTTGACCAAGCACTCTATGATCTATATGCCGCTGGCGACATTACCTACGAAGATGCTTTGGCTTATGCCGATTCAGCAAATGATTTGAGATTAATGATCAAGTTAGGTTCGGATGCGAATACACCTGGGCAACTGCAATCTTCAACAGACCGCTTGAGCATTCAGGATGATAAGATCGACTTTGCACCCTAGAGGTATCAGAGAGCAGTACTATTATTATTCAGTGATCGGAAATATATTAAGACGCTGCCTGCCGCTCTAACAGACTCTGCATTTCTGCTGCACGCAAAGGCTTAGAAATTAAATAGCCTTGCACCATATCGCAGGTATTTTCAGTTAATAACTCAAGCTGGGAGTTGTTCTCAACCCCTTCAGCAACAACCTTCAAGTTTAAACTATGGCCTAACACAATAATGGCACGGACAATCGCCAGTTGAGATTGAGAAAATTCCATGCCATCGACAAAACTTTTATCTATCTTTAGCGTATCAACAGGGAAATCTTTCAAGTAACTTAATGAAGAGTAACCTGTACCAAAATCATCCACCGAGATTTTCAAACCCAAGGCTTTCAAATCCTGCAGACAACGAATGGCAGATTGAGAATCTTCCATAATCATGCTTTCGGTTAATTCTAACTCCAAGCACTCTGGCAAGATTTCACTTTCATCCATAATCACTTGGATCATGCTTTTTAAATCCACATCACGCAGCTGCCGAGGAGACAAGTTCACGGCCACGCTAATTGTACCCAAACCACTTGACCGCCAACATTGCGCCTGCTCGCATGCCTGCTTTAAAACAAACAAACCAAGATCGGTAATTAAAGCGCTTTCTTCAGCGATATTTACGAAGTCTACGGGAGAAACCAAGCCTTTCGTTGGATGATTCCAGCGTACCAGAGACTCAACTGAATGAATCTTTTGGGTCTGTAAATCCATTTTGGGCTGATAAAAAACTTCCAGCTCACCGTTTTCCAAGGCACTCCTTAACTCATGTTCCATTTCTAACTTTTCACGGGAAAAGGACTTTAGACTTTCATCAAACATCTGTATTTGATCACCGCCTTGAAACTTGGCTTTCTGCACAGCCAAGGCGGCAAACTGCATAAGTATTTCAATATCCTGGGTATGCTCTGGCACTAAAGCCACACCCACACTGCATGATATCGCCACACCTTGTCCGACTATTTCATAGTGATTTTGTGTCACGGTTTCAAATAATCGCTGAGCAAATTTCTGGATATTAAACGTTGGGCTGCAACCTACGACACAGGCAAACTCATTGCCGCCCACTCTGGCTAAGATATCTACTTTCTGGATATTTTGCGATAAGCGCGCGGCAATATCACACAGCAACTGGTCTGAGGCTTCATGACCGAAACTATCGTTAAATTGCTTAAAGCGGTCGATATCCAACATAACCAATGCGAATGGCATGCCTTTATCTTTAAAACGCACCAAAGCCCGATGCAGTTGATCTTTAAACTGGACTCTGTTTGCTAGTTTCGTCAGGTCATCATAGTTTAATAAGTAATCTAACTTCTTATCTGCGGCTTTTCGAAAGGATAAATCAGACACCATACCTGCATAGTACTTTATGGCACCTTGCTCATCATGAATCGCATTTATTTGAGTCCACTGCGGGTAATAATCACCGTGAAAACGTTTTTCCAGGAGCTCGCCCTGCCATTGATCTTTGGCCTGAACCTGTTGAAATATTTCTTGATAAACCTGTTCCCGCTTGGGCGTATCACTTATCTCTTGAATGCGTTTTCCGGCCAGAAATGAAGCGTCATAGCCCATTATTTTTGCCAGTGCCGGATTCACCGATAAAAATCGATATTGAGGGTCAAGCACAAAGACACCTTCTGAAGTATGATCAATAACTGATTTAGCCAGCTTAACTTGCTCATCACGTACCACTTCGGATTGAATATTTCGTCTTGTACCCAACAACCTGAGCGCCTTACCTTTGGCATCGGTATCGACCACTTTCCCGCACTCTTCTATCCAAAGCCAGCTCTGATTACCCTGAAAAACACGGTATTGAATAATATAGTCTGATAAACGGCCTTCCAGACAGGCGTTGAGGGTATTTCTAACATGGACATAATCTATCGGATGAACCACGCGCTTAAGTGTTTTGATAATCTCTGCGGAGCTTTGTTCTTTCGCACCAAACACAGCGATGAACTCGGACTGGTAAAACTGCCCGTGCAAGACATCCCAATCAATTAAACCTAAATGTGTTGCTGACATCGCCTGTGTTAAGCGGGTTTGGCTTTTCACCAAGGCATCACTAATTTTCTTGCGCAGTGCGATTTGCTCGCTTAACTGAGTATTTGCATCACTCAGTTCACGAATACGCCCCTTGAGTATGACTTCGAACTCGGCCTCTTTGTCTGAAAGCGCTTCCTCTAACGACAAACGTACCTGACGCTCTGATATAAATGCATCGTGTAATTCATCTTTACCAACCTCATCAGGAAGGCTATTTGATGGCAAAAAATTCTGTAGTAGCTGTTTAAAGCGGCCAAGATTCATAGTTATTATTCTGGGAAGAAAGCGTCTTTTAAGTATAGCCTGAATACGCTAAACCTTTCATTAGCTTTAAATGATTCAAAAGTAATTTACCAAAAAAACTAATAGCAGTGAGGCAAGATATAAACCATATGGAAGTTTTTTTACATAGCTACTGTTATACTCATGCCCCTTAAGCGCAAGTAAAAACAGATTTATATTAACTTCTCAAGAAAGCTATTCCCATGGATGTTTCGCATATTTTAGATGGCCTTAACGATGCTCAGCGTCAAGCTGTGGCTGCACCAATGCAAAATTTATTAATTTTAGCCGGGGCAGGTAGTGGTAAAACCCGGGTATTAGTGCATCGAATCGCTTGGCTGATTGAAATTGAACGACTCAGCCCATCTGCCATTATGGCCGTCACCTTTACCAATAAAGCCGCTAAAGAAATGCGTGGCCGTATCGAAGACTTACTAAAACTGCCCGGGCGCAACCTTTGGTTTGGTACCTTTCACGGCATTGCTCATCGTTTATTGAGAGCGCACTCACGAGATGCCAAGTTACCTGAAAACTTTCAAATCCTCGATTCTGATGACCAACTGCGCATCGTTAAGCGTATTATGCGTGAAAATAATGTTGATGAAACTCGCTGGCCGCCAAAGCAGGTTCAGTCATTTATTAATGGTAAGAAAGATGAAGGTTTAAGAGCAGCCTATTTGCCACCAAGCCATAGCCAGTACGACCAAGTCATGGCAAAACTTTATCTCGCTTATGAGAATCAATGCCAGCAATCTGGCATGGTTGATTTTGGTGAATTGCTATTGCGCTCTCATGAATTGTGGTTAAATAATCCGGCACTCTTAGCGCACTATCAAGACCGCTTTCGCTATTTATTGGTTGACGAGTTTCAAGACACCAAC
>TARA_R110002072_G_scaffold90500_5_pt1 | contig 25730 bp, 22 predicted proteins | sample TARA_R110002072 | Tara Oceans TARA_R110002072 (sample SAMEA4397118) | marine metagenome | biome: Polar Biome; feature: [SRF] surface water layer (ENVO:00010504); material: water (ENVO:00002006), including particulate matter (ENVO:01000060) such as... | depth 5 m | reverse complement strand
CAGCATATCTTTGATACCGGCAGGGTCAGTCTGGCCAATCGGGCTTTGGGCATCGATTTGCACTTCGAAACGTAAACCGTTATTTGAAAATAAAATACCTGCAGGGGCAGCAATATCACCGGTATAACCTTGAAGCTTAGCTGCATCTTTTAAGCCGACGCTTGAACCATCTTTTAATGCAACAGCAAGCTTGCCATCAACAATAGCATACGAGGTACTGTCAACATGTGAACCCTTTTCCAGTGGAATCGAGTGATCTAGAAAACTACGTGCATAAGCGATAACTTTGTCACCGCGAACCGGGTTATAACCTGGCCCTTTTTCAGCACCTTCAAAGGAAATAGCATTGGTACCGTAAAGTGCATCGTACAAAGAACCCCAACGAGAGTTTGCCGCGTTTAATGCAAAACGTGCATTCATAACCGGAACAACTAATTGCGGGCCAGCCATCTGTGCAATTTCTGGCTCCACATTCTGAGTGGTTGCCTCAAACGCGTCACCTTCAGGCAGTAAATAATCAATTTCCTGCAAAAAAGATTTGTAATGAGCAAAATTCAAGCTTGGGTTTTCACGGTGATAAGCATCAATCTTTGCTTGGATAACATCACGCTTCTCGAGTAGGGCTTTGTTTTTTGGAGCTAAATCGTGTACCAACTCATCAAAACCTGCCCAAAAAACAGACTGATCAACACCAGTATTTGGAATCGCTTTGTCATTGATAAAATCATACAGTTCTTTGGCGACTTGAAGACCACCCGATTGAATACGTTCCGTCATTGTTTATAAGCCTCATAAAAGAGCAGAAGTGTGAAAAGGCGCAAGATTTTACATGAAAAGCCTACAAAGCCCAAGCATTGAAGCCTAGAAATTAAACAACTTTTTTGGAAATCTTCACTTTCAGATCATAGAAAATACAAAAGCCTAGTCTATACTCACTTTAAAGCATACAGTATTAAAGCAAGCGTTTACCTAGCGCAAACCACTGAAACACTTTTTCTAAAGATAAAACTATGTCGACTACCACGATTACTATTGTTATTTTCTCAGCTATTATTCTGAGTGTTTTTGCCATTTATATTTCTCAGGCAAGAGAGCGAGCACGTATTGAGAAGATCAGACGAACCAATGTGTGTAATGAACGTTACCAACGCATGCAGCAACTACTTCATGATCTGCCGCCTCAGTATCTTAATAATGAATTACGCATTATGATCGCTGAACGCTCTGTCGAAACGCTCAATGAACTAGTAAGACTCACCAAAGACCCTCGCCATGAAGGCTACCTCAAATCGGACTTGGACTACTTAAAACAATTAAGAGAAAATAACCCGAAATTTTCCGCCGTTAAAGTAACATCAGAAGCCAAAGCAAAAGAAGTGCGCAATAACCTTGAAGTGCTTCAGCGGTTTATTCAGTCTCAACATAAAAACAAACAGCTGCCTGCAGCAAACGCAAAAAAATATTTGGACTTTATTGCCTTATCCATATGCCAATCTAAAGCTGACATGTTTGATGCGCGCGCGAATGCAGCGAAAGGTAAACCACGAGTTGCTATTCATAACTATCACTGCGCCATTGATGTATTTAAACCCTTAGCGAGCAACCCTCAGGCCATAAAAATAATCCAACAATACAAACTCAAAATAAAACAAGCAGAAGCAGAAGCAGACAAGAAAAACCAAACAACAAAACCAGCCGATGCCACTGGTGAAAATGAAGAATGGGACTCGTTCCTAGAAGACAAAGGGACTTGGCAGAAAAAGAACACTTACGACGATTAAGCGCTTTGTTTAGGAAAACGCTCAGATAGATAGTGAATAATATCTGAAGATTCGTACAACCATTGCGCACTACCATCTTCTTTTTCTATTCTCAAGCAGGGCACTTTTAACTGACCACCCCCTTCTACCAGTTCCTTAGCATATTGCGCATTGCGTTTCGCATCCATTAAAGGAATGATTAAGCCTTGCTTTCTAATGGCCCAACGCACTTTTACACAAAAGGGACATGCCGCATACTGAAAGAGTCCGAGCGTTTTAGACTCTGCATCATATTGAGCTTGCGTAGCAGCAGCGTGTTTATATAAACGAGGCCGAAATAAAAAATCAACCACAAAAATTATTCGACCCAGCAACCAACGTATTATGGACATAATCTGATCAACCCTAAAAAATGAGTGCGGAGTCTAACAGATAATGACTTGAATTTTTAGCGCCGAAGCTTAATTCAATTCGGGCGCTAAATAACGACAGGACTTAACAGCTTTCTTCCAAACAGAAACAATTCCAGGATGTTGCTGTCGAAATGGGAAGCTAATATAAGCCCCCCCCCATTTCTCAGACAGCACCCTGTAATCGAAGTCAAAACGCTCTGCATCCAACGCTTTCAGGTCATCAAACACAGAAATTTCTGCCTCTGCGAAAGAGTTAATATGTTTAGCGCGAAACATTTCGATGAGCCTGTCAACAGTATAAGCATTGATATCAACCTTATAACCCTTTATCGCCAACAAATTACCGATCTCACCACTTAACCTTGCTGCTAAACGCCCGACAGGTAATTCGTCTAAAGTCGATTTACTTGAACCATCGTCGCGCGTCACTAATATGACTCTAGAACGGTAAATATCAACAGCATACTTCGCCAAGGCATCACGCTCTTTTGTTCTCACCATATTTAAACCAATATCTACAACATTGGTATCTAACGAGAACATCAATCTTTCGTAACTCGACATTTCAACAAATTCAATCCGTGGAAAGAGTTTTATCGAGCACTCCATCACCCGAGATAAGGCACCTGACGTCACACCATTATCAACACTGAATGACGGGTGAGGAATATAACCAATTCGCACAACATGATTGAACGTAAGTTTTTCACTATCAGCAGACACATTAACACTGAGACAGGCCAGAAAAATACAAAGAACGCTCAGGTAGTGGCGATAAGCAAGTTTAAAAGAATGGCGGATAAAAACACCCAAGCAAAGTAATCTAAACATATAACGACCCTGTTTATTATTCGATTATGAGAGATTTGATCTCATCATAATTAATTAGCCAAGCAAAAGACAGGCGCGACACCCGACACCTATCTGGTTTAAGTCATTTTTTAAGCATAGACGAATTAACACGTAATACACTCATTGCGGGATATTTTAATGTGACGCACCGATTAAAGTCGTTACCTTATTTACTTACAATAAATAAACCCGATGTGGTGCGATTTTGTGAGTTCATTCGAATGCTCATGCCCAACAATCATGCCCAACAATAGAGCTGATTGCCAAGTGGCATGATGCATGCTTTGAGCGATAGAAAGCTCGGCTTATTTTGAATGTTGCTCTAACGATTCCTGCTTGCATTGTCATTGGCATGCTCTTTCTTTGTACAAACTATAGAAGGTGCTGCATTTGCTATGGTTCCTATTGTTAAGCGAAATATGACTGAGCAAATTGCGGGCATGTTGCCGAGATAAATGAAGATGGCAGTATTGAGCTCATAGGCATTTTTAACTAACTATCTTAATTTGAACTAGGAGACCGACATTGTTAATAAATTCTCAACTAGAACTCAGTGTCGGTCAAGCGAGCACTACGGGCCTTAAAAGCCAAAACGAAGACTGCATCGGTATGTGCATTCCAAACCAACCAGCCCTCACCACCAAAGGGGTAGTATCGATTATTGCAGACGGAGTAAGTGCCGCTGAAGCAGGCAAAGAAGCCAGTGAAACCTGTGTCCGTAATTTTATTTCTGATTATTATGCAACACCCGATGCCTGGTCGGTCAAAACTCGCGGGCAAAAAATCCTATTTGCACTCAATCGCTGGCTGGTCGGTCAAAGCCAAATCAAGGGCCATATCAGCACCTTAAGCTGCCTTATTCTGAAATCCCAATCTGCTTACATTTTCCATATAGGCGATACCCGCATTTATCGTTTAAGGAATAATACATTCGAATGCTTAACGCACGACCATTGCACTAGGCTAAATAAAGACACGACCTATTTAGCACGCGCAATGGGTATGGATAGCCACCTTGAAGTCGACTTCCAAACATTTGATACCCAATTAAATGATCTATTTTTCCTTAGCACAGATGGCATTCATGACTACCTACCAGAAAAAAACATCCACTCACAGTTAAGTTTATGTTTAGCTCAAGGGCCACAGACAAATTACGAAAATACTTGTCAGAACTTAATAGAACAAGCTTTAGATGCAGGCAGCACCGACAACCTTAGTTGCCAAATCATTCGAATTGATACGCTACCTAATGCAAATAGCCAAGAAATTTATCAAAAAATGTATGATCTGACATTTCCCCCTATTCTGAAATCGGGTCAATCAATCGATGGTTTTGAGGTAATCAAAGAGATTCATTCAAGCCAACGAAGCCAAGTTTATTTAGTGAAGGATGCGACAAATCATCGTTTTGTCATGAAAACACCCTCGTTGAATTATGAAGATGACCCAGCCTATATCGAACGTTTTGCACTTGAACAATGGATAGGTAAACGTATCGACAGCCCTTATGTGGTTAAAGTCATCGACAAGCAAACACCTAAAAGCGCGCTCTATACCGTGATGGAATTTGTAGATGGCATCACCCTTGAGAGTTGGATACGAGAAAATCCTAAACCCGACATTAATGAAGTCGTACGTATGGCCGAATTTATCAGCCGTGGAATTCGCGCGCTACACAGAAAAGACATCCTTCATCAAGACATCAAACCTGACAATATCATTATTGATCGACAAGGTGTTCCGAGAATAATCGATTTTGGCTCATGCCTGGCTGCTGGCATCGCTGAAATTGACCCCCCCTTTGAGAGAGACATTGCGTTGGGCACTGCCTGTTACAGTGCACCTGAAACACGTTTTAATAGTGGGAAAAAAACCAACAAGTCTGACTTATTTAGTCTCGCCGTGCTTGTTTACGAAATGCTCACAGGTAAAATGCCGTTTGGCGAGCAACTTGAAAAACTGACAGACCAACGCAAACTATATACACTCCGTTATCAAACAGCCCTCCAACATAACCCCATGGTGCCCTACTGGTTAGATGGTGCTCTTGAAAAAGCGCTATCTCCCTCGCCAGATAAACGCCATGATGCTTTTTCAGAATTCATCTTTGAATTAAAAAAACCGAACAAACGCTATAAAAATAAAGTGTCTATGCCACTCATCGAAAAAAACCCTTTAGCAGTCTGGCAAAGCATCGCCTTGCTAGAAGCCTTCGTAATCATTGCTCTTTTGTATTACTACACTGCCTGGAATTGGTAACGTAAAACAGCACACAATAAGTATGCTGGACTCGCTATCACGCTCTGCCGCTAAAAACGCTCACCTCTTGAAACCGTATGCATAAAAACGCATCATGTCATGCATTGCATGGCATGGCATGGCAGTTTTTATATGAAACAATGCGGATTACTCATACGAGCACGAAAACCGGAGAGATATACTATGAAAAAAAATAGACGTATTTTAATCGCGTACGCAATGGCAGCGCTAATGCCATTGAGTGTAATCGCCAAAGATACCAGTCATGGCGCTCTTGATTCAGTTGCAGACAATGTGATTGCTGCACAACGCGCATCACTAGCAAAAAACACTAAGGGAGCAGGATTTGGACCACAGTCCCCTCGCGACATAGACACACCGGCTGGCAGCAACCAAAGGTTATTTAATGCGGCACCTTCCTATACAGAAATGAACTTATGTAACATTCATTTTCACAAGAATGCCGAACATAAGGGTGGAGAATTTACCGAGTATGCAGGCAATGGTGATGGGCATGGATTCCAAAGTGGTTTTAAATATGCAGCCAAATTAAGTAGGGCAGAACTTAAACCTGTTGAACATGCGGCTTGTCCAAGTAAACACGGAGGGCTTAGTTCTGGAGATACAATTGAAGTTCATTATGTCCATTCAACTGCAAAGATCAAACCTGGGCCAACCTTAGGTGCTTGCTTAAATGACGCCATCAAAAATCCTCAGTTACGTGTTGAAACTCAGGTATATGTTCTTGTCAATGATAAAAATGCTCTCGATTTTGGGAGCTTAACTAAGCACGGTAAAGTAAATAATCTGCACCAGGCATTGAATATCCCATCGAATACAGGCACCCCTATTCAGTACGCAGGATCAACTACCGGCCCAAGCTACAATGAAAAAGGGTCTCCATTTCAAGTGACATGGAGCGTTCGCCCTAAGGTAGAAAAGGTTAATATATCGTCTGTGAATGCGTGGTGTAAAAATAACGTATTTAATGAAGACCATGCGCATGGTGTACGAAACCTTGTTACTAACCCTGATTTGCTTTCGGTCATCAGTCATGATTAATACCAAAATATATAAGTCCGTCTATAACTTGGCTGAAAAACTAATGGCGGCTGCCAACGAAGAGAATAGAGAGGAATTCGACTCTCTATTTGCAGAACTAAACGCTATTTGCATTGATAACGAAAATACCAGCAAAGATCACCCAGAACAGTGGGAAACACTTGCTGACTTTACAGAAGAGTTAGAAAGCGCCGTGACTGGCTACGAAAAAGCCATGGAAAAGGCTATTGCTATTAACTCGAAAGACCATATGTCATCGATTGCATTTTCCATGGCGACATTGCAAATTGAATTAGGCCAGACTGACGCCGCTATCAAACATCTCCAAGAGGCAAAAATCAGTGCAAATAAAATTGAAGATCAAGAACTTAAAGCAGAAATAGATGATCTGCTTGAAACACTATCAGGGAACCCGTAGAGTTTGTTCTGGTCGACCATGAAATCTCACCTTCGCAGGCGCTCAACCTGGAAAATGAAGTCGGTTGCGAGGTGATGGATCGTACGGTAGTCATCCTCGAAATTTTTCATCGCAATGCCAGCTCTCACGCTGCACGCGTGCAAGTTGAGATTGCACGCGTGACCTATATGGCAACCGCGTCTACGTGAGGCAGCCAAACGTGAAGGCCCGTCAGGGCGTCAACGTAGCGGTTCCGGTGCGCGGGGTGCCGGGCAATCTCGTAGCCAACTGGATCGTCAAAAGGTTCGCGAACGAATTACCGAGCTGCAAAAGGAAATTGATATCATGGAGTCTAGTCGCGATACGCAACGATCGCGACGTCAGGGCTTAGCACAAGTGGCACTAGTGGGTTATACCAATGCTGGGAACGAAATACCGATCGTTGAGCTTGTCGAAACGTATTTCATGAAACGCTAAGTTTAATTTGATAGACCCTTCGACAAGCTCAACGAGCGTCATAAATGTGCATTTTTGGCTTAAGTAAGCACCATTCGATAAGGCTACCTTTTATCATTCTAATAGTTTAGGCGAGCGACCAAAATTACAAAAATCAGCCTTGACGGGTAACTGATTTACGCACTAATGGCTCGTGCCACGAGAGTAAGTCGTTTTGTTAAATACATTATATTTCCCAGAAGGCTTCGACATAGGCAGTCTCTTCACTTCTTGCAAGGTTTTGGCATCATAAATAATCAAAGCACCGTCTTTGTCCCAAATACTCATCAAGGCATAACGGCCGTCTTTGGTGAACTCGATATGCGCGGCTGTTTTACCGGGGACTGGCTGTAGTGTTTTAACAATTTCCAGGGTATTTTTATCAATGACATGCATTAAATCTTTATTTGGACCAAAGAACACATCGACCCAAGCGTAGGGTGTATTTTCATGACTACGCATAAAGAACCCCGGGCCTTTGGTTTCGATATGCTTGATGGTGGTCCAATTTTCCATATCGATAATACTCACCTTGCCATCTTTAAGGTTAGGCGTTGCCATCACCTCTTTACCTTGGTAATTCCAGGTAATACCCGACCCCAAATGTGGCATTCCTGGCACATCGAGCCGGCCAATTTCTTTACGGGCATCCAAGGATAGGATCAAGCCTTCGCCTTCACGGGATGCGCCAAATAATAAGCTGTAATCCTGATTAAAGAAGAAGTCATCCAGATAGGCACTGACGGTAATTTTGCGAATCGGAAAGGGTTCTGGTTTGACAACATCGCCAGATTCTTTATTGTAATCATGCTCCCAGCCTGCAAAACCTGCTGGCGGAATATCTTCATAGTTTATTTCCCAAACCTCTTTAATATCTTTTAAGGCGGCAATAAAGCTATTTCTTGGTGGTGCATTATAAACGGCGCTGACTCGCGAGGCCTTACCTGACGGACCCAAAACATCAATCACTTTAATTGGCTTCAGGTTTTTCGCATCAAAAATAACCAAGTTATTCGGTAGGTAGTTTGCCGCGATAGCGTACCGACCATCACTTGACACTGCCAAATTACGAGTATTAATACCTGCTCGAACTTCGGCTACCGTTTTCAGATTATAGATGTCGAACTTGCTGATCCAACCATCGCGGGAGGCAAAGTAGACGTAACGCCCATCAGGCGAATATTTTGGCCCGCCATGCAAGGCAAAGTGTGTTTTAAAACGATGGATAGGCTCAAATTTATCACCATCCAAGAGGGTTGCATGATGATCACCTAATTCGACGACGATGAACAGGTTCATCATATCGGCTTCAAAGACGGGTTTATCACTTAATTGGTCGTCATTGAAAAACTGCTTATGCGAAGCGCTAATTTGTTCCATTTCCCAGCTTGGTGTTTTTTCAAGCGGCGTGTAAATCAAATCAATAAGCGCTTTTATTTCAGCACCGTTCAAGTACTTATCAAATGCAGGCATTTGGGTTGCCACTCGACCATGCTGAATCACTTCTTCTGCTTTATTTTTCTTTAGTCGGGAGAGGTTTTCGGGGAGTAAAGCGGGGCCCATTCCTCCCAAACGAGATAGTCCATGGCAGGCCACACAATGTTTTTCATAAAGTGCCTCGGCATGACTCGTTGGCTTTGAAGGTTCGTTAGCCAGTATCAAACTGGAAAGACCAAGGAAACCCAGCAAAAGCAGTAAACGATTTCGAAGATGTAAGTGGTTATTCGGCATAGTTTGGCTCATTTATTCACTAAATAGCGAAGCGCTGAACAGGCTCAAAGCGATTCTGTTCCCAGGCACCCAATATTTGTTTAATCTCACCCTTTACTGGCGCTCGTTTAGACACATCCAATGCGTTCACCACCTTGCCAATCACAATCAGGGTGGGTGCTTTAATCGAGTTTGCCTCAATGAATGTGGGTAGATCTGCCAAGGTCGTTTTATAGCTGCGGTGCTGCAAACTGGTGCCATTACTGATCAATGCAACAGGTGTTTTGGCCGGAAGCTGATGATCCATTAACGCTTTAGACAAGGCACCTGCGGTTTTGATTCCCATATAAACAACGAGCGTATGGTCTTCTCTTGCTAAGGCATTCCAAGGTAAGTCGAGTAAATCATTCTTTAAATGACCCGTAACAAAAGTACAGCCATGAACATAGTCTCGATGTGTCAGGGGAATACCTGAATACGTCGTGCAGGCTGAAGCAGCGGTGATGCCAGGCACAACACGGCAATAGACACCCGCATCCAAGAGCACCTGAACCTCTTCGCCACCCCGACCAAAAATAAAAGAGTCGCCACCTTTTAAACGGGCAACTTTATACCCTTCTTGGGCTTTTTCGATAAGAAGCTTATTAATATCTTCTTGTGGCAAGGCATGGTTTGAACTTTGTTTACCGACATAGATACACTCCGCATTGTCAGATACCAGCGCCATCACATCATCACTCACCAACCTGTCGTAGACAACACAATCGGCTTCTTGAATTAATTTATAGGCACGAACGGTTAGTAACTCAACATCACCCGGCCCGGCACCAATCAACACAACTTCACCTGGTAAAAAAGGCCTACGATTATCGACACCTAGGGCAAATAAATGACCAGAATTCGTTAGTTCAATATTATCTCTCATTACTACCTCTCATCAAAAGGTCTCAATTCTTATCGTCAGCAAGTCAGTGTTGAAAATAACACCTGCTTTATTTATTTTTTAAGCCAAATTTAGCTGAGTGGTATTCACTTTATCCTCTAGACACGTTTCCATAGAGAGCATCTCAGCAGTGTCATTACTCAAACCAATTTCTTGATTTTCTAGATAGCAACCCGGATCTTCACCCCAGTAGTCACCATCAAAACTAAACGCCCTAACACGGGTATTGCCACCACAAATAGAAAAGTACTGACATTGTGAACAACGGCCTTTCACTGATCTAGGCGACTGGCGCAGCCCCAGCATCAATTCATCCTGGGTATTCGTCCAAATATCTGAGAACGCTTGGTCTTTGACATTACCGAGGTGATGATTCCACCAGAAAGTGTCTGGATGAACATTGCCCAAGTTATCGATATTCGAAATATTGATACCTGAAGAATTGCCACCCCACTGATCAAGATGCTGCCTTAACAGTGCGACTCTTTCAGGAAAACGCTTGGCAGCCCAATGCAATAAATACACACCATCGGCATCATTATTTCCGGTGACATATTCTGTTTTCTTGCCAGCGACTACGTCGTTCCACGCTCTGTCGAAAAGCAGATCCATGGCATCACGGGTTGTTTTAAAGTAAGCATCACCTTTTCTATTTCGTTTGCCGCGACCTGAGTAATTTAAATGAGATAGATAAAATTTCTCGACGCCATGCTCATCCATAATATCGAGCAAAGCAGGAAGATCGGCACTATTTTGTTCTGTTAAGGTAAAGCGCCAACCGGCTTTGATACCATGCTGACGACACAATTTAATACCATTTAAAGCAGCATCAAAACCGCCCTGCATTTGTCGAAATGAGTCATTATTCTCACGCAGACCATCAATACTAACGCCAACATAATCAAAGCCTACTGCTTTAATATCATGAATATTATTGTCATCAATTAAGGTGCCGTTGCTGGATAGGCCAACATAAAAACCTTTCTCTTTCGCGCGTTTACCCACTTCAAATATATCAGGACGGAGTAATGGCTCACCGCCTGACAAAATTAATACAGGCACACCAAACGTTTTCAAATCATCCATCACCGTGAAGACTTCTTGGGTACTCAGTTCACCAGGAAAATGGGTATTTGCAGAAATGGAATAACAATGTTTGCAGGTGAGATTGCAACGACGAATAAGATTCCAAATGACAACGGGGCCAGGTGGCTTTCGTTTAACACCACAAGGCGTTTGTTCATGCAAGATCTTCATATATTGACTGATTCGAAACACGACTAGCCCTCATTAATACTGATTTATTCTTCGCTCATGAATCGCTTTCTTGTCTATCCATGAAACTACTTTTTTTCACCTATTCTTAGCCCGGTTTTTTTGAGGATGCGTGTACTGTACAAGACGTCATGCGCATGAAGATCCGTTTCTATCAATTGACGAATGCGTTCTATGTAGCCCTCAACCTCGCATTTAGTTTTACCATGCACCATGGCAAACAAGTTATACCTCCAATGTGGTAAGTGTCTTGGGCGGTGGTAGCAATGGCTCACAAAGGGTAACGCGCCCACAATGGCACCTAATTCTTGTATTTTGTCATCACTGACATCCCACACTGTCATGCCATTGGTTTTGTAACCCAATTTGTAATGATTCGGTACAGCGGCAATTCGTCTGATCACCCCTTTATCTTGCATGTTTTGTAATCTCGCCATGACCTCGTCGGCACTGATATCAAGAATCACCCCCAATACATGATAAGGCCGTGGCGCAAGTGGCAAACCTTCTTGCGTTAAGACGACGAGCTTTCGATCTATACTCGATAATGGGTAGACAGGCTTTTTAAGCTGATCATTTGGATTTGCCTCTACATGATCTAGATCATTAGAGCTCGAGATAGAAGCCAACATAAAACTCCTCCAATTTAGGCATATTGTAGACATGGAAACCTGTTTTTTCTTCGATTTGTTGTATCACTTTTGGAAGCTGTTCAGAATGTTCGGTCGCGATCACAAACCACATATTTAATTCATGTGTTCTTTCATAGTTATGCGCAACCTCTGGCATACTATTCACAATACGACTCACCTGATTAAACTCATCTCTCGGTACCGACATCGCTGCAAGTGATAGTCCGCCACCCAATATTTCTGCGTGATACATAGGCCCAAATCGAGTTAAGGTTCGATCGTGCAGCATATTGCCTAGTCTTGATATCAGCTCAGATTCGGAAATATCAATTTCTCTGGCAACCTCTGCATAAGGGTATTCACAAATAGGAAAACCATATTGCAATTTTTTGATTATTTTTATATCAAGCTTATCCATTAAGCGACTCCTGAGTGCAAAAGAGGATGATGCTTTGGATGATTACCAGGTTTATTTGATTTTTTATAAATACTGTATAAACCACCCTTTTGCTTATGCTGCTGCGTCGTAAATAGAATTTCCCGTGGCATATCTTGAAGTCCTGCAAGCATCGATAGGCGCTGCACAACGCCCTCTACATGTTCACGTTTACGGCTATGAACCATGCAGTATAAATTGAACGACCATTCTGGTAGATGACGCTGACGCTGATAGCACAAGCTAACCAAGCCAGATTCTTTGATCAACTCACCCATTTTATCTATTTTGTCATCGGGCACATTCCAGACAACCATCGCATTCGAGGTGTAACCTAATTGATGATGGTTGGTAACTAAACCAATGCGCTTAACCAGCCCTATTTTCAACCAGTATTTTAGAGTGCTCAGTACAGTCTGTTCTGTCACAAAACCTAATTGATCCGCTAGCAATTTGAATGGTTCTGAACTTAGAGGTAAGCCATCTTGAATCAGACTGCGTAAACGATGCTGATCCATTTCACACAGCAACGCTTCGTTTTGTAATTCATCATTTAGTGACTCTTCATTTAGTGACTCTTCATTTAGTAATGTAGATGAATCTATCTTTTCAATGCTCGGTGGTGCCGCTAAGTGATTGACATTCAAATTTTCAGGAATGCGCTGACCTTTCAAATGCCCGGTTTTACTGAGGAGACGTTCGTGGCTAAGCTGAAAACCTAAATCGATATAATAAGATTTGACCATTGGTAAACGCAGTATGGAAAAGCCAATTGCCTTTTCCATGTGAACCAATGTTTCATCTAAATGCGTTTTATCAGGCGCGGTGACAACAAACCATAAGTTATAAACATGTTCTCTTCCATAATTATGATTAACTTCTGGGTAGCGGTTTATTATCTCTGCGATTTTCTGGCCTTGTTGCTCAGGCACACTGACCGCAGCCAATAAACTTGCGCCCGCTCGCTTATGATCAAATATTGGACCTATGCGGGTGAGAACATTGACTTCTTTAAGCGTGTTTAACTTTTCCAACACTGCCTGTTCGTTGCTACCTAGCGATTCAGCGATTAATTGAAATGGCTTGGATACAAGAGGAAAATCACGCTGATAATGACATAATAGCGCTTGGGTCAATGCATCTGTTTTCTGAGTCATGTGCGTTAATCCTATCGAGTTATTATTGTCCTGAATCCGTAACTTAAGCGTTAAAGACCTATCTTGTGTGCTCGCGAGGTAAAAAAGATGCCACTTGGACTACTGGCTTCAAACTGCGTCAACAGCTCAAGAGAGCCAGTGTCATAAATATTGACGAGATTTAAATCCCTTACCGACGCCCAGACATGCTCACCACGTGGTGAAAACTCCATATGAAGCACGCCTTTTCCTGGCACCAAGGTTTGGGTAATAACTTCGGTTTCAGCATCAATCACTTGCAGCGTGTCATTATTCGGATAGGCGAAGTTCACCCAAATTTGTCGTCCATCCGGTCTGGCCATGACAAAAACAGGCTGACCATGAACATCAATTGCTCCTGTTTGCTGCCAGGTATTCATATCAATGACGAGTACTTGGTGTTGACCCACAGCAGGCACAAATGCCAAGTTTCCTGCTACCGCCCAACCTTCTAAATGGGGCATTTTATACACGGGTAGTTTCTGCTCACCTTTTCCATAGTCAGGTAAAATTCTCTGTACACCTTTTTCGAGATGCCATAGATCAAGCTTTGCCATGCCATCCTCACCAAATAAACCGGCTAGATAATAACGGCCATCAGGGGATATAAGTGCATCATAGGGCTGTTTACCAATGTTCTGGAACTTTTGAATGTCTGGGTATGCCTGTGCTTCTTTTTGCTTTGATTTAGAGAAATCAGCGACCCAGATTTCACCCGTATCAAACAAGCTAAAAACAAATTTTTGCCCTGGCACATCAACCAAGCCAACGACTTTACTGCCCTTAATTTCACCACTTGAAGGGTCAGTAAATTCTGTTGCAGGAATATCAACAAGCAATTCAAGCGTGTCACTATCAAATACTTTGACACCACCGGGTGAATAGTTAGAAACAGCGATTAAGCTGCCGTCTTGGCTAATTGCTCCGCCAATACTGTTACCTGACTGGATGATTCGTTTGGCAATGTCTTGATGTAGTAAATCTATTTTTGTCAGGCCACCGTCACGACCAAAGACATAGGCATAGCGTTCATCACGGGAGTACACAATGGAGGCATGAGACAAATCGCCCAAGCCTTGAATATCGGCAAAAGGTGCCTTATCTCCGGTATCAATCAGTTTTACTGACCCACTTGCACGCTCGATAATAACGCCTAGATCACCTGTCGATCTAAGCACTTGCGTGTTTGAGCTTAGCTGCTCAGACCCTGCAAGCTCATCGTTGTGTAATAAACAACTACAGGCACTTAAGGATAAGACCAAAGACGCACCAAGCAGATTTCTTATCATCATTGGCCTACCCCTAAACCCGACTTAAGGTAAGCGCCTATCCAGCTTGCCTCTTCTTGTTTGAGAATTCCCTTCCACGGTGGCATGGGCGTGCCCGGGCGCCCTTCCATAATCACTGCAGCAAGGTCTTCAATACTAAAACTGGCTAATTTTTCAGGCACTAAACTAGGTCCTAAACCACCTTTGAGCGTCATTCCATGACAAGAACCACAATCTTGTTTAAGCAGATACACCAACTCTTCTTGTCTGGATGCTTCCATATTTTGGATAAATGTAATGGTATGATTATTAGCGTGAGAGGCTTTCTCTTTGCCTGGTTCGCGAACAATCACAGTGCCCAGCATTTCAGAATGTGGCCCACAACGATAGGGGTAACTACCTGCCTGTACAAAACGCTTCTCAAAAAACTCACCTGGGAAAAAGTAATCCGGCTCCGGCACACCTAATGCTTCAAACCAGACACTATGATATTGTCTGCGCTCATCATTGACCCACCGAACAGTATCACCCGGGTTAATAGTCACATTCTCTGGCATGAACAGCATTTTCTTGATGCTGATCTCTATTGTTTCTGCCTGAGCCAGCACGGGTAGAGCCATAGAAATAAGTACTGACAACAAGTAACTTGCACATTTTCTTTTAAGAAAAATTCTACTTATTGCCGTACTTATCTGAGATCTCATCGTTTTGCCCTTCTTTCAATTTTTCTCAATTTCTTACAGCTTTTCTCAATTCCTTACAGCTATTGCTTAACCGCGTTGATCTCAACTTCACTATTATCAAAGCCTAATTTGTAACCAAAGGAAACATGATGGAAGCGGCCACTGGTGTGATCATCGTGAATGGCAAAGCCGAAGTTATATTGCTTGTCTAAAGCTAAACCGAGATTGCCTTCACTTTGAGCCAGTGGACGTTTGAATTCAACAGACCACTTCTTGCCCTGCTTAACGCCACTCGCCTGACTGATGATCGCTTCGTTCATAATTCGGTCTGCCAGAACATGGCCATCTTCAACTGATTTTTCTCCAGACTTATAGCGGATGATGTCCATAAAGTGCTGTGCAGTGAATTCTGCATCAATATCAGCAGATGCCTTACGCTTGTCCCAACCACCTAAAGGCTTATTGTTACGACCTTTGATCTCAATCTTCGTTCTACTTTCTTCAAGATATTTGGTCACATTTTGGCCAGCAGGAGCAAATGGCATCTCATTCAAATCGGCATGACATGTCCCCCAGCAACCAGCACGATCAGCATATTCAACTTCATCCGTGGCTAACATAAATGCCAGTTTGATTTGATTCTTGGCATCCATTTTTCCACCCTCGACAAATGGTACGGGGTGATGTGAGTCATCGTCCCAAGAGAACTGTAAGTAGAGGTTTTCGTTATCGTGCGCTGCACGTACATCAACCGCAATACTGCCTCGTTTGTTTGGAATCACTTTGTCTTCAAGCTTCTCGCCACTGACAATTTTTTGCCCAATATCGGCTGCTTCTTCTTCATGACACGCAATACAGCGGTCGCCTTTTTTAAATGAACGTTTGCCACCGTGATCCCGACCCAACGCCCACTCCATAGAGGCTTGGCCAGGATAAAAAACAGTGACATTTCGAGCAGGTACTGCAGCCCAATTGATACCGGAAACACTTTCAGATTGTGTTGCTTTTTTCGCTACTGGCGCTGTTTTTTCTTTTACAAGGGCTGACGTTTTATCTTTTGCTTGTTCTTGTTGTTTTTTAGCTAATACAGCCGCTTCAATTTCTGCTTGTTTAGCCTGCTCTGCTGCTAAAAGAGCCGCATCTTCCGCGGCTTTCTTCTGCGCTTCTTTCTCGGCTTCTTCTTTATCTAAGAACTCTTGCCAGTGTTGTGGAATGGCAATCGCTTTACTTGGATCTGGCTTTGTTAGTTCATCTAACTCTTCATCTGTTAATTGGTCATGAACATTTTTGTGTGCAATACCTTTATGACAATCGATACAGGTATTGCCCGCTGTCATCGCATTAAGATGCTGTTTGCGCGCTCTAGGCTTCTGATCTTCTGGCTGCATGGTTTCAAAATCATGGCAGTTACGACACTCGCGCGAGTCGGTATCTTTCATGGAATTCCAAACGTTTTTCGCCAGTGTTAAACGTTTCGCATCGAATTTTTCAGGTGTATCAATACTTCCAAGCGCCTTATGTAATAGCTCGTTTGAGGCTTGAATTTTTCGTACAATTTTATGTACCCATGGATCAGGCACGTGACAGTCTGAACAGGTGGCTCTGACCCCACTTCTATTTTGGTAATGAATGGTGTGCTTATATTCCTGGTAGACATTCTCTTCCATTTCATGACAGCTAATACAGAACTCCATGGTATTGGTCGCTTCCATCGCTGTATTAAAGCCACCCCAAAAAATAACGCCAACAAACATAAAAAATAATGCTGCTGTTACCGTTGCGCCGTACATCACTTTTTTAGATAACAGGCTTTTGAGCTTTTCTGCTGCACTCATCGAAGGAACTCCCTAGAGTTTTGTGATCAAATTCATAACATGGTATGAGGGGAAGAGAGAAGCCGTATACGGCCTCTCGCTAGCTAATTTCTCCTTAACAAGAAGGGTTAATTAGGTTTTATGGTTTGCTCTGTTATACACATTGAACTTACCTGTTGGTGTCGTCAGACCTTTAATTCGCGTAATCTCTTTGAGAGTTTTCGCATCATAAACAACGATTTCACCAGTCGGGTTTTTGCTATCGGATCTATTCCATACAGATACCCATACTTCCGTACCCGCTTTATTGAACTCCATATGAAGCGCGACTTTACCGGCTTCTTCAGTGACACGGATGGTCTTCACAATTTCATGGGTATCTTTATCGAACACTTGAACACTCTGCTGAATTTCTGGCTCAGGATGTTTCAACTGATCTGCCCAAACGTATTGAGAGTCTGGATGGGTTCGAATGAAAGCACCCGCACCATCGGTTTCAACGGTGTAGCATAGTTTCCATGCCTGATCAGGATGACCAATGGGATCGTTACCCCAAACAGAGACTTCACCTACACCTAAATGTGTTGTCCCACCGACAGGGCCGCACTTCTTATCTATCCAGTTTGCACCAGGACCGGGATGTGGCAGTTTCGCAACATCGATCATTTTTTCTAACTTACGTTCTTTAGTATCCACCACAACCATCTTGTTCGATGCATTAGCAGCGATCTGGAAGTAACGACCTGTTGGGTCAAAGAAACCATCATGAAGGAATTTAGCAGAATCAATTTGCTCAATACGCAGGTTATTGATATCGCTGTAATCCACTTGCCACATTTGACCTAACTCTTTAATGGCAACCATCCACGTCGGTTCATTCGGTGTTGTGTAGATTGCCGCAACACGCGCTTCGTTGACATATTCACCATCAACATTCACACCACGAGAAGACACCACTTTTAGAGGTTCTAGTGTTTCTGCATCCATGATTACGAAATGTGGGGGCCAGTAACCACCAGCAATAACGTATTTACCATCGCCTGAAACCGCGATATCACGAGCGTCATATGCCATTTGTGTTTCAGCTACAAGCATCTTGTCTGGCGTTTGCCATAAGTCGATTTTATTGACTTTGCCATCACGACCAATGGTGTACCAGAAACGACCAACAGCATCTTTACCATACTGGGTTTTATGGTGCTCAGTCCCTTTGATAACGTGTACCGCATAACCTGTATCGATATGCGCTACGATTTCATGCTTATCACCATCAATGATGGCGGCCATGCCGGCATCACGTTCGATAACCACAAAAAAGTTTTCCCAATTACGGCCATGAAGCGGCTTCGTTGGGTAATCCTTTGGTGCAATATATTCTTTGGTACGCTCTTTCATCATGGCTAGAGACATTTCAGGCGGAACCGGTGGTTCCATCTGGATATACTTAGCCAATACATTGATTTCATCTTTGGAGAAGATGTCATCAAAGTTGTTCATACCCCCTTCAGTACCTAGCTCAATGATTCTAGCAAGACGCTTTGTACCTTTTTTAAGAGTCTCTTCTGGCTCAAGGTTTTTACCCGTCGCCCCCTTACGAAGAACACCGTGACAGCCAGCACAACGCTGGAAATACATTGTTTTGGCTTGATTGAATTCTTCAGGCGTTAAGGTCGGCGCAGCTTTATTGGCCGCGTATGCTCCTGATCCCATACCGACACCCATTGCCAGTAATAATGCCGAAAAGGCTAATTTATTCTTTTTCATCGTGCGCGAACTCCTATCTTGTGATGTCGCTATTTTTTGTTAAAACCCTCTCTTTCTACTTACTCCCCCTCTAGTAAGCATGTTGCCTTTAGCTGTAAATTAGCTGTAAATTAGCTGTAAATTTGATTTTCTAACTGTTTACAAACTGAGCTATCTGACACACGTTCAACCCTCTCACTTAAGCTAGATTTTATGAATAACCTATTAGTGGTTAGCGCCTCCTCATAAGTAGGTAGAAAACCAAGAAAAAACGCCTTACTTGATCCTTGTCAAACACCGAAGTCATTGTGACAGCCATACTTTATCGCACTGCTTTGATGAATACAGATGAATATAGATGAATACAAATAGATATACACAACATTCATGCCACATAATAACAACTTGATTTATAAGAACTTTTAACCTCTGGAGATCAAAATGACACTTAGCAAGAGAGCTCATTACGACAACCCGGATGTAGATATGACAACAAAACAGTTATTCTTTGATGCGATTACTCAAATCGTTGCCAAGCTCCCCTTGGATCTGGAAGACACCCATCGTTACAATCACCTTTTGGAGTGCATGCAAAGCATCTTTCCCTTTGATGCCGCCGCGGTATTAAAGTTAGACGGAAGCTTACTTAAACCCTTAGCCACAAGAGGCCTGAGTGATGATGTATTAGGCAGGCGCTTTGTCGTCAATGAACACCCACGATTCGTTAAAGCACTAAGTTCTAGAGAGCCCATTCACTTTGAAGCCGACTCTAACTTACCCGACCCTTATGATGGTCTAATTGAGGATGAAACCTTTAATGCCAGGGTGCATGACTGCATGGGTATTTCATTATTTATCGATGAAAAACCTTGGGGCTTGTTAACGCTGGATGCGGTTAACCCAGGCACCTTCGACTACCTTGACACCATGGAGATCAATACATTTACCCGCTTAACAGAAGCGGCTGTCAAAGCGGCTGAGCGTATCGACATACTTGAAAGCAATGTGGCCCACCACCAACTCATTAATCAAGCACTTTCTTCTGAGTCACCCGGTAGAATTATTGGTAACAGCGCCCCCATTCAAAAGCTCAAAGATGAAATTTCTATTGTGGCTCAATCACACCTCAGCGTATTAGTCCTAGGTGAAACAGGCGTAGGTAAAGAGCTTGTAGCACGAAGAGTGCACTCTTTGTCACCACGTTCTTTAGGCCCTTTAATCTATATCAATTGCGCAGCGCTTCCTGAGAATATCGCTGAAAGCGAGCTATTCGGTCACATAAAAGGCGCTTTTTCAGGAGCCATTGCAGATAGAGCGGGTAAGTTCGAAGTTGCCGATGGGGGTACATTGTTTTTAGATGAAGTGGGTGAACTGCCTTTATCGATTCAACCCAAACTATTACGCGCCTTACAAAGCGGTGAGATTCAACGCGTTGGTTCAGATAAACTAATCAACGTAAATGTCAGAATCATTGCCGCAACAAATAGAGACCTTCAAAATGAAGTCGCTGAAAAACGCTTTAGAGCAGATTTATTCCATCGCTTAAGTGTCTACCCTATTACGGTACCGCCTCTGCGTGATCGGGATAAAGACATTCTATTATTAAGTGGCTACTTACTTGAAGTAAACCAAAAACGCTTGGGTGTGGAAGGTTTGCGTATTGCACCAGAAGCGAAATACCTTCTGACAGCCTACAACTGGCCAGGCAATATAAGAGAGTTAGAGCACACCTTAAGTCGTGCAGCCTTAAAAGCCATCGCTGAACAAGGAAGAAGCAAGCGCTCTATCGTGATTGATGTGCAACATATGGATATCAAACCACTAAATTTCAAGCACTCACAAACTCAACCAGACTCAATGAATTATGATGAACACAGTACGCAGATTGGTATTCAGGCAAATGGCAATTTAAAAGCGGCCACTGAAGAGTTTCAGCGCCACTTTATTGAGACAGTACTGAATAGACATAATGGCAATCAAGCGGCGGCAGCACGCGAAATGGGAGTCAATCGAAGTAATTTTTATCGTTTACTGAAACGCCTGGAAGGTTATTAAGAGAGCCGTACTGATATAAAATAGTTCTAATCTACAGCAGCTCAGGCTTGACCTAAGCACCTCTTTGCTTGGTCGTTCCTGACTAGCTATCATTAAATTGTATTCATCTTCAGCTATGGTAGAATCCGCACCTTTCCAAGGCTCTTCAATATTCACAATGATGAACGCTTAGCTACCACTATTCACTTTTTAGGAGTTGCTTCCTTATGGATGCAGTTTATGCCGCATGGTTAGGCATCATACAAGGAATTACTGAGTTTCTGCCTATTTCAAGCTCAGGCCACTTAGTATTAATGCCGCTCTTTACTGGCGAAGATGACCAAGGGGTTGCTTTCGACCTAGCCGTCCATATTGGTACATTATTAGCCGTTGTACTCTACTTCCGAAATGACGTTAGTAATTTATTAAAGGATGGCGTGTCTTCGATTATTAAGCGTCAGCATGTTGGCCAAAGCCGTTTGGCCTGGGCCGTTGTATTTGGTACCGTTCCTGCTGGCTTAGCAGGTTTAGCGTTACTGGATATTATCGACACCCATTTACGTTCTGCCGAAATTATTATGATAACCACTATAGCATTCGGTATCCTGTTAGGCTTTGCCGATGTTACAGCCAAACAAACACGATCAATCAACGATATTAAAGCCAAAGATGTTCTAATTATTGGCTTATGCCAGGCGCTTGCCTTAGTGCCAGGAACATCTCGGTCTGGTTCAACCATTACCGCGGGTTTATTACTTGGCTTAACACGTGAAGCCGCGTCTCGCTTTTCGTTTTTATTGGCGATACCAATTACATTTTTAGCAGCTTCCGTAAAAATTCTGGAAGTCGCTACTGATGATACAGCGGTGATTGACTGGATTGCGTTTATGATTGGCGGCCTAACATCTTTCATCACGGCCATGCTGGCCATTCACTTTTTCCTCAAGTGGTTAAATAAATTCGGAATGTGGCCTTATGTCATCTATCGCATGATCTTGGCTGCACTGATTTACGTTCTTATATTGAACTAAAAAGGCATTTTTATGTTACTCCCAGCACTTGCTATTTTAGGTGGTTTTATCTTACTCATTTGGAGCGCAGACCGCTTTGTTGATGGCGCTGCTGCAACCGCCAAACATATGGGTCTACCTTCTTTGCTGATTGGTATGGTTATTGTCGGATTTGGTACCTCTGCACCTGAAATGGTCGTATCTGCCATGGCAGCCTTAGATGGGAACCCGGCTTTAGCTTTAGGTAATGGCTTGGGCTCCAACATAGTTAACATAAGTTTGATTTTAGGGACAACAGCATTGGTCGCACCCATGATTGTTAACTCCAAAATTATTCAAAAAGAAATCCCCTTACTAATCGCAATCAGCTTATTGACCGGTTTTTTCCTGTGGGATTTGACACTAACATTTACTGAATCCCTCATTTTACTGGCAGGTTTTTTTGTTGTTATTGGCTGGTCTATTTATGCAGCTCTCAATCACAAGGGAGATGCACTTGAAGCAGAATTTGAAGAACAGTTATCACATGCAATGTCGCTGGGTAAGGCTTTATTCTGGTTGGCGACAGGCTTGACAGTATTGATTATTAGTTCTCATTTCCTGGTATGGGGCTCTGTTGAAATAGCTCGGCAACTGGGTGTTAGTGACCTCATTATTGGCTTAACCATCATTGCCTTAGGTACCTCTCTTCCCGAACTTGCTGCCTCTATTGTTGCCGCAAAAAAAGGTGAGCATGATATCGCTATTGGTAATGTCATCGGTTCGAATATGTTTAACTTACTCGCAGTTATTGGCATTGCAGGCACAATAAGCCCAATGTCGGGCCTTGAGCCCGAAGTCATTTGGCGAGACTGGACAGTCATGATCAGCTTAATCGTACTGCTATTGTTTATGGCATATGGCTTTGGGCGGGGTCATAAAATTAACCGCTTAGAAGGTGGCATTCTGTTAAGCGCTTACGTCGCTTATAACGCTTACCTTATTCACTCCATCATAGGGGCTTAATAATGCGATTCGTATTGTTCGTCTTTGTCTTGTTATTAATCTTAACCGGGTGCTCTAAAGAGCAATCAATTACCAAACTAAGTGGCTCTACTCAAGGCACAACCTGGCATATCAGTTACTGGTCAAAAGAAGATAAAGACTCAGAAGCACTTCAAAAAGAATTAGATGCAGAGCTTATTAGAATTGATTCCGTGTTATCTAACTATCGTGATGACTCGGTCATCAGCCAGGTGAATAACAACCATGATGCCACCGCTATCAATGCCGATGCTGAACTCATTTATTTAATTGAAGAAGCCCGCAAGGTTCATTCGGCAAGCCAAGGCTGTTATGACTTAACAATTCAACCTTTATTTGCACTCTGGGGCTTTTCTGACAAGTCTTTGCATATACCAAGTGAAGCCGAACTAAGTGAAGTCATGTATTCCATCGGCATGGAAAAGGTCCAGACACATGAGTCCTTCATTCAAAAACAGCTAGGCAAAGTGCATATAGATGTATCGTCAATCGGCCAAGGTTACAGCGTGGCTCGTTTAGCTGAATTACTTGATAAAAAAGGCATTACAAACTATCTAGTAGAAATTGGTGGTGAACTTCAAACCCGAGGACAAAAACCACAGATGCAGCCTTGGAGAATTGCCATTGAACGGCCACTTCCAGAAGCAACAGGCTTTCAAAAAGTCATCACAATTGCGACACAATCACCCACTGCCATTATGACCTCTGGCACTTATCGACATTATTATGATGACTCTGGCAAACGCTACAGCCATATTCTGGATGCTCGAACAGGGGCTCCTGTCACGCATTCAACCGTATCTGTCACAGTAATTCATGAAAGCCCGACCATTGCAGACGCTTGGTCTACAGCCCTACTTTGCCTTGGCACACAAGAAGGTTTAAAGCTTGCAGAAGAAAACAATTTGTCTGTATTTTTTATCGATCAAACAAACTCAGGCATAGAAGAAACAAGCTCAGACTTATTCAGAAACATGAAAGATATTACGGTTGAATAAGCCTCCCTTCGACACCTCGATAAACTCAGTACAGGCGGCTCAGGGAGTGGTAAAACGGCTCAAGTAAGTACCATTCATTATGTATTCATTAACAAGTAATCAAAAGCCGCCAAGGATGCTTTCGCGCCCTCACCCATCGCAATCGCGATTTGCTTATAAGGCACCGTGGTCACATCGCCGCAGGCAAAAATACCCGGTTCAGATGTTCTACCGCGTTCATCAATGATGACTTCACCGTACTTGGATAAATCGACCACATCAGTTAAGAAATGACTATTTGGCACCAAGCCAATTTGAATAAACACGCCTGACAATTCCTTTTGAAGCACGTCTTCAGTCGTACGGTCTTGGTATTCAATAGCGACGACTTTACCATTTTTCGCAAGAATCTGTTTGGTCACGACATTTTTGAGTATCGTGATGTTATCTCTCGCATCGGCTTGCTTAACTAACACGCCATCGGCTTTCAAGTCTGGCATAAATTCAAACACAGTCACTGATTTTACAATACCTGCTAGATCTAAAGCGGCTTCTATACCCGAGTTACCGCCACCAATCACCGCAACATCTTTACCTTTGAAAAAGGGACCATCACAGTGTGGGCAGTATGCAACGCCACTACCTATATTTTCTTTCTCGCCAGGAATACCCAGCTCTCTCCACTTCGCACCTGTTGCGACAATGAGCGTTTTAGATTCAATCACTTCACCAGAACTTAAATGAATACGTTTTATATCGCCCTTTTCTACCTTAGTCACTTTTAAGTGAGACTTCAGCGTTATCTCATAATCATCCATATGCGCTTGAAGAGAATTGGTCAACTCTGGCCCAGTGGTTTTTGGAACAGAAATCAGGTTTTCAATACCCATGGTATCTTTGACTTGCCCGCCAAAACGGTCTGCAATGACCGTGACATTCAGACCTTTACGCGCACTGTAAATAGCGGCTGCGACACCTGCCGGCCCCCCGCCAATCACGGTCACATCCTGCAAGGGTAAAGCAGGCTCATCACTTGCGACGTGTAGTGGAAACTTTTCGATAAGCTTTTCTAACAAGGTTGCCTGATCAATTTTCCCGTTTGCAAACACTTCGCCATTTAAGTAAACAGAAGGTACGCCTTGAATGTTTCGTTCTTCAATTAATTCTTTATACAAACCACCATCAATCATTTCGCTTGTGATCTTTGGGTTTAGTAAAGAAAATTGATTTAAAGCTTGAACAACATCCGGACAGTTATGGCAACTCAAACTAATAAATACTTCAAAATTCAGCTCAGCATCGACAGACTCGACCATCCTTTGAATGCTTTCATCCAACTTTAAGGGTGTACCGGATGCATTTAATACAGCCAACACAAACGAGTTAAATTCATGACCACTGGGAATACCTGAAAATCGAATACCGGTATCTTGACCATCAGCTTCTACCAAAAAACTAATCGGGCTGCGCAATAGGCCAGGCACATCCTTTTCTTCTAAAGAAATATTCTCTGAGACTGAGGCAAAACTTGTTAAGAATCCTGCTAGCTCTGAACGCTTAGCATGATCACCTGTTTGCAAAACCAGATTCACTGACTTTTTCATGTTGGCCGTGTAGGTTTTTAAAGCGTGTAAAATATCATTCGTTAACATGGTTTTGCCTCGCCTATTACTTTAAAATAATGCTGCTCGATGAGCCTGTCGAAACGCTTAAACAACGTAATGCATAGGAATCACAAGCTTCCCTTCGACAAGCGCAGGGACCGA
>TARA_R110002072_G_scaffold303109_2_pt1 | contig 25731 bp, 25 predicted proteins | sample TARA_R110002072 | Tara Oceans TARA_R110002072 (sample SAMEA4397118) | marine metagenome | biome: Polar Biome; feature: [SRF] surface water layer (ENVO:00010504); material: water (ENVO:00002006), including particulate matter (ENVO:01000060) such as... | depth 5 m | reverse complement strand
TGTCCGCTCTTCACAACCAACAGCCCCGACTTACCGGATGAGCCTAAAAAGAGGTTTGCCGGGAGATTCCGTCACCAGCAGAGGGTAGTTGTATGGCAGGCGGCGTCAGGCCGAAACGATCCTTAACGGGGCTGCTTCCCGGAGCAACAGCATCTCGGGAAGATACGGCAATCGTGTTCTGGCAACGCGCGGTTGGCCACTCCGACCAGATTTTCGGCGCGGAGGTGGGGCCATCCAGCACCGCGTCAGCCGAAAACTGACGGTTCGGTGTCAAACGGTTGATGTGCCGTCAGCCCGAATACCATTGGTATTTGGCCAAAGTCAGGCGGATGTCGCACGGAGTGTGCCTGCGACTATGAAAAACTCTCAGTCTCTTTCTGGCGGGGTGACGAGCCTCTGCGTTTAAATCAGAATCGCTCTACAGCAGTTCGCTCAACACACGACCGTCGTTCACAATTTTCACAGGGCGGCCTTCGGGAGTGTGGAACTCGTCGTTGCCGTTGATTCCCAGGCGATGAAACATCGTCGCTGAAAGATCTTCCGGCCCGACAGGATCGGAATCCGGTCGCTCGCCGCGAGCGTTCGTCGCGCCGATGACTCGCCCGCCTTTGATGCCGCCACCCGCCAGCAGGATGGTGTTCGATGGTCCCCAGTGGTCGCGGCCAGCGTACTTGTTGACTCGTGGCGTTCGACCGAATTCACCCATCACGCAGACCATCGTCGTCTCAAGCATTCCGCGTTGTTCCAGATCGCGGAGCAGCATTGGCAGTCCGGTATCCAGATGTGGCAGCAGGTCGTTCTTCAGAACGTCGAAATTGTTGTAGTGCGTGTCCCAGTTCGTATGGTCAATCGTGACGCAGCGAACACCCGCTTCGACCAGTCGGCGAGCCATCAGACACGACTGTCCCAACGAATTGCGGCCAAATGCTTCGCGAGTTGCTTCCGATTCTGAGTGAATGTCGAACGCGATTCGCGTGGCGGGCGACGAAATCAGGTCAAACGCTTTTTTCTGAAACGTGGTCAACGCTCGCGTGCCACTGTTGGCGGTGACTTCCGCTTTCTCCCGGAATCGATCGACTGTTGTCATTAGTTGACGTCGAGCGTCGAACCGGCTGGCATTAATCGCCAGCGGTGGGGTGAGATCAGGAACGGCGAAATCGGGAGCATTCGGGTCAGCTTCGACTTCAAAGGGAGCGTGCGACGCTCCGAGATATGCCGCTCCGCCGGAGCGGTGCATCTTCGGCAGGCAGACATATGGCGGCACCGAACCTCGAGGTCCGAGCTTCTTCGAAATCACCGAGCCATGCGACGGGTAGTGGTTGTTTGGCTTGAGGCTTCCATTGAATCCGGCTCTGGGGGCATAACCGGTCAGCATGTAGTGATCGGCGGGGCCGTGTCCGGAGTCGTGGTGGGTGAAATTTCTCAACAGAGAAAATCGATCGGCGACTTGAGCGAGACCCGGCAGGTGTTCGCACACCTGCATTCCGGGAACGACTGTGTCGATCGGGTCGAATTCGCCGCGAAACTCAGCCGGCGCGTTCGGCTTCATGTCGAGCGTGTCGATCGTGCTGAGACCTCCCTGCAAAAACAGGATAATCAGAGACACGTCATCGCGTGCCGGATTAATGCCCGTTCGAGCACTCGATTCCGAGGCGGTCGCAGCCTGCGTCAGCCTCATGGCGCTGGCTGCCGATGCTCCCAGCCCGAGCTGCAGCAAGTTGCGCCGGTTCATTCCGTCGCAGTACGATCGCTTCTTCGTCATGACATTCTCCAACGCTGCCGCCACCAGTTTGACAGTCTCAACCGTTTGCGATTAGATCGTTAATGATTGAACAGGAACTCGACTGTGTTCATCAGGCTCCACGCAATGTCTTCGACAGCCTTTCGTCGATTATCGGCATTGGCAAGGTACCGGCTGACCGACACCTGCTCATCCGTCGTCGGAAAGCGGCTGTAGAACATCAGGTAAATCTCTTCAATAAGTTTCTCGTCGTCGGTGATCGACGCTTCCAGTATGGCGGGTTTACCGGCGTCGCTGCTCAGCTTTTCGTGAATCTGAGGTGAATTCAAAACGTGGAGTACCTGTCCGACGCTTGGCTGAGTCGCCCGTTCACACTCGCAGGCCGTCGCTCGAACTGGTCGCCCGAAGAGACTCAGGAAGTAATGCGGAACCTGACTGTCCCACAGTTCGATGGCTCGTGACCCCGCCGGTACGCCGTCGAATTTTTCTGCGGAGCCCGTTACCTGGCAGATCATGTCGAATCGAACTTCGGCGTCGAGACGTTTGAACAACGCACGGGAGTAATTCTGTTCGTCCTGCTCATTCATCGCCGATGGTGTCGTGGTCAGCTGGTAAGTGCGGGACGCCGTGATCGTTTGGATGAGCTGGTGCAGATCGAAACCTGACTCGACAAAGTGCGTTGCCAGAGCGTCCAGCAGTTCAGGGTTCGTGGGCGGGTTCGTCAGTCGGAAGTCATCAACGGGCGAGACAATTCCGCGCCCCGTCAACTGAGCCCAGATTCGATTCACGATGTTGCGGGCAAACCATTTGTTGTCGGCTGCGGTCAGCCAGCTGGCAAACAAACGTCGTCGGTCTCCGTCTGGAGTTTCACCTGGCTCTTCCTGCAACAGAGCGTGCGCCTGAACGACGTCTCCCGTCCGAGGATGCCTGGTGGTGGTCGCCCTGTTTGGCAGGAGAACCTGACCACTCGGAGTCGATTTGAAATTCACCTGAGTGAAGAAAGCTTCCATTCCGTAGTAGTCACGCTGCGACCATTGATCGAACGGGTGGTGGTGACATTGCGCGCATTCGATGCGAACTCCCATGAAGACTTGAGAAATGGTCGACGCGGCCTCACCGGGTTTCTTTGCGACTTTGTAAAGGTTGGCGGCGGGGTTCTTCGATAGCGAACCGGTAGCAGTGATGATGTCACGGGCAAACTCGTCGAACGGACGGTTTCGCGCGAAGGCCTGCCGAATCCAGCGGTAATAGGTGTAGGCCTGCTTGTGTCCCAGAGTCAGCCTGTCGACTCGCAACACGTCGGACCATTTCAACGCCTGAAAGTCAGCGTACTCCTCCCGGTGCAACAGCGAGTCAACCAGTTCCTCGCGCTTATTCGGCGAAGTCGCTGCAAGAAACTCCCTCGCTTCTGTCGCCGTCGGCAGCGTGCCGATGATGTCGAGGAAGGCGCGCCTCAGGAAATCGGAATCGGAGCATAAACCTGCCGGATGGATATTCAGCTTGCGGAGTTTGTCATCGACGAGACCGTCAATGAAATTCAGCACGGGCTGCTGCGGGAAGGACGAGCCGCTGTCGGGCTGAGGCTGCGGGACGATGGCGCGGAAGACGTCCACCTGGCCCAGGTAGCTGGCCATGATGGCCGCTTCGCCGGGGCTGTCGCCGGTGGTGACCAAGCCAAAGTCGTCTACGGTGGCGAGTGCTTCAGAATTCGTTTGAAACTTCGCCAGATGAGTGACGTCAGCTTTCTGACCATCGCTGAACGATGCCGTGACCTGTAGCTGCTGGCCCGATTCCATCGCCATGCGGGAATTTTGTGGCGAAACCTGAATGGAAACCAGAGATGGATCTCGCGGATTGCCGGCAACGGCTCCGCCTTTGATCCAGTCGAGCAGGACGCGGAATTCCGGGGAATTTCTGCGAATCCGAATTCCTCCTCCATGTGGCGTTCCGCCGGAGGCTTTTCTCAGCAGCAGACTGCTTTCAGGAATCGTTCGATTGATGCGTCGGCCCCGACCTTCCTGAGTCAGTGCTGTCAGATCGGCGTGCGGATCAAATCCGAAGATCGACAGTTTGAACCCGTTCTGTCCTTCCGCTTTGCCATGACATCCGGAAGTGTTACAGCCGAAACGGCTCAGAACCGGCAGCACGTCGTTCTCGAAATGAATGCGCCGTTTTTTAGCCGTACCACGAACGACGACGGGAATCGACCTCGTCTGACCGTTCGCCAGAATTTCGACAACCGTCTCACCGTCAGAAACACCACGAACGACTCCGTCCGGAGAGACCGCTGCCACGCCGGAATCTTTCGACCGGTACTCAGCCGTTCGAGTCGAATCGAAACGAAGCCCATTCTCATCACGCGCAATCAACAACTGCCAGCGGGAATCCGGCCCATCAAGTACCACCTGCTGAGGCTGCACATCCAGTTGTGCGACCACGCTGTCGGGCACAAGGATGAACACGACAGTAATCACGCAAATGGCAAATTGAAGGCCGAGTTTCAGCAAAGTTCTCACTCGTTCACGCTCCACAGTGACGATGATCGAAAGTTACAACGCATAAGCGTTCGTCAATACCAGGAGTGGTCGAGTAAGTCAACAAGAGGCATCGCGACGGGTTCGGCAACTTTGCTGGCCTCACGAGCACCGTCTGAGATACTCTTCAAACATCGCTGTCAACGCGGCGATGAGCAAACTGCGCAGAACACCAACCCACAAGCTGACATGCCTGACAAATATCGCGTCGCATCACTAAGCGAAATCCCCACCGAAACCGGTCTCGAAGTGACCGCTGGAGGCCGGGTCATCGCTCTCTTCAAAACCCTGGGCGGCGTGCGGGCCATCGATGGGATTTGTGCTCACGCTGGTGGTCCGGTCGGCAAAGGCAAGCTCGAAGGAAACATCGTCACCTGCCCGTGGCACGGTTGGCAGTACGACGTTAATACCGGCGCTCACTGTCTGACGCCCGCCATCTGCCAGCAACCGTTTGAAGTCGAAGTCGTCGGTGACGACGTTTTCGTACAGATTCCGTAAACGTTGGGGACTGGCGTCGACTCGACAGAACTCCGGTCACAAATTCGCCGCGAAAGAAAAAGGCTGCACCATGCGATGCAGCCTTTCCTCTCCGTTACCGGACTGATCCTGCCCCGGTCTGATTCTGCCAGAGTGCCGCATCAGGAGCGACACTCTGACGGGGTTGGCGGTTTCCGACCTGATCGACTATTTCAGTTCGAGCAGCTTGACGTTCTTGTACCAGACCTTGTGGCCGTGGTCCTGGAAGCCGAGAAAGCCTTTGCGGGCGAAGTCTTTGACTGCTCGGGGTTCCTTGTTCAATTTGTACTTGTGCTTTTCGCCGTCGGGGCAGACTCCCGGTTCGGAGAATTCGTCGGCGTTGATTTCGCTGACTTTTGAACCGTTCAGAGTCACGCTGATTTTTGGCCCCTGGCAGCGGATTTCGAAACTGTTCCACTTGCCCGTTTTTCTTCCGGCATTCTTTGTTGTGGCGACCAGATCGTAGATCGCACCCATTTCGTGCTTGCCGGTTTTGTCGCCGGCCATGACCTGAATTTCAAAGCCGGTGTGAACAGGGTTCTTTGGATCTTCGACCCGGAGAAAAATTCCCGAGTTGCAGCGTTCGTCCTGCCACATGACGTCGCATTTCAAAACGAAGTCGCCGAACTGATTTTCGTGGATGACCAGGTAGCCGCCGGACTTGTATGGGACGATCGAGCCTTCTTCGACTTTCGTTTGAATGGGTTTGTCATTACTCGTTTTCCAGCCGGTGAGATCCTTGCCGTTAAACAGAAGTTGCCAGCCAGCCTTCTTTTCGGCGTCTGTCAGCGAGTTGTCAGCGGCGAAAGATGAAGAGGCGGACATGGCAAACGTCAGCAGCAGTGCGGAAGCAATGTGGCAGCGCATGAGTTCGGAATCCTTTTCGGTCGAGACGTTAAATGAGTGATTGACGCAGCGAGTTTGTCGTGTCTGAGAATTTCCTCAAGTCACTTGCCGGTCAATCGATGGTTTGTCCGTAGTCCCGAGTTTTTGCAGCCAGCCACTCGTCGCGAGGCAGTGTCATCCAATCTTCGGGATCGACTCCGAGGCCGTCGGCGATGCGGTTGATGTAGTTGAAATAGCCGATGACCTGAGTGGCAACGGTGATCTGGTCATCATCAAAACCGTGGTCGTGCAACGCGGCAATGTCGGACTCATCCATTTTTCCCGGATAAAGCGTCAGCTTGACGGCGAAGTCACACAACGTACGGTCGGCAGTTGAGAGTTCTGCGGTGCGGTAGTCGTAAATGATTTTCGCAGCAGCGTCAGGATTGTTGGACTCCAGACCGAAGTCTCTGGCGTGCGAAAGAGTTCAGTAATAGCAGTCGTTGACGTTGCTGACGACTGCTGCCAGAAGCTCCCGACGGGCGCCGTCCAGGGCGTTCGGAGATTTCATCAGGCGAGCGTAAAATCGCATCGACTCGGCGGCGACATGGGCGTCGCGACTCATCACCTGAATGATCTGGGCGACATAGCCGGCTCGGTTTCGAGAAGACTCGTAGAGCTTACTCAGCGGACCGGTGGCTTCCGGTTCGCGAATCAGGTCAATCCATGCCATGCCTGGCTCCTCCTGCACCGGTGCTGTTGACTGTCCAGTTATCTGGACGTTTTTTTAGCACGAGCGAGCTTACGAAGAAACGCCAGCGGCGACGAATCAGTCGAGACCTGTCAGCGGTCAGTGTGACTGAGTCGGGGCCAGGACGCATAGTCCGTCAACCATTGACAGGAATGCTTCGATTCCTTTGCCACGGAGCCGAGCAATTTCCTGCTCTGCGCTTTCAACAGTGGAGCAGCGTTTAACCTGTCTCCAGTGGACACACTGAGAAATGTGAGATTCTGTGACGGCGGAGCCTGCAGCTGATGGCGAAAGGGTGGCAACCATGACAATTCCTCGCGATGTAAGACGAACTTCCGACGTACTTCTATACGTCGTCGATCGGCGGGCGGATGGAGTTTGATTGTTTCCCGGAGGGACAATCCGCAGCGTCCAGCCAGCGCTTATCGGCAACACCTGTCAGACAGGCACACTCGGAAGGAGTCGGAGCCCAGGATGCGCGCATCGCGGGCGCGGACCAGACATCGCATTAGTGTGGGACACTCGTCAATCCATCACATGGCGAATCGCACTGGCGAGTCGCTGCATGCCCTCGCGAATTTTGTCGGGAGACTCGACGCCAAAGCTCAGCCGCATCTGAGTGCGCTTCCGCAGCGGCGAGCTCTTTGGATACGCGATCTCGCCAGGAACGTACATCACGCCTTCGGTCTTCGTAGCGTGCTGGAAGAGCGGGCTTTCGAAGCCGGTTTCGAGCCTGTCCGGCAGCGTCATCCAGACGTAAAGTCCGCCTTGCGGCTTCAGCCAGGAAACGCCAGGCAAGTCACAGAAGAACTCGTTCGCAGCGGCCAGCATCGCGTCACGTTTGACGCGATACGACGATTGCAGGCCCGCGACGTGCCGTTCGTATTTTCCGCTTTGTAATGAGTGGGCAACGATTCGCTGGTTGAGGTTTGGCGAGCCAAAATCGAAATTGCCCTTCAGGTCGTGGATCGCGGAGACCAGATCGCGCGGCAGGACTCCGTAGGCCACGCGAATTCCCGGCGAGAAACTTTTCGAAAACGTCTGAGCCAGGATGACGTGCTGGCGGCTTTCGTCGTAACTCCAGATGCTCGGTCCATCATCGCCTTCGTATCGAAGCTCGCGATAAGCGGCGTCTTCGAGAATCAGAATGCGGTGCTTTTTCGACCAGCGTTTCGCGATCTCGACTGCCTGTTTCCGGCGATCATCGGCCAGTGTGACGCCGCTGGGGTTTTCAAACGAGCTGACCAGGTAAATCATTTTGACACGGTTCAGCTCACCAGCTTCTTCGAGTCGAGCAAGTTCCGCTTCCAGCGAGTCCATACGCATGCCACGCTCGTCGGTTTCGATAGCGATGGTGCGGGCTCCGACTCCGTTCAGAGTTCCGAGGAAGACGAAGTAGGTCGGCGCCGCCACCAGGCAGATGTCGCCGGGGTCGAACAAGGCGTCGGCCAGGTGCTGTAAAAGCTGCTGTGAACCCGACGTGACGACGATTTCGTCAGACGTCACGTTGAGGTCTGATGTTGAGCAGTTTTCAAGTCGTGCCAGATGGTCGAGCAGGTTTTTGCGTAAGGGGGCGAAGCCAGCCGTCGTACCGTACTGCAGAACCTGATGCCCGGCGGCATTATCGGAGAGAATATCAGCCAGTGATTCTTTAACGAGCGAAACCGGCAGCGTCGTTTCGTCAACAAAGCCGGCAGCCAGCGAAATGACGTCGCGGTTTTCGATCCCCTGTTTCATGAGAAAAGCAATGCTCTGCTCAGCGGCCTGCTGGCGACGCAGGCTGAACGAGATGTCGGGGCGTGACATGGATGATTCCGGTGGAAGTTGTTTGTGAAAGTTTGTGCGATTGATGCGGCGGGACCGCGCGAAACGTTGGCGGCTCGTCGTCCTGTGAGTTCAGTCGGTACACCTGCGAACCGTTCGGCATACCCGGTGGTATCGTCATCGCGAACGATCGACGTTTCGGCGCATTACGCGTGAGCTTCGTCGGGAAGCTCTGGCAGCACAACCTCGCCGGCGGCGGCCGACCGGGAATCTGGAACAGGCGGGTTGTCGGCTGCGCGGAACGTAAAGACGGCCGAGAATTTCGGCTCGTCAGTTTTATTTCGAGTCGCCATGTGCAGCGTGCGGGCGTGAAAAAACAACACGTCTCCGGCTAACAGCTTGACGGGAATTGCCGATTCGAGCATTGCCTGATTTTCGGGGATGTCCTCGCGAAAGAACAGTGCGTCATCGAGCTGCGACGGCTGAAACTCAACGCGGTGAGAACCGGGGATCACGTACAGGCCGCCGTTCTCGGGATATTCGTCGCCCAGAGCGAGCCAGACGCTGACGAGTTCCGGGGTGGTGAAATTCCAGTAGCGGATGTCGCGGTGCCAGCGAGTGTCGCTGCTGTGGTGCGGCTGCTTGGTCATCACGCAGTTATGATGGGCAAGTGGCATCACAACGCCGGGTCCGAGCAGTTCAGAAAGACGCCGGACTAACGGCAGATGACAAATCCATTCCGTAAACACGATGTCTCGAGAATGGGCCTGTTTGAGGCGACGGATCGTTCGACCGCCGGGCTGATCAACAGATTCCGGTGAGCCGGGATAATGGACATCGGCCTCCAGCTCGATGGGGGGAAGTTCGCGTTCGAGATGCTCGCGTGTTACCTGCAACATGCGAGTTGCCCAGTCGCCGCCAGCAAGTCCGCGGGCGATCAGAAACCCGTCTCGATTAAATTGAGCGATTTCGTCTGCCGAGAATCCATCGTCCGTACGGACACTGACGCCAGTGACGGGAGAACGAGAGAGATTTTGGTTTTCAGAATCTGACACCGAGGTCATCACAGCAGCCATTCTTACAGGACGGGAAATTCAATTCCGACAGTCGATTCGAATCGTTGCCATGCCGGAGCCTGCCTGCAAGTCACAGGTTCGCGAATTGTTCGTTCAACGCCGCCGGACCTATGGGATTGTTTCAAAGAGCTTTGCCAGTTCGAGTTCCGCTTGTAGTTCATCAAGGCATCGATTCTGCAGTTCCGAATTCGGCCGGCTCCTGAGAACAGCACCCAGATTCAGGTATGGATCGAACGGTTCCACTTCGACCGCCACGTCGTAGATTTCTCCGTCGTTGACCGTGATGTACTGCCGGCCTGAGTGATAGCCGCCCTGATTGCCCTGCATGATCCAGCCGGTACTGTAAGGAGCGGGGCAGGCCAGCCCGATATCGACAATGGCGACGACATCGTTAGCAAAATGGATGACCGCGTGAAAACTGGTGTCACCGGCTGGTGTCACTGGCCGAACAGAGTCGCGTTCGCCCAGAACGAGAGTGTCTGACCGAAAAGTCGCCACGATGTCCATGACTGAGGCGTCGGCCAAAGACAGTGCCTGAGCAATCCGGTGCGCCGCTAGATCTCGCAGCGTGGAACTGGTGAGGCGATCGCGCGATGTCTGATCGTTATCGGAAAGAGAAGGTAGCAGTGCGGCGGCCATGTCGTGCTGCAGGAATCGAAGATTTCGGACCGGACCGGCTTCACCGGAAGCGACGACTTTGCATGCGCGACGGAAGTCCGGATCAGCATCGTGCGGACGCCAGACTTTGCAGAGTTTCCCCGTAGCGGCGGCTTCGCTGATCAGGCGCTGAAGGTTCTCGGGGCGGAAGAAGGACGATGGCTCAACGACGACGTGCCTGCCGGCTTGAAGGACCCGGACGGCGTTGTCGACACGGCTCTCAATCGGACCTCCGACGAAGACAACATCAACGTCCGATCGTTTGAGCAGCTCGTCGATACTGCATACCGAGCAGCCAGGGACGGGGTCGTCCGGACTTTCAGCGTCGTCAGTTCGAGCGGCGGCGATCGGGATCAGTTCGTCACGGATGGCAGCGGTTTCGAGATGGAAGACCGCGTCGGGAGAAATTCCGATCGTGGCAATTCGCAGCGGAGCCGGGCATCCGAGCGGCTCAGTTGACCGCAGATCATCTGCCATCTGTCAGAGTTCCTGCGAGGAAGGCTGGTTTCAGTAGAGCCACAATTCGTTTCCATTTTTGATAAGAGCAGGCTGTTGTGAAGTCAGAAGTCGAGACCGTTTCCAGCGTCGTTCGGCCGTGCCCTTCCAGACGGACAGATCGGCGACTGCACCGGCGCGTCGAAGCGAATTATCCGAAACACAGTGCGAAAGATAATGCTCCCACGCCTCACGACGACAGCGTCGGCGGATATGAATTGGGTCAAGTCCGTACCACTTTGCTTCCGGTGTCGTTGTCGAAACTGGACCGTCGCTGAACTGAAGCAATTGCTCATGTAGCGAGCTTCCTTCGACAAGAGCTGCTTCAAGAGTCAGCGTTGAATTTGGAAAGAGCACTCGCCGGAAGAATTCGAAACGCGACCCTGACAGGCTGTGCAGTGAGGCGATCGGTAAGCCGGTGACGAGCGTGTGCTGAGTGTGAGAGGCCAGACGGTCGACCGCTTCGTTGACCCAGCTCATCGTTTGAACCGCGTTGATGCCGTAAAGCAGATCGTTTCCGACGTCGGTGACGATGGCGTGGAAGGACGACGACTCTCTGAATTTGTCGAGCGACTCCCAGATCCCGCATTCCAGAATGCCTGGCAGCGTTCGATTAAGAACTGTGTTGGGCAGGCCGAACGATCGGCCATGACCGGCGGCAATGACAAGGCGGAACGGTTCCGTCAACGATCGCTGAAGCGTTGACCAGATGACCGGCAGTGAGAACGTCACATTGCTGGCGCCGAGAATGATAATCGTCCGCACGCTGTATCTCCGCCGGTGCCTGCCGAGGGTCTGGAGCACTTTCAGAATTCGTTTTCACTGTCTTGCAGGAAGGCCACAAAGGAAACAATGGCAGTTCCGGGCGCCAGTTCCTGCACAGAAACCATGAAAATGGTCTAGCAGTCCAGGTCGGCGCCGGGGTCGTTATTTTCCGGACGGCCTTCAATGTAGAACCAGTTATGGATCGGCTTGAGAATTTCCAGAACCTCGGCGAGCAACGTTTCGTCGATCGGCTGTTCGGCCCAGTCCACCCACTGGCTGACTCGATCAGGATTCGCGGAGCCGGTGACGCAGGTCGTCATGTCCGGGTTGGCGATCGAGTATTGCAGAGCCAGCTGAGCGAGGTCGATTCCGGCAGCCACGCAGCGGTCAGAGGCGGCTTTGGCGACGGCTTTAACGTGCTCTGGGGCTCGATGCCAGACGGGCAGGGGGGCACTGGTCAGCAGGCGTGCCGAGAACGGCGCCGCATTCATGATGCCAACGCCCTTTTTCTTCAGGAACGGAATCAGGTCGCCGAACATCGTGTTCTGAAGCGTGTAATGGTTGTAAGAAAGGACGACGTCCAACGGTTCCTGCGAGAGGATTTCTTTGAAGATTTTCATCGGGTAACCGCTCATTCCGATGAACCGAACTTTGCCTTGTTCTTTGGCTTTCCGCAGAGCCGGGATCGTTTCTTCGACGATCTGCTTGAGGTCGACAAACTCGACGTCGTGCATCAGGCAGATGTCGAGATACTCAACGCCCAGCCGATGCAGGCTGACATCGACACTTTCAGCAACTCGCTTTGCAGAGAAGTCGAAGTGAGCACCGTCGTAGCGTCCGAGTTTTGTCCCGAGGTAGTAGCTGTCACGCGGGATGCCCTTCAGAGCCGGTCCGAGCAGCACTTCGGACATGCCTCGTCCATAGAACGGCGACGTATCGACAAAATTCATGCCTCGGTCGAGCGCGACGTGGACAGCCCGCATGGCTTCGTTGATGTCAATCTGTCGAAACTCCGCCCCCAGCGAAGACGCACCGAAACTCAGCGACGACAATTCGAGTCCTGTATTTCCCAGCGGTCGCATTTCCATCGTCGCGTCTCCAAAATTCAAATCGTGAGCGGTTTTTGGGCAGTCAGGACGGCATTACAGGGAAGGTGACAGGAATCCGCAAGTCGCCTGAACCAGACGCAAAGGCATTCAAGAGGCGAAGAACTGCACGGTTATCGAGCGTCGAGCTCTGCGACTCGCATCTTTGTGCCAGACTTCCCAACGACTGAGAATTCGACGCGGAAATTTGAGAGAATGCGAGCCCGCAAACGTTGCCTGCGTCTACCATTGTTCGATAAGAAACCTGACCCGCTGATCATTTGCCGGATTTCCGCTTAAAGAGACGTTGTTTGAGATGTCCGAAAAACACGATTCATTGTCAATCAATCTGATTCTTTGCGTGCTGGCTCTTCTGGTCGGTGGCGGAGGCTTTGCGGGCCTGGCGTCGCTTCGTGAAGAGCCGGCAAAGCGGGAAGTCGAAACGAAAGTTTTCAATGTCGAAGTTTTCGAGGTCCAGAGAGTCAACCTGCAGGAAGTCGTCAAAGGGTTTGGTTCGGTCGTTGCCGAGCGAGAAGTTGTTTACTCGGCGCAGGTGTCGGGTGAGGTGACGTCGGTCAGCCCAAGGCTGAAGGTGGGCGAAGCGGTTTCGGGGCCAACGTTTTTTCCAAACAATCCTGTGTTCGAGGCCGGGTCGAGTCAGACCGAAGGCGACGTGCTGCTGACGATTGATCCCGAGGTCTATCACGAGAGGCTGGCGCGGGCCGATCACGCTGTCGAAGAAGCTCTGGCTGAACTGAGGACGCTGCAGAAGCAGGAAGAAAACAACACGCGGCTCTTGAGCACCGCGACTAGAAATTACAACATCGCGAAGGCCGATCACGAGCGGATGGAACGGCTCGCCAAAGACGGCACGGTTACGCAGAATCAGCTCGCGCTTTCACAGCTTGAAGAACGGCGGTACGAGCAGGCATTCATCGAGGTCGATAATCAGCACTCGCTGTTCCCGGCGCAGCGTCAGCGTCTGCTGAAACAACTCGACCGATTTCAGGCGGATAAAAAGCTGGCTTCGATCGACGTGCGACGGACCGAAGTGCGTGCGCCCTTTTCGGGAATGCTGACGGAAGTGCGTGTCGAAAAAGGTCAGTACGTTCAGCCGGGAACGCCGCTTTTTCGAGTCACTCAGATCGACGCTGTCGAGATCGCCATCCCGCTTCATCCTCTGGATTTTGCAAAGATCGCCGAGCTGGTGCTTGCTGGTGAGCAGCCGAAGGTTCAACTCGCCGAGAACGAAGTGGCATCGTCGCGCTGGAACGGTCGAGTCGTCCGGATTTCTCCGGAAGCTGACGCGGCGACGCGAACCATTGATGTCTTTGTCGAAGTTCAAAACTCGTTGGAAGGTCAACCTGCGGCTGTTCCGTTGTTGCCAGGCAGCTTCGTGCAGGCTCGGATTGAAGGGCCGGTTTTGAACGACGTCATTGTCGTGCCACGCGCGACCGTCATTGGCAACGCCGCCGGATCAACGCGAGTCTACGTCGAACGAAACGGCAAAGCTGTCGAGGTTCCGGTTGAGGTTTCACGCCGACTGGAAGCTCAGGCGTTTATCAGCTCCGGCCTGGAACCTGGCGACCGGGTCGTAATGACCAACCTCGACGCGATCACCAACGGCTCGCAGATTGCCGTACAGGCAACGACTACTCCTGCCGAATCACTTCGCGACGGCCAGACTCTGATCATGCGTGAGTAAATCGGTGTCGCCTCGCCCTGACCGGCGATTCAATACTTGTCACGGGGTCACGCTGAGTGGCTGACCGTTCTGCGAAGGTCGGATACTCAGAATGTAGGGCACGGCGTAGTGGCTCCATTCGTCGGGATTGGGACAGTGGGCGGCGCCGGATCCGAAGCAGCTTTGCAGCAGTTCGGTGTTGATGATCCCTGGGTTCAGCGGGATCGCTGCCATGCCGTCGGGAAGTTCCTGAGCGAGTGACTGTGTCAAGCCTTCGATCGCCCACTTCGTCGCGCAGTACGGGCCGACTTCCGGCGACGTCGATCGTCCCCAGCCCGAGCTGAAGTTCACAATGATGCCACTGCGGCGTTCAACCATCGCCGGCACAAAATGACGCAGAACGTTGGCAACGCCTTTGATGTTTACATCAACGACGTTGTCAAAGTCGGCAGCGGAAACTTCCCAGACCGGGGCGTTTGGATTCACCGTCGCGGCGTTGTTCAGCAGCAGGTCCGGCGGACCGAGTTCTGCAATCACGCTTTCTGCCCAGCCGGCAACCTGAGCATCATCAACCACGTCGACACCGTCGAACCGGCTCGGCCTTCCGAACGACGACTCCAGAGCCTTGATGTCAGACAATGATCGTCCGCAGCCCGCGACTGTGTGTCCTTCTTCAATCAGACGAGCGGCCATCGCTCGTCCGAGTCCCCGCGTCGCTCCAGTGATCACAACGACCTTGCTGTCTGACACAACTGATTCCTTTTTCGTCGACGAGTTCGTTCAATTCAGTCCGAGGCGTAATCGTAGCTTTCCCGACCGTGAAGACGCGAGACATCCGCTGCCGTGTGCCGTATTCTCCGCGTCATTGACGCAGGTCGGGCTCTGCCTGACGAAATCGATGTCTCGACCATCAACAACTGTCATGAAGTTTGAACCACGGAAGACACTGAATTGCACGGAGAAAATGATTCCTGTCTTCCGTGTTTTTTCCGTTCGTTCCGTTGTGAAACCATTGATTGGTACCATCAGGCGAAGCCTGGCCTGCATGACATTTTCGATAATGCAACAACACTGAAACCGTCTCGGAACATTCGCCATGACAAACATCATCACGCTTGAGTCTGCCGACTCAGATTCTTCGGCCCGCATTTCCGTAGACCGAGGTTTCAACTGCTTCGAATTCAAAGCCGACGTCGATGGTCGCATTGTCGACGTGATTGATTCCCAGGATGGCTTTGCCGACGGAGAAGGCCGAGTCAGTGGAAACGGCATCCCGCTGCTCTTTCCGTTTCCGAACCGAATCAAAAGCGGAGCTTTTTTTTGGGCGGGTAAGGAGTATCAGCTTCCCGCAGACAAAGTCGGTTACGACAACACCGGCAACGCAATTCACGGATTCTGCATTGATCGTCCCTGGCGGGTTGTCGCGCAAGGGGATGACTTCGCCATTGGCGAGTTTCAGTTAAGCGAAGACGCTCCCGATCGACTCGACTTGTGGCCGGCGGACTTCGTCATTCGTGTGCAGTACGAACTTTCCGGCTCGACGCTGCACTCGAAGTTCGAAATCTACAACCCGGACAAAGTCGCTCTGCCGTGGGGACTGGGCACGCACGCCTACTTCAAGCTGCCGATGACCGCCGAGACGGAAGCCACCAAATGCCTCTGTCTGGCACCGGTGACTGAGCAATGGGAACTGACCGACTGTCTGCCGAGCGGCAAGAAGACTCCGCTGCCGACCGACTTCCCACTGACTGACGGAGTGTACTTCGGCGAGCGAAAACTGGACGACGTTTTCAGCGGAGTCCCCGCCGACATCGTCGAGTGCCTGATGATGGACGAAGCCGCCGGCCTGCAGATCGCTCAGCGAAACCCCGGCACCTTCCAGGAACTGGTGATCTACACCCCGCCGAATCGCAACGCCATCTGCTTCGAGCCCTACACCTGCGTCACCGACGCCATCAACCTGGAACAAAGCCAGGCGGCCAAAGACGGCCTCAACACCGGCTGGAAAACCCTCGGCCCCGGCGAAATGTTCTCCACCTGGATCGACATCTCAGCGGAGCAGATTCTGGTCTGACTGCGGCCATGAATTTGAATTGGCACCAGTCGAAGAAGGTGGGGCACGGAATGGGTTTGGGGCGGCGTAGAGCATTGATTCAAATGGACACTATGTTAGCCGGGGTTATCAATTGATATGCAACGGACGCTAAGTAGTACTGACAGAATTCGGGAACAAATCTCACGATTGGAAGTCTTACAAACTTGCTGATTTTCAAAATGTCTGGATGTCTGGTGAAGGTATTGAGTGGCGAAGGAGAGAGTTTTTGCCCAATCGTAAAGTAGTTGCCCGTTGCCCCCAGTCATTGACAGTCAAATTCTTCAGATAAGGAGGTGTGGAAAAGCAAAAAAAAGTGCAAATTCGTCAGATTGTTCGGTTGGTACGATTTTGTTCAGTTGTTCCAATTCTGGGTTAAAAGAAATCGGGTCTGTAGCTACAACTTGGTAAGCATCGATTTCGTTTATGTACGAGAGTAGGGATTGGTGCGACATGCAGCCAGTAGATTGGTTTGGATTTTGTTCCTGTGTCTCGCTCGCAGTGTTCTTGTGGGCCGTGTACAGAAGGTTTGTTTGCCGCTGGTCCTGGAACGACATTGTCAGTGAAATGCTGTGGCCGTTTCTAATGGCCGCCCTGTTTGGGTTTGGCTTCGGCATGATGCTTGCTTTTGCAAAAGCGGCAGGTCTCGTATTCTACCGAGTTGAGCGGAGTTCCCAGCTTTCCGCCTGATTGATGTCAAGCAGGTCAATGTAAGGAAGATTTTGATGGACAACGAGAACGCGGATATAATTCCGATAGACTCGATAAATGGTATCAAAGATTTCTGGATGGCCATTTTGGTGGCGTTGGGCTTCGGGATTAGTTTGTTGATAGTCGGCAGTTTCGTGCTCGACAATATCCGTTCGATTGAGCAGAGAGACTCGTTCGCTCCATACGCTGCAACTCTCAATCTGATCGTTCTCGGCGTTATTGGCTTTGCCGCTATAAGAGTGCGAAGATCATGGAAGAACCGGCAGGGTATCTACGGGCGACTCTCTTTTGAGCTGATGGCCTTGGCGATCGAATATCTTGATGAGCATGGGAAGCCGGCTGAAGCAGCCGATGTTGATCAGGAATTGGCTTGGAATTATCGGGCGCTCTTGCTTGAGTACGTTGCCGATAGCGAGGCAAGGCAGCGTGCCCCTGCATTGAGACAGCCGGATGCGCTTGCCGCGCAAGAAATTCTGAGAGAGTTGAAGAATCTTGAGGATGCTGAGCAGCTTCCGGACGAGAAAGGGCGGGAAAAGATTCGAAGAGTTGGTGCTCGACTGTTTCGCTCCGCCGCAAGTTTTCAGGGGCGTTCAGGAATTACTTGGTTGAATCGAGGCAATGAACAGCTTGTAAAGGATGGACTTGCGGATCTCGGGAAGCAAGCCTTGGCAAAGTTTTTGGAGATCATCGGTAGTGAAGTTCCACTGACGTTTGCAGATGTGGAGAGTTGCTGTTTATGTAGCCGAACGGTGTTTGTAAGTGGGATCATCAGGCCGTCTAGCTTTGTTTCAGGTGACGCTGGGGAACAGATTCGTAAGTTCCTTTCGAAGCTCAATTTTCTGATTGACGGTTTGGAATCCAAGTCGATCGCGCCGTCGTGCAGTTCGGAAGCGGCAGAGCGATTAGAGTTTTACATTACGAGCATGAGACGCAGACATCGCGTGCTTGAACTATGGTTTACGCCTGAAGGTAGCGATGTGACTCATCGATCAGCAGAAGTTTATTTCCGGACTCCAGACGTTATTTTGAGAATTGCTGCGCTGCTTGATGAAGAGTGTCAGCGGCTGAAGATTTCGTACTCGATGTAGGCAGATCGTTTAAAATGGCGAAGTCGCGGTTAGTCACTGTGTGCTCGGCTTTCGAATGCTTTCTTTAATGGGACGTCGCTGGTTTCACTGATTCATCGTTCAAGCGTTATAGGTCCACCGGAGATTCTTGACTAGGTTCGGCAACATTGCTTGTGGACCGGCTGGGGGACGCTGTTGAGATTGTGCCAGTGCGGTGTCACTCAGACTCTGGCCTTGATCAGAGATTCTCAAACCAGGACGGATCGGGGCAAGTCAGGGTTGGCAAGTCCGAATCGATCGAATTGTTGAAGTAGAAGCGGGCATTTGGCCATTTCCAGTCGATAGCTTTCTTGCATAACCGTCGTTTGGCAGGATTCATATGGATGTAGTCGATTGACGCTGCGATCGCTTCAGGGCTGAAAATGTTTCGGTCGAATTCCGAGCCCTCCTGCCAGAATCGGAAGCAGTACTTGCCAGGACGCTCGCGAACAGTGAGCTTTTCAATCAGAGTTGAGCTCGCGTCGACGAGAATCTGCTTTGAGGCTGGTTGCTTCGTTCGGGCCAACAGACGGCTGACATTTGATGTGGGTGCCAATGGTACGGCAAGCAGATGCACATGCTCGGGCATGAACACGAAGGCAACCAACCCGAAGCCTTCTGTTGTGCAAGCGGCTTGAAGAGATTCGGCAAGAATTCCACGCCACACATCATTCGTCAGGAGAGGCATCCTTCGGTAGCATGAAAACGTGAGTTCATGCAGATGCCTTTCGTCCTGAAAATGACGAACTTGTTTTCTGTGATACTCTGTGTTCATTACTTGAGTGTAGCTTGTGGACAGGCACTGGCAGAGCCAGTGGCACACATGGTAGGAGCTGACATGGATCGGCGACGATTTGCAACAATGGCAGCGGGTATCGGTGCTGGAATGCTGGCAGGAGTCTCATTAAGGGCTGACGGTGAGAATACGTCGGAAGAGGCTTCAAAGTCCGGGACGAGGATCAGTAATCCGATTGCTTTGTCGACGTACTCGTTGTGGCGGTTTCACAATGAACCGTTTCGGGACATTCATCGCTGCATTGATGTTGCCTCGGAGTTTGGATTCGACGGGGTTGAGTTGCTGCTTTACCAGATTGAGCAGAACACTCTGTTGAGCAACTCGGCGATGCAGGCGATTAAGCGGCACGCTTTTCGGCTCGGGCTGCCGTTGTGCGGAATGTCGACTCATCAGGGGTTTGTGACTCCCGACAAGGAGCAGCGGCAACGCAACGTTGACCTCACGATCGGGCAGATTGAGACGTGTTACCAGTTGGGCATCCCAACGATGCGCGTCAACACGGGACGGTGGGGGACGAGTCGCAGTTTTGACGAGCTGATGAAGAATCGCGGCATCGAACCACCGCTCGACGGCTACACGGATGAAGACGGCTATCCCTGGGTGATTGAGAGTTTCGAAAAGTGTCTGCCAACCGCCGAGAAGTGCGGAGTCGTCCTTGGCCTGGAGAATCACTGGGGTCTTGGTTTGACGCCGGAGGGAGTGACTCGGATTGTCGACGCGGTGGATTCTCCCTGGCTTCAGGTGACGCTCGATACGGGTAACTTTCTGGAAGACCCGTACGAGAAGCTCGAAAAGCTGGCTCCGAAAGCGGCCTTCGTCCAGGCGAAGACGTACTACGGCGGCGGGCAGTGGTACGAGATCGACATCGACTACGACCGAGTGGCAAAGATGCTCCACCGCCACAACTACAAGGGCTGGGTGTCGCTCGAATTCGAAGGCATGGAGAGCTACGAGACAGCCATTCCGAAAAGCCTGAATCTGCTGAGGACAGCGTTTTCGCAGTAATCAAGCAGTGATCAAGCAGTGATCAAATTACTGCCGAGTGGCGAAATCGCCAGCTGGCAGGCTCGTCTTTTAACTTCTCAGTTCAACCTGTTAGCTTCCGCTCCATTCTTCACCTCAAGGAGCAGATTGATGAGTGACGCGGAAGCTGTACCGACGCCGGAACCACCGTCGAAGGAAGAACTGAAGAAGGCGATGAAGGCGTTCAGGAAACGTCTGAAGGTGACTCGTCTTGATGACGAATCCCGCATGGGGTACGGGCCGATGAGTGGTGGCAACAGGTCCGGCGTTGTCGCGATTACTCCGCCGAATCAGTACCCGAAAGAGGTTTGGGAAGCGCTGGCGGCGCAGGGGCGGTTGCGGTATCTCGGACAGGGGATGTACGAGTTAACCGACGGTTAACAGTCAGTGTCGGACTGTTGAGAACCACTCTGTGCCAGGGTAACCTGGCGGCCTTACGCTGAAGTGATTCCGCATCGTTCACTGCTGAGAATACCCTGCCGAGGCTACACCAATGCCGAAGTTCCACGTCTACCGATCGACCGTTATTAACGACAATCCTGAAAACGTCTTCGCCAAAGTTGCGAACTTTGAGACATGGACCACGTGGTCTCCGTGGCTGTGTGCGGAGCCGGATGCTGAAGTCATCGTCAGTAACGATTCGTCTTCAGTTGGATCGACCTACGCCTGGAAGGGTGAAATCGTCGGGCAGGGCGAGGTTGAGCATCGCAGACTGGAACCGGGACGTCTGATCGACGAGGAGATTCGGTTTGTGAAGCCGTTCAAATCGAAGTCCGACGTGTCGTTTGATTTTGAGCCAGTCGATGGCGGGACGAAGATTACCTGGCATATGAAGGGATCGATGCCATGGTTCTTATTCTGGATGATTCCTCAGATGGAAGTCTTCATCGGAATGGACTACGAACGTGGCCTGAAGATGCTCAAAGAGTGGATTGAGACAGGAACAATCCTCTCAACAACGAACATTCGAGGAGTGGAGCCAGTCGGCCCTTTACGGATGGCTGGCGTCCGAAGAACGACGACGCTCAAAGAGATTGGACCGTCGATGGAACAGGCCTTCTGTCAGGCTGAAGAAGCCTTCAGGAAGCACGACCTGCCGATCGTAGAAGCGGGGATTTCGGTCTACCACGCCTTTGATATGAAGGCCGGGACATTTGACTACACGGCCGGGTGGCTGCTTCCCGAGTCAGTGGGTAGTGTGCCAGCCGAGTTGTCGAGCTGGTCGATTCCGGCAGTAAACGCTCTACGGGTCGATCATACCGGAAGTTACGACAACGTTGGCAACGGCTGGAGTGCCGCTCACCAGTGTGCTCGATACAGGAAGCTGAAGCAGAGTAAGGAGGGCACGTTCGAGATTTACCGGAACGACCCGGGGAACACTGCTTCGGCTGATCTACAGACAGAGATCTACCTGCCGCTCAGGTAGCGTCATCATTTCTCCGAGGTGGCGGTGGCGAGGAAGCAGCCAACTCGTGTCGCGAAACGAAAAGTGGGCAAGCTATTCGAGGCTGTTACCTCTTGCAGCTGCGCCGCACCGGTTCCAGACAAGCTGTGCCATTCATCAAACATGCTGGCTTCCCGACGTCCAACTGATGGAGTATCGAAGACACCAGTAGAACTCTTGCGGGAGCGATCAAGGCGTGGAGAGTCGAAATTGCAAGGATGGCCATGTCTTTATCCTCCCAACTGTCAACTGATGAATCATCAGTCAGTTAGTTCACTTCGGACTTTGCTTGGTTCTGCGCCGATCACCGCCTGCGAAACTCAGAGGACTTGCGATAAATGGCGTAACGAAGTCGATTGATACTTCCAAGTGGCTGGTACTCCGCCAGCGTATGCCAAGGTGTGTAGACCAGTTCTTCGCACTCTTGGAGGTGCTCTGGTGTGTCGAGACCGGTTTGAGGAGCCGGAATCGTCACACGTGCAACAGTTTGGGGCGGGTGCTGTTGCGGGTCCCACGATTTTGTCGCGTCTTCAATAAATAAATCCGGCTCGCCGGCTTTTCGGACCTGAACGCGGAAGTCGTAAACGATATCGGCCTTGCCAGCCATTGTTTTCTGAAGTGCATCACGGAGATAGTCAGGAGACGGATTTTCCGGCACTGGTTGTGGTTTTTCTCCGTCTTGAGGGACCGCGGAGAAGTGCATGCAACGGTCCTTGCCGAACAGATACGGTGCGCCTCCGAAGTAACTGATCTCCAACGGGTTGGCTACGGGTTTAGCCTGGATCTGCTGCAGAACCTTAAATGATGCTGCAACACGACCAAACTCTGCCAGCTTTTCCGGGTCCGTTGGCGGTGGAGCCTGGAGAGGAGCAAAGAACGGTGCAGGACTGTCGTCGAACTTGAACAGAATCTGATTCAGCCTCAAGTAGTCCCCGACGTTCACGAATGCGAACGAAGGTGTATTGATCATCAGAAAGTCCTGAGAGTTCCAGCCGCTGTCATCCTGCAACACTTTGCCTTCAACGTTGCGAACTTTGATCGCCATACCGCGACTGCCATTCTGCCCACCGGCGAGGTCAGGCGCAACTACCGTTGACGCGTTCGAGTACCGGATCACTGCCTCATAAGTCGCAGGATGAGCGAACATGCCGACCTGCAGGCTTTTGTCGATGCCGGGCAGAACTTCAAAGGAGGCGTTGACGCAGCCGTGAGATTTAGGATGAACGCCTCTAAGTACCGGTTTGTTTTGATCCACGTATCGCTTCTTGAGCAGTTGGATAGTCAGATCCTCGATTTCCTGGATCTGTTTTTCTTCCAGATCTTTATCGGGGCTGCTCTCGAATGGATTATTGAAGAAGACGTCGTTCAGCATTTTTTCGTCCTGTTACAAAGGCGTGAAATCAGGGGCTGTGTTGATGCTGTGGGCATTGAATTACCGCTCGATAACCACTACAGCGTCTTCATGTACTCAATGATCGCTTTTGCTCCATCGTGGTCGTCCGACCAGTCCAGTTTGTAAAGCGAGTCACCTTCCTGGATGTCCGCATCGTGCCCTCGATTGTTAACAGCAGGGAATGCAGTTGTGTCGAATTCGTATCCTTCATCCTTATTTGATCCCTTTCCAGAACGCCATTCGAATCCGACATTCTGAGTGTCGTAATCCAGGCGACTTTTAACAAAGACGTCCGGTCGTTCCTCTGGAACGAGCAGATGAAAGAGCGTCGGAACGGAGCCGTTGTGCAGGTACGGAGCTTGAGCCCAGATTCCGCCAAGAGGAAGTGCGTTATACCCTTCGCAGTCCTTTGGGTTTCGCATGGATAATTCCGCCTTTTCTGTCAGCGGAACACCTTCGAACGCCTTAAAGGGGGTGACCTTACGGCCACTGGGGGGCAGCACAAGAACACGATCTGGAAAGCCAATTGTCGTGAAGCCAATTCGAGCATTCTTTGCGGTGAGAGGACTTACCACATAAACGCGATTCAGGTCTGTCCCGATGTTCTTGTAGACGCGACCGTTGTGTGGGCGATGGCAATCGGCACAGTTCATTTCGAAAAGAGTTTTTCCCTTATCCGCCAGTTCCATATTCACGTCGAATGGATAAGGGGGAGCCGGTAGGTCTGTCAGTAATTCTTCTGCAAACGTGGCGATTCGAACATCAGTTTGTGCCCCATATCCCATTGTCAATTCTGCTGCCATGTTGCGGTAAATGGGAAGCGGAATATTGCCGTTCCACTGTCCACCACCGTTGATCAGGTCGGTCTTGTCTTCATTCCATTGGACCTGCCGCTTGCCTTGTTCCCACACGGCCATGAAATCAGTCAGGCCAGGTGTTGGAGGCAGCCCTGTCTCGGGGTCAGCATTTGGGTCTTTGGCTTTAGCAGCAGCGAAACTGATCGACATGCTGACTCCGGTTGCGTCGGCCATGCCGCCGAAGCCATGCAGCATAGGGTTTTCGAACCCTTTGTAATTCTTGTCGATCAAGTCGACGAGGGAACTCAGTTCCAAGTCTGATCGCGCCAGGAAACCACTCACCAACTCCGCAGCATTTTCTTTAAACAGTTCGATCTGTCTTGATTCATAGTCTTTGTCGAAGCTGTTTCTTCCCAGTTTGTAGTCGCCGTAGAAAAAGTTCGGATCCTGTGCGTGTGTGGCGTCAATCACCTTCAAGAGTGACGCAGTAGCACGCGCGACTTTCTCTTGATCGTCGGTCGCATCACCGATCATTTTCTGGATCGTGTTCACGACCTTGACACGATAGGCGACCAGATTGAATTCCGTGTTGATACCTCCGTCGAGGTACATGATCGAACCATCACTTTTTCGGACTCGTCCGACATGGCAGGCTCCGCAGGCGAACGATGCGAAGTCAGGCTTCAGATCATCTGGTTCGCGGCCCAGGCCGCTCCAGCCGACGCCTCGCGCGATTGGGTAGCCTTCGTTGCGTTCGTCGATGAACAGTCCGGCGACATCAAGGAAGTTATCTTTACTGCCCCACTCATCCGGCGCGATCAGCGGCAGAGCCCGCAGAATGAGATAAGGAATTCCAGCGTCAGTCCCGAATGGGAAATCCGCGAACCAAGCGTAAGCAACGGAGTTGTTGTCGATGTGCTTGTTCAGTGCCTTCGTCCGTGCTTCGCGCTCGGTGCTCCACGCATCTGTGCCTTCGGGCGTGTCAGCACCAGCATCGGTGGTCGCGGTTGCGTCAGCGACATCTGTGGCCTGTTGCGTTTCGCACCCGGCCAGCAGGATCATTGATAGAAATACGAACGGTAAGAGATTCAGCATGAGTCGGCTCCGTTCCTGACGCAGGGCAATCTGGCTAACCCACATTCACGGTGTGCATCGCTGAAAAGCGATTGGGGGGACGACCGGGTCGAATCCCAACCGTCGTCAGACTGAGTGAAGGTGTCTACGTGTGCTAGTTGAGCGTCTTCATGTACTCAACGAGTGCCCAACGCTCATCATCAGTGAAGTCACGCCACTCCCCGTTCTCGCCCTTTGTCTGCGTTTTTGTTGGTCCACTGTGTCCCGTATTCATATTGCCAGGCACTGGCTTACCGTCAGCGCTCACCGCTTCAAATTTGAACGAGCGGTCGGCAGACCTGGTCGTGATAAATCCAACATGCTCAGGATCAAACTCGCGACTGCCCACATAGAACGCTGGCGATCGTTCGGCATCCGGCAGCAACAGCTCATAAAGGTTTGGAACGGAACCGTTGTGCAGATATGGCGCGGTCGCCCAGATTCCATAGAGCGGTCGAGATATATAGCCGGAAGGGATAAATCCCGGTGGCTTCGGCGGATGGTGCCCCCCCAACGCTTGCAGTTGAGCTGGAGTGACCTGATTCTCTTTCGCGTAACGCATGATGACGCCACCCACGGCAGCGATCAGAAGTTCTCCCGCCGGGACTTCAACTTTGGCTTGAGATTCTTCGGAGAGATAGGGTTTCAGGGCACCGGGTTCTGCTGTCCTCAAGAGGAAGTTCATGACCATCTTCGGGTCGGTGCCCATTGCTTGCGGTGGAAAACTCTTCGTAATGATGAACTGATGGCCGTCGGTATCCGGTGTTGTCATGGGAAAGTTTCCGTCTGCCCCACGAGTTGGATGGCATGAATTGCAGTTTTCAGCAAAGAGCCTGGCACCAAGTTTTGCTTTGTTCTGGTCGATCTTTCCAAGAATATTCTCAGGCCACATTGGAGCTTTCAATTTTTCGATCAGTGTTTCCAGCCGAGCCAGCCCCTTGAAGTCGGCAGTACACTGGAACTGTTCTGTTGGCAGACCCTGAAGTTGCATGTGTGCATACACACCCATGACCTCACCCACATTTCGTGCGATCGCATTATCTGCTGACCGATTCCACTGAACGAAGTCCAGCTTGGATGCATACCAGAGGAACGGAAAACTCACAGGGGCATCCGATACTCTGCGATTCTTCCTGATGCCGAGCGCAGCTTCCGTGACTTCGTTCAGGATCGCACCAAATGCGTCGAGTCGTGCGAACCCGTACTTCTGTGGCGCTGCGTTTCTCTCGACGAGTCGCTCCATGTGCGCAGTGTAGGATTGCAGCTCTGGTTTCAGTCTGGTCGTGTCGAAGTTGCCTTCGCCGCTGTTCGCAACACGGAACCGTTCAAATTTCGCGTCGTCTTCGAGGGTTGCCCGCATGGC
>TARA_R110002072_G_scaffold106582_3_pt1 | contig 25812 bp, 22 predicted proteins | sample TARA_R110002072 | Tara Oceans TARA_R110002072 (sample SAMEA4397118) | marine metagenome | biome: Polar Biome; feature: [SRF] surface water layer (ENVO:00010504); material: water (ENVO:00002006), including particulate matter (ENVO:01000060) such as... | depth 5 m | reverse complement strand
GCGTTACTGCACAAAAACCACATTGGCGGTGCCAGAGGCAGGCACACCGCCAGTGGTCATCGCGGCCCTGGGACCGGCCATGCTGAAACTGGCGGGGAGCCTCGCCGATGGCACAACCTTATGGCTCACCGGTCCTAAAACCATCGCAGAACACACCGTGCCAACCCTTCGACAAGCAGCCAATGACGCAGGCCGAAATGAGCCTCGGGTTATTGCCGGAATGCCAGTGGTCTTGACCGACAAGCCTGCGGCCGCAAGAGAAATGGTTAGCGAAAAACTGGCCCTCTATGCAGGCATTCCATCGTATCGCGCAATGCTAGAACGCGAAGGCGCATCTGGTCCAGGCGATGTCGCCCTGGCTGGAAACGAATCTGAATTGCGACAGCAGATTCGCTCGCTAGGTGATAGCGGCGTGACCGACCTGAATGCTGTCCTGGTCAGTGAAGACAAGGCAACCTACGAACGCACGCTTGCCTTTCTGGCCGACGAACTGAAGAACTACGCAGCCGAGTAATCCCCGAGGTGAAAACTGATGAGTTCCGGAAACCACAAAAAAAAGTACTTTACCCCTCCGATCGACAACGACACCCCCCTGCCTTCTCTCGGGGAACAGCGCATCTCGAAAGATCGGTTCAGCTCTGGCGATTTCATGGCGAGGGAGTGGACTCACTTGTGGCGTAAAGTCTGGAATGTTGGCCCGCGTGCGGAAGAACTACGCCAACCCGGCGACTTTGTGATTCACACACTGGGCAAAGAGTCTTTTCTGTTTTCCATGGCCGACGACAAGCAGATTCACGGTTTTTATAACGTGTGTCAGCACCGCGGCAATCAACTGGTTTCCGATCGTCTATGTGGATCAGAAAAGTTCTTTAAATGCCCCTTCCATGCCTGGAGCTACAACCTCGATGGCAGTTTAAAAGGTATTCCCGGAGCCGAACACTTCCCGCAGTTTCGCGAGGGAATTCCCAAAGACACGCTGGGTCTGGAGCCCATCGAAATTGATTTTTGGGGCGGCTTTATCTGGTTCCGATTAGAGAGCGATAATACCTCACTACTGTCGTTTCTCGGTGACACACCCAAACATCTCGCACCCTACCGTATCGAGGATATGCGCCTGCTCGAGTACAAGACCTTTTTATGGGACTCGAACTGGAAAGTTGCCTGCGACGCGTTTAACGAAAGTTATCACTTTCGAGGACTGCACCCGCAGATGCTCAAATGGGCTGACGAAAAAGCACGAATCGAATTACTGGGCGATCACAGCCGCATGATTAACAAGTACGGCACAACTAGCGCACCTTTCACCGGTGGCGAGGAAATATACCCTGAATTACGCGAGTGGATGCTCTACAACGGCATGAACCCGGACGACTACGAGGGAGCACCGGAAGACGTGTGGAAGGCCAAGACTGCCTTTACCCGCAGTATCCAGGACCAGGATGAGATTACCGCTCCCTATGCCGATATGACAGACGAACAACTCACTGACGTCTATCACTACTTTATCTTCCCCGGTTTCGCAATGAACGTATTTCCCGAGGGTATTAACGGCTTTCGCTACCGACCGCATGAGAGTGATCCCGAGAAAATGTATTACGACCTGATTATGCTGGCACATTATCCAAAGGGCACCGAGATACCCTGCGAACGAAAGTTTTTTGAGGAAAAAGTGCAGTATGACGAAATAGCGGATACCCCAATGTCCTACATCATTACGGATGTACTGCAACAGGATGCTGATAATGTCTCTATCAATCAAAAAGGACTAAAGTCTGACGGCTTCAGGGGAATGTATTTAGGCGATCAGGAACTCCGTTTGCGACACTTTCACAATTGTCTCGACCGGTATCTGGATGGCGAGTGAGTGCACTGTGCAGTATTTGACTAGAACAAGTGGCATGACCGCTCCCACTGGAGAAGAATTATCATCCATGTGTTCAAGTTGCATTTTTTCCATCGGCAGATACGCCGCACACCATCCATAAATAAGGACCGGGAGTAGCACGGCGATATCGCCCGCTCACCCTGTTACGCCAGCAACCTTGGCAGACTCCGCAGCGGTAGTCGATTCATTAACTTCTCATTACATTTTTAATATGGCTATATCCTACTACTGCAGAGGTGGCGTCTCTGCATGGTGTTCAAGGATTTCAACCTGATAACCATCCGGATCAATAATAAAGGCAGCCGTCACCGGCCACGCATCGAGCCGAACCGGTGCCGATAACGATTCCACACCGGCGTCCATGCAGCGCTCATACAGACCTTCGCAATCATCGGTACTGATGTAGAACTTCCAAAACGCATTACCGTGCTCTATGGGTCCCTCCACATCGTGGTGACACGCAATTTGCAGCCGATTCCCGCCCTCACCCTCAAACAGCACTTCGGTAACATTCATGCCCCCGGGTTGCTCAATACGGTGGGTGATTTTAAATCCAAGCACTGTCTCATAAAAATGAATCGACTTATCAAGATCACTGACATTGATACAGAATTGATCGAAGCTCGCTTTCATGTGTTGGTTATCCTTTTTGAAAAAAATAGACTCTCTAATTCACCTAAGGTAATCAGCATGATGCTAGCACGTGCAGTGCCCTTTCATTACTACACTCGTATGAGCCCATTTCGAATTCCCGGCAAATCAATGGCCGGTTCTCATAGATCGTACACATGAAAGTGTCGCGATCTAAAGCTGAGCACCAACCATCATCTAAGCGCAGCATCGTTTCCCCTCCCCATTCATCAAGAGAAATATGCACATCAGGAACACCTGTATCGGTGAGAATCATGACCTCTAAACGACAGCAGCAAGCCTGACAATTTGAACAGGAGGCTTCGGTCTTTAATACATCTTCAATATTGGCACCCATGAATATCATCAGCGAAAATAATCGCGCAAGGTTTCAACGGATTTGAGAATATCTTGGTGCAAATTGAAAATTCGGTCAAGCCCATGTCAAAACAGCCACTGCTAGACAGGCGTATCATGAGATTATGACCTCTTTCAAATCGGTGAAATGGAACGCCGCCGGGGCGGACTGCGATCGGGTCTGCGCGGAGCACAGGTGTTAAACGTTTCTATCAGAATCTGACGAGTGCGGCGTGGGTCAATCACATCATCGATGCCAAAGTCCTCAGCGGCGTGCAGCGCACTGGTTTGTTCGCGGATGGCGTCGATCATTGCCTGGCGTGACTGCTGGGGATCTTCGGCAGATTCATAGTCTTTCCGATACGCTATATCGACAGCACCGTGTATCGACATGGCGCAGATCTCAGCACTGGGCCAGGCCAGTGCTGCAGTAGCGTTAAAGGCCCTGCCGCCGCCCATGGCGTAATAACCTCCACCGTAACCCTTGCGCAATACTATAGAAACCAATGGTACCGTCGCCGTTGCCATTTCATAGAACAAACGGCCGCTGCGCCGGCCTATCCCGGTGTCTTCTGCCGCCGGACCGATGGCCAGCCCGGGTATATCAATCAGCGATACCAGCGGCAGACCGAACGCATCACACAGTGCGACAAAATGCGCGGCCTTTTCACAGGCAGCGACATCCAGTACACCCCCTTTGCGCTTGGGTTGATTGGCCATAAAGCCGACCGGGCGACCTCCCAATCTGGCGAAACAAGTCAGCATGTTGCGGGCGTATCCGGGTTTGAGTTCAAACACGCTATCGCGATCGGCAATGATATCAATCACCCTGCGCATATCGTAAACTTCGCGACCGTTAGCAGGTACCAGGTCCAGCAATTCTTCATCCTGGCGATCCACCGGGTCACTAAAGGGCTGAACAGGTGCGCCTTCTGCTGAATTTGAAGGCAGGTAGGACAGAAACCGACTCATGGCAACAAGGCATTGTTGCTCATCGTCCACCGCGAGGTCGGCAATACCATTCTGATCGGCCTGCCGTTGACTGCCGCCTAGCGTTTGGGCATCGATTTCTTCTCCCGTACCGGCTTTTACCAGTGCGGGTCCGGCCATGCCCATTGTTGACGTCTCTTTAATCATCACAACAAAATCTGCCATCGCGGCGTAGGCCGTGGGGCCGGCAAAGCCCTGACCCATAATTGCGACTACGTTGGGCACCCAGCCCGAGGTCAGCGCAAGCTTGTTAAACACTGGCGATGCAGCGGCGAAGTGAGCGGCGTTCATGCCATCCTGAATACGGTGCCCCCCCCCTTCCAGCATCATTACCAGGGGTTGACCACTGTCCACAGCACGATCTATCAGGCGCGCCATTTTGCGATCGGCAACCGTCCCTATACTACCGCCGAGTACGGTGTAATCCTGTGCCAACACCTGCACTACTCGGCCTTCAATTTTTCCTACGCCCATCACAGCACCATCGGCTGGTGCCTCTATTTGCCGACTAAGGGCGTTGCTACGATCCGGCTGCACAAGCCCACCTGCCTCGCGGAAGCTACCGTCATCAAGGAGGTAATCGAGACGCTCTCTGGCGGTCATTGCACCCTGAGCGCGACGCTTCTTTACCGCTTCGGTACGTTGTTCATCCATGAGGCCGCACCTGACAGCCTCCAGTTGCGTCAGTAAATCTCGGGTTGTCTTTTCATCAGACATATTTTCTCTCTCAGCCCCCAACTTTGTCGCGCTTGATCACAATGCCTGCCGCTTCCCTGTCCCATGTATCTGGCGTTACACCGTCTTTCTTGAGTAGATGCTTCACAACTTTCTCGGTAGGCGTTCGCGGCAGCGATGACATTACCCGGATATACCTGGGCAGCATGAAGTGCGCCATACGCGGCTGCAAAAAGGTAATCAGTTCAACCGGGTCCATGGTCTGTCCCTCAACTAGCGAGACCACCACCATCACCTCGTCTTCCCCCAACTCGCTGGGCACACCGATAGCGGCGGCTTCACGCACCGGCGCAAACGCGGTAATTTCGTTCTCCACTTCAAAGGAAGAAATGTTTTCGCCCCGGCGCCGAATCGCATCCTTTATCCGATCGACAAAATAGAAATACCCATCGTCGTCATACTTGAAACCGTCGCCGGTATGAAACCAGCCATTGCGCCAGGCGGCGGCGGTTGCCTCAGGGTTTTTGTAGTACCCGTGATTCAACGACCAGGGTCTATCGGTACGCAAAATTAGCTCACCGGTTACCCCAGGCCCCACCTCACAATCGTTTTGATCTACCACGCGCACTTCCACGCCCGGCCGAACCCGACCACAGGTCCCGCTTTTTTCAGGGAAAGGGTCAGATACCAGCGGACCGGAAATCTCTGTCATGTTGAAACAAGTTCGCATTTCCACGCCGTGCCGCTCACCCATTGCACGCCCATCTTCATTCCATGGCACACACAACGCTTTCCTCAGTGGATGATTTCTATCCGCATCGGACGAGGGAAGCTTCAGCAAGAAGGGCATCATGGCTGCGACGAGGCAGGTAGAAGTAATCTCATGATCGCGCACCGTATCCCAAAATGCTTCAGTTTTGAAATGCGTGTCGATGTAACAGGAGCCGCCATTGGCCAGGGTCATAATGACGTAGATAGTACCGCCTGCATGGAACAGTGGCATGTTGACCAGAGAACGATCGGTGCCGGTGACATAGGGATGCGCTTCCGGACCCATGGAGTAACCTTGTATATAAGAGGAAAGCACTGCCTTGGACGGACCGGTCGTACCTGAAGTAAAAATAATGTATTGAGTGTCCCAGGGCGCTACTTCTGTCGGCATTCCATCCAGAGGTTTGTCTGCTACCAGTGCTTCATGTGGGTGGTAGCGCACAGCACCTGATGTGTTATCTCCGTGTGTTACAAGCACGTCTGTCACCGCGCCCATCTCGATATCATCCAACCGATGTACTAGATCATCGTGACAAATAAGCAGGCGCGCACCCGACAATTGCACCGCGTGCTGTAGCAGTTGCCCCTTGTACGCGACATTGATTGGCACATACACTGCCCCAAGATAGTTAAGACCGAACCACGTCAATAAAGCTTCACGGTTGTTCGGCTGCCAGGACAACACATGGTCACTCTTGCGCACTCCCAACTCGCGCAAACCCGCTGCGGCACGCCGGGTCATCTCCAGTGTCTGCTGCCAATTCCAGCTTTCACCGTCGTGAAAAATAACGGCCAACTGCTCCGAACGCTCGCGTGCCCAGCGCTCTAATTGATAGCCCAGCACACACTGAGTTACATCCGGGATGCGCGGGTCATACACCATGGGACGTCGCTCCCCCACAGTGGCCTTTCACGCCGACACCCCGCCGTCAACAGGATAGAGGCCCCCATTCAAAAATGCAGCCTCTTCGCTGCACAAATGCGTCACCATACTGGCAACATCAGCAGGCGTTGCATAGCGACCCAGCGGAATCGTAGCGATTAGCGCATCGTGTGCCGCTCCCGCATCGTCCGGCTGCATTTTTTGTTCTATCGACGACATCATGCGCCCGGTCATGGGTGAAGGACACACCGCATTAACGCGGATATTGTTCACACCTTGCTGCATCGCCACCGAGCGGGTCAGACCGATCACCGCATGTTTGCTAGCACAGTAGCTGGTCAACCCAGGCGCACCAGACATACCAGCCACCGATGCAGTATTGACGATGGCACCACCGGCCCTGGCCTGCATCACTGGCACCACATATTTCATACCCAGGACCACACCGCGAACATTCACCGCCATCACCCGGTCAAAATCATCAAGGTCACAGTCACCAATATCACTGGACTCTCCCTCCATGCCGGCATTGTTAAACAGCACATCGACGCCGCCGAACTCGGTACAAGCATGTTCAACGTAGCGTTTTACATCGGCCTCCTGTGTAACATCGGCCACAACAGCGGAGCAGAGAAAGCCCTGCGACTTCAATTCACTGGCCAGGGCTGAAACCCTGTCTGCATTGAAATCCACTGCCACTACGTGAGCACCCTCCCGGGCAAAACGCTGGATAGTTTCTCTTCCTATATCACCGGCAGCGCCGGTTACGACAACCACTTTTCCTTCAAAACGCTGATATCCAGTCGCCATTGCCTTGGCCTCCGCCCGTTTTTCGAACCATAGATTATTACCCGTTACTGTCCTGTCATTTCACGCACGTCACATTCGCGCTACCCCAAAACTGTTGGCGCGCAGTTCTCGATGGGCCGACTCCCAACAAGTTTGCAGTGCAAAGCCCAGTACTCGGCGAGTATCGCGCGGGTCGATCATGCCCTGATCCAGCATTCGCCCCGAGGTATAAAATGCATCCGATTGATCGTTGAAGTACTTTGTCAGTTCCTCGCTCTGCTGCAGTAACGCATCTTCATCCACCACCTGTCCGCGTCGCTCAGCTCCGCTGCGCGCTACGTGGTCCATCGTTAGAGCCGCTTGCTCTCCGCCCATAACACCCGTGGTGGCATTCGGCCAAGTGAACAGAAAATCAGGGTCATAACCCAGTCCGCACATGCCGTAATTTCCAGCGCCAAAACTTGCGCCGATATAGAGCGTGAGTTTCGGTACGCGAATATTGGATACCGCCTGAATCATTTTTGAACCGTGCTTGATCATACCCGCACGCTCGTACTCCCTGCCCACCATATAGCCGGTGGTATTACTGAGAAAAATAACGGGCGTACCCGCCTGATCACACAGCTGCAGAAATTGCGTTGCCTTGGCGGCGCCATCTGGATCGATGGGGCCGTTGTTACCGATGATGCCGCAGGGATTGCCGTAAATTGCCGCCTGAGCGCACACTGTGGATGCACCATATCGCGGTTTAAAGTCCTCGAATGCGGAAGCGTCAACAAACCGTGCAATCAGTTCGCGCACGTCATAGGGCTTGCGGTAATCCGTCGGCACCAGACCGGCTATTTCATCGGGGGCATAGCGAGGCTCATCGAACACCTGCGTACCTGGGGATTTACAGCGTGCGTTCCAGTTGAGATGCGTCAGTAGCTCCCGCGTAGTTTGCAGTGCCTGAGCGTCGTCTTCGGCAGTGTATTCCACCAGACCAGACACTGTGGCATGCATATCGGTGCCCGCCAGCTCTTCTTCGTCAGAGATTTCACCGGTGGCGGCACGCACCAAAGCAGCACCACCCAAAGACGCCCTGCCCCGCCCCTTCACGCCAATAACATAGTCACTCATACCGGGCATATAGGCGCCGCCCGCTGTAGCTGGCCCATGCAATACCGTGATAGTGGGTATCCCGGCTGCGCTGAGTAATGCATGGCGATAAAACATGCCGCCAGCTCGTGCCCAGGATTCCACCTTATAGGCAAACAGGTCTGCACCTGCGCTTTCTACCAGATGCACAAAGGGCAGTTTATGCCGCAGCGCTACATCCAGACAGGCCTCAACTTTCTCACCGGAGGTTGGAGTGGCCGCGCCGGCGCTAATGCCGCTGTCGTCCACCAGAACCAGAACGCGCAAACCGCTGACAAAGCCGATGCCAGCGAGCACGCTCGCTCCGGGAATTGAGGCCGCACGATCGGTGGTATCTACCAGAAAGTTAGCCAGACCATACAGTTCCAGAAAAGGCATACCTGGGTCCAGCAATCGCTGCAGTCGCTCCCGCGGCGTTAACTGGCCGCGCTCGACAAAGCGCGGGCGGCGTTTTTCCGATAGTGTCTCCGCCCTGGCTCTCACCTCGGCCAAAGTATCGATCAGCCGCAGCATATCTTTCCGGTTGCTCCCGAAACTCGGCGATACTGTGTCCAGTTTGGATTTAAAGCGAGTCATTCACCTTGCCTGCTGCTGGATCTCGCGACCATGCCTAAACCTCCAGACGCGCCACCGGGGCACCTTCGTGAATCATATCCGCTTCCTGAACCAGAATTTCCCGGACGATGCCTTCCTGGGGCGCAACAATCGGAATTTCCATTTTCATGCTTTCGATTACCAGTACAGTGTCATCTGGGCCCAGCTCTTGTCCCACCTGCGCTTCGATCTTCCAAACAGTGCCGGTGACCTCGGAAACTACGTCGAGCGTTGCCATTAGCTTTTGCCGCCATCTTTTGTAACTTTTTTCATTTCATCCAGGTAGGCAAAGATGGGCTTTCCCGTCGCAGCAATACAATTACCGTGGCCCAACTGGTGCATATCGAAGACCGCTTCCAGAGAATTCTGGTAACCCTGTATGTCCTGAGTGCGATTGACCGCTCGTTTGGCCATCGCTAACCCAAAGGCAGGTTTTTGCGCGATCGCCTCGGCCATCGCCATCACCTCGGCGTCCAGATCATCCAGCGGTACCACCCTGTTTACCATGCCGAGCTGCTCCGCGGTGGGCGCATCGATAAAACTACTGGTGAACAATATTTCCTTGGCCTTGCGCGCGCCGAATTCCCAAGTGTGGGCGTGATACTCCACACCACCAATGCCCATGGCGACAACCGGATCACTGAAGCGCGCGTTATCCGCCGCAATGATCAGATCACAGGGCCAGATCAACATCAAACCGGCCGCGATGCAGGCGCCATGTACAGCCGCAATAGTCGGCTTGGGAACGTTTCGCCATTTTGTGCAATACCCTAGAAAATGCTCCGCCTCGTAAGCATAAAGATCGGCAACCGGTTCTTTGTCCCAGTCGATGCAGGTGACCTGATCCATGGCCTGGTCGGTGATGTCGTGCCCGGCCGAAAAATGTGGCCCGTTGGCTTTGAGCACAATCACCTTTACCTGTTTATCTTCGGCGGCGCGTGTCCAGATTGCATCTAATTGCTTGAGCAGATCCAAATCTTGCGCGTTGCGTTGCCTGACGCGATTGAGGGTGATAATTCCAATATTGTCGCGAACTTCGAAAAGTACCTTATCTTCACTCGTCATAGTCTTTTCCAATGTCATTGCGTAATTGTTGTTTAAGCACTTTCCCGCTGGGATTGCGGGGTATAACGTCGATCAGGTATACATGTGCAGGAACTTTGAACGCAGCCAGACGCTCACGGCAGTGCGACTGCACCTCTTCGGCGACGGGAGGTTGGTCGCCGTTGGCCACCAGAATTGCCAGGGGTACCTCACCCCATTTACGATGACTAACTCCAATCACCGCCGCCTCGTGAATTTTGGGATGCAAGGTCAAAATATTTTCAATCTCCGCCGGATAGATATTCTCGCCACCGGAGACAATCATGTCATTCACACGCCCGACGATGGTCAGATAGCCCTCACTGTCGAAGCACCCCACATCACCGGTATAGAGCCATCCATCGCGCAGTGTCTGGGCGGTGGCTTCAGCATTGTTCCAGTAACCCCGCATCACCTGCGGCCCACGGGCGATAATTTCGCCCGCTTCACCCGCGGGCAACGCAGCGCCATCGCCGTCGATAACCCGCAATTCTGTATTGAACGCCGCCCGACCACAGGCGGCTAGTATCTCGGGATGCCCCACCAGTGCCCGCCGGTGATCTGAGGCAGACAACATCGCCACAATCGAATTCGCTTCGGTCTGACCGTAGCCCTGAGTGAAGTCGCAATCAAATATCTCGATAGCTCTTCGCAACAAGGGTACACCGATGGGCGAAGCGCCGTAGTAGATCAGGCGCAGGTCCTCGAACTGCATATCGTCGAGGTTGGGCACGCTGTCTAAAATCATCTGTAACATTGCGGGCACAAGAGTCACTGCGACAATCGGCCTGCGCTGCAGTGTTTCGATCACCCGTGCAGAATCGTACTCACGGTGAATCACTAAGGTGAGACCCTGCAACACGCCGGTATAGCCGATCATAATCCCCGCTGCGTGGTACATAGGCGCAACCAGCAGAAACTCACCGCCCGCCATAAACGTGTATTCACTGCCCAGGGAAGTCTGATAGACGTTGCTGATAATGTTGCTATGAGAGAGCAATACACCTTTGGGCAAACCGGTGGTCCCGCTGGTGTACATTTGCGACATGATGTCATCGGGGTCGATATCCGCTCTCTCAAGGGCTCGCACTTCACTTTCCAGCCATTGCTCAAATGATGGGTATTCAGGGGCTTCACCAAACAGGCATATGCCGGTCACATCGTCACAGGCACCGGCCACCGGATCGATTAGTTCGGCATCAGCGAACAGATACTTTGCCGTGGCATCACGCACAATAAAGGCACTTTCAGCAGGCGTAAGCCGATAATTAATCCCCACCGGCACCACACCCAGCCGGGCGCAGGACAAATACATAAAGAAAAATTCGATGGAATTTTTTCCGAGCAAGGCAATTCGATCGCCCTTAAGAAGGCCTGCGGCGGCCATTCGGGCAGCAATGTGGTCTACGCGCTCACGCGCCTCAAAAAATGTGAATGTGCGCTGTTCATCGGTGACAAACACGGTCTGTGCATGCACGCGTGCGTGATAATCCAGGTAATCGTCGATACGCCCGAACATGGCCTCAGTCTGCCCCACCCAGGTAGTCGTGAATGACTTCTCCCCGGTCGAGGATGATATCGCCTATTGTATAAATCGAACTCACTATCGACTTGATAGGAACTTCTCCCATCGGACTATTGGACGATGAGCGCAAGGTCAGATCTGCTTTTCCTTCACAAATTTCCTTGCGCTGATCATTGCGCACTCGGCAAGTATTAATCTGGCGCACGTCATAACCGGTGCCACTCACTGAGGGTATAGACTTCAACAGGAAATGCTCTCGGTCGAACACCGGGACGGGCTCACCCCATTGCTCGAGCTGCATCTGCATATGAATAATATCGACTCCTGCATTGGTCACCGTGGCTTCCACTGCATTCTCGTCACGACAAAAGGACACTTCTGCCGGGAACTTTGGGAATCCCCACACCTCGCGACCAGAAGTCAGCAACTCCACTTCATCGAGGTATAACACTGGCAGATAAGTCCCAACCCGATCACCCATACGCACTGGCACCATAATGCCAGCCTCACCGTAGGTAATTGCCTTGGGCTCTGCAACGCGCAAGCGGCCCACATAAATCACCAGCAGATTGTCTTCGTTTGGCACCATCGGTTCTGGCACCAGCGACCTCAGGTACGCTGGGTCCGTCTCAATTTTTAGAGTAAACATCTCGTTATTGCGGTACTGGTAGGGAGGCATCGCATAGGGCGGCGCATCCACACCAAAGTCGGGCCCACTTATTGCACTCGTACGTTTCATTGCATCGTCACTCTCTATTCACACCCTTCATTAGTTGATCTTTCGATCGATATCTTTCCGGTAAGGTGCATTTTTTCTCCGGTCACTAACAGGATGCGCCGCCATCGAGCACCAGCGCGTGGCCAGTCATAAAAGCGGATTGATCACTGCCTAGCCATAACACCGCATCTGCCACTTCCTGCGCAGTACCAAAACGACCAAGCGGGTGCATTTTTAACACCTTGCGCGACACCGACTCATCCTTCAAAAAACTACGCTTGGCGATATCAGTAGTAATTACGCCGGGACAAATGGCGTTAACGCGGATACCTTTACCAGCGTATTCACGTGCCGCTGTTTTCGTCATGCCGATAATGGCGTGTTTGCTGGCGGTGTAGGCGCAGCCCATCATCTCATTCGCGCCCAGGCCTGCAATCGACGACATATTGATAATGACGCCGCCCTCAGCCATCTGCGGAATTTCATATTTCATGCAGCGCCACACACCCTTCAAATTGGTATCGATCACCGCGTCAAATACCGTTTCGTCATAGTCTGCCGTGGGTATAAAGGGCGTGCCCTCTATGCCTGCATTGTTAACGGCGATATGCAGGGGCCCGTATGCAGCCACGGCGCCTTCAATGAGAGACTGCACTGCCGCGGTATTGCCAACATCAACAGGCAGGTAGCTGGCCGAACCTCCGCTAGCGCAAATCTCGGCAACTACCGCTTCGGCTTCTTCCTTACGCCGCGCTGCCACCACCACCGAAGCACCAGAGTGCGCCAGCTGTAATGCGATGGCACTACCGATACCGCTACTGGCGCCAACCACGAGCGCGTGTTTACCCTGAAGGTCAGCTGCCATCAGGTTTGACTGTCGCCGGAACACACAAGGTGCAGTGTTTCATTGGCCAATGCTTCCAGTGACAACTCGCCGTCGAGCTGGAACCAGGTTGTCGTCCAGTGAATTGCACCGGCGAGCAGCCTGCGCATCACAAATACATCGCCGTCCACCAAACCGACTTCTTTGGCGGCGTTCAGCACATCCAGCCACTGTTGCTCATAGCGGCTGCGATAATGAAGGATGTCTCCCTGGGCCTCGACGGACAAAGAACGCCATTCGGATATCAGTAATGACATAACCGCCGTAGTATCGGGCCCGATAGTGAACTGCAGCTCGCTGCGAATACACGCCAGTAACCTGTGTCGGGGATTCTGAGCCGCCTCGATCGCAGCACGTAACTCTTCGATGAAGTACACCAGAGCCTCGGACATCACTGCTTTGAGAATGTCTTCTTTGGAAGAGAAGTGATGGAAAATACTGCCGGACTGAATGCCGACTGCGCTGGCAAGATCGCGCACGGTGGTGCGCTCATAGCCTTTTTGCAAAAATAACTGCGCCGCCTGGTCCAGTAGCCTGCCGCGAGGGCTATCAGGGTCAGTGATTTGACCCTCTTCTATCAATAATTTCAGGAGTGCCATAGGCCTTTGGGATACCAATATTGACTGTCTTGGAACACAATGTCCCCTTGGGATCGATTTATCGAAAATGAAATGAACCAAGCGCTTGCTTGGTCGGCCATGTTACGCCAAAATCCCTAAACTTCAACCACTACCGCTCTGCCTTAGCACAAATACCCAGCAGCCAAAGGAACCCCGTCCATGCTTTTTACTGAACAGCACAACGAACTGCGGCGCAGCTTGCAGAATTTTATCGTCAGCGAGGTAAACCCCCATGTCGAGGAATGGGAAAAGGCTGGCCAGACCCCGCTGCACGAGCTGATGAAGAAATTGGGCACTCTGGGGTTTCTCGGGATCGATAAACCGGAGGAGTACGGCGGCCTTGGGCTGGATTACAGCTACGCCATGGTAGCCAATGAAACACTCGGTGAAATTGACAGTGGTGGCGTAACACTGGGTATCGATGTGCAAACCTCCATGGCCACTCCCGCGTTGGCCGAGTTTGGCAGCAGCGCACTGTGCGAACAATTCCTGCGACCCGCCATAGCCGGAGAAAGCGTCTGCTCAATTGCAGTGAGCGAAGTCTCCGGCGGTTCCGACGTCGCGGCCATTCGAACGCAGGCGCGCACAGACGGTGATGACTACATTATCAATGGCGGCAAGATGTGGATTACCAATGCGACCCAGGCTGATTGGATCTGTCTACTGGCGAACACCTCAGATGAGGGTATACACCACAATAAGTCACTGATTGTCGTACCCACAGACCTGCCCGGATTCAGCGTTGGCCCAAAACTGGACAAATTGGGGATGCGCTCCTCCGACACCGCGCAGATATTTCTCGATGATGTTCGCGTCCCGCAGCGCTATCGCATCGGCGAGGAAGGAAAAGGCTTCAGTTATCAGATGCAGCAGTTTCAGGAAGAGCGCCTGTCATGCATCAGCAGCATCCGCCCGCTGGAGATAGCCATCGAACGCACCATCGACTATTGCCGGCAACGCACCGCGTTTGGAAAACCCGTGCTGGATAATCAGGTGGTGTACTTTCGGCTGGCGGAACTACAAACCGAAATTGAAGCACTTCGCGCGCTCTTCTACCGAGCGGCACAGTGTCACATCGACGGCGAGGACGTCACGCAATTGGCGTCCATGGCAAAGTTGAAAATAGGACGATTGAGCCGCGAGGTGGCTGACGGCTGTCTGCAGTATTGGGGCGGACAGGGCTATATGTGGGAGAATCCAGTTTCGCGCCTGCTTCGTGATGTGCGACTGATTTCAATTGGCGGAGGCACCGACGAAATTATGCTGAATATAATCGCCAAGGGTATGGGTACCCTGGGACGTAAATAGCCAGTGAGTCGACGGACAATTGAAATTCACACGCGCTCGCCAATTTACGAGATAGGTGCGCAATGTCCGTAGACAGATTGATTTCTCTCGCTGCTGGTGTGGTGCAAGAGTTCCCACCCGAAAATGTCGTGTATGCCGCAGCACAGGCGGGGTTTAACGCGACTGGCATCTGGTGTGATCCGGACACCTGGAGCAATCAGCGCACACGTCGCGTAGAAAAAGCACTTGCAGAAACTGGACTGTGTGCCCTCGACCTGGAAGTGGTGTGGTTCAAACCCTGTGAAGCATTAAATACACACGACGCGATGATTGAAGCAGCATTGGAGCTGGGTGCGCGCAATGTTCTGTGCGTGTCTTCGGAACTGGATATTGCGCAGACAAAACGTCGTTTTGAGCATCTTTGCAAACGAGCCGAGGCTGGCTCTGTAAGGGTGGTGCTGGAGTTTCTCGCAATTACAGAGATCAGCACACTACACCAGGCACTGGACGTCGTGCAGGATGTGGCCCACCCCGCAGGAGGCATTCTAGTGGACACCCTTCATCTGCAAAGAACCGGTTCCGAACCCGAGGATTTGAACGTCATCGACCCCACTCTGATGCCTTACATTCAATTATGTGATGCCAGTGCCGACCTGCTGGACAGCAGCCCCGAAGGCGTGCTCGAGGACGCCTTATACCTACGTCAACTCCCCGGCGAAGGTGAGCTACCCCTGCAAGAGACCCTCGCAGCCCTCGATCCCTTGCTCCCTCTCAGCCTTGAAGTTCGCTCCCGAGCGTTGATACGCCAATACACCGACGATCCGGTAGCGCGGGCCGCCTGTGTCTACGAAGCAACGAAGAGATTTCTGGAGACAGCGCGCGTTCCTGTGTAACTGGCGTGGGTCAGTGGAGCCGCTTACGCTGCGTTAAAAGTAACCGGCAAATTATCCGGCCCGCGAAATGAGAATCCAATGATGCGGGAAGATTTCCCCGCAACGGGCTTAATATCCTCCAAGCGATCCAGCAAGGTATTCAACGCCACTTCCGCTTCCAACTTCGCCAGGTGCGAGCCTGCACAGTAGTGTCGGCCATAGCCAAAACCGATGTGTTCATTGTCCTCGCGGTCTATATCAAATACATCCGGATCTTTAAACTGTCGTTCATCGCGGTTGGCGGCCCCAACCTGACAAAGCACTCCCGAGCCCTTGGGAATGTCCACTCCTGCTATTTGTGTATCGCTGGTTGCTTCACGCATCAGTGTGCCGATAGGTGATTCCCAGCGCATTGCCTCGTGGAACAACGCTGTTATAAGCGTTCGGTCACCTCTAACCCTTTCCATCAACGCCTGGTTGTGTAACAGGACATAACAGGCAGTGCCCAGCAGGTGATTTGTGGTTTCTGCACCTGCAAGCACCAGTAGCCGCAAAAATGAGACCACTTCAAAGTCCGAGAGCTTTTCACCATCAATTTCCGCCGCAATGAGCATACTGATCATATCGGAGCCAGGTTCGTTGCGTTTTGCCTGAACGATAGGGGTGAGGTAATCCAGCAATTTCTCGGCGGCGCTTATGCCCTTTGCAGGATCAAATGCCACCAAACAAAGATCGATGCCCCAACGGTGAACCCGATCAAGGTGATCCGATGGCAAACCTAGCAGTGAAACAAAAACTGCCAGCGGATATTTGAAGCAAAAATCGTGATGAAGGTCTGCAGCGCCATCTTTAATGAAGCTGTCTATCGTAGCCTCCGCCGTTTTGCGAACGACGTCGCGGAAGCTATCGCCCTTTAATGCGCGTGGCGTCATTGACGGGGTGATTAATGTACGGTGTTTCAGATGCTCTCTGCCATCCATTCCCACTAGCGTGGGGCCCATCACAACGCCCATGGTGCGCTGGTTAATATCACTGGAGTACTGTTTATCGTCTCTCAACACGCCCTTCACATCGGCATAGCGCGTAATCAAAAACGAACGGTTTCCGTCCGGAGAATTTAAGTCAGCTGCAAGGGTGGTTTCATAAACGGGATGATCACGTCTCAATCCTGCGTAGATGGCATGGGTGTTGGAAACTGGCGCCATCGGACCCAGATTGAGTAACGTTTGAATATCGAGGGTATCTTCACAAATCTCTGCGGGTGCGTTTTCCAATGCTGAATTCCTCAGTTTTGAAAATGATGCGGTCAATTGGGTTGGCCCAGTAGTACTTTGTTTCAAGCGTTGGGACCCGACTGATAATAACACGCAGGCAACGTTTCACAAGACTAGTGCCTTGTAATAATTTCATTGGTCTGTGGCCCTTGACGGAGCACCCCGACGCCATCTACCTTCGACTGGATGAAACAAGTGTACTCATCACCGTCCTTTTGCAAGCTCACGTTTAGGGGAAGAGCCGGCAGCCGGCCTGTTCAAAGCCCGCAGGGTGCCGCATGACGTGGTTGTGGCGCACTTTGCAGGTCTTACTCGCCATCTTTGTATTGTTTTTGCTGTTGGCCGCCGGCGGGCTCCTCTACAGCGTTCACTATATTAAAACGCCACCTGTGGCAGATCCTACAAAGCCACTCACGTCTTGGATACACGCTGAAGAACCTCGTTCGACTGTTGCAGCACCCTGGGAAATCGCGGCGCGGCAGCACCAATATGACCCCCTGGATATAGCACATTTTATTAGCCCCCCCCTGCGCTTTGGACCGTGGACACGCTGGTGGTGGCCAGGCAATCTGGTGACCACTGAGGAATTGCAGCGCGAGATGCGTCTATTTGCAGAGGTTGGAATCGCGGGCGTTGAAATTCAGCCCTTCGCCATTTCAGTTTCCGAGGCAGACAAAGATTCCACCCGCTGGCAAGAGACTGGTTGGGACTCACCCGAGTTTTATCAGCACCTTGCGTCAGTAATGCTGGAGGCGCGCGAGCTCGGTATGGGTGTGGATCTGAACAACGGCTCCGGCTGGCCTACAGGCGGTCCACATGTAGCACTGGAGGATGGACTCAGGCAACTGCTGCACAGCGAGCGGATAGTGCGCGGGCCTTCCCAGGTCAAGTTTGAACTGTCCGCACCCGCTATGCCCGTGGCAACCTTTGGCGCTGGTGCGCTCGGGATGCTCGGCGATATACCGATGCAGACGTTTGTCCCCGATGCGCGCGAGTTGGTCGCGGTGGTTGCAGCCCGCATCACCAACAATGAACGCAGTTGGCAACCCTGGAATTTCCTCGATCAAGTGACGTTAGCGCCCGACTCGGTGCGCGTTATCACCCACACCGTCAGCGAAAATCGATTGGTGTGGGACGTGCCTCCGGGTGAATGGGCTATAACCACATTGTGGCACTTGCCCGGCGGCGAGCTCATTGCCGGCGGCTATGCGCATCCAAAACCAGGCTATGTGGTCGATCACCTCGACGCTCGTAGAATGCGTGCGAATCAGGACTACCTGTTCCGGGAAGCTACGGATCTAAGCCCTTATTTTGGCGACCCGCTGCGCGCGTTCTTCAATGATAGTCTCGAATTCCGCCAGGAACGACATTGGTCGCGAGGCCAGTTGGAGGAATTCGAGCACCGCGTTGGCTACGATCCACGTCCCTGGTTGGTCGCACTGCTTGAACCGGGTAAAGACCAGATGCTATTTCACGCCGCAAATATTCGCACTGCACCGGAGTATGATCTTGGCGATCAAGGCACGCGCTTTCTCGAGGACTGGGACGAAGTCATCTCCGATCTGTTCCGCGAACGCTACTTTCAGACACTCAAAGACTGGGGTTCGCAACGTGGCCTCGCCCATCGGCTGCAAGCTTATGGAGGCCCCAGTGACATTATTCGCGCCGCAGGCGAATCCGACATTCCGGAGACCGAACAACTGTATGCGGGCGGTTCGGAAATGTTTATGAAAGCGGTGTCATCCGGTGCACATATCGCGGACAAACCACTGGTGTCGGCGGAGTCGTTTATTTTTCTCGGCCGTGCGTTTATGACCACGCCGGTCAAAATCAAGGCACTTGCCGATAAGGCGTTTACCGCTGGCGTTAACCAGCTGGTCTATCACGGCACCGCTTATCGCATCGAGGATCCTGCTGAGCGCGGCTACCCGGCACTGGATGGCTGGTACCCCTGGCAGCTGGGAATGCTGTCCACGGATTACAGTGAAAACTGGTCCTACTGGGAACACGCAGGACAGATTAATCGCTACATTGCCCGATGCCAGTATTTGCTGCGCAAGGGGGAACCTGAAACAGATGTGTTAGTGCTCTATCCCGGACTGGGTTTTCCACAGGGTTACACCAACCCCGCGGAACCCTTCGACCAGGGCCGCTTCGAAGGCGAGGAAGCACTGGTAACAGACACTGCCGACTCTGCTCCCGGACGGGGCACAAAACGCATGCGATCTATATGGCGTGAAACCCGGAAGCTGGAGCAGCAGGGGCTAAGCTGGGAATGGGTGAACGAGCACGCGCTCAATACCGCTACTTTTGACAATGGCGAACTGCGCGCAGGCAAACTGCGTGCCGGCGGCCTCATGCTGCACCACGTCAATGCCGTGGCACCTGACGTTGCTGAGCATATCGCTACATTGGCACAAGGAGGTCTGCCGGTACGCGTGAGCGGCGTTGCACCCCATCGCCAACGCGGCCTCCTCGATAGTGCGCAGGGCGATGCACGCGTCCAACGAGTCTTCAATGACGTTCCAGCCGATACACGTTTTATTCCTGGTGCCACGACGTTTCATCACGCACAGGTAAAATCAGTGCGCCGTCGCTTGCCCGGGGGGGGACTCATCCAGTTCTTCAGCAATCCAACCGCGCAGGCCACAACACTGACGCTGCAGTTCAGCGCGGAGCACAGTCAGGCCGTGTGGCTGGATGCGTGGCATGCAAAGGTAATTCCTGTAACGACAGACAACGACGACGCCTCGATTGAACTGCCGGCTTATGGTTCTATTTTCCTCTGGCTGCGCCGCACAGGGTCGCCGGATTTTACACTGGATAGTTTTGAAGCAGTAAATACGGCCGTTCTTGAGGATTGGTCACTGTCGGTTGCCGGTGTAGATATACAGAGTGCGGGCGCACTGCCCGGTGATTGGTTACTCATTCCTGAACTGCGCAGCAGCGGAGGCCCGGGCAACTACTCTGCAACCTTCACCGCTCCGACGGATGTCGAGGCACGACTAGAAAAAGGCCATCACTTCCAGCTCGAGCTAAACCAGCTCTTTGGAGCGGCGACGGTGTTTCTCAACGGTACACGGGTGGGTGCCGCCCTGGTACCCCCTTACACGGTCAATCTCACTACAGCGCTGAAACCCGGAGAAAACCGGCTTGAGGTCAAACTCATACCGCCACGAAAAAATCGCCTGGTACCCGCGATCGAAAACAACGAGCCTGGCTGGAATGCCCCGGACATAGTAGGCACCAGCGCCAGGGTCTCGGCCGGGGTGATGGGGCCCGCACGCATCATAGAAAGCGCACCACGAGGTCACTGACGCTCAAATAGGAGGCACTTGTCAGTACGCTTTCATTTAGACTATGCTTCCTCGGAAGTTTGCTCGAATTGAATCGAAATTCGGCTTAGCTATTTGCTCTGCCGAGGCACTTTTCACCACAATACGCTTGGCTGCACACTGGACTTAGCCCTATGCAGGAATTTTGGACTGAATACCTTGAACTCATCGTTGGCTCAGCGTCCATTCTGTTAGTTGCCTACCTGTCTCTTCTGGTGATCTGGCCTCTTTTCCTGCTGTTGGAAAAACTCACCCCCGTGCAACCCAACACGCCGCGCTCCAATTACACGCTGAACTGGAAAATCACCCTGAGCAATCTGCTACTGGCACCAACATTCGTAGCCTTTGTGCTCATCACTACGGTCTATCTGGTGAGCGTGACCGGCCTACCGAGCTTGAATGTGTCGACTGCGGAAATTTCCGTGGGAATTCCCGTTATAGATTTAATATTGCAAGGCAGTATGATTTTCTTGACCGCGTGTTTTTTAGGCGACTTTTCATACTATTGGTGGCACCGGGCACAGCATAAAGTTCCCTTCCTCTGGGAATTACACAAACTGCATCACAGTGATGAGAACCTCAACACCACCACCATCTACCGCTCTCACTTTCTGGAGCCGTCAGGACAGGCTCTGGTAAAGGGTTTAACCATCGGATTCATATTCGACACCACGGCGGCGCCAGAAACCATTCTCGCTATCGTGGCCGGGGGGCTATTGCCCGTAGTGTGGGACTACTTCATTCACGCCAATGTGCGAATCGATGCCCTAAATCGTCTGATGCCATTTTTCTCCGCCCCACAATACCACTGGATACACCACTCCAAACTACCCCAACACAAGGACAAGAATTTTGCCATCTGGTTACCGATGTACGACATAGCCTTTGGCAGTTACTACCGGCCAGAGGTCGACGAATACCCCCCTACGGGCTTATCCACCGGCGAGAAAATTGAATCTGTGTGGGAAGCCCAAGTCGGCCCCTTTATAGCCTGGAAGCAGATGTTGGCGAACCGAAACACACGTAGGCTAAGTGAGCATCCCAACTGAAGTACACCCAGACAAGCATTTACGGATTTGCCAGAGCCACTAAGTCGCCCACGGTCGCGAACCGATAGCCCTGAGCTTTCAATTCCTCGATAATTATCCCCGTTGCCAACACGGTCGCTACCCTGCTGTCCTGGGTTTCCGGCTCGTCGACATCGCCATGTCCGTCGTGAAGTAAAATAATGCCGCCAGGTTCTATGTTTTCCAACACGCTAATGGCGATTTGCTGAGGGTCTGTAACCTCCCAATCGGCGCCATTGGTACTCACCAATATTGAGGACATCCCCAGCTCCTGCAACGCCAACTTCAGCCCCGGCCCTTGAGCGCCGTAGGGTGGACGAAAGAGCACAGGCTCGTAGCCCAGTATATTTTCTATCATGATGTTAGTGCGCACGACCTCCTCGCGCATATCGGTCTTGCTGAGCGAAATCATCGGCCGGTGAAAATAACTGTGATTGCCGATTTCATGCCCCGCATTTGCAACCGCGCGCACGGATTCGGGAAAGGCTTCCACATTGCGCCCTTTCAGAAAGAAGGTCGCCATCACCTCATGCTGAGCGAGCATGTCCAGTAGCGCCTGAGTGTGCGGAGGGTTGGGTCCATCATCGAACGTAAGCGCCACCACTTTCTCGGTGATAGGTACCGTGATGATGACGTCCTTGTAAGACCAGTAAATCAGCACACAGAAGGCCCCTAGTGCGATGCCCAGCGCGGCCAATATTTTTCGAAGCATGTTGGTCTTTCCTCTATTCGGGAACACTCCTGACAATATAACAAGCCTTTTTCATCTGTAACAGAAGTCGTATACTCAATCCACAGAACATAGCCCATACTCGGCCCAAAAAGGGTCAATACTGGCCTGATATCCCCGGGCCACAGGGAGGATAATCATGACGCGTAGAGAACGCCTTCAGCAAGCTGCCTGCAGAATGGACGCCCAGAGCATTTCCAAAGCCGTGGCCTCGGCCAAGCGGGGTGAATCGGAGGGCCGCTTGCAGCTCACTGCCGCAATGACCTGGATTGCCTACGCCTGCCCGGATGCGACGACTACTGTGTGTGACAATATTACTTCGGCCTGGCTTGGGTCTGGCCCGACGCCAGAAGTCCCAACCGGGCTGCCCGAAGCGCCACTTGAAGATAGTTTTTGGCAGGCATTCTGGGCTGTCATTGACGGTAACGATGAAGGTTACGATGCGCTGAGCATTACCGTGGCGGTGGCTTCGCTGGGGGCTGCGCTGCATCCGGTGATGGCCGAGCTGGCGGACGACAACGCACAGCACCACTGGGGCACCGCTGAAGCCATCAAGAAGCCTATCCCTGGACACACAGACATCGATGCGTTGTCAGAATGTCCGCAGGACAGCCTGGGGAAATCACTGCACCAGATGATCGTCGAAAACGGCTATGATCCGGAGGTGCTTGATCGTGAAGCCATTGCACTGGGCCAACTGCCCCACTCCCTGCACTATCTCAACGCTCGCATATTGCAAATGCACGATGTCTGGCACCTCGTGGCGGGCTATGAAACAACATCATCCAATGAAATCGCAATTTCCGCCTTTCAACTCGCTCAATTCAATCACAACTACTCCTCAATGTTTCTTGCCGCGGTCATGGCCATCAGCACGTTCAAGGAGCCCAGAGGCTTTACCATTTTGATGCAAATCGTCACTGAAGCCTGGCGGCATGGACGAGAAACACCGGTGATGATGGACATTGAATGGGAAAATGAATGGAATAACTCGCTGGAGACTATTCGCGCTACACACCACATTCCCACATACCAGAGCATCTTCCCTGCTGATCTTTTGGAATCGATTGAAAGCGCTTCCCTGTGGAAGAAGCTGCAACTGGGTTACCAACTCACTCGGTACAACTTGCGCTTGCGGAGCAACAGCCGCCTCCCCGCATAGCAATGGTCTATGCATACGCTGCCGGGCGCGCATATTTGTTGCTGGCGATCACATTAAAACCGTGATTGACGCATGTTCTGTTCCTGGTACTCGCACAGCAGTTTTAGAACTCAAGTTCAAAAAATGACCCTTAATAAAAATATCCAAACGATCATTCACAGTGTCATCTTTGCAAGCCTGGTGCCCGTTCCTGCACTCGCGCAGGCACCGACCACGGGTGATCGCCCTATTCTGGAAGAACTCATTGTCACCGCCCGCAAGCGCGAGCAGAACCTGCAGGATGTCGCTGTGGGTGTCTCCCTACTATCGGGTAAGGCGATGAGTGAAGCTCAAATTAAAAATGCATCTGAACTCGCCACATTGCTGCCAACCCTCAATGTGCAAGCAAGCTCGGGGCCATCAACCTCATCATTCAATATTCGAGGGATTGGGACACAGGCGTTTAGCCCCGGCGTGGACCCCAGTGTATCTACCATGCTCGATGGTGTTGTCATGGGACGGTCCGGTATGGCTTTTCTTGATCTGGTGGATGTTGAACGTGTTGAGGTTCTGCGTGGACCTCAAGGAACGCTGTATGGGAAAAATGCTTCCGGCGGCGTAGTACACATCATCACCAAAGATCCGACGCCAGAATTGAGCGGCACGGTGGCCGCCACCGCGATTGAGGACGACGAGTACCGCGTTGATGGCAGTATCGCCGGGCCACTTACAGACAGCCTCGGCTACCGCCTGACTGGCTCCAAGGTCGATGACTCCGGTTATTCAAGAAATTTTTACACTGGGGATAAAATCAACGATACCGACAGCTACAGCGTACGCGGAAAACTACTGTGGGAAGTGAACGAAGATCTGGAATTTTTACTGTCCAGTGATTACAGCAAGAGTGATTGCGATTGCACGGTACTGAGTGTGCGTAGCATTCTGCCGGGGCCAGACCAGCAACGGCTGCTGGAAGAACAACTGCCGGTGGTGCCTTCGAAGCACAACCAGGACGTTAACGAAGATCAACCGACCTTCACCCATCTGCGCAGTAGCGGTTATTCTCTCACTGCAAACTGGAGCATCGAAGACTATACCCTCACTTCCATTTCCGCCTATCGCGATTGGGAAAGCGAAAGCATTGTAGATTTGGATCGCGGCCCCAACAACCCGCTCGCACTGAGCTTTCCATCGCCTCCAAAGACAGAGCAGAATCAATTCTCGCAGGAACTGCGTATTGAATCGCCACCGCAAGACTGGGGCTCCTATGTAGTGGGGGCTTTTTACTTCGAGCAAGATGTCGATAACAGTAACACCACTACAACGTCTCTCCTTGAACCAATCGTACCGGCAACGACCCGACAATCAAAAACTGATGTCACTGGAAAGAACGCAGCCGTATTTGGTGAGGTGAATTTTAACCTCTGGCAAAACTGGCAACTGATTCTGGGCGGCCGCTACACCTATGACGAATTGGAATACCACACATTCGCAGACAAAACCGACGGTCTTATTTTCCCCGCCCCCGGAGAGTTCAGTGACTCCCTGGACGACAGTGACTTTTCACCGAAGGTGTCGCTGCAGTGGGATTTTAGCGACACCTCCATGGTGTATGGTAGCTATACCAGTGGCTACAAAGGTCCAGCCTTTGATACCACACTCTTAACAGGCGGATCATTCGTAAAGCCCGAAACCAGTAATGCCTTCGAGACTGGCTATAAATCGCGTTGGTTCGATAATACATTGTTTCTCAATATCGCGTTTTTTTACGCCGAATACCAGGACTACCAGGCACAGTCTGCGTTCGATGAAAATCCTCGAGATATGATCCCTGGCGGTCTGATCCTCATTAACTCGGGTGAAGTATCAACTCAGGGCGTAGAAATAGAATTTTTGTCCCAGCCCCTGGATAACTGGACGATTTCCGGCGGTGTTACCTACGTAGATGCCACTATAGAGGACTACCCGGAGGGCAACTGCAGTGGTGGGCAATTAGCACGTGGTGAATGTCCGCTGGGCTTTCAGGATCTCTCCGGTGGGCAATTACCCTACACGCCGAAATGGAAGCTGACTCTGGCGACAAACTATACGGTTCAACTCAATGAAATGCCCTTCAATGTAATTTTTGGTGGCAATTTCCGTACGCAGGATGATGTTCTCTATGGTCTCTCCCAGGACAAATATACTGTGCAGGACGCTTATACCATTGTTGATCTGCGCGCCGTACTGGCAGGAAAGCGTGAGGGCTATCGTGTCACTGCGTTTGTGAAAAATGTGTTTGATAAAAACTACGCCTCACTTATCTTTGCGAATTCAGCAGTGTTGCAGCCAAACACCTATATCCAATTAGTTCCAAAATACGCCAATCGGACGGCGGGGATCGAAGTCCGATACGACTTCTAGGGCACACCTATTGGACTTTTATCCGCTTTGTGAACATGAGCTGCAACAACCTGCACAGTGCAACGGCATCATGACGGTTACACCCAGCCAATATGCGCGCGACCTCCTGGGCGAACTGGGACTTAATGAGTCCCAGGGCACTCCCGAAGATTCTCGAAATGAA
>TARA_R110002072_G_scaffold231861_2_pt1 | contig 25897 bp, 26 predicted proteins | sample TARA_R110002072 | Tara Oceans TARA_R110002072 (sample SAMEA4397118) | marine metagenome | biome: Polar Biome; feature: [SRF] surface water layer (ENVO:00010504); material: water (ENVO:00002006), including particulate matter (ENVO:01000060) such as... | depth 5 m | reverse complement strand
CCCCCGCCTCGTGCTGCGTGACCCGACGCAGCACCAACGGGCACGCGCCCTCATCGCCCGCTGGGAAGCCCGTAGCGACCAGCCCGACTGGCCCTGCCCCTGCGGCGAGCCCAACCCCGCCGCGTTCGAAACCTGCTGGGCCTGCGGCCGCGAGCGCCCCTGAGTCACCACGCCATGCACGTTGCGCTGTATCAACCCGAAATTCCGCCCAACACCGGCAACATCATCCGCCTGTGCGCCAACACCGGCGCCCGGCTGCACCTGATCCATCCACTCGGCTTCAGGACCGACGACAGGTCATTGTCACGGGCCGGGCTGGACTATCACGAGCAGGCCGTCATCACCCACCACGCCGACTGGGCCGCGTTCTGCGCCTGGCGCGCCCAACAGCCACCGCACCTGCTCTGGGCCTACACCACCAAAGCGACCCGGCGCCACGACGATGCCACCCCCGGCGCCGACGACATCCTGCTGTTCGGCCCGGAAAGCCGTGGACTGCCCGCCGACCTTCTCGACAGCCTGCCCGGCGAACAGCGCCTGCGTTTACCCATGCGGCCGGGCAGCCGCAGCCTGAATCTGTCGAACACAGTGGCCGTGGCCGTCTATCAGGCGTGGGGACGGTTGATCTAGACCTGGCACCTGACACGACCGTCAGGCACACCGGCGGCGGGCGCGTGGCGGCGAAAGCCCCAAGGGCGGGCCGTGCCCGCCACCTTCGGTGTGCGATGCGACCTGCTGTCAGAAGCAAAGCCCTCAGGCCGGCCATCAGCAATGGCGGTGAGGGCGTTGCAACCCACCCCGCCCAGGCTGGCGCTAAAGCTTGATCTCGGCCAAGGTCGCCACTTGGCGATGCCCCGGCGCTGCCTGGGTCTTGCCGTCGCGCACCACTTGGCAGGTCTGCAATCCCGCGTCACGCGCCGCGTCGAGTTCGGCGCCCACGTCTGACAAAAACAGGATCTCTTCCGGCGCACAGCCCACGGCCTCGACGATGGCGCGGTAGCTGGCCACCTCGCGCTTGCCGCCCACGCGGGTGTCGAAGTAGTCGGTGAACAATGGCGTGAGGTCGCCGTGGGCGGTGTGGCCAAAGATCAGCTTCTGCGCCGTGACCGAGCCGGAGGAGTAGACGTACAGCGCCAGGCCGTCGCCGTGCCACCGGTGCAGCGCGGCCGGGGTGTCGGGGTAGACGTGCCCCTGCAGTTCACCCTGTGCGTAGCCCTCGGCCCAGATCATCCCCTGCAAGGCTTTGAGCGGCGTGGCCTTGCGGTCTTCGTCGATCCACTGCTCCAGCACGTCGGCGGCTTCGGCCAGCGACAGGTCGCATCCCACGAGCTGCTCCACGGCGTCGAGCTGAATGTGCACCTCGTCTTGATGCGCGTTGGCGCGCAGCCAGTCACGGATGCGCGCTCGCGCGTAGGGGAACAAGGTCTCGTGGACGAAATCGATGGAGGAGGTGGTGCCTTCGATGTCGGTAAGAATCGCTTTGATCGGCTGCCCGCCCATTCAGGCCGCCGCGCCCGCGTAGGCGGGAAACCTGGTGGCGATCGCATCGCCGGTGAAATGCCCCACCCAGCCCTCGGGCTGGGTGAAGAAGCGAATCGCCTTGAACAGCGGCCGGGGCCCCATGTCGAACCAGTGCGTGGTGTGGGCCGGCAGTTCGATCAGGTCGCCTGCGGTGCATTCGGTCATGTACACCTTGCCGTTCTTGCGGATGTAGAACACGCCCGCGCCGTCAACGAAGAAGCGAATCTCGAAGTCGTGGTGCACGTGCTCGGCAAGAAATTTCTGCCGTGCCTCGCCGGCCTGCGGGTGATCGGGGTGCATGCCCATCACGTCGACGCTCTGGAAGCCGTACTTGGCGTTCAGCGCCGCCACCGAGCCTTCGTAGGCTTTCAGTACGGTCTCGCTGCTGGCATCGGGCGCCAGCTGTTCGCTGGCGGTCCAGCGCTGCAGGGGCACGCCAATGGCGGCCAGCTCGGCCTGGATGGCGTCGAAATCATCGGTGTGCAGCAGCGGGGTTTGCGGATCGGTGTCGGCAAATACGGTCAGGGTGGTCATCGGTCAAGCTCCATCAATAAGCAGTCCAGCATGAATTCCAGCGCTTCCACGGCATACCGTGCCTGCGCAACGTTTCGGCCCCAGGCGTACAGGCCGTGGCCGGCAATCAGATAGGCGGGAAAAGGGGCCTGGCGCATCCGTGCATCAACGCCGGCCGCCAGGCGGGCAATGTCCTGATCATTCTCGAACACCGGCAACACCACCGTTTCAGCCGGATCGGGCTGCCCCGGCAACACCTTCATCAGTTCGAACCCGCTGAGGCTGAGCTGCTCGAACCGCCGCGACAGCACCGTATTGGCGCGCGAATGCGTGTGCAGCACACAGCCCACCTCGGGCACCCGTGCGTAGACCTGAACATGCAACCCGGTCTCGTAGGAGGTCTTGCGGCCCGGTTCCTGCGGGCGGCCATCCAGGTCGGCCCGCAGAAACTGCGCCGGGCTCAGCTCGCCCTTGTGCCCGCCGGAGGCCGTGATCAACAGTTCATCTGCCCCGATCCGGGCCGAAAAATTGCCGCCGCTGGCCGGCACCCAGCCACGCTGGTGAAACAGGTGACCGGCCATGATCATGGCCTCGGCCGCTTCGGCGGCGCCGGGATATCGCATTGGGTCGTTCATCGCGCCGAACTGTAAGCCACGCCTGAATGCGGAACAATGACAGCCGACCTGCGGTTGACGTGCCGGCGCAATCCGGCAACGGTTCGGCCTCGTCGCATCTTCACACACGCCAAGGAGAACCCCTTATGAGCATCACCACCCGTACCGTCGACTACACCCACGGCGGCAAGACCTTCGAGGCCTTCGTGGCCGTTGACAGCGCCCTCCAAGGCCCCCGGCCGGTCGTGCTGGTGGGGCACCAGTGGGGTGGCCGGGACGCCTTTGCCGACGGCCACGCCCAGCGGCTTGCGGCGGCCGGCTACCTGGGCGTGGCCTGGGATCTCTACGGCAAAGGCGTGCGCGGCAACAGCGTTGAAGAAAACAGCGCGCTGATGACGCCGCTGATGGAAAACCGCGGCGAGCTGCTGGCCCGCATCAATGCCGCCGTGGCGCTGGCCAAGGCCCAGCCCGAGGCCGACACCGGCCGCGTGGCCGTGATCGGCTATTGCTTTGGCGGCCTGTGCGCGCTCGACCTGGCCCGCAGCGGCGCCGACGTGCGCGGCGTGGTCAGCTTTCATGGCCTGCTCAAGCCCAACGGCCTGCCGGCCAAGCCGATCAAGGCCAAGGCCCTGGTGCTGCACGGCGCCGACGACCCGATGGCGCCCATCGAAGACGTGGTTGCCTTCCGCAAGGAATTCACCGAAGGCGGCAGCGACTGGCAACTGCACCTCTACGGCCACACCCAGCACGCCTTCTCGGTGCCGGGCGCCAATATCGCGGACCTGGGCATCAAGCACAACGCCGACGCCGAACGTCGTTCGGCGGTCAGCGAGCGCGACTTTCTCAAGGAAGTCCTGGCCTGAGCCCCACGCCCAGAATCGGCATCTTCGCCAAGGCACCGATTGCGGGCTACGCCAAGACCCGGCTCAACGCCACGCTCGGCGCCGCCGGCGCGGCCGCCCTGCAGGCGGCGTTGACCCGACGCACCCTGCGCACCGCAGCCGCCAGCGGTGCGCAGGTGTGGCTGTGGTCGGCGGGCGATGCCTGTCATCCCTTCTGGGCGGCGCTGGCCCGTGAAGGCGCCCCACCGCCGGTCGCGCAGCAGGGCGACGATCTGGGCGCACGCATGGCGCACGCGCTCGCGGTCATGCACGCCGGGCAACACCCGGCCGTGGTCATCGGCACGGACTGCCCGGCGCTCACCGCAGACCACCTGCGATCGGCGGTGGCCGCGCTGGCGGAGCACGACCATGTGTTCGTGCCGGCCGAGGATGGCGGCTATGTGCTGGTCGGCACCCGCCGGCCAGACCCGGCACTGTTCAGCGCAATCGACTGGGGCACCGACCGGGTCATGGCGCAGACCCGCGCTCGGCTGCGGGCCCTGGGATGCACTGCCTGCGAGTTGCCGATGCTGTGGGATCTGGATGACGCCGCAGACTGGCATCGCGCCCGCGCCGAGGGGCTGATCGACTGAGTCTCAACCGGCGTTCAGCGCCCGCCCTCGCGCCCGGCGCCTGCCCCCGTTGCCCGGTGACCGCGCGCGGCTCAGGCGCCGCCGCCGATGCGCATTTCCAGTTGCGCCAGACGTTCGTGGGTGCCCACATCCGACCAGTAGCCGGTGAACAGCTCGGCGGTCACCTGATGGTTTTCGACGGCCTTGCGCAGGCGCTTCGCCAGCTTGAAGGCCCCCTTGGGCGCGTCCTCGAACAGCGCCGGATGCAGCACCGACACGCCGCTGAAGGTGTAGCTCGGCCCGGCATCGAACACCCGGCCGGCCACCAGCCCGAAGTCGCCCTTGAGGTTGTGCGACGGATTGGGCACCAGCACCAGGTGCGCCAGGTCCTGCCCCGGCAGGTGCATGCGCGCCAGCCGCTTCAGGTCCAGGCCCTCGATATAGACATCCCCGTTGACGACCAGAAACTCGTCCTCGCCCAGCAACGGCAGGGCGTTGGCGATGCCGCCGCCGGTTTCCAGCGCCGGCCAGCCCTCATGTGAATAGACAATTTTCAGGTTGTGGCGTCGGCCGTCGCCCAGCACCTGCTCCAATTGCGCGCCCAGCCAGCCGGTGTTGATCACCACCTCGCGGATGCCGGCGCGCTGCAACTGCCGCAGCAGGTGCGTGATCAGCGGCTTGCCGCCGGCCTCGATCAGCGGTTTGGGGGTGAGGTCGGTCATCGGCCGCAGGCGGCTGCCGCGGCCGGCCGCCAGAATCATCGCCTTCATGGCGCCAGTCCCAGTTGATCGAGCAGCGCGCCCAGTGGCGCCATCTGCGCATCGACCGCCGCGCGCGCGCGCAGGTAGGCGATGAACCTCGGGGCGTCGTCAAGATAGGCGGGTTTGCCATCGCGGTAGCGGATGCGGGCGAAAATGCCCAGCACTTTCAGGTGACGCTGCGTGCCCATGCGCTCGGCCTGCAGCACAAAGTCATGCAGCGCGGCGGCCACCGGCAAGCCGGCCGCGCGCGCCTGTCGCCAGTAGACCGCCAGACCCTGGTCGACCAGGGTCTGCGGCCAGCTCAGAAAGGCGTCCTTGAACAGCGAAATGACGTCGTAGCTGATGGGGCCGCACACCGCATCCTGAAAATCCAGAATGCCGGGGTTGGGGTCGCTGACCATCAAGTTGCGCGGCATGAAGTCGCGATGCACGAACACCCTGGGCTGCGCCAGCGCGTTGGCCAGCAGCCGCTCGCACACCGTGTCCCACAGCGCCGACTCGGCCGCCGTGAAGCGGCGCCCCAGATGCCGGCCCACAAACCAGTCGGGGAACAGTTGCAGCTCACGCGTCAGCAGCCCCGCGTCGTAGGCCGGCAGCCCGGCCGGGTCGATATGCCGCTGCGCCTGCACCAGTGCCGCGGTGGCGGTGGCAAACCAGGCCAGCGCGGCCTCTGGCGCACGGGGCATGCCCTGCAGCCAGGTGTGCGTGCCCAGGTCGCCCAGCAGCAGAAATCCCCGGTCGAGGTCCTGCCCCAGCACCGGCGGCACACTCAGCCCGGCCGCCTGTAGCCGCGCGGCCACCGCCAGAAAGGGGCCGCAGTCTTCCTGCGCGGGGGGCGCGTCCATCACGATCGCGCTGCCGCGCGCCGATTGCAGGCGAAAATAGCGGCGAAAGCTGGCATCGGCGGAGGCGGGCGCCCAGCCTGCGTCGCTCACACCCAGCGTGGAACAGGCCCATTGCCGGGCGGCCTCGGCCCTGTGATCTTGGTTGTGCGTCATTCGGCCGTCAGCATACCGTCACAGAATCCCTTGAAGTGGCGCGCCATGGGCGACACTGCGCCCCTACACTTGAGGCCTCGCCAGTCACCGCACCCCTGAACGCGGGTTCTGATCGGCGCGTCCATCACCTGCCATGTCCTGCCACGCCCTGCCGCGCCACCCCAAACCGCCCTGTTGATGCCCTTCTGCCTGCGACTTTCCGCCCTGCGCGCCGCCGTGCTCGGCCTGCTTTCGATGTCCGCCTTGGCGGTGCCTTCGGCCGGCTGGGCGGCGGGCGAATGCCGGGCGTTCACCGTGGCCGACGATGCGCCCGAGCTGCGCTACAGCGCCGACCTGAACATCACCGGCGACCTGCTGGAACTGATCGACGGCAGCGACTCCGAGGTCAGCGGCAATGTGGAACTGCGCGAAGGGGACAATGTGCTGGTAGCGCCGCGGCTGACGCTCAACGCCGAGCGCGATGGCGTGGCCATGCCCGATGGCGCGCTGTTCCGCAGCCCCGACCTGATGCTCACCAGTGAATCGGCGCGGTTCAATCTGGTGGACGAGTCCGGCACGTTTTTCGGCACCGAGTTCGCGCTGAGCCAACAGAACACCCGTGGCGGGGCCGAGGTGCTCACGCTCGACAGCACCGGGCGCGTCAAGCTCGACAGTGGGCGCTACACCTCATGCCCACCCGAGGCCGAGGCTTGGCGACTCGACGCCCGCGAGATCGACCTCGATGTGAATGAAGGCCTGGGCACCGCCCGCGGCGCCGTCATCCGCCTCGCAGATGTGCCGGTGCTGTACCTGCCGTATTTTCAGTTTCCGATCGATGACCGGCGCCGCACCGGCTTGCTGTTTCCCACCTTTGGTCAGTCGGACAACACCGGCATCGACCTGCGCTGGCCGGTCTATCTGAACCTGGCCCCGAACTACGATGCCACGGTCACGCCGCGCATCATGTCGAGCCGGGGTCTGCAGATGATCGGCGACGGCCGCTACCTTTTCAGCAACAGTCGCGGAACGCTACGCTACGAAACCCTGCCCAACGACACCGGCAATGGCGCCGCCGGGCGCTCGCGCAGTTATGTCGACGGACGACACGAAGGCTTGATCAACGACCGGCTGGCCGTCGATGCACGGTTTGCCGAGGTCAGCGACCCGCGCTATTTCGAAGACCTGGGCGGCGGGCTCGACCTGGCCGCCCTCACCCACCTCGACCGCAGCCTGCGGCTCACCTATCAGGCGCCGGGCAGTTACACGCTGACGGGTTTGATCCAGGACTACCAGACCATCGCGCTCAACCTGGCCCCGGAGGACGATCCCTTCAGGCGCCTGCCGCAGGTCCGCTTTGCCGCCCTCACCCCCAACGACTGGCGCGGCGTGCGTGCCGGGATCGACAGCGAGTACGTCTATTTCGCCCGCCGCGACGCCATCGAAGGCCAGCGCTTCGACGCCCGGCCCTACCTGCGCTACGAAGTCGATCAGCTCAGCCGCTACACGATTGCCGAGGTGGACTGGCGCTACACCGTCTACGAACTGACCGGCAACCTCGCCGGCGCGACGCCCCGACCCTCGCGCAGCCTGCCCACGGTGGGCGCCGAAACCGGCCTGCGCTTCGACCGCATCAACCACTCCGGCTCGATACAGACCCTCGAACCCCGCATGTTCTATCTGTACACGCCCTTCGAGGCGCAGTCCGACCTGCCGCTGTTCGACAGTGGCGAGCCCGACTTCGACTTCACCCAGTTGTTCGCGCGCAACCGCTACACCGGCGCCGACCGCGTGTCCGACGCCCACCACGTCGCGGTGGCCGCCACCACGCGACTGCTCGACCCCGAACGCGGCATCGTGCGCTGGAGTGCGTCCGTCGGGCAGATTTATCGTCTGCAAGCCCCGCGCGTGGCGCTGCCGGACGAACCACAGCTGCCCGACAACGGCCCCACCGATTTCATCGCCAGCACCGACTACCAGGTCAGCGCGCGGGTCTCGGCGCAGGCGGCCACCCAATGGTCGCCAGACGAAGAGCGCTTTGACCGCTCCCAGTTCAGCCTGCGCTTTCGCGAAGGGCTGCGCGAGGCGCGGCTGGCCTACCGCTACCGGTCGGACCTGCTGGAGCAGGCCGATCTGGCCTTTCAATGGCCGATCGGCGGCGGCTTCACCGCCAGCCATCTGTGGCGCTATTCGCTGGCCGAACGCCAAAGCATCGACCTGCTGGCGGGGCTGGGCTTCGAGGACTGCTGCTGGGCGATCCGTGCCGCGTATCGGCGGTTTCTGACCGGCACCGACGGTCGCTACGACAGCGGCGTCTACTTCCAGTTCGAGCTCAAGGGCCTGACCCGTCTCGGCAGCGGCTTCAACCCCTTCCAGCCGCGCGCCGACGCGCCGCCCTGAACCCCACGGATCGTTCGCCGCGCGGCGTGGTCTACCCGACGTGTTATCTTTTTCGGCTTGCTTTTTCCGCCTTACTACCAGACCCCATCGCTCATGAATCGCACCTTCAGGCGCTTGCTTCCCCTTTCAATCCTGAGTGCAACGCTGGCCGCCGCCAGCATTGCGCCGGTCAGCGCCGCGCAGCCGCTGGATCGCATTGCCGTGGCCGTCAACGACGGCGTGATCCTCGAATCCGAGATCGACAGTGCCGTACAGCAGGCCAACGAGCAGATCCGCAGCCGCGACATCACGCCGCCCGCGCCCGAAGTGCTGCGCAAGCAGGTGCTTGATCGCCTGATCCTCATCAAAGTGCAGACCCAGCGTGCGGCCGCGGCCGGCATTCGCATTGACGATCGTGAGCTCAACGAGGTCCTGACCAATCTGGCCAAGGAAAACGGCATGACCCTGTCGCAGTTCGCCGACGCGCTGCGCTCGGAGGGCACCGACTACCTGACCGTGCGTGAACAGATTCGCGACGAGATGGCGATCAACCGCATTCGCAGTCGTGAGGTCGAAGGGCGCATCAATGTGTCGGAAAGCGATGTCGACCTCTACCTCGCCCAGCAGGACGGCACGGCCAACGACGCCGAATACCGTTTGCAGCACATTCTCATCGGGCTGCGCGACGGCATCTCGCCAGAAGAACGCAGCGCCGCCCGCGCGCGCATCGAATCGATACGCACGCGCATCGTCGAGGGCGGCGAATCCTTCGAGTCCATCGCCATTGCCGAATCCGATGGCCAGCAGGCGCTTGATGGCGGTGACCTGGGCATGCGCGCCGCGGAGTCCCTGCCCGCGGCCTTTGCCACGGCCGCAGCGGCGTTGGAGGTTGGCGGCGTCAGCGAGGTCATTGAAGCCGGCGGCGGCTTCCACCTCATCAAGCTGATCGAACGCCAGGGCGGTGACCAACGGCAGAGCGTGGTCGAAACCCGCGCGCGGCACATTCTCATCAGCCCCAACACGATTCGCAGCGACGAGCAGTCGCGCACGCTGGCGCGCGAACTGCACCAGCGCATCGTGGCCGGCGAAAAGCTCTCCAAGCTCGCGGCCGAGTTTTCCGATGACCCCGGCAGCAAGAACAATGGCGGCGACCTGGGCTACAACCCGCCGGGCATGATGGTGCCGACCTTCCAGGAGCGCATGGACGCGCTTGCGCCGGGCGAGCTCAGCGAGCCGTTCAGCACCCAGTTCGGCTGGCACATCGTCGAGGTCGTGGACCGCCGCACCCGCGACGTCACCGAGCTTGCCAAGCGTGCGCGGGTGCGCAACGCCATCAAGAATCGCCGGGTGGCCGAGGAATACGACAGCTGGTCGCGGCGCCTGCGCGCCGAGGCGTTCGTCGAATACCGGATCGCGTCCGATCGCCCGCCCGAAGCCGCCGCCAAGGACGCCACCTGAAGCCGACGGCAGACGGGCCACGCCGCCACCCGCCCCGGCTGGTGGTCACGCCGGGCGAGCCTGCCGGCATCGGCCCCGATCTGGTGCTGCAATGGGCCGCCGAGGGCCATTGCTTGAACGCCGAGCTGGCCATCGTCGCCGATCCGGCCATGCTGGCCCAGCGCGCCCGGCAACTCGGTCTGGAAATCTCCTGCGTCATCGACCCGCATCTGACCTTCGCACCAATTGCAGACGGCGCATTGCGCGTGTTGCCGGTGCCGCTGGCGCGGCCGGTCAGGCCCGGAGTTCTCGACCCTGACAACAGCGCCGGCGTCATCACGGCGCTGTACACCGCGCTGCAGGCCTGCCTCGACGGGCGCGCCGACGCCCTGGTCACCGGGCCGATGCAGAAGAGCGTCATCAACGACGCCGGCATTCCCTTCAGCGGTCATACCGAGTATCTCGCCGAGCACAGCGGCGGCGATCTTCCGGTGATGCTGCTGACTGCCGGCACCCTGCGCGTGGCGCTGGTCACCACCCACCTGCCGCTGCGCGCGGTGGCCGATGCCATCACCCTGAAGCGCATCGTCGCCACGGCGCGGGTGCTGCATCACGACCTGATCCGCCACTTCGACATTGCCGCGCCGCGCATTCTGGTGTGTGGGCTCAACCCGCACGCCGGTGAATCCGGACACCTGGGGCATGAAGAGGCCGCCATCATCACCCCGGCACTGCAGCAGTTACGGGCCGAGGGCATCAACGTCAGCGGGCCGCTCCCGGCCGACACCCTGTTCACCCCGCAACATCTCGATCACGCCGATGCCGTGCTGGCCATGTACCACGACCAGGGCCTGCCCACGCTCAAGTACGCCGGCTTCGGCGAGGCGGTGAACGTCACCCTGGGCCTGCCGCTGCTGCGCACCTCGGTGGACCATGGCACGGCGCTCGACCTGGCCGGCACCGGCCGCGCCCTTGGCGGCAGCTTTGCAGCCGCCCTGCGGCTGGCGGCGCAACTGGCCGCCCGGCGGCGCGGGCCGGCATGAGCGCGCACCGCGCCAAGAAGCGCTTCGGGCAGAACTTTCTGCATGACCGCGGGGTGATCGACCGCATCGTCCGCGCCATCCGACCGCGTGAAGGCGAGCGCATCATCGAGATCGGCCCCGGCCTGGGCGCGTTGACCGTGCCGCTGCTCGACACCCTCGGCCGGCTGGAGGTGATCGAACTGGACCGCGACATCATTCCCCGACTGACCGCCCACTGCGCCGGCCACGGCGAACTCACCATCACCCAGGCCGATGCCCTGAAGGTGGACTACACCGCGCTGGCCCAAGGGCAGTCGCTGCGGCTGGTCGGCAACCTGCCCTACAACATTTCTTCGCCCTTGCTGTTTCACCTGCTCGATCACGCCGGCGCCATCACCGACATGCACTTCATGCTGCAGAAAGAGGTCGTGGACCGCATGTGCGCCTCGGCCGGCGAACCCGACTACGGCCGACTGAGCGTGACCCTTGCGGCGCGCGCTCACGCCGAATGCCTGTTCGTGGTTGGCCCCGAGGCGTTCCAGCCGGCGCCCAAGGTCGATTCAGCCATCGTCCGCCTGACGCCGCACGCGCCCGACTTCGCCATCGACGACCGCGCCCGCTTCGAGCACCTGGTCACCGCTGCCTTCAGCCAGCGCCGCAAGCAACTCCGCAACACACTGAAGCCCCTGATGAACGCCGACGACATCAGCGCCTGCGGCATCGACCCCAGCATCCGCGCCGAACAACTGGCCCCGGCCGACTTCGCGAGGTTGGCCAACGCACTGCACGCCGTGCCCTGAGGCGTCCGCAGATCGCTGTGACCGTGCTTTAACCGGCAGCCCGTCGGTTCCGAGCCTGCAATTAACCAATTCTTGCGCTCAGCGGCCGACGGAAATTGGTTGAGCCAGCGGCGCTGCGTTTTTGAGCAGCGCTGCTGTCCCGAATCGCCGACGAACGCGACGAATCCGGAATCAGAGCCCACCGACGCGGAAGTAGCCGATGATGCACTCTGGATTTCGGACGGCGATTCGAACGTGGGTTCGTTTCTTGAAGCCCGCGCCGGGATAGAGTTCGTCGCCCTCTTCGAAAACGCCGTAGACGGTGTCGCAGAGATCGAGCCTGGTCTGTTCCCGTAGCTCGTGCACGGTCTGGATCACCGCGCAGTCCAGCGACCGACGCAGGAACACACCGCTGTCCTGATGGGTGTTCTTGGGTATCGGGGCCTTGGCTGCCGCAATGGAGGCGACCAAGATGCCGTGGGCGTCTGCCAGTTCCTGCATCACGCGCAGTCCGTGAGGTTGAGACACAGCCCGGGGTGAATCAGGGCGCCCAGCACGAATGGCGATTTGATTTTGGGGCGCTTGCGCTTGCTGAGTTCTTGAGCCCTGGCCAATCCGCGTTCGGGACTGTCGACCCAGAAGTAGCTGCCCGGGCCGAGCCAGTCGTATTCGTTCTCGCTGGGCTTTAGCTTGGATGTTCCGCCGAGGACCGCTTCGCCGAGTGACTTGTCACACCCGTGTTAGGCCACACTGGGCCCGAGGGTGTGCCCTTGACCGCTTCAACGGTAATGGGTCGCCAGCTTGCCGCTCTTCGTGATGATGCCGGCCTTCACGAGAAATTTGACGGCCCGCTCGGGATCTTTCTGAATCTCGCGAGCGAGGTCACGCGCCTGCTTGGGCAGCACTTTGGCGGTTGACTGGGTCATTACGGCGCTCATGGAATGAGTCCTGACATCTGGGGTGCCATCATGCCGACCCGGGCACCGACCGGCCAGTTCGAGGTGCTCGCCAGGGTTTCAGAGGCGTGCGTGAGCGTCGCAAGATGCGACCCGCATCGAACGGACGGGGGTTCAGTTCCCCGTCCGGAATCGAATTGGGCTTTCGCCGGGAGGGAGCGCCGTACGTCCACCCCTTCAAACCAGTCATGTAACGCACTGTTGAACCACCAGGCCGAGGTTGGGGGAGGCTCATCCCCTCTTTGCACGTGGCCGTAGAAAAAGCGCCTTGCGGCCATGCCGGTGCTCGACTTGCTCAGCCTGTCGCTACGCGTCCAGGCGCATCGCGGTGGCCAGAAACACCGGCCGCACCGCGTCGTCGAGATACTGCAAGGCCACCCTCACCGGCAGCCATGCGCCGTCGGCGCTGCGATGCCGGGTGGTGTAGTGCACCACCTCGACCTGCCCTTCGCGCAAGGCGCGCAGCCAGGCCTGAAACGCGGTGCGGTCGAGCTCGGGAGCGATGCCCGGCAACGACAGGTGGGCCCAGCGCGCAGGCGGGTAGCCAAGTGCGGCCTTGGCCGCCGCGCTGACCTCGATGAACGACAGGGTCTGGGCATCGAGCACGAACGCCTGATCGACCCCCAGCTCGAACCAGCGCCGCTCCCGCTGCACCCGCCGCTGCACGTGCCCGGCTTCGCTCAGGTCGCGCACCTGCACCACCCAGCCGCGACCCTCCCCCAGCGGATGCGCCCGCAAGGTCACGGGGAACGACTGCGCGTCTTTGCGCCAGGCGCGCACCGGCGGCCGGTCGCCCTGCACCGACTCGAACGCGACCAGACTCAGCTCCGGCGTGTGCACAAAGGGCACGGGGAACAGTTTGGCGAGCGTCAGCCCGGCCCACTCGGCCCCGACATAGCCGAACAGGGCGTCGGCACGACCGTGCGCGGTGCGCACGCTGCCGTCACGGTTGACCAGCAGAATCGCCTCATCCAGATGGCCGAGCGCCTCGCGCATCACCCCGGCTTCGGCCTGCAATTCCGCCACCGCATCGAGCCGAGGGCCGGCATCGGTGAGCAGCACGATGCCGCCCTCGCGGCCGCCGCGCGTCTCGGCCAGCACCGTGAGATCAACCCGCTGGCGCTCGCCCTTGCGGCTCAGCAGGGTCAAGGGCTGCTGCAGGCGCTCGGGCAGCGGATCGGCCAGCAGGCCGTGGGCGGTGCCCAGCACCGACTCGCCACTGGCGTCCTGCAGCTTCAGCACGGACAACAGCGGGCGGGTCTGGGCATCACGCGCACGCCAGCCGGTCCAGTGCTCGGCCGGCGCGTTCATCGCCCGCACCCGGCCTTCGGGGTCGAAGCGCAGTGCCGCCACCTGCAGCGCCGCCAACAGCGCGAACGCCGAAGTTGATTCGGCCTCGGGCGCGCCCGCAGGCGCACCGGCTGCCTCGCTCTGCCCGCGCAGCCGGGCGCGCAGCACGTCCGGGTCGGGCCGCGCGGCGGGGCGACGCTGCCGCCAGGCCAGGCCGACCAGCAGCCCGCCGACCACCACCAGCAGGCTGATGCCCACGCGTCGCAGCGTCACCAATGCGGCGGCATCGACCTCGGCGCGCAGTTGTCTGAAGCGTGAAAATTCCACCGTGCCCAGCGGTTGCGCCGCATCATCTGCCATCACCGCAAGGCCGTGATCGCTGGTGACGCGATAGACCTGCCGGCGGACGCTGGCCCGCTGCACGGCCGGCACCCACCGCAAGGGCCACGATTCAAACGCGCCGCCGCTGGCCAGCACCCGCCCTGAGGCGTCGCGCACCGTCAGAAAGCTCAGGGCCAGGCGCGCATCGGTCTGCAGTGCCCTGACCTGGCGGCGCACGGCGCCCTCGTCCCTGGCCACCAGCAGCGGGCGGAACCGCGCGGCCAGTCGTGCCTCGGTGTAGGCCAGGTCCAGCCGTGCCTGGCCATGCAGGCCCATGCCCAGGGCAACCGCGCCGATTCCGGCAAGCACCAGGGCCAGAAGCAGCCCCCTCAGGGACCGCGCACGGCGCGCTGCGTCGGGCATCCGCCGGCCCTCGGTCAAGGCTGAAACAGCATGGGCCGTCGGTCCGTATGACGGACCCGGCCATGGCCACCCCGGCGCGCGTGGGCCGGCGCAGCACGTAACCGGGTCAGCCGCCTCGCCCGGTCATCACCGCTGGCCGGGCCGGTTGAAGCGCGAGGGCGACCGCGGCACTGCCTGTGCCGATGACTAACCCCCACCACCACTGCCGAAATCTTCGCGCTCAAAGGTCTCGGGAATGGGCTGGGTGTAGCTGTCGAGGTAGCGCTGATAGACACGCTCGGCCACTTCGCCGCTCATGGGTCGCGGGTCCGAGGGCGCGGCGATGCCACTCTTCTGCAGGGTCAGCCAGGCGCGCGTGTCGGTGCCGTCGGCAAGCGGCGGCGCCTTGGCGGTCTGTCGCCCCGGCGGTTGCGCGTGCGCGGCCATGCCGAGCCCCAGAACCGCCAGCAGCAGGGAAAGTCGTAGTGTCGTTGTCATGGCAAGAATCCTCAGGGACGGCGGGCAGTCGCGGGCGTGAATTGACGGGCTTGCGCTTGCAGGCGGGCAAAGCCGGCTGCATCCACATCGCTGTTGTCCGCCATGTCACGCGCCCGTTGCGTGTCACCGCTGGCCAGCAGCAGCAGAATCAGGTTGTTGCGTATGCGCGGGTCGTCGGGCGCCAGCTCCGCGGCGGTCGCGAGTTGCCGCAGCGCGGCGTCGAACTGACCGGCACGCAGGTAGGCATAGCCCAGGTCGTTGCGGAACTCGGCCGCCGTCGGGTGGAGCGCCACCGCAGACGTCAGGTGTGTCAGGGCCCGTTCTTCCTGCCGGCGGCGGGCGGCAATGAGCCCCAGACCGTGCTGCGCATGGGCCGCATAGGCACTGTCACCGAGGGTGTTGAACAGCCGTTCGGCCTCGCTCAGCTCCCCGAGCCGCCGCCGGGCATCGCCTTCGAGCCAGCGCAATTCGGTGCTGTCGCCGCTGCTCACCCGCTGCGCCTGGATATGCGCCACGGCGGCATAGAACTGATCCTGCGCGATCATGCCGCGGATCAGTTCGTTGTGCAGTTCGCTGTCGCTGGCCGTTGCGGCCTGGCCTGCCGGCGCGGCAGACCGTCGCGGCGATGGCCGGGCGGCGGCGTCGTTGAGCTTCATCACCCCGGCGCGGCCGATCGGTGCCTGGTCGATGCCCTGTTCCACACGATGCGTGGGGCTGGTGCAGGCGCTCAGGGCCGTCGCGAACAGCATCAGCAGTGCTGCCGCCCCGGCACCGGGCCGGCCCGCGGCCCTTGCCGACCGGCCGGGGATGGCAACCCTTGACCGATCAACCCGCAACATCGCCCAGCGCCTTGATGATCGACATGAACGCGGGCCCGGCCACAAAGATGAGCAGCGCAGGGAAGAAAAACAGCACCATGACCACGGTCATGCGGCCCGACAGATGGTTGACCTTTTCACGCAGGGTGAGGCTGCGCCGCTCTTCGAGCACCGCCAGGGTTTCCAGCAGCGGCTCTCGCACTTCACCGCCAAAGCGGTCCACCTGGCGCAGCACCGACAGCACCGACGACAGTTCTTCGACCTCCAGCAGATCGCTCAGGCCCTTCAGAGTCGCGTCGGTGTCGGCGCCGGCGTCGATGCTGCGCAACACAATCTCGAACTCACGCCCCAGTTCGGGCAGCACGCCGCCGCCTTCCCGCACCAGCGACGCGATCGCCTGCCGGGTGGAGAGCCCGGCCTCGAACAGCAGAATCAGCAAATGCACGAACAGCGGCACCTCGCCGCGAATCCGTGCCCGACGGCCTTCCGACAGACTGCGCAGCACCCAGCGCGGAATCAGCAGAGACAGCGCAAAGGCCACGAATCCGGCCATCAGCAGGTAGAGATACTTCTGCGGGTGGTCGGCGCCCAACAACCAGTAGGCCACCACCAGCGCGCCGGCCACCAGCGGCACCGCGCCCTGAAAGGCGTACCAGCCGATACGCGCCTGCGGGCTGCGGTAACCGGCCTGCAGCAACAGCTTGGCGCTTTCGTTTTCCGGGTCTACCCAGCCTTCGATGACCTTGCCGCTCTTGGCCACGCGTTCGACCAGACCGCCGCCGCTGGCGGCGCCATCATCGGCGTCGCCGGTGGCGGTCATGGTGGGGGCGACGCGGGCGCGCAGGCGCGTCTGCTGCCGGGCATTCTGCAGCACCATCCACAGCACCAGGCCCAGTGCGCCCACCACCACCACGGTGACGGCCGCCAGCACCCCAAAGACCCAGGCGCTCATGAGGGTTCGTCCGTGCTGCGCATCATCTTCACGATCACCGTGATGCCGGCAAGCTGCATACCGAGTGAGATCAACATCATCATCCGGCCTCCGCTGTCTTCAAGAATGGTGGTGTAGTAACCGGGGTTCTGCAGATACACGTACAGCGAAATGCCGATGGGCAGCACCGACAGCACGATGGCCGAGAACCGGGTTTCGGCCGTCAGTGCGCGGAGTTCGCGCGCCGCCATTTCCCGCGAGCGGATGGCGGTGACCAGACTGCGCAGAATGTTGCGCAGCGAGCCGCCGTATTTGCGATTGATCGAGGCCGCCATGGCCACCACCTTCAGGTCGCGCAGCTGGTGAATCTCTGCCGCTTCCATCAGCACGGCATCGGTGGGGGCACCCAGACGCACCTGCCGGCCAACGCTGACCATCAGCGGCTGCAAAGGCGCGGGCGCTTCGCGCGCGGCCAGGGCCAACGATTCCTCCAGCGTGTTGCCGGCCGCCAACACCCGCATCGTGGCCTCCAGATAGCCCGGCAACTGCTCCAGCATCATCGCGCGGCGTGAGGACGCCTTGCGCGTCAACCACGCCCAGCCCAGCACGATCACCATGCCCACAATGCCCACGGCGCCCAGCCAGCCCACCGTCAAGAACAGAACCGGAACCACCACCAGCACCGTGGGCAGCCAGACGAGCAAAACCTTCTCGGGCGCCACCTCGTAGCCCGAACGCCACAGCAGCGTGCACAGGCTACGGGTGACGGGATCCTTGATGGCGTCCTTGCGCGGGCGGTAGCGCTCACCGGCTTCCCGTTCGGCCGTTTCGCCGATGGCGCGCTGGCGCATACGCGCGCTGCGCGCCTTTTCGTTGGCCGCGGCGCGCAGGAACAGCGTCAGGGCCACGCCGGCAAGCACCAGCATCGCCGTCAGCAACAGTGCCGTCAGATTCATGATTGACCTCGCTGATCCACATGGGCTGCGCTGGCGGGGTCGAACCGGAACACACTGCACAGGTCCAGTCCGCTGTCGAGGGTGCCGCGCACCTCGGCTACCTGAGTCACGCGGCGCTCGCCACCGGGCAGGCGCGCGACCTGCACCATCAGGTGAATGGCGCTGGCCACCTGGGCACGCAGGGTCACTTCGCTGCCCGAGAAGCCGGCAAAATTGGCCAGCAGTTCCAGCCGGTTCAGCGCGTCATCGAGCGAGTTGGCGTGCAGCGTGGTCATCGAGCCGTCGTGGCCGGTGTTCATGGCCTGCAACATGTCGAGCACCTCGTCGCCGCGCACCTCACCGACGATGATGCGGTCGGGCCGCATGCGCAGCGCGTTGCGCACCAGATCGCGGGCATTCACCGCGCGCTCGCCTTCAAGGTTGGGCGGCCGGGTTTCCAGGCGCACCACGTGGCGGTGTTCCAGCCGCAACTCCGCAGCGTCTTCAATGGTGATGACCCGCTCGGTCTGCGGGATCCACTGCGACAGCAAATTCAAGAACGTGGTCTTGCCCGAGCCGGTGCCGCCCACCACGATCAGGTTGGTGCGTTGCTGCACCCGCTCGCGCAGGTAGGCCAGCATCGCCGGGGTGGCGCTGCCGTAGCGCACCAGATCGGCCTCGGTGAGTGCCTGCTTGCGAAACTTGCGGATCGACAGGCAGGGCCCGTCCAGCGCAATCGGCGGAATGATGGCGTTGACGCGCGAGCCGTCCGGCAGGCGCGCATCCACCATCGGGGTTGACTCATCCACCCGGCGGCCCAGTGGCGCGAGGATGCGCTGAATCACCCGAATCACGTGCAGGTTGTCGGCAAAGCGCACCGGCGCCACTTCCAGCACGCCATTGCGCTCCACGAACACCGTGTTGGGGCCGTTGACGACGATGTCATTCACCGTGTCGTCGTCGACCAGCGCCTGAATCGGCCCGAAGCCGGTCAGCTCGTCCTGGGCGTCGTGCACCAGCGCTTCGGACTCGCGCTGGTTCACCGCCAGGCGCTGCTCCACCACGAAGCGGCGCATCTGCTCGGCCACAAAACGTTCGGTCTTGGCCGCGTCCCACGCGTCGATGTCGAGGCTGCGCTCCTCGATCTGCTGGATCAGGTGGCGGTGAAAATTGCGCTTGATCTGCTGATACGCCTCCGACAGGCGAAAGCGTTCCAGCGTGGCGTCCGTGGCGGCGGTGGCGATGCCCATGTCAGCTCATCCACCGTTTGAGCAGGCCGCCCTGGCCCCTGGGCGCACCCATCACCGGCTCACCGCTGCGCAGCACGCGCGCCAGCTCGTTGATGTCGGCCACGAAGGGATCCTTGGGAAACAGCTTGAACATCGGATCCCCGGTGTTCATCGACTGGATGCGCGCCGCCGGATCGCCGGTCAGCGTGCCGAGCAGCGGAATCTCCAGCAGCTCGGCGAGGTGCTCGGGCTCCAGCCCCAGCCGCCTCTGATAGGCATCGACCAGCAGGCCGATGCCCGGCAGCGACACGCCCTGCGTGTGCAGGGCGCGCAGCAGATGCCTGCTCTGCCGCGAGCGCAGTATCGACTGGTCGGCCAGCCAGACCAGCCGGTCAACCTGCGGCAGAACTTCGCTCAGCACCTCGCGACCGGCGTGGCCGTCGATGCCCAGCACGATGTCACTGAACAGGCCACGCAGAATGCCGATCAGCCGGCCCAGCATTTCCGGGTCCAGCTTTGGCGCACCCAGCAGGTCTTCAGGCAACGACAGTACGTAGAGGCCCGATTTGTGCCTGACGAAGGCGGTATCGATCAGCGTCTGGTCGCAGCGATACACGTCGCCCAGCGCATCGAGCACCGTGTAACCCACCGTGAGATTGAGAAAGATGGCCGCCGCGCCCGCCGGCGAGGCGCAGTCGAACAGCAGCGTCCGCTGGCGCTCGCTGTCGCCGCGCTCCAGGCTCTGGAGCGCCAGAGCCAGATGGGCGGCGGTGAACCCGATGCCATCCAGCGGATGGCTCGACACCAGCGCGAACACCCGGCCCTGGTCTGCGGCCTTGGTGGTGGCCGCCGCCGGCGTCGATTGCGAACGCCGCAACAGCCGCGCCGCAGCCTGCGGCAGCGCCGCATCGTCGCGATGCATCACCCAGAAGTCGCGCGCGCCGGCGCGCATGGCCTGCAGCACCACATCGGGGTGCGGCTCACGGCCAACGGCCGCCACCGCCACGTCGGGCAGGCGCTCCAGCAACTGCTCCATCATCGCGCAGCGGGTTTCCACCTCGGCCACGTCCATCTCGAACAGCACCAGATCGGCCTTGGCAAGGCGGTCAAGCTGGTCGGTAAAGTCCGCCACGCTCACCACGCGCAGGGCCACGAACTCGACATCGACAATGGTGTGCTTCAGCCAGTTGGCGAAGGCCGGATCGGTGGCGACGAGGTACGCGGTGAATTTCATGGGGTCAGTTGCTGAAGCCGGTCGAGAAATCGCCGGTCTCCAGAAACAGCGTCTCCACCGCAGAAGGATTGCGGCGGCGCTCACGTTCGCCCGGCAGCTTCGGCAACTGTGCCTGACGCGCCAGCGGTCGCACCAGGTGCGGGGTCACCACCATGATCAGCTCACGCGCTTCGCGGCCCACCCGCGAGGAGCGGAAAAACGCCCCCAGAATCGGGATGTCGCCCAGAAACGGCACCTTGTCGATGTTGTCTTCGGTGCTCGAACTGATCAGGCCGCTTATGACGAAGCTCTCGCCATCGCCCAGCTCGATGGTGGTGTCGGTGCGCCGCACCCGCAGCCCCGGCGTCAGCACGCCGCCGATCTGCACCGCGTTGCTGAAGTCGAGATCACTCACCTCGGGCGCCACCTTCAGCGAAATACGGTCGCGCGACAGCACCGTGGGCGTGAGCGACAGGCGCACCCCGAACTCGCGGAACTGCACGCTGATGCTGCCCGCCGCCGAGCCGCCCTGATTCACCGGCACCGGAAATTCACCGCCGACCAGATAACTGGCGGTCTGCCCGCTGGTGGCCAGCAGTGAAGGCTCGGCCAGCACCTGCGCCAGCCCCTTGCGCTCCAGCATGCTGAGCACGCCGCCAATCCGCCGCGAGGGATCACCAATCAACAGATTGAAGGCCTCGCCCAGCGGCACGGCGGGGTTCTCGAAACTGGGCACCGTGGGCACCGAGCCGGGCGCCGAGACGCCGATCTCGGTGTTGGGCACCAGGCCGCCGCCGCCGATCTTGCCGAAGTTGAAGCCAAACTGCTGGGCGCTGCGCCGGCTCACGTCGGCAATTTTCACCTCGGTCAACACCTGGGTTTCCAGCTCGATCTGGCTTGAATCTGCCACCGGGGCCTCGGCGCCCGCCTGTGCCTGCTGCCGCGCGCGGCGATGCGCCGCCAGATTCGGCAGCCGGCCCGACAGGCCCTGCGCGGGGCGAATCACCGCATCGCGCAGTTCAGGGTCCATGGGCGCTGCGGCCGCGGCCGGGTCGCGCGGCGGCACCACGTTCACCCGGTACTGGGTGGGCTGGCCGCGGGCATCACGCCACAGCAGCAGGCTGGTCACGCCCAGCGACTTGCCGGCAATCAGCAACTGCTGCCGGTTCACCAGGTTGACATCGGCAATGGCGGGGTCGCCCACGGCAACCCGCGCCACCGCCCCCAGCTCACGGAAGAAGCGGTGCGTGCCGCGCTCGACCACCAGCACCTCGGCATTGGCCGCGTCGTCCTGCAGTGCCGCGGGCGGCGTGCCGGTGGCCTGGCTCCAGGCGGGCGCCGTCACGGCCAGCAGCAGTGCCGCAAGCAACGAGCGCGACGACTGCGACCACCGCCACGCCGTGCTGCCGCTGGCGCGCGACGCGTGGGTACGCCCCTGCGCGAACGCCGGGACCAGGGGAAAGGCGGGCTGTTGACGACGGTTCATGGGCGCACCCGGATCACTTCGTTCGCACGAATAATTTCAACGCTGGGCCGCGGCGGCGCGGCGCGCACCGCTGCGGGCGGGGGTTTGATACGGCCCAACTCTTCAAGCGAAACCACCTGGTCGGGCACCTTGGCGTCGGCCTGGGCCTGCACCGCCTCGGCGGTCATCGGCAGGCCGGCTTCGGTGGTTTCGTCACCTCCGGCCACCGCCTCGGGGCGCTGGCCGCGCAACGCCAGCCGCAGCTCACCGACGCTCATGCCCAGCATCACGCGGGTCACGTCGGCCTCGGGCACGGCCAGCACGGCGGTGCGGGTGCGGCGCCGTGCGTTCTTTTCGTCGGCCCCTTCTTCCAGGCCGTCGGGGCGGTCGACAATGCGGTCTTCATAGGCCAGCACCCGCGTCTTGGGCAGCAGGATGCGCGCCTGCGATTTCTCGACCCCGCCGCCGCTGCGCAGGTACACCAGCAAGTCGACAAAGTCGCCCGGTCGAACGAAGTCACCCACGGCGACCACGTCGTTGACCTCCATCGACAGCGCCACGTGGGCATCTGGAATGACCATGGCCAACTGGTTGGTGCGGCCAAAATACCGCTCGGTGATGGGCGCGCCGGCATCGACATCGACCAGCGGAATGCGGCCGACCACCTTGTCGAGGTCGGTGAAGTAGCGGGCCGGGGTGACCGGCATGGGCAGCAGCGCCACCGCTTCGCGGGTCACCGGCTGGTTGGCCGCCAGCGGGGCAATGGCCACCACCGCCAGCGTGGTCGGGGTCTGCTGTGAGGCCGCCCGGTCACGCTGGGCGCGCTGCGCCTCGGCCTCGGCCCGCGCCGCTTCGGCGTCGGCGGTGGTGGCGCGGTAACTCAGCGCCACCGCAATGCCCAGCAGCACGGCCAGAATGGCCAGTACCGCTGCAGCAATTTTCATCGTGTTCTGGTTCATAGCGTCCCTGACTCCTGCGCGCCCGAAGGCGCATGTGAGATGCGTGCAACAACCCCTGCGCCCGGCCATTGCGCCAACGGCAACATGCGTCACGCCAACGGCGAAGTGAAGCGCGCCAACATGGCGAGGCCGTGAACCCCGCCGACACCACCGCTGCCGGCCGCTGCCGGCCGCCGGCCTGGTCCTGCGGGGCTGCCCGGTCAGGTCAACCCCAGCCCGTCCTGATCACGCACCACCGCCACCGCAAACCCCAGCACAATCCACGGCGCCACCGGCAGTCGCAACCCCTTCCAGCCGGCCCGCACCCAGATGAGGCTGAGCAGACCAAAGGCCGCCATGGCCACCAGGGTGGCCACCAGCGCCACCGGCACCCCGAACATCAGCCCTAGTATGGCGGCGAACTTGGCATCACCCGCGCCCACGTGGCCCAGGCGGTAGCCCCACAACCAGGGCGCCATCGCCAGCGCCATGCCGCCCAGCGCACTGGGCCACGCCGCGCCAAACAGACCGGCCTGGGTGACCATGACCGCCAGAGCGGCCACCACCAGGCCGGGCAACAACACAATGTTGGGAATACGCCGGGTGCTCAGGTCGCACCACGCGACCGCAACCGCCCAGAAGAGTACGCCCAGCATCATGGTGTGGCCCGGTGTGCATGGAGGAGGTTGGCCGTCAGGGGCCAGGGTCGGTCAAGCAAACCCGCTCAACCGAACCTGACACCGCGTTGGCTCTCAACCACTGCCATCAAGGGTTAGTGGCAGCGTTAGTAACCGCAGAATTGGCAGTTTCGAAAAGATTATCAAGGCCACCACCTAGCGCAATCATCACAGTGATAATCGCCACCGCAATCAACCCAATAATCAGCCCATACTCGACCGCACTGGCACCTTCTTCATCCATCAAAAACGCTTTGATCTGTTCCAACATGACACGCTCCTTTGCAAGTGGCGCCAGGCGTCTGCCGGGCCTGTGATGATCTTCAATGGCGGCCAGGGTGAAGTCAAAGCCGTTCGTGCGGGCCAACACCACCGCTCACTGGCATATGGGCATTTTCCTACACGGGTGGGCCGCGCCTGCACCCCGCACAGGCCCCTGCCGCGGGCCGGCGCGCACGCGGGGGCACGGCGCGGCAAGATGATCGCGCCCCTCAACTTCGCCAAACCGGCCGACCCATGGATCAACCTTCTGTCACCCACGCTGGCCCGGCATCTGCCCGGTGGCGTGCCCCCGACCGCCGCTGCGCCCACCGCCTTGCGAGGGCAACCGGTCGCTGCCCGCACCGCGCCGCGCTGGGGCAGCCGTTGACGGCGCCTGGCAGGGCGTGCCCTGCGCGTGACGGACCCTTGCCCTGGCCGGCGGCCGGCCGGGCCGGGTCATGACCCGCATCTTCGCCGTGGGCGACCTGCAAGGGGAACGCCGCGCCTTCGCAGCGCTGCTGGATCAGCTTGATTTCGACCCCGGCGCCGACCGGCTGATTCTGCTGGGCGATCTGGTGAACCGCGGGCACGACTCCCTGGGCACCCTGCGCGCGGTGCGGGCCCTGGGCGCCGCCGCCACCGTGCTGCTGGGCAACCATGACCTGCACCTGCTGGCCGCCGCCCGCAGCGGCCGACTCAACCGCAAAGATTCGCTGCACGACATTCTTGACGCCCATGACCGCGAGGATTTGCTGTGCTGGTTGCGGCATCAACGGCTGGCCTATCGCGAGCCCATCACCGGCACCTTGTGCGTGCATGCTGGCGTGGCGGTGGACTGGACCGTGGACGACGCGCTGCGGCATGCCGCCGAAGTGGAGGCCGCACTGCGCAGTGACGACCCCGGAACGCTGCTCGACGCGCTGTACGGCAACGAGCCGGATGTGTGGTCAGACCAACTCGTCGGCGTGGCGCGTTGGCGTTACATCGTCAACGCCTTCACGCGGCAGCGGATGGTGTATGCCGATGGCCGTCTCGAGTTTCGCCACAAACTGGCGCCCTACCCCGCGCCCGACGGCCTGCTGCCGTGGTTCGCGCACCCGGCGCGCGCCAGCCGCGACACGCCCATCGTCTTCGGCCACTGGTCAACGCTGGGCAAAATCGACTGGCCCGAGGCCAGCGTGCGCGGGCTGGACACCGGCTGCGTGTGGGGCGGGCCGCTCACCGCCATCGAGTTGATCAGCGGCGAGGTGGTTCAAACGCCCTGCCGCGCGGGCCACTGAGTGGGGTGCGCGGCACGGTCACGGCCCGGCCGCCACCACGCGGTAAAGACGCCAGTCGGTCGCCGGGTCGTCGTCCCAGGCCACGGGGACGAGCCAGTCGGGAACATCGCCATCGCGCACGCGCGCCGCCAGGCTGGGCGCCGCCTCGGTGCCCCGCAGCGCGGGCTGAATGCGCGAGCACCCCAGCAGGTAGTCAATGCCGCGCCGCTCGACGATGGCCTTGGCGCGGGCGGCCGCAGCATCGTCGTCTGACCAGGCGCGGTACACGTCGAGAATGCCCTGAACGTTGTGGTGATACGGGCCGGCAACGCTGCGGTGGTGGGTGAGGTAGAGCAATTCTGGCGCGTCAAACACCGGCACCAGCACGGTGGCAGGCGGCAGCCGGTTCAGAGCGGGGGCAATGGCGGGCAGTGCGCACTCCGGGCGTTCAGCCGGAGCTTCGGTGCCCTGCCAGAACAACAGCCCCAGCACCAGCAGCATCTGCAGCACGGGCAGCAAGATCAGCGCCAGCCCGGCCATCTGTTCCCGCAGGGCCAGCGAGGCATCGACCACCCCGTTGACGAAGATGCGGAACTGCGTCAATCCCAGCCCCAGGGTCAGCGCCGCGACCACGGTGCCGGCGGCCCCCATGCGCAGGTGCCAAACGCCCAGCAGGCCATAGGCCAGCGCCATGAGCGCCAGCACCGCCAGCGACCCCCGTCGCGTGCGCCACGCCGCCCAACCGCCAAGGGCCGCCGCGGCCCACGGCATCATCAGATACGCCACCCATTGGTGCGGCGTCTGCGCCGACTGCAGCTCTTTGATGCTGTTCCACCACAGCACTTTCATCTCGTGCGGAATCAGGCCGGCCGGGCCGTGCAGGGCGCCGGGAACGCCCAGCAGCCAGCCTGCAGCGGCCGCCGCTGCGGCACCGGCCAGAATGCCCGTGGCGCGGTGCGGCGCAACACCCCTTGCGGCCAGCGCGTCTGCAAGCATGAGCAACACCGCCAGCAGCGCCGCAAACACCAGCCACGCCAGGCTGATGTGGTCCAGCGCCCATGCGCCGTAGCCGGGCGGCGGCGGGTCGACCCACCACCCCAGCGCCACCACCGCCAACAGGCCCGCGGCCACCGGGGTGAGGCTCGGCGTGGGCGCGGCCGACTCCAGCTTCAGCACCGCGCGTACCGCCGCGAATCCGGCGACCAGCGGCATGGTTTCGGGCGAAATCCACAGCGCCAGACCCAGCAGCCC
>TARA_R110002072_G_scaffold303129_1_pt1 | contig 25905 bp, 11 predicted proteins | sample TARA_R110002072 | Tara Oceans TARA_R110002072 (sample SAMEA4397118) | marine metagenome | biome: Polar Biome; feature: [SRF] surface water layer (ENVO:00010504); material: water (ENVO:00002006), including particulate matter (ENVO:01000060) such as... | depth 5 m | reverse complement strand
ACCGTCTGAAATTGGCAGACTACTCAAACCGGTGACTGATACCTCAGGTGTCGAAGCAGGAGAGTTGACTGTGCCTGTGATGCTGAAGTTGTAGAAACTCTCGTTGCTGTCGTTGGTCGTGAAACTAATTTGCCCTGACTTCGTCCCCGCAGAGGCAGTGTTTAACTGAACACTGAACGTGTCGCTGCTTCCAGCCGCAATAGAACTCGAAAGTGTATTCGTCACCGTGTATCCGGACGGCACCGTCAAGTTAGACGTTGTCAACGTTCCAGTTCCTGTGTTGGAAACAGTAAACGTTCGAGTCAAGGTGCTACCACCAGCGGTCACGACCCCGAAATTCGTACCGTCACTTGACGACGGACTTGTGTCTCCATCAAAAATTGTCAAGCCACTCAGGCCAGCGACAGAAACCTCAGGAGTAGTTACCTGACCAACCTGAATGAGCTTGGTTGCAACGTTATTACTTTCATTCGATTCAGATACTCTGCCCCTGGAATCGACGGTCAGAACAAGTCGATATTGGCCGTTTGAGAGTGTCGATGGAAGATTAAACCTATCTGCTTGTATGCGACTCTGGCCAGCAGCAAGACCTGGTATTCCAGCGAAACCAGAACCATCGCCAGCGAGCACTACTACTGTGTTGCCATTGAGATCTTCAAGACGTTGGGTGACATAAAAAACGGACGTAACGCTAGTGCTTCCTTGATTCCCCAATACGTGCTCGACATAGATTCGCTCTCCCGGTTGCACTTGCGATGGTGCTGTTAAGTAGGATCCCACTAAGTCCGGTGTAAGCAGGGTTCTATTTTCGAGAATCTGTACTGATGGCTGACTTTGTGAGCAGCGAGTTGAACTTCGGCGGCGACGCGAGTCAGGGCTAAACAGCAGGCGGCTTTGCAAACTTGTTTTCCAGTTTGATAGCAGCATTTCTGTACTCCTCAGGGCGTCGGTGACTGAATTGGGGAAGGCGATCAGGGATCATCGCTTTGAAGTCAGACGTGCAGGCATTAAAGAATTAAGTCTTGCAAAAGGAACTTTGTCGAATTCTTTTGAATGCGTTACGGCATGGTGCCACGCTGAAGGACGGCTGCTATTCAGCTCAACGAATCTCATAAAGAGTGGCCCGTAGATTCGGAATATCTCAGAAAGATGGGGCAACCTGGTTGCCTGCAAAGGTTGACCGCATCGCTGTAATTGCCAGCCAGTGTTCGAATATTTTGTTTACATGTCAAGTCAAACGGTTATCGTTTAACGCTTATTTCGCATTCTGATGAGACTCGTTTCTTGTCTGATTTTTACGGCGATCATTCGCCTGGACGAAAATCTTCTGAATCGTCGGGATTGAGAATGGTGGTGACATGGACGTGAATTTCAGGAGTCAACGACCGCAGTTGATTCAGCGTTCCAGTGTCAGTTGGCTGAACCGGCAGACACAAACGGCGACCAGAACCAGGGCGACTGCCAGCGGGCATCCAGAAGAAGTCTGAGGCGAGCTGCATGGAGTGGAGACGCAGGCAAGTCCAGCTGCTTTGCGGGCTGACTGTCAATCAGCATCGAATAGAAAGTCTTCATCAGTTCGGCGGTTGATTCGTCGTCGACGTTCCAGTGGCTGGCGATGACGTTTCGGGCTCCGGCTGACAGGAATACATGAGCCAGACTGGTGCCTGCTTCCATTGGACGACGTGGACCATCAAACGTTCGACACGCACTGAGCACAACCAGCCGACAGCGCGACAGATCGAGTTCAGCGATCTCGTTGTAGGTGAGAAAGCCGTCATTGGCATCTGAAATCTTAAGTGGCTGGTCGGATGCGTGGTTTGGGTTCGAGGCCGAATTCTGCGCAGGCGAGCTGAGTGCGATCGCACCAAACAGATTGCCAGAAGTCTCATCGACCAGGCCGTGGGCGGCGAGGTGGACGAACTGTGCGGTGACGAGATTCTCGCGGGTGGCCTGCTCCGTTGCTTTGTCGTCGAGCAGCATCTTTGGAGTTAATACGCCGCCAGCGACCGACGACAGAATCGAACGGCATTCGTTCTCCGTTCCTGGCAACGCAGTCAGTTGCAGTGAGTTCTCCGGGTAAGTCGGGTTTCCCACCAGCAATAGTTCGAGCGGGGCGTTTGCGTCGGAAGCAGTCTCGGCGACTGTGTTCCCGGCCTGAGCCTTAGGCAGGCTGAGGGACGTTTCCTGGCGATCGTGCAGTTCAGCAAGCAGCGATGCCGACGCCGAATAAATCATGGCTGGCAGAGCTTCCAGAGCATAGGCGTATCTTCTGGTCTTTGGCTGTTTATTGACTGATTGTTGCTGTCCGTCTTTCAGATGATGCACAACCAGGGCTTCGAGTGGCAGACGGTGCAGCGGCCCATCGGGAATGATGATCAGTGAATCTGGATTTCGTTCGGCGACCCATGCTCGCAGTTCCACAGGCAGCACTGCTTCCGAAAATCCCGTCACGTGTTCGAAAGTGACATCATCCACGCCAGCAACCCATGTGGCTTCACCCTTGTCAGTCGGTCGTGTCAGGAAAGCCTTACGCTGCTCGATTTGAAGCCGATACCACTCGACATACCTCGCACACTTGTGGGTGTTGAATTCACTGTTTATCGAAGCTGTTTCGGAAAGCTGATCGCCGGTAACGGTGGTCGTTCGCTCAATGCCGCGTACTCCGGACTTCGAATCTTTCGGGACCAGCATGTCGACCCACTGCGGCAGAGCGGTGTTGATCTTCAGTCGAAAACTGCGAGTGTCGTCAGCACTCCGTCCGATGGCCATTACATGGCTTGAATCGCGTCCGACGAGCCACACCAGGGCAATCTGATTCTCGCCGATCAATGAACGAAACCGGTCCAGATCGATCGGTAGTGCGGCGTTTCTGAGGAGTTCGCGGCAGGCGGAATTGCGACTGCGCAGCTCGGTGACGACCTCGTGGTACCTGTTGGTGAAGTCGGTGAGCAGTGCCTCGTTTGCAGTCCGGTCGGCTTCAGACTTTTCACCAGCAGAACCAGCATATAACTGCTGCCGAACGTTCGAAATTTTGGCGCGAAGCTGTTCCTCGTCGTCAAGCAGTTGTTGAACTTCGGCAACGGAGTGTCCCTCGCTGTCGAGAGCGATCTGGTGGAGGCTGACGCCTCTGGCCCGGAAGTCGTCGAGCAGTGTTCGGCTGCGTCGGCGTTCCACGAGTGCGAAAGCGTCTGCCAGATTTCCGTCTTCGATTGCCCAGTCAATCGCCTTGTCGTAGGCACTACCGAATCTGACCAGAAACTGCGCCCGCTCTTCTGCAGCTCCTGAAGTTTCCTGACGTGGTAGTTCCAGTATCGCCAGTGCCCGTGCGAGTGTGCGATTTGCTTCGACGCGGAGGTTCTGTCGACGCTGCAATTCTGCCTGGTTTGCGAGAACGTTGTGCAGCTCGATGGTGGAAGCATCCATCTGGTCGAGCAACTGGCGTGCTTTTGTCAGAAACTCTTCAGCCTCCAGATTCCGATTGTCAGCCAGAGCGATGACAGCCCGGCGGTTCAGAATTCGGGCGACAGGCAATGGCTGCTGGTGAGCCTCGTAGATCGCTTGAGCAGTTTGCCAGTGGAACTCTGCGGTCGGAGCGGCACCGCCGAGGTCGCAGGCGCTGGCCAACATCGCGTGCACCGAAGCGGTCAGCAGTGGCTGCGTCTGGTTCTTCTGCCGCTGGATAATCTCCAGGGCTTCTCTGGCCTTTTCGTAGGCGAGTGGGAACTGTCCTGTTTCCCGATAAATGGCGGCCAGGCTTTTCAGAAATGGGATGGCTCCAGGTGAGTGAGGATCGGACCAGGTGCCATACTCTTCCATTGCCTGACGAGCAAATTCCAGTGCTCGTTCATACTGCCCCTGACTGCGATAAGCGTTGGCGAGATTCAGTAACGTGGTCGTCTTCAAGCTGGCGGCTCGGTTCCCCAGTCCATCACAGACTCGCAACACCTGTTCGTACTGCTGAACCGCGTCGATGTAGCGGCCCTGGTCAAGTAGAGAGCCTGCATGATTGCTGTAGGCAATTGCGAGAACTGGATCGGCTGACTGACCCTTCAGTCGATTTCGCTGCAACTGAAGCGCTTCATTAAACAGCTCTCTGGCTCGAGTTGCGTTCCCGAGAGCCTTTTCGACAGCACCCAGATTACTCAACGTTCTCGCCAGGACGGCATCGTCCGATGGTTGACGCTCTCTCCAGAAACGAACAACCGATTCCAGCAGCGGACGTGCGTCAGCATGGTGACCACCGGTTGCCATTGTGGTGGCGAGTGCTGCTCGGGCTTCCATCGTAAGCGGCTGATTCTCACCGACACTCCTGAGCCGGTAGTCGAGCAATCGCTGAGCGACAGATCGCGCCCGGTCGTATTGCTCAAGCCGTCGGTAGATTCCTGCGAGCTGAATCAGCAGTCCTGGTAACGCAGCCTCGCGATCCACCTCTAATTCCGTGATACACGATTCGTAGACCGCAGCCGATTTCGTCCAGTACGTCGCAGCTTCCTCGTGTCGTTGCTGAGTGTTCAGACACATCGCGAGGTTGGAAAGAATCTGAGATTTCGCAAGCCGCTGATCAAGATTTGTTCCGCCAGCCAGAGGCAACGCACGATGCAGATAACGTTCGGCGTTTTCAAAGTCCCGACGCAGGATACTCAGCAAAGCCATACGGGAAAAAAAACTGCGTTGTCCGGCCTCATCCTTTCGGATTGAAAATTTCGCCAGCAGATAATCAGCGGCCTGGTGGTCGCCGCTCGGACTCAGCGCATCACCTGAAGCAACAAGCAGCGCATGAGTCGGTTCCCACAGGTCGGCCAGCCTGCCGCGTGACCCGGCGATTCGAGCCAGCATGCGAGTCGCTTCAGCACCGACTTCCCGCCAGCGTGAATCGATCTGGTCGTCGTTGCCGGTCTGTTCGGAGATGACAGCCTGCATAGCGACACAGAAAATCCGTTGCACATCTTTAAGAGGCCCGTACACGTCAGAGTCCTGCGTGAGTTCTTCGAGCATCGCGGAAGCACGCTGATAATCCGAAAGCGCGATCAAGTCTGTGATGATACCTATGGCGCTCTTCTGCCGAATCAGTTGAAGCAAGGGATTGTCTCGCTTCAGCAGGTCTTCGTGATCTCTCAACGCGTAGTTGAGTGCTTCAGCATGTTCGCCCTGTCGGCGAAGAACTCGAGCCAGGGCATACAGCGATTTCTGCCGCAGCGTTCGAGCCTGCTCCAGAAGCCTTTCGTCAGAGCCATCGCTGGGCATCCTTGCCAAAGCATCGTCAAGCAGTTCCAGGGCTACCCGATAGCGATCAACAGCCTCCGGAACACGACTTTGCATGAAAGCCGCCTCTGCTCGGCGAACGATGCTGTCCGCTCTTGAAACTGACTGCGCGGTGGACCGGTTGACAGCTGCGTTGTCGACCGACGTTGGTGTCCCTGAATCACGAGCCTGGCATTCGGCCATCGTCATCCCGCAGACAAAGAGCAGCATACAAAATAATGGTGTCAGGGCCGGAGCAATTGCGACAGTTTCTCGGTCACAGAAAGTTGTCACGCCGCGACTCCCTTTGCCAATTGAGCCCTGCCGTTTCCATCGAGCCATCAGCTCAGTGGGAACTGCAACGTAGTTCCAGGTTCAGGACTTGATGTGAAACAGGTCGGTAAAGCAGATCCTGGCGGACTCTTACCAAGTGTCGAAGCTATCGTGACGCCGGTGTTGAGATGTCACCTGTCCGTTGTCAGATCCCCGCTGAGTACGATTCAGGTAGTGCCCGATCAAGGCAACGGTTGTCAAAACAGTGCCTGTCGCGTTGCTGTCGCGTGCTGATTCAAACTCGGCGGCATCGTCAGTATTGACTGCCAACTGCTGGCGATTGAACAGTCTGAAGCGATGGCCTGAATGGTCTGCGCTCAATGCAGGTCGACTCGTATTTTCACCTAAGCCTCCCGACCGTTGCTTGCCGCACCGTTCTCGAACCAGCCCCTCGTCAAATAACCGTTCCGCGAAAAAAGACCGGGATGCGACGTCTGCAAAAGCACCGTCAATTCGCTGGTAATCAAATCCGGTTGCGGCAGCCAGCTTCCTCGCGTTGCGACCAGAAACCTGTCGCCACACAGCATGCTCTGTGGCAGGAAAGGATGGATCATACTGCGAAGTGGACCGCGACGCGGAAGCGGAGTCTGCGGATTTTTCTGGATCGTTGCCGTCAGTGGCTGCTGGCTGGTCACTCGATTTGGATTCAGGCTGACTGGCTGGAGCGTCCAGGTCTCCGGCACCGTCCACATCAGCGGCGGCTGGCTTGTCATCGACGGTTCCGGAAGTAGACAGCAACGGGCTGACCAGTATCCCCAGAATGGGAAATGGTGTAACGATGGTGGTTTGAAGAAGCGAGCGAATCAGGTTGCTGGCTGGCTCGATTCCACGAGGTTGAAAGACCTCTGCAATACCTCTGTCGGTGAGCAAGGGGGAAATGAAGGAATACAGTGCGTCGTTCGCTCGTTGGAGCCACCGCCCGAACCCTGGCGCACGCCCGTCTAGTGAATTTCTGGTTAACGCTGAAGTTTGCTGCCAGCCGCTCGGATTCAGGCTCGCGAGCAGAAGGTTTGTCAACGCGGCTAAGGTTGACTGAATCTGACTGCCTGTGCCTCCGAATCCGTCGGTCACCAGTGATGAGGATGACAATGAGTCCTGTGGGAAAGGAAAGCTCGAATTGCGACGCTGCCCGATTTGAAAAACAGAAGCGACATCTTCGCCTTCTTCTGTCACAAAGAGGTTCAATACTCCATTGATTTCGGCAATATCCATAGCCGCCGGATGGGCGAGGGACGGTGCAGACAACAGGTCAGAAAAGACGAATCCGATGTCCCCTCCGGCAAACAGGACGATACTCCCATTGCCGCTGTTGGCGACAATCAAGTCAAGAATGCCATCGAAGTTGAAATCTGTCGGCAAAGCAAATGACGGTTCGTCTCCTCGGGAACTGAAGCTGGTGATACCGGCCCCCGTCTGGAAAGCGTTTTCCAGATTGGAAATGAAAGTGAAGGTATCGTTCAGAGGGTTAGTCGCCACGAAACTGTTACCGATAAGTTGACCGCCCTGGCTCGATGTCTGCCCGATTGAAATTGTAGACGCCGCCTGATCATTAAAGATCGATCCGCCAAGTCCCTGCACTGCCGGTAACATCGACACCGTGCCGGCGTCCGCATTGGTGACAATTAAACTGGTGACCGCGCCGGTCGTCCTATCGACCATGACGTCTGCTGAGACCGGACCAGTTCCGACCGCCAGCCGGCGACCAGAATCAAAGCCCGTGTCTGTTGCCGAAGTTCCCACGAAGATGGTGACGTCATTCGAACCTCGATTAGCAACAACCAGATCATTGAGTCCGTCAGCATTTACGTCGTTAATGGTGATTCCCGTAGGGTTCGTACCGGAGAACAGAACAATCGGCTCGGTTGCAAACGTCTGAGCGGACAGTCTGGGGAAAAGAAAGACCTGATTACCGCCTGTATTGGCAACGATCAGGTCATCGAGTCCGTCGCCGTTAATGTCGCCCAGTTCAACCGCTCCCGGTGCGGCGAACGGTGCGTTGCTGTCGGAAAGAACTGTGTCGGCCCCGGCGCCTGCTCCAAAATCGATATTCACACGGTCAAAGGCGGAGTTCGCTGTGATCACATCGAGCTTTCCATCGCCATCAAGATCCCGGACGGCAATTGGAACGGTCGACTGAGTTCGGAAAAAATCGCCGAATTCGCCACCAGTAAGTCCGGGGAAAATAATCAGATCGCCTGTGGACGTATTGACGAACAGGTCGTCCACACCGTCAGCGTTCCTGTCAGCCAGGGAGATTCCTGCGACGCTGGCCCCCGTTGACAGTGCCTGTTCCACACTAAGCGACGAGCCATCGTCGAGTCTCATGATGGTGATTACGCTCGCACCTGGGGCCGTAGCAATGATCTGGTCGACCTGTCCGTCGCCCGTCACGTCACGGGAAAGCAGTAGACCGCCAAAGATGGAACCGTCAAAATCCGTCATCGGCGACGCGACAATCGAAGGGGCTGCAAATGAGCCGTTTCCGGTGCCTTTCAGGAGTCGGAACGAACGCTCGCCTTGATTGACGACGAGAAGGTCGATCAAACCGTCTCCGTCAAAATCTCCCGAATCCTGGCCAACAGGTCGAGTCAGTGATCCAAGCTGCTGACTGCTCGGGTTCAGCACAACGGGGCCCGCTGACGTTGGATAAACGAGTGGTGTCGTGAAGTTCCCGCTTCCGTCATTCACGAATAGATGAGTAACTGCGGAATTTCGCGAAGTCACGACAATGTCGAGGCCACCAATACCGTCCAGGTCAACCAGATCGACAGCAGCCGGAACTTCGCCCACGTTAATCCGTTCCGGAGTTGCAAATCCTCCAGCACCGTCGTTGCGAAGAAGAACGATCTGACTGTCAAGAGGCAGAACGCCAACAACATCGTCGAGCCCATCTCCTGTTAAATCGGCCACAGCTAACACCGAAACAAAGCCGGGCAGGTCAGTTTGCTGTCGGACTTCCGGTCGCCCGTCTTCATCGAAGCCGTGCAGTGTCAGATCGTGACCATCGCGACTGACGGCCGCGACAAGCGTTTCCTGATCGCTTCGGAATGTCGTAATCGATCGAGCAGACGAATTCGCATTCAGTACGAACGGAGCAGCCAACAGCCCATCGGCATTGCTGCGACCGGCCCGGACGAGAATCTGACCGTTCTGATCGATCGACAGCACATCATCGTGACCGTCCGCATTCACGTCAGCAGTGAGCGGGCCGGTCTGATCGACCAGGTTGGCGAGCTGATCTGCTGGAACGAAGGAGCCATCGCCTACACCGAGCAGTACCGAAACGTCGTCGGAGTTTAGATTGGCAACCGCCAGATCAAGAAATCCGTCGCCGTTGAGATCGGCTGTCTGGAGCGACTCAGGCTGAAGCGCGGCCGTCAGCGGGATCGTGACTGGTGTGGAAAACGAAAGGTCGCCGCCACCTAGCAAAACCCCCACCAGATTCTCGGTCGACCCGGCAACGGCCAGATCCACGTTTCCATCCCTGTTGAAGTCGCCACTAACGAGATCTGTCGGCCCCTGCGGCACGGTAACGGTTGTTGCGGTAAACTGCCGTGGAGAATTCACGGATGCAGACAGTATCGAAATCGTGTTATTGGTTCCGAAGAAATCTCCGCGGGCGCCGAGATTGACTGTGACCAGTTCTGGTGAACCGTCCAGATTCAGGTCGACGGCGATCAGTTCCTTTGGGCCGTTCCCAACGTGTTCAATCTGCGGAGTTTCAAAAGTGCCATCGCCACTTCCCCAATACACAAACACGCGGTTATCGGCAGCCCCGGCCTGGCCGAATGGTCCGAAGGATTCGCCACGATTCGTGACTGCCAGATCGATGTTGCCGTCCAGATCGATGTCTTGGGCAACTACGGATGAAGGTCCGATGCCTGCCTCAATGGAAATTGCTGATCTGAAAGTACCATCACCATTTCCGATCAATACCGAAAGTGTTCCGTTTTCCGACGTCTCGCCGTCCGGAAATTCGTTCGCCGTTACTGCATCAAGAATCGAATCTCCATTGAAATCAGCCAGAGCGATTGAAATGGCATTCATGCCGACGTCGAAGCTACCGGCCAGTTGGAAACGGTTGTCGCCAAGTCCAAGATGAACGGTGACCACACCAGGAATCGTGGCACGCGCATTTGCTCGAGCATCAAGAAGTCCGAAATCACGACCGTTTACGGATACCAGGTCCAGTCGTCCGTCGCGATTCACATCGGCTACAACGATGGATCGGGCTTTAACGTTAAGTTGAGTGACTGCTTCGAAGTCACCGTTTCCGAGTCCAGTCAGTACCGAAATACTGCCATCATTTGCGGTGCTGCTCTGGTTTGCCGAGATAATCTCCGGTCGACCATCATTGTTGAGATCGGCGATCTGAATCGTCGTGGGAGCGTCATCCGCAAGTACGCGATCCGGTGAAGCTGACTGAAAGACCCCATTACCTCGATTGAGAATGAGCGAGATACTACCGTCACCTCCGCCCGGAAACTGCACGAGGTCACCACGATTGGCGACCGCAATGTCGAGCAGACCATCTGAGTTCCAGTCACCCGCAACCAGCATCACCGGATCAAACTCAACGGGAATTCGAGTTTCCGGTCCGAAGAGATCGCCACCATCGCTTGTGCCGACTCGGATCGAAACGTCGTTACTGAATCGGTTAACTGTCACCAGATCCAGAATGCCGTCGCCGGTCAGGTCTTCCAGTAAAGCCATTTCCGCATCTTCACCCATGGGTACTTCGATTCCAGTCTGGAACGTTCCGTTCCCATTGCCGAGCAACACTTCGACGTAGTTGAATTCGTTTGTCGTAATCAGATCGAGGAAACCGTCACGGTTCACGTCGCCATGTCGTACTGACTGCGTCCGGGAGAAGCTGTCGACCTGAGCATCCGGGCCGGCAGTGAATCCCCCTGCGCCATTCCCCAACAGAACTGACAGAGAGTCCGTCTGCCGATTTGCAACGACCAGATCAACATTCCCGTCGCGATTGAAGTCCGCAGCCGTCAGCGATTCAGGTTCTGTCCCGACGTTGACTCGAAACTCGCTTTGAAAGGTGCCGTCACCGCGACCGATCAAAATCGAAATGTCGTCACTCTCGAAGTTGGCTGTGGCGAGGTCGAGTACACCGTCGCCATCAAAGTCCATTGCAGTTAGTTCGCGTGGTGCTTCCCCGACACGAATGCGGTATTCCGGCTGAAACGTCCCGTTTCCAACTCCGAGGAAGACCGACACGGTACTGTTGAATGCTGAGAAGTCCTGTCCGCCATTGGCTGAAACCAGATCAAGGATGCCGTCATTGTTCAGATCGAAAGTGGCCAGGAAACGCGGTCCGGAGTCGACCGTCATGGAGTATGCATCTCTGAACGAACCATCTCCCTCGCCGATCAACACCGAGATCCGCGCGCGTCGAACGTCCGCCGTGGCCAGGTCGATGATGCCGTCTCGATTGAAGTCACCAGCAATGATAGATTCGCGTTCGAAGCCGCGAGTCGGCAGCGCCGGAGTGATGGCTGAGGTGGGAGGCTCGGCAGGCGAGAAGGCGGAAGTAAGCCCGTACCCGCCAGTTGTGCCGTTTTCTGCCACGACTTCGACTCGATAAGTCCCGGCGGGAAGATGCACATCAACGCTGGCCGCGGAGCTGTCCCCGCGGGATCCGTTGCTGACCAGAATGGGCGTTCCATCCTCCGTCAGCAATCGAAGTCGCAGGTCGAGAGCAACAGAAGCTGATGAAGCGTGGACCTGCAGTCTGCCACCCTCATTGAGTGTCAGTTCGTAGAGGTCGACATCATTCGCAGTCAAGCCCCCACTAGTTGCGGTCGTGGGAGCAATGGGCGTCGCGGTAGCAGAAGTGTCATTCGGCTCACTATCAAACACAGAAGTGAACCGAACCGCAAAATTAGCCGACTCGGTTGCCGTTCCCGCTGTCGTGGTGACAAACAGGCGATTGTCGGCTGGCGAAACCAGTGGCTGGTTTCCGGCCATCGATAACTGGTTTCCGGCGATTGAAAGCTGATGCACTCCCGGTGAGAGTCCGGCAATTTCAAAGGCCCCGTCGATGTTTGTGATCGCGGTCGGTTCACCAGCATCTGGAACACGATTCGCGTTGCGGTCTATAAATACCGTGGAACCGATCAGTCCCCACTCATCGAATGACTGAGTACCACTTCCGTCTTTGTCAAAAAACACGGTTCCCCGGATCGAACTTGAGCCACCAAATGCCAGGTTTGCGGCGATCGTCTGCCCGACCACAACAGAAACGGTTTGAGCCGAAGAAACCGGAGTCAGCCCGGCAGGAGTTTCCGCGACGACCTGTACGCTACCGGGCACCAGATCACGCAGCAGATACGCCCCGGTCGAATCGGTCACTGCCGACTGCTCACCATCATCGAACTGCCCGTTGCTGTTGGCGTCGACAAACACGTTGAGTCCGGCCAATCCCGGTTCCAGCCCTCCACGCAGGCTACTCTGATCAAGATCCAGAAAGGCAAATCCACCGACATTTCCAGTAGTACCGGGGACTACATGCAGCGACCAGGAATTCAGAGTTCCGCCATCCAGAAAAAACGTATCGGTAATTTCCAATGTCCACGTCCCGATGGTCGATTTGCCATCGAAATCCGACAGTGTTCCTTCTGGTCGAAAACGCCCGGAAAATGGGCTGGACCCATCGACAATCGATGCGTCTGCCTCATCGTCGAGAATCGTTCCTGTGAAGTTCTGCCCGAAGTCGTTGAGATCAGAGAACAGTTCTACACGAGTGCCGTCAGGACTGATGAGAAACACTCGAAGGTCAAGATTAAATGCGTGAGCAATGTCGATCTCGACGTCGATATCCGCGATGGGGATGTCATCGGCAATCACCAATTGCGAGGTCACTGTCGCGTCATTGACGATAGTGACAGGGACGTTGCTGCTTACAAATTCTGTCGGTGGCTCAAGCTGAATTGCAAAGTTCGAAACGGGGCCGGATGCAAATCCGTTGACCTCAGTTTCAAGAATCCACGTCCCCGCTGACGATTCTCCGTTGAGAGCACTTAACGGCATATTGGGAATGAACCGTCCAGTGACCGGAAGAAAAGTGCTAGTGTCCGGGTCAAAAGGAGATGAAGCAGTATCGATCGACGAGGATGCTTCGTCATCCAGAGTCACCATAGCGAATTCATCAAAGAAGAATCCGGGACTGTTGACCAGTGAAATCCGAGTGCCTGTTGGGCTGATGAGTGTCAGCTTCAGATTACTGGCGAGTATGTCCTGGCTCAGCTCGACGTTGACGTCCTGCACTGCAAATGCCAGCGGCACGTCAATTGGAATCTGGGTAATTCCGCCGACGACCGCAGCAGGAGTACCAGCTGAAACGAACCGGATGGTTGGAGTGGGGGCTTGGTTGGCCGCTTCCTCAATCGAAAATGTAAGATCGTAGTGACCGCGACTGGCACTTTTCGCACTGCCGGCAACGGTCGGGTCAAAGGCCACGGAACTGAACCGACTGAAGCCGCTGACTCCTACAAAAAAGCGACCGGTCGACGGTGCGGTAAATGCGAGTGCTGAATCGGCCCCATCAGAATCGTCGTTAAAACTCAGTTGGTTCCCAGGTCCGTCGAAGATGGCCATTACAGAGTCGAGCCCGCTGGGAGGCGTTAGAGACGCAGCATCGAGATCGACTGTCAGCCTCTGTCCCTCTGTCAGGTCAACTGCGAATAGATCGGCGTCATTGTTGAAGTCGATTGCTGCTGAAACGGTGACGGTTTCGCCTTCGGAAACTGCAACGGCAGCGGCAGCGTCGATGGTGTCTCCAGCGGTATCGGCTGGCGTCTCTGCCGCGTTAAGAATTCTGAAAGTGACCTCGTAATCGCCCGCAGTATCTCGACGCGTCGTTGAAAGAACGTCAAAGAAATAAGGGCCGGTATCTGTAACGCGATAAAGGATCGAGGGTGCATCAAAGCTACCGGTATCGACGACCGCCACTCCTCTGACATCCGGTCCATAAAGTTCAATGCGACTTTGCAAATCACCAGCAAGCCCGTCAGTACTTACGGTCGCTTCCACAACCTGGCCGGCAGTCAGGTCAATTCGATAACTGTCCCGGTCTCCCACTGAGCCGATCGACTCTGTCAGAGTAGCACTCGAACCTTCCACGACATTCACCGGTGTTGCAGTTTCGGTGGTCGCTCCAGAGTCGAGCGTGACGGTGAGCGAGAACGTTCCGATCGAGTTTCCGTTGACTCCTGTTCCAGTTGCCGGGTCGTAGGAAGCATTCCCTGAACTGGAGACGCCAATGTGCCATGTCCCTGTCGTGACAGCGTGAAATGCCAGTTCCGGATCGAGCTGCAGAGAATCGAGCGGTCGCTCATTCCGAGTAGTAAGGTTGTCAACGCTGGCAACCTCATTTCCAGCCGGATCAAACACTCGAACCAGAGCGTCAAGCGTCGAACCAAGCACCTCAGCGTCTATATCAACCGTGACGGCCTGCCCCGCATTGAGGGGCACTGCAAAAATTCGCACATCGGATGCCACTGCAAGGCTATGAGAAACCTCTGCCTGACCGGACGTCTGAACGTCGAGACCGACTGCCATGCCGAGCGTTGTACCACTGAGGAGAAGCCGATCTTCCAGCGACTCAACTGAACCAGCAGACCAGTTCCAGGAAGCAGGCTCGGCGAGCGGTGTGTTCTTGGAAGTTCGCCGATGAGATGACTTTCGTCCGAAACTGCGTTTCGGTTGGTGTGAGTGTTTGTCACTGAAATTTCGAACAAATAATCGAGCGGCTCTCGGCTTTGAAATCAGCATGTTGGTTACCGATATTTTTGAAACGTGTTTTGACGACCCGGCCCTTGCAAATTCCGTTCGCTGGTACAGTCAACCACCATGCTGAGACGACCAAACTGCTGTGTGGACCGAAAACTCAGCCCAATCCACCATGACCGATTCTCTCAAGACCTCCTTGCATTCACCAGCTCTATCCAGCCAATACTTCACATTTGAGAGTACACCCTGCTGAAGCGAACGTCCACAGACCACGAAGAGTGTCATCAAACTTTCGCCTGCAGATGACGTATTCGGTGCAATTCTGGTCAGGAACGGTTGTGGACAAGTCGCGAATTACAATTAATCAAAGCCGGATCGAAGAGGTGATAGTCTCGAACCCGTTCGCTAACTCTGTGCTGAATAGAGAGTCAAGCAGGGAGTGTTCAACTGTTTGCAGTTCGTCGGTTTCAGACTTCGCTGCGGTGTCGTCGGTTTCAGACTTCGCCGTGGTGTCATCGATTTCAGACTTCGCTGCAGTGTCATCGATTTCAGACTTCGCTGCGGTGTCATCGATTTCAGACTTCGCTGCGGTGTCATCGATTCCAGACATCGCTGCGGTGTCGTTGGTCAGTGCCGGCTCAAGAGTAATACCTTGACCGACGAACTCGAACGTCCCGCCGCCGACAACTCTACCTGTTGCCTGTCTGACGAAATTTAACTGAGTCGATGTTGAGAATTCAGATGCAACTGTGAAAACGGCATCGAAGAGTTTTAATTCTGCTGCTGTCCCTGAACCCGGAAATGATCCGCCGAGCTTGAAGAAAGAAGTTTGAACAACGCGGTCAGTACTCGAATCGGCATCCGGAGTAACGGATGATTCCAATGAATCATTAACACCTTGATGGCCATCGTTCGTATTCACGTTGTCAAAACGCACAAATGTCAGCTGGCTGGAATCGTAATGAAGTGTCAGATTAAAAAGGGTCAAAGCTTGAAGGTCTGCCGGGCTTCCCAATTCGCCGACCGTTCCGTCAAACGTCTGATACGTCACAGGAATTGTGATTTCCTGATTCGGCGTGACTTCCATTGTCATCACTTCAGAAGTCACCAGCTGCGCCGCCAGCAACGTACGATCTTCTAACTGCTCCATGCTGCGATGGATTGCGGCTTCCGAATGATCAGTCTTCCACCGCCGCTTCGGACGACGTGAATTCCGCAAGATTGCGAATCGAACATTCTGGAAGTAGTTTCCCAACAGATTCAACAGCATGGCGATCCCCTTGTCTTTCAATTTTTCATTAAGGGATGACCGAACTCACCAGCAACTTGCCTGACTCCAGATACGTCATCTGAAGCGCGAGTCAGCGTGCCGATCCCCGTCCATTGAATTGAGGCCAAGACTGGTGTGCTCAATTCGAATTTTCTGTCGCAGCTCCACGTCATGTCGATGGGACGCACCAATGCCATCGAGTTAATGCAATGTCGGCGATAAATTCAGAAGTACGTGTCAAGCCGTTGTCACCAACGAGTCAGAATTCCCCCGCTTTGCTTGCAGGTGAACTCTGCTTCTCGATGCCATCGTGCGGTTCATAGAGCGGCTGCTGTTTGGACTTAAACGAAAATAGCTGATTCGATGCCTGATAAGGCCAGGCTACGGATATTCGATGGCCGCTTTCGAATCCCGAATTTCACGACTTGCATTGACTGGGCTTAATTCTGGTTTCGTTCGTCGTCTCATGATCAAAGGCCACGCAACCGGGGCAAGTATCGCCCCTCTCTGGCACGTTCCTTACTCTGGAGATTCTGATCATGCGAAACGCGGTCTTCTTCCTTGTTGTCACCGTCGCTTCATCGACAGCTGCATTCGCGCAGGCAAGATTCGGGATCGGCGTGAAGGACCATCACGATCCACCTGGCGCTCTGGTGACGGCGACTTACCAGGGATATCCCTGCCTGAACATCTACAGTGCCGAGGATGACCAGTACTACCATCTAGCACCGTATTTACATGTAGTCACAGAAATCAACGGTGTCAGAATCGGGACAGGCAAGGAGTGCACCAAAGCGGTCTTTGCCTCTCCAAATCGTATGAAGTTCAGAATCCACAATCGCCACAGCGGATCACATCGCTACTACGAAGTGGACCTGCTCGGTGAACCGACTGGCGAACTGAATCTCGGTCGGTCACTTGACTGGCGTCCGGGCGAGGCACACTCCAAATTCAAACACGTTGTGGCTGCACCGGAGGAAGATAAGTGGCGACCAGCCCCCGGATATTCATGGGTGGAGGGGACGGGCCTGAGAGATGTCCGCTGGAGTCCCGGAGAAGCTCACCCGGACCACCACATCTATGCCGGATCCGAAGCTGGAAAATGGAAACCAAAACCTGGCTACAACTGGGTCAGCAAGGCGGAAAAAGACTTTCGCGTTCAATGGACGCCAGGAGAACACCATCCGAACCACCACATTCTTGCGGCGTCCGAGGCTGGAGTCTGGACACCAATGCCAGGCCATGCGTGGGTTTCCAAATCTACAGAAGATCTGCGCGTTCGGTGGGCATCAGGAAAACGACATCCGAAGTATCAGATTCTGGCCAGCAAAGAACACGGACAATGGCATCCAATGGATGGGTATGAATGGGTGACATCGCGAAATGGAGACTTTCGAGTACAACGAGAACGGTCTTCCTCATCGTCGTCGAGTTCGAACAATCATGCGCGAGTAAACAGCGGTGCAGAAGATTTCGGAATCGACGCTCAATTTCTACGGCAGATTGATCGAGGTCACTTCAATTCGAACTACTCCACAAATTCCAGTCACGCACCTGTACAATCGGGCCGCGGATACTGAGGTGGCTGAAGTCCTCGCAGTTGGGGGAGGATTTCACGGTCGATAATACGGTACATGGATGCCGTCGACGTGAGGAAACGCCACGGCTGAAAAGTAAGGAAGCTCAAGGTTCGCTAGTTGCTGTCTGAGTATTTCCAATCGCCGAACGATTTCATCCGTTCGATCGGGCTCAGAGGCAATCGCTCCGCGAGGAATCGAAGTTTGCTCTCGAGTTCGCACTTCGACGCGGTCTGGAGACATGATCACCATGACATTGTCGGGTAGCTCTGGCCACGGGGCGTCTTCCAGGAATTCTCGGATGTTGTTCGACTGGTTCGGGCCGGATTTATTTCCCAGAACAATAATTAACTCCGTTCCGCCAGGGCCGACGATCTGCATGTTCGAGGTTCGTGCAGTTAGCGCTGTCGAAGTCGAGGGATCGGATTTTTCGACTATCATCGGAATCGTCGTCAGTGCTGCTTCCGTGTCGAACCAGATTGCCAGGGGCTGAAGTCCGGATGGGATGTCACACTGAATCCGAATTTCGTCACCCGATTGTGCCGGGAGGCAACTGGACAGCGGCTGAACCTCTGGAGCACGAAGCTGAACCAGCTCCTGCAGCGGTGCGGGCTCTTTGATTGATGGGCGATCACGATGGTTCAACAAGAACCCAGCCAGCAGTCCGGCTATTACGACAAGCCCCGAAGCCGTCATCAGACGTGGGGGCAGTTTTTTTGGGGAAGTGACCTTGGTCAGCGCATCGGCAAGCTGACCCGCATCGGCATGACGCCGGGAAGCGGTAGCGGCTGTGGCCTGTTCACAGACGGAACGGAGTTCACTCGATATTTTTGCACGGTCGAGGGCTGATGGGTCAAACGTGCCCTCGCGAGCGAGCCGCAGCATTCCATTGACGCCGTCACCGGAATTAAGTGGTTGAAGTGTCAGCAGCTCAAACAGAATCGCCCCCAATGCAAAGACATCCGAGCGGGCAGTAATCTGACTGACTTCGCAGCGAGCCTGTTCCGGCGCCATGTAGCGAACGGTTCCACTGAGAGTGGAGTCGACTATGCACTCGCCCGCCCAGCCATGTCGCAGGATGGCGAGTCCAAAGTCGATCACACGTGGCTTACCAGAGTCGTCAATGACGATATTTTCCGGTTTGAGATCCCGATGGGTAATCCCGGCCTGGTGAGCGACATCCACAGAACGGGCGACCTGAATTACCAGGTTGACGGCGGCGTCTGGAGTGAACTCCTGATTACGCATTATCTCCCGAAGATTTCTGCCCCGAATATACTCCATCACCAGGTACGGTCGGTTTTCATCAAAATCGACGTCGTAAATACGCGACAGGCCCGGGTGATCCAGCTCAGCCAGGAGTCGTCCTTCGGCAACGACCTCATGACGATCCTGATTTGAAATTGGCACTGGCGTCTTGCAAAGTTTAAGCGCCAGTTCCTTACGGAGAGTCGGATGAACAACTCGAAACACCTCCGCCTGACCGCCTTCGGATAACTTCTCGATCACTTGATATTTGCCGATGTGGCGACCACCGTCTGATCGTGCCAAATCAGTAATCCGCAGGCCCGCTTCGATCTGAGTCGACTCAAACGCCGCTTCGATATCCGTTGATTGTTCTGTTTGCGTCTGACCGGTTGGCGTTTCGGAGAGCAAGTCATCTGCAGGTCGGCTGGATGCCGACTGCGAGACGTGCAATTCCGCAGGCTCTTCAGACGCCGACCTGTCATCCTCGTTGTTCACGATCGGTTCCCCTCAAGCCGGCCGCCACCATGCAAAACGAATCGTTCGGTCTGTTGCAGAACAGAATTGATAACAGTTGTACGGCTTTTTTGAGATTCACGAGGCATTGCGTAGTCGCCGAGTAAGAGTTTCGTGTTTAGGACGCGTCGAGCTTTCCCGCGAAACACGGCACAGAATTCAAACGTACAAAACGATTGCCCCGGCTTCATTCGAAATTCGTGAATTCATTCAGGTTTCTCATTAACCGGGGATTGAACCGCCGTCTTACCTGCAGATTCAACGATTCACCAGTGAGCCAGACAGTAACTGACGCTCAGCTCGCCTGGTGGTTTCCCCTCTATTTTTCTGCAAGGAGACATGCGATGGCGTTTCGAAAGACTTTTTTGTGTGCGGCAGCAGCTGCAATGTTTGCCCTGACTTCCGTTGATGCTGCTGACGATACCAAGCCACGGTTGGGGGTCTCAGTAATTGAGACCTCAAACAATGCTGGAGTCATTGTCACACAGATCGACGATGGCTCGCCCGCCATGAAACTCGATCGAGTGGCAGACGGCAAGGATATCAAGCTGGAATCAAAAAAGTACGCGATTACTCACGTCAACGGACGACAGGTTCCCACTACGGACAGCTTTCTAAAGGCCATTGCTGCCTCTCCTCAGGACTGCGTTCTTCGTGTTTATGAATATGCCACCGCTGACTGGGCAGACCACCGCGTGAAACTGCGTGGCGAACCAACCGTCGTTGAAACTCAGACCGTTGAAGCAGCGCCGCAATACTGGATGGACGCCAATGGCAACGTCTATTCACAGGACGGCCAGTATCAGTACACACAACAGGGATATTCGCAGCAGCAGTACGCTCAAACTGAAGATCGCGGCGAGCGAAAGAGCAAAAAGCGTTTCTTCAATATGTTCGGACAACCTGAGGGCGACGACTGGCGTCCCGGTGATAACACATGGTGGTTTCAGAAGAAGCCCGAGGACAAAGAACTCCGCAAGGCTTACAACCGACAGGCGTTTGTTGAGCTGTTGACCGGGGTTGCTGCTGGACTCAGTGGAGCGGCAGCCGGCATGGACAGCTATCAGCCATCCAGCAGCTCTGGATTTAACTCGGGGCGGATGAATTCAAATATTTCGCGAGACAGTTTCAATCGAAATTACTCGACGAATCCTGACCACGCTCCGTTTATCAACTGGGCTTACTGAAAATCACGCGAACGACAACCTGGCGAAAAGGGCTGGCGGAGCCTGCTGCCCGAGCGGTGGTCTTCGTCAGGAAACCCGGTCGATCATTCGACCGGGTTTCCGCCTGCGCGATCACCTGGAACAGTCACTTGCTGTTGCTGAAAAGCTGTTCGACTTATAACCGGCTCAGATTTGGAGTTGAGGAATTCGCTGTTCAGTCCAACAACGGAATTGACGCCCCAACGAAGTCTGGTGACCGATGCTTTCTCAAGAGTCATATTCAGAAATTACCAGGCCGACGACGATCGGAGACCCGTGGACACTGACGACACGCAATAGAGGCGCCGCGGCAGGGATGCCACTTCTGGTGTTGGTGTTTCTCGCAGGAGCACTTTTCTGCGGATCGATCGAGGTGATCGCTGCCGGGAATCATGATCGGAACCCGTCGGAAAAGTCTCCGGGCATTCGAGCATTGTTGATTGGCGTCACCGCCTATCCCAGCCTTCCCTCAAAGTACCATTTGCGAGGACCATCCAATGATGTTGATCTCCTGGCGACATCATTACGTCAACGATTCGGAGTCCAGAACGAGCGCATTGTTCAACTTTGGGAAAGCCCGGACTCGGAACATCTTCCGACACGAATGAATATCCAGCGAGAGTTTGTCCGACTGGCCGAAACGGCGAACTCTGGCGATCACGTCGTCATCTTCATGGCCGGACACGGAAGTCAGATGCCGAATTCTGACGAGTTGGATTTCGAAGCCGACGGATTGGACGAAGTCTTTCTTCCGAGAGATATCGGACGCTGGAATGGACGCGTGGGCCGTGTCGAAAATGCAATCTCCGATGATGAGATTCACAACTGGATTGACAGCATTCGGAAAACAGGTGCGTTTGTATTTTTCGTCGGTGACTTCTGCCATTCCGGCACTAGCACGCGAGGAACAGGCCCTGTCTCGAGAGCTATCGAGCCCGCTCAGTTGGGGATTCCAACCACGTCGGTGGCGCGTGGCAGCCCTCAGAGAGGTGAAGCTACCGACAATAGCTTGCTGGCAGAACTGGACTCAGCTGTCGTTGGTTCAAGTCGAGGCGATATGGTCGCTCTTTATGCCGCTGAGCCTCACGAGCTGGCCTATGAAGACTCGATTCCGCGTGGTGGTGAGCGACATGGCTGGCTGTCGTGGGCGTTGAACCAGACTCTTAATGAATCCAACGGAACGCTGACTTATCGTCAACTCGCAGACCGCGTCAGTTGGCACTATCAATTGCAGCGCTGGACACGCTCGACACCGCTCATGGAAGGGACTGGCATTGATCACGAAGTATTCGGGCAAAAGAAATGGCCGCAGCAGCTCAAAATTCTTTTGAGTAGAACATCTGGCTCACAGAATGATGAATCGGATTACCGGATCAACGCCGGACTCTTGCAAAGAATTACGCGAGGATCGATTCTGGAAGTACTGCCGCCTACTGTCAACCAGGCTTCAAATGAACCAGTCGGACACGTTCAGGTAGTGTCCGTTGAGGCCATGAGTGCGACAGTGGTGCCGACTAATTATCAGAACGAAAAGACGAGCAAGAAGTTGCCGACACCTGCTTCATGCAAACTGGTCTATTGCGAGCTTGGCGACAAACCGCTGCACATTCGCGTTGATCTTTCTTCCGTCGCCGATCCACAGAGGCGAGAACGCTTGAGGCAGTCCACTGAAGATATACTCTCCAAAACGGCGAAAAGCGTTCGGGTTCCGATCACCCTCGAAGATTTCGTTGAGTCCGCCGATTTCGTTCTCCGTGTGAGTAGCGACGGCGCAAGTATCGAGATCATTCGTCCGTCAACTGACAGCAACAGAGAAGAAGCAGTTTCCAGCAGAAAGACAGCCGAACCTTTACCCGGTATCAGCCTCGGAAAGCACGTGCTGTCCCAGGCACCTGAAGAGTGGTTGAAAGAGCGACTGAATCAGATTTACCGAGCAGAGACATTACGCCGTCTGGCAACACCAATGGGCTCTTCAGCAGACTCGGGAGTACGTCTCAGCACTGAGATCGTCATTCGCTCCGCACGAGACATTCAAGGCAAACTGGAAAATGATCCGAACCTGTCGCCCAGAAAAATCGGCCAGCCTACGACAGTTTCCGCCGGCGATGAACCGAGAATCACGATCCGAAATGGTGGCTTCTCGCCTGTTGACATTACCGCTCTGTATATTGCAGCCGATCTAAGCATCACCGTTCTGTACCCCGATGGCATCCAATACAACCGTTGCCTGCCTGGCCGTCAAATTACTATCGGAGGTTGGCGCATCAACAATGCCACCCTTGGGTGGGAGGATGTCATCATCGTCGCAGTCCGTTCAGATCGCGGCCCGATTCCTCACAACTTCGGATTTCTGGCAGATCCCGTGCTGGCATCAGTGAGCCGAAATGTTCGAGCCTCCGGGGGCGACGCCTTCTGGAACTCACCAATCATTCGGCTCTGTCGCTCCACAATGTACCGGGAGCGAGGGCTTGTCCGTGGAATTTCTACGAGTGACAGCCGTAATCTGGCAGTTCATCGCCTTTCGTGGAAAGTGGTCCCTCAGTAGTGAGTGCCTGTGGGGATTTGGGGACGAGTGCCGTTGGCAGAGTTGTGCGTCATCGAACGCACAGGATACGATCGAACTTCATCGATCTTCATTAGATTGGGCCAACGGGATTACTTCATCCCGACCGTTCAGCATGATCAATATTCAGCCTTGAGGCGTTGAGCAGATGACGCATTCTGATAGCCAAACGTCAGAGCTGTCTGACGAGGAGTTTGCCAGCCAGCTCTGCGACGGCGATTCTTCAATGGTTCTCGCGTTTGCGAAGCGCTTTGCGACTCTGCTGACGACATCCTGGACCGAATTCAAAACCAGAGTTACCGGCTGCGCACTGCCGCAGGTTGATCTGAACACTCATCTTAGCAAGACCGCCGGACGTGGCTACATGCGATATTGTGTGCAGCAGGATCTCGATATCGATTTTGCTGGCTACCTGTCGGCTCTGGAACTCAGTGGGCTTACAGTGACCGGTGCATGCATCGAGAATGACGAGGCCACAATTCGGCACCTTGACGAAACTGTACAGCAACGGGTGGTCCCAACACTGGTCAATCTATGGCGTTCGGGGACGTTACGTGGCGTATCGAGGACAACCGTTGAAGATATCGGCAGCATGCTGCCCGGATATCTGTGGATGAGGACGAAGAGCGGAGAGGCAAAACTGGCAACCTACATGGGACGGTGTCGGCTGACTTCCTGGCTGACCGGAATTGCTCGTAACGCCATCGTGGACGAGGCTCGCAAGCAACAGAAAATTGTCAATTTTGCCAGCACTGACGAAAGCGAAGAGCGAGACCTCGCTCAGACGGTGCCTGGTCCGGATGTGAATGACAATCTGCTGGAACGTCAGGAACTGGTGGACAAGTATCGTCAACCGATACTGGACGCCTTACTGAGCATCGAGTCGACTCTAACGACCCGTCAGAAAGCGGTCTTTCACGGACGGTTTCAGGCAGGGATACCGGCGAATGAACTGGCTGACTGTCTGAAGATCTCCAGACCGCGGATCAGTCAACTCACGGCAGCGATTCAACAGCAAATTGAACTTGCCGTTCGTAAACAGGTCGACCTGCTGGCCGATGATCTGGGAATATCTCCGCATGCAGTCTTAGGTTGCCTGCAGGATCTGCAATCGTTTCTTCAGTCTTGCTGTGACGACGAGGGGCCTGAATCATCGAAAAACAACATCACAGGACCGCTGGACGATCTGATTCGCGAATACCGTGATCGCGATTCGAATTAGATTCTGCAAAAAAGTGAAAACCTACTGAGCATGTATCGGCTTTTTAAGCCCGGTCGATGCTCTGCGGTAATGATGGTGGTTCAGCTTGGTGGGCGGATAATCAGACGAGTATTAAACTGTCAGAATTGACACGGCAGGAGAATTGTGAGAATTCAGCAGATCGATTGGTTTCAGGATGAGCCCCGTTTGGAGTTGAACAGCAATTTGCGACTTCACTCGACTATTTCTGATCGTCGAACAGAGGGCACATCGATCCACGGTCGATTCCTCGAAAGTATTGAATCCTGAAGAAGTCTTCCACTCGACATAGATCTGTCTGAATTTTGCCTCGGGACAATCTTCGTGAGCTAGCTGAAAGCTGCTTTAATTATGAGTCAGCCTGACCAGAACAAACCTGACAATGTCCCGGCGAATTCTATCGCACGGGCGCTTGCACAGAACTGGAACGAACAGGTCAACAACGACCTGGACGACATTGATCTGGAATTGCTTGCCGCCTATGCCGAAGGGCGGCTAAGCGAGAACGAACAGAACGTCGTTGAAGAACTGGTGGCGAACAGCCCGGCTGCTCTCGAGACGCTGCTTTTTTTTCATCGAGCCCTGAATATCGAACAGGGCACACCGACAAATAAAGAATTATCGGTTGGAAATCATGACGCGGCGGACGTCGAAAAGTTTCCCGCAGGTACAACTCAACCTGCAACACCTGCTGAAAACGCTCGGTCGGGCCGCGGCTCCAATCGTCGCCCAAATGCCGTGACAGTAGCCGCGTTGATGCTGGCGGCAGGCGCGTCTTTCTGGGCTTACCGAACGAGCCGCGATGCTCGACAGGTCGATATTAACAATCAATCGCTCCTCGCTCAGCTCGATTCTCAGACTTTCGATCTTGCTCTGGCTCGGAAGGAGCAGGTCTACGCAGCAGCTGGCGGAAGTTTTCGTTCGTTTCCTGCGGGAACGATCAGCCCTCGACTGGTTCAGCTGGCTATGCTCGATCGAGGGCCAGTTGCTCGAGGCGGCGCTCCAGTAGAAGGTGAACAGGAATTGCAGCAATCGACGGTAACAGCTGCAGAGGCGGCGATACGCGAAGTCTCTCCGTTGCGTCCGGGCTTAAACAGTCGTTGGCAAACAGGCATCGAACGAGCCGCGATTGAAATTGCCGGTGGAAATCTTGAGAAGGCATTGACGCTGATCGATGACGCTGAGCAGGAATACGGTTCCGAAAGCCCTGAGGTATTGAATCTCCGTGCATTGTATTTGCTGGCACAGGCAGACAATGGTGAGGACACCGTCGAACAGGCTGCCGAGCAATTCAGGAAACTAACGGAGCGCCATCCCACGTTCGCGCTGGGATGGTTCAATTATGCGTTGCTCGTTTCTCGTATCCAGGGCCTGGAAGCGAGCCTGTCATTGTGGGATTCTTATCTCCAGGCAGAGACTTCGACAGATTTGCGAAAGGCTGTTCAGTTGCAATTGGACTTAGCGAGGAGTCGCCGATAACGGCTTCCGACGAAGTGGCAGCAGGTGCCTTCGATCCAGTCACCAACCGCAGGTTACTCAGCTGGCGATGACCTGGCTTTCACGCAGGCAATCGTGGTACCGCGCTCGGTCTCGGTTATTCGGGAAGTACGCGTAACGCCAGCCCCTCGTCCACCAAAGCTCGCTGAATCTTCCGCTTGCGGCGAACGGCGTAGAGCGGTATCGCTCAGTAGCACAAACCATGAACCTGCAGGTCGCCGCGGCAATTCCAAATGCCGCTCCCAGCGAGGTTTCTATCAAATCGACTGAGCGGTCGCTGACAATCAGTCAACCTGTAAGACATACGAACGCATTACCCGAACGGTCAGGAGATGCTTCGACATTAATTGCCGTGATGTCAATTGGAACCGTTGATCAACATCATGATTAACCTGACGCCGAAGAGGTCCTTGTAGACTGTCGGTCGTGGAAGATGTCCCGCTGGTTGTTGAAGGTTGAAAATCCGGTGGCGG
>TARA_R110002072_G_scaffold280876_1_pt1 | contig 26014 bp, 31 predicted proteins | sample TARA_R110002072 | Tara Oceans TARA_R110002072 (sample SAMEA4397118) | marine metagenome | biome: Polar Biome; feature: [SRF] surface water layer (ENVO:00010504); material: water (ENVO:00002006), including particulate matter (ENVO:01000060) such as... | depth 5 m | reverse complement strand
TTGACCATACCAAACCGTTTGAAGTCTCCAGGTTGAGAATGTTTGATTCAACATTTGCTACAGAACCTGCTGTGATCTGACCATATGTTATTAAGTTTCCCGTATAACTTATGAACAGGTTTGATGACACGCTAATTGCATCTGTTGGGGTTGCGTTGCCGGCAAATCCCGTGTTGGCTGTCACCTCATTTATAACAAACGCCGTCTGAACGTTTGTGAATTGATATATATTTGCCAACAGATTCTGAGTGTTGAAAGTGTTTGCGGTGTAAAGCACTGTTCCGTCTGCAAAAATGAGTCCCTTGTTAGGTTTAACAATTTTTAGGTTTGCATTATTGATGAAAATGTCATCTGTATTACCGGTAATACTGCTCATTACTGTATTTTAAGAAGAATTTATTTGCTGCTCTAACGCTAATATACGATCCTCAAGTAACTGGTGTTTCCTATCCAATTCCTGAACTGCCGCTGTTGTGATTGTAAAAATTGCATCCTTTTTGAGGAATATAAAATCATCTACTTTCTGACCATATACGAATACTTGATCGAACTCACCCAGATCTTCATTCGTTTGTATACTATGACTGTCTACAACCTCAGCTATCGTAACTATTTTATCCGTGTCATCTATGGTTTTTAATTTGATTGTTGTTGAATTAGATTCTAAATTGGCAGTATTGAAATTTGTAAAAGTAATTATATTGGATTGTGAAACATTTGCTAATTCATACACATTTGGGATGAAATCTGTTCGTGTACCAGTAGCTTCTGGTAATGTATCTTGTACATCCTGTGCTATGAACCCAATCACACTATCTGAGCCCCTGGACACGACATCTTTATATGTATACGTTTTGGGTTGTAATAATCTAAGTTTTTCTAATGCATCCGTGTCGGATATATCAATTATGTTACTTTTTATGCGTCGGTCAGATGCCGTCATTGTACCCGCATGTGATGCTATCCATTGATTAGTAAGTATATCCTCCACTGCAAAAATACTGATATTATTAAACGTTACACTAGATCCGTCTCCAACATCACTATTATATTTAAAATATCTGGATGCGGCAGCTGTTGTATCGCCAGCACTTGCCGCCACCTCAAGACGCGCGTATGGCGTTGACCGACCTAAACCAATACTCCCGGTAGACGTGTTTACTGTGATGGCACCTTCGAAATTACTAATTCTTGTAGAATTAGAAGTCATATCAACCTCTAAACTACTAATTCTTGTAGAATTAGAAGTCATGTCAACCACTGTCACTGTATTTGATAGAAGTCCGCCATCACCCCTTATTAATCCAGATATATATGCGTTACCGTTTACCGCCAATGTATCTTGGGGATTTGTATTGGCTATACCAACATTTGAAGCAGTCACAAGTGAAGTTATGGCATTATTAAATATTATCGTCTCAGTTGTAGTATTTCCATTTTGGGTAACATCCAAGAAGGTTAAACCTTCTATTGCAGCTGCAGCAGCTCCATTATTAAAACGGATAATCTGTGTAATAATATTTGAATATGTATTACCATGAACACTCAGACCGTGTTGAGGATTTGTATTTCCACCAATACCAACATTTGAACCAGATACAACTATTGATGAAGTTACAACCTCACCACTTGTGATGTTTGAACTCAAAACATTTGTATATTGAATTGTTGAATTTCTAAAATTTTTAATATAAACTGAATCAATTACGACCGAATTGAGAGGTGCTCCAGATGCATTCAGGATTATAGTATTCGCGTGAGCACTTGTAACTCCGGCAGTTTTACCAATTGCTATAGAATTAGCCCCCTGATTGCCCACACCAGCCCGGTCACCAATTGCTATAGCGTAATCACCTTGCCCTGCACTTGCTGTGAGACGACCAATTGCTATGGCGTTGGAACCCTGGTTCGTTTGACCAGCATGTTTACCAATCGCAACCGAATAAGAACCCTGTGTACTCTGACCAGCCTTCTCGCCAATCGAAATACCACTCTCTTGCTGATTATTCTCACCAGCCCTGTCACCTATAGCTACACCGTGCGGTTCCTGGGCTGTTTTACCAGCATTAAGACCTATAGCAACTGTGTTAGAGTGTTGAGAAGTCTTGCCAGCGTTTGTACCAATGGCAATCGCATTTGATTCTTGATCAGCTTGGGTTCCTATTGAGATGTTGTCACCAGAACCCAAAACAACCACATTACCATTAAAGAATATCTCACCTTCACCCAAACTCAGAAGATGGTCAGGGGCTGAATTACCAATACCAACATTTGAAGAAGTTACAAATGAAGTTGTTGCATTTGTGAATTGAACCGTATTTGAAGTTACATTTCCTCGATTAACAACCTGAGCAAGGGTTGAAGTTTCCGAAACTGTAAAAGTTGAATTTGAAATTGCGTTTATTCTCCCATCGAGACCAACACTTATAACAGCTATATTGGCACTCTGACCACTTATACTTCCACCATAGACTCCCACCGTAGCATCCGTTGTACTGGTCAGGTACTTGGCGTTACCATGGTACCTTGAAGCACTTACATTTCCAGAAGTTACCAAAACATTTGAACCGGTTATAGTTATATACAAATTTGAACCTATACTCAAATCATGACCAGGTGAAGTATTTGAAATACCTACACGCCCACCCGTCACTATATTGCTACTGATATAGGCATTACCAGTTACATACAAGTTGGTACTAGGCCTGATAGAACCCCCACCAATTGTAACGGTTTGATAGATGTTCGCGTCAGTCGCTAAAAGTCTATTTGGCGTGTCATTTGCTCTACCAGCGCCCCTCACCAATATGGAATTTACACTATCGACGGATCTTGTCAAAATACCTATATTTTGAATAAATTGTGTGGCCAAAGCTGGGCGTTGAAGCGTTAATTTACCAGAAACTTCGGATATATATACCTGATTACCAATATCGCCAGTGACTGGGGCAACGACGAAAATACTATCTGGTACATTTCTTATAGTTCCACTAGTAACAATATAACCTGGTCCATTTTTTGTATAACCTAAAAGTGCCAAGCCAGCCGCCGGCATATATGTTTGCGAAGTGTTGAGTGCCAAATTGGCATTTATAGCCCCAGAAGACCCCTGCGGTGTTATATACATGGGCTGACCGAGTAGAACATCTGAAGATGTAGTAAATCTGTCGATATATAATACATTTCTCGAGTTTAATCCACCACCTAAATCATCTATTGTAACTATACCGTCACTTGGATTATAAACAACATTTGATGTAGTTGTTAAAACATTTGCGGAATCTGCGTAAATCAACCCTTGACTCGCGAGTCTATCATTTCTAATTGACCCATTTACGGATAACTGGTGAGCCGGATTTAAATTTGCTATACCAACATTTGAAGAAGTTACAAATGAAGTTGTGGCATTCTGGAACAAAACTGTATTGGCGGTTGCATTTCCTCTATTAACAACCTGAGCAAGGGTTGAAGTTTCCAAGTGAGTGAATAAAGTGTTTGAAATTAAATTTATTCTCCCATCGAGACCAACACTTATAACAGCTATATTTGCTGAATTATTATTGATGACTCCTCCGTATGTCCCCGCCGCAGCATCAGTTGTTGATACCAGATTGACAGCGTTACCAAAATATCTCTGGGCGTGAATGTTATTTGTTGTGACCAAATTACCAGATCTTTCAATATACAAATTGGCCCCAACACTCAAAAGATGACCGGGTGCCGCATTACCGATACCAACATTTGAAGAAGTTACGAATGAAGTTTTTGCATTTGTGAATTGAACCGTATTTGAAGTTACATTTCCTCGATTAACAACCTGAGCAAGGGTTGATGTAGTTTCCGAAACTGTAAATGTCGCATTTGTCACAGATTCAAGCCTACCATCAGTTCCAATTGTTACAATGGCTATATTGGCGGAGTTGTCACCTATGAGACCGCCATAGACACCCGGTGTTGCGTCAGTTGTGTCAGTTAGGTATTTACCATTTGAAGTGATATAGGGTGCGCTTATGTTGGCGGTTGTTACAAAAGTATTTGAACCCGTAACATCAAAATAGATGTTGCTGCCAATACTCAATGTGTGTCCGGGTGCCGAATTTGCAATACCAACGCTTGCTGTTGTGATAAAAGCTACATCCGCATTCTGGAACAAAACTGTATTGGATGTTGCATTTCCTCTATTAACAACCTGAGCAAGGGTTGAAGTTTCCACAACCGTAAAAGTTACATTTGAAATACTAGTAATTTTACCAGTTGAATCAACATTCATAACTGCGATATTTGCCGAGTGGTTATCAATCGTCCCTCCATAAGTCCCAGCTGCCGCCCCTGTCAAAGAAATCAATTGCGACGCGTTACCTGAATAGTAGTTTGCGGTTACATTACCAATGACCTTAACCTCGAGGTTCTTAGAAGTATCTGGGGTTATACTTGTGTTATATGCGCTGTTGTCAGTGTATGACATCACAAGAACATTCTCATAGACACCTGAAGCCAAATGACCTATCACAACATTTCCCGCCGGTCGCTGAATCATATAGCCCGTGTCATAGCCGTATGCGACATTTGACGCAATCTCAAAAATTGGGTCGGACAACACAGTATTATTAGAACCAATAACTGTAAAATTACCCAATACAGTTAAATTTGAATCAATTCTGACATCACCTGCATCGGTGTAAAAAAAGTTTGGGGCGGAATTTATTGTATTACCATCCTTAAAAATCACACCCCTATCAACGCCACCAACTGCGAATGTTCCATCAAAATTACCAATAAAGTTTGTGGCGTAAATATTAGCGGTATCTGTATTGTATTGAACATTGGCAAGATTCGTAACCCTACCAGATGGACCAATGACATCTAGAATTCGCTTTCTCTGATTGGCGATATTATCGCCCATTACTAATTATGTATATTTTTTTTACATAATTAGTACTGTGATATCCTGAGCGGGGCTCGAACCCGCGGCTTTGGGATTAGAAGTCCCACACTCTATCCAACTGAGTTACCAGGACGGTTGGGTCAACTACGAAGTAGTTGGAACTCTCCCAGCAGGGTTCGAACCTGCGACTTTTCGGTTAACAGCCGAACACTCTGACCAACTGAGTTATAGGAGAATGGTGCACCCACCGAGTTTCGATCTCGGGACCTTTCGCTAAAAAGTTTCAATTGCTGAGCAATTGTTCTAAGTGCTTCGCACTTAACCCTTACTAAACGAATGCTCTACCACTGAGCTATGGGTGCCGCTTCAGAGAGGATTCGAACCTCTGACTTACCGGTGGATGTCCTAAGTGCTTTGCACTTAATCCTTAACAGCCGGACACTCTGACCAACTGAGTTACTGAAGCCTATTTATACTACTCTCCATTTCTTTAAGCCTTTTTCGTCACCTGCAGGATTCGAACCTGCGACCCCATTGGGGAATGGATTTCAAGTCCACCTCCTTAACCACTCGGACAAAGTGACTGTTTCATTGACCCGAAGGCCTGTCAGGACTGGGGTTCGAACCCAGGCGTGCTTACACACAAATGTTCTTAAGACATTCCCCTTGGACCGACTCGGGCACCCTGACGTGAGTCCAATCACCGAGTGATTGGCCTGTCCCATACCGGGCTCGAACCGGTGACATCAGCGTTGCAGATGAAACATCAAAGTTTCTTAATATACAAAGTATAAGCACTGCGCTCTGACCAACTGAGCTAATGGGACAATTGGGAACGCCTTCCCACTCATCTATATATTCAACTCTTTAACTTTATAAATTATGAAAACTATGAGAGACATAGGATTGCGAAGTCTTATAGCTGTAGTTACTTGCCCAACCACGAGGACATTGTTGAAAAGTTCGAGACCACCATCACCAATAACCTCCTCCATTAAAGACCCCTTTTTGTACCCATAGCCATCATTCGCGATACACCTACCAAACAGGACCCATGTGAAAATTGTAATCGCACTGATCCAATTGTACCATTTCACATATGGGAGAAACCCACCAAGCATAATATAGAAACCAAAGAGTGTATGGGCCCAATGGAACAAGTCTTTTTTTCCCTCCATATATTAAATGGAGAAAAAACTGTGGATTACTTGAAAAATGCTATACATGCGAGTATAGTTGAAACTAATGTGGTATTATCGTGAATTGGTAAAAAAATAGAGGGCATATTGTGGTTAGAATGATCAGCAAATAGCGAAGTTATAAAAAATGTCACTATACACAATGATATAATATTAAATGAATTTCTTTTAATTCCAAATATAAACATAAGTATTATGACGCTAAATACTATATCTGAAATACTATCTAAATAAGAACCGAATGTACTTTGTTTGTCGCATTTCCGGGCAACCTCACCATCTAAAGAATCTAAAATTCTACTTATAATGACTACAACCATTTTGTTTACAGGTGAAATGTTTGAAAGTAAAAGAAAATTTAATAAGAATGCAATTCCTGTAATAACATTTGGATGAATATTATATTTACAAAAAAACGGGACTACATAGTCTAACGCGTTATAAACATAAACTTCTGTACCCTCTGTTGGTCTTGGCATTTATTTTGTACTGATATATTAAATGGAGAAAAAACTGTGGATATTCTTCTCAATTGTTTTCCTATCAATGGCAACTGAACATAGTATAACACCTATATGCCCAAAAGGTGCGTTAATAAGTTTTCTTCATCACATCCTCTCAACTTTTATGATATTGAGTCCATTTATGTTCAAAGAATATCAACTTCAAATACTTTTGACATTTTTGATTTGGTTAAGTTGGAAGGTTACTCAAGGAAAGTGTGTGACGACAATAAAGTACAATGAAATTTGTAAAAAGGGTGAAGATGCAAAGTTTATGAACTTACAAGGTGTTCTCACGCAAGAAACTGGTCTTAACTGGTCGTATGTAATTGCAGTGCCAACATTATTATTTTCTTTTTATAAATTATGTATACATTCTTCTTGATTGTGTTGTTATCAATGTTGTATGAGCATTCAGTAGACCCAATATGTCCAAAAGGACTTCTTATGAGTTTTCTTCATCACATATTGAGCGTCTTTATGTTAACTGGTCCATTTCTGTTTAATCAAGATACGCTTATATTGGTAATATGGGGCTTTGTGTGGTTAGGGTACCAAATTGTGGGTAAATGCATAACAACAATCAAGTACAATGAACATTGTAAGAAGGATTCTAAAGCAGAATTCAAGAATGTTTTTGCAGTTGAGAGAGACATTTTTCGTACAAACTTTCTCAAATGGATCGTGCCCACATTATTGTTATTAAAAATCCTATAATCAAAAAATAATTATGACTTTCTCCGTGGTCGGAAATATCATTTATACTTACATCTACAATCGTTCGAATTGATGCAAAAATAAAAATATTTAAAAGTGATACATCAAGTCTTAGGATGTTTAACAATATTATGGCATTAAATACGGCGTCATTAATTGAATCAAGTACCGAACCAATCTTACTAGACTTTTTACACTGTCTCGCGACTTCACCATCCAAGAAGTCCAGTAATAGTATAAAAAGTGCTAGAAGAACTGATGGGTTATTCTTGAAAACAAACAAATTGAGAGCAAGTGCAAAAAGTGTCACGAAGTTTGGATGAATATTTAATTTACAAAAGAAGGGAACTATTGGATCAAGTAGTTTATAGATATGAACATCAAACCCTTCCGTCGCCCTTGGCATTTATAATTTACACAATAAAATAATAGCAAATCCAAATAGATAAATTACAAAATTTATAAAGTCATCTAACACCCAATTAAAACCAAATAGTTTTATAAAATTAGTTTTAGGAATTTTTTCATCATTTACAATTTTTTGTTTTAATTTTATAGATAAACTGAGTGCATCTGCACCGTTTGTACTTTCACTTTCATCAGTTATGAATAAGTTTTCTGGTGACTTATATTTTTTAAAATTAAAATGTGTTTGCTTATCGATATGAGTATAAATATTTAAATTTGTCATTTTCTTAGCACCTTTTTTACTTATAAGATAAGCAGCAAAAGACCCAGATAGATAACTATTATTCATATTTGGTTTACATATAAATCCATCACAATACAGATTTATGATGTCCCAATCTTTTGGGACTTCAGTCAATGTTCTCTGAAGTTTCTTGTGGAAATCATCTTTTATAGGGATGGCATCATCCTCCATCACGAGTGCATAATCAACCCCCGAATCCAAAATCATCTGAGCAACCTTTTTGTGACTTAACGCTATAGCAATAATACTATCTGGACAAGTCTGTTTACACAACCAGGTTGTTTCCGAATCCACGAGTGGTAAGTGTTCACCTTTCTTTCCATCAACGGCTGAAACCCTATGCACATTGAAACCACCCAACTCGTTCATAGCATTCTCAACCCTAGAATAATTTTCAATCTGGCGATCTAGATTTATAACATATGTGTCGATCATTACTATATTCAAACAAATTTTTTCTCGTGAACCCAAATATTTGCTATCCATTTCTCACCACTTGTGACTGGTGTACCGGCGTGGTCCGCGCGCTTATCACACTTTCTCGCAGAATTCAGAGTGTTGAAAAATAAAGCATCACCCTTTTTTAATTTAAATTTTTTTCCAATCTCTGGGAAATCAGTTTCACCACCTTCAAAGTTGTCATTGAGACACACCAGTACTGTATAAAGCCTCTCATTATCAGATGACTCATCTACAAAACAGTTGGCATCCTGATGAACATTATAAAATCCACCTGGTGTGTACTTGACAACCTGAAGTTGTTCTGCATTCTCACTTGGCCTACCAAGCCACCAACACACTTTGTCAATAACTTTTCCAACAACTGGAATTTCTTTTTCCAAATAACAAGTTTCACTTTTTCTAATCTTTTCATCAACCACCCTTTTCTGACTGACGGTTGATTCTTTCAACCCGGGTTTGGAAGTTTCAACAATCTCGTCACATTCTTGGGGAGTCAAAAAGCTTCTCCATATCCTCGGTTTTGGATAATATGGCACCAAAGACCAGATTACTAAAATCACAAGAAGTACCCACACTATCATTTAATTATTTACCAGAAATAAGTTCAGCAGTCTTTCGAGCAAGAGTATCAACCGCCTCGTTATTTTGGTCACCATTATGAGCCTTGACCCATTCCCACTCCAAACTCAAAAACTTTTTTGAAACTTCTAAAAGTTTTTTCCAAAGTTCTTGATTTTTGACATCGGAACCTGTAGAAGTTTTCCAATTATTTTTCTCCCAATTCTTGATCCATTTTGTGATTCCATCTTTGACATAATTTGAATCTGTAAAAATTTTAACATTCTTTTCACCAAGTTCAAGAGCCTTCTCAAGCCCCTCTATAGCTGCTCTAAGTTCCATTTTGTTATTGGTGGTAAGTAAGTCCCCTCCACAAACTTTGAAACGACCCGAAATAGCGGCCCACCCACCAGCTCCTGGATTTCCAAGGCAACTTCCGTCAGTGTAGATTGTGAGCATCTTGCTTCTTAGTATCTTTTGGAGCCATCTTCTTATACTCCTCTTGATTGCCGCACAATTTGTCACCGCAGTTATCGCGATTTGCGTTAAATACGACGAGTTCCTCTGTCGGACACTTGTGTTTTAGGGACCAGCGCCCAAGAGCTGGAGGTGTTCGGCATTTCGGGAGAATACGCTGTAAAATCTTAGAAAACATTTATATATTTATGGCATCTTACATTTAAGTGCAAAGAATATCACCCACGCCAATAAGACATCAACTGTATAGTGTTCTCTAGAAGCCACAGTCCCAACCGAAGTAATCATTGGCCAAACGGGCCAGACTGGGGCGCCAATAAAATACGAAGTCACTATATTGAAGGTTGTATGACCTGAGAATATATAGTCATTACATTGAGCCAGAGCCCCCTTTTTGCATTCCTTACCTTGTGGATTTGGTAGACTTGTGCTATAGGTTGTGAGCAATCTAAAGAAATACATGACAATTAAGAATGTTAAATATGAATTAATTTTTGGTGAATTCCAACTGGGAATTTTCAGCAGAAGCATCGCAACTGTAATTATAAGTTGAATATCATTAGTTGACTCATGCATCTGTGGGAGCGCGTTATGACCAATATCATATATTTCCTTTTCAACTACTCGCCCACTTGTAAAACGCATAACTGTCAATATAAAAACCAGAAAAAATCCAAGTGAAAAAGTTTTTGATTTATTGGTTGTTGCAATTCCTCCTAAAATAAATGATAATGCTATAAGTCCTCCACCGAGTTTGTCAATCATTTAATATAATCTAACAATTTTTCCAAAGTTTTTTAAATTTGTATCACCAAAAAATTTAGGAGAAATTATTGACCAATCTGTATCTTCATCAAGAATCTGTAATTTTGTGAAAATACAAGCAACCATTGCACTACACCAGAAACTTTTGACTCTCTGGGGATTTGGATCATATCCCACAAATGCTTTTATCCAATCTTCTGGATTGATGTCATAAGGTTTATCTTTTACAAAATTATAAGCATCCATGAGTTCCTGTTCTTCAACATCTACACCTTGATACGATCTCAAATAGGTTGAACCTCCAACCATCCTATCAGCCAAAGGTACAACCTGAACTCCAAACTTTTTGATATGATCAACCGAGTCATCTAAACCCGTCCAAGCGGATTCCAAAATGTATATTCCTTCAAGACCCAACCACAGTGGGTCAACTAAAACTACACCAACATGAACCCAGTCTGACCATGTGAAAAGGTCAATAGCCATATCAAAAAGCCACCAGCGAGTAGGACGCTTCGACTTTGTATAGAGGACCAAGTCCCCAGTCTTCATTTAAAAAATATAAATATTATTATACTATTCCAATTATTGAGCAATCCAAGCGTTTCCCAGCTTTGCCAGTTGGGTCTCCGCTTTTTCCAAGATCATCTTCACCTTCGTGAAGTATGAGGGACCTTCCTATAACACCCCTTTTACCAGTCAAAGAAACCTTCTTGGTCCTGAGATAAACCAATCCATTGCGAACATTTCCAAGGTCACCCGCGTGACTATTGATATCATGGAGTCCGCCATGGGTAAAGCCGCCAGGATTAAAGTGACCGCCAGCCTTTGAACAATTGGGGTGACCAAATTCGTGAATGTGGAAACCATGTTTCCCAGGTGGGAGACCCTGGAGTTTACCCTTTATAGTAACATATTGAGGTCCCTGAATAAAATCAATTTCCGAACCTTTGAGTTTTCCTTGAAAAACAGCTTTCCCTCTCATTAATTAAAGATGTGATTTTTTAATTAAGGGGAATGACAATACCGTCTAAGATAAGACACGAATGTTGGATTTATAGATTTGGCAAAGTATTCAAACACAAATGTTGGATTAAATGGTGTGATAACGAAATGAATGTATGGAATTTCCATTGTGGTCACGACACACCTGATAGTAAAGGGGGAACACTTGAATTGGATAACTTATATCCTATCTGCTCAGAGTGTAATCTAAGTATGAGTAATAATTACACAATAAAGGAATGGAATCTAAAGGTGAAAACCCCTAAATGTTGCTTCTGGCGATAATATCTTAATGGTGGGGGTTACCCACACATAGGATATATAGACAGTTGCTAAGCAACTGGAAATTTAGTTCGAGAAGGCAAGACCACCCATACCCGACTGGATGCGGAGCACGTTGTAGTTGGTGGCGAACATGTGCATGGTGGTGGAGGCAGCGGCAGCAGTCTTGAGGGCCACAGCCACCTGCGCGTTGTCAATGCGCGAGAAGTTGCAAGTGCCGGTTGGCTGGTGCTCCTCGGGCTTCAGTGCGAAGGAATACGAGTACACACCTGGGTATGGGTTGCCCGAGTGGTGGTTGTACGACTGCACCTGGTTGAAGTACTTGCCATCCTGCTCCTTGAAGCGGTCCTGACCGTTAAGCACCAGCTTGAAGGTGTTAAGTGGGCCAACCGACTTGCCAGCGGCCAGAGAGCCGTCCTCAAGCCACGAGCGAGCGGAAACGTTGTTGAAGGTGGCGCCACCAATAGCCACCTGTGGGCAGCCGGCGAGGGAAGTCGACTGGAAGCAGAGGGTGTTGCCCGTGTTCTGACGGGTAAATGCAACATCTGGGTTGGACTCCATCACCACATCACCTGGAGCTGCGTTGGATGTGAAGTTCCACAGAGAGGCGTTGGAGGTAGTGTTGGAGAAGCACCACACCAACTCCTTCACTGGGTGGTTGTAGGACAGACGCACCTGCTTGGTGGTGCTGGCATCCACAGAGTCGGTGCCAGTGTGCTGCACCTGCTCGATAAGGTACTCGTGACCCTTCTGGGCGAAGCGGCGGCGCTCCTCCGTGTCAAGGTACATGTAGTTACCCCACACCTTGGGGGTGTTGCTGCCGAAGTAGTGGCTGAACTCTGAAGCCAGGTCGATGTCCAGGCGCACCTCGTGGTACTGGAGGGCGATCAGTGGCAGGTAAAGGCCGGGGTTGCGGTTGAAGAAGAAGATCAGTGGCAGATACACCTTGCCGGCGAACAGTGGCTGTGGGTTGGTGGTCATCTTGCCCCACTGAGCCTTCTTGGCCTCATCCAGGTTCAGCTCGGCGTACAGACGCCACCACTTCTGGTAGTGCTTGTCGATGCGCTGGCCACCGATGGACAGCTCGATGTCAGCCACGGCGCGCTCAGCCACCCAGCACGAATCAAGTGCAACATTAGAGTGGGAAGTCAGTGTAGCAACGGTGGTGAGCTCGAGGTACATGTCACCGATAAGGTCACCGTTGCGGGCCACAGTCACCGAAAGGCGGCCGCTGTTGCCGGCGGAACCGTTCACGGTCTGCTCGATGTTCTCCATGGCGAAGTTGGTGTGACGCTTGTACACCGCCTGGAAGAAGGTCACCTTGGGGTTACCGGTGAGGAACACATCCTGAGCGCCATAGGCTACCAATTGCATGAGGCCTCCGGCCATGATTTCGTTATACTATACCCCAAGAAAATATTTTTGAGTTGCTCCCACGCACCTCACTCATCGTCCTCCTCCTCATCATCATCCCACGCCTCAACTTCCTTCCTGAGTTTTATGTTATCCTCAGATAGGTCGACAATAACCTTAACATATCTGGTTGCTTCCTTGTTGTATTTATCGACGAGAAGGCGATACTTCCTCTTGAGGTTATTGATATGGTCTTGAGGTGAGGCGGTGACTACCGGATTTATGCCCTGAGCATCACATGGATATTCGACCGTCATATCCTTGTTGGGGTTAACTTCTGTAATTTTTTGAACAAGTCTCATATAGTCAGCGTCTGTTAGACTTTCTTTGATTTCAAAGACAATTTGCATAATATCGTCCATCTCGATAGTCTGAGTGCGAAGCACTCAATTCTTTGTCTCTTATCCTCTCAACGCGTAAAACTTTTATCTATTTTTCCTTACAGGAGAGTAAAATGGCTACCATCGACAATGACCCTGAGCTTGAGGAGTCTGAGGAGGAGGGAGAGGAGATTCTTGGGTCAGACGAGGAGGAAGATGAGGACGAGTACGAGGCTGACATGTATGATATGCTTAGTTCCTTCCTTTCTTCTGAAGATGATAATGTCTGCACAGCAATGTTGAAGGTGTCAAAGCAGTTAGAGATTCAGAACAAAGTTATGGTTAAGATACTAACCCAGTTGGCGCAGATTGCTCAGAAAGGGTCTTAGAAAAATATATCGTTATAATACTAACCATGGAAGTGCATTACATTAATTCCGACAGTGATCAGAATGAGTCTCGGCTCGAGCTTCTCAAAAACCAGATACAGAGTTTGGACTCTGAGAATCTTTTGGCTCTTATTTTACAACTAGAAGGACAGTGGTGTTTGAACTGTCGCGGGGATACTCATATTCCCTTCAAGATTGGATTTGAACAGTTTTTCCGTCAGGATGAACTTGATGAGAATAAAATGCCTAACAGCATAGATATTGAGAGGGTCTCGGCTCAAAACCAGCGGCAACAGAGGATGCTTGGCGAGTGTTATCATCGCTCGGTTGCTATAGGAGTTTTTGACGAGGATTCAGTTGATATCAATGGTTCAGAAATGAAGATTTCGTCGCGAATCAACCGCCTGATTGATATGGCGGATGATGCTTATGAAACGGTATTTCGGTATGCTAGGCAATTCGAACGCATCAACCACCCTACATATGAGCCAGTAAATCCTGATTCTGATCACTCACTTTTCCGTTGTACAACTATGGACCTTGAAGAAATCAGCCAATATCAGCAGCTCCTCTTGGCCCTCCTAAATGAGACTTATATCAATAATGTTCGTCGCTACAAGGGGCAGTGCTGTAAGCAGATTACTACTATTGAGAACCACCACACAAAGGCTTGGAAACCCATTATGTCAATTGCAGATTTTGTCTACACTATAGCTCAGAAGGAGACTCGCTTTGCAGTTTGGAAAAACTTAACGGCTCGAGCTTCAAGTGCGAGGGATGCTATTAAGCATCTTTCGGAGTGCAAGGATATGCAGTTTACTGAGATTGTCAAGAATCGTAATGTATGGTCTTTCAAGAATGGTTTGTTTGTTGGTAAGGAATGGGATATCAAGACTGGGAAGTATACTTGTCGATTCTATCCCTATGACAGCAATCAGTATCGCTGTTTGGACCCAACTATTGTCAGTGCAAAGTTCTTTGACAAGCAGTTTGATTCATTTGACCATATTGCGGATTGGTATGATATTCCAACGCCAAACTTTCAAACTGTTATGGATTATCAAAAGTTTGAACCCGAGGTTTGCAAGTGGATGTATGTAATGGGTGGAAGGTTGTGCTTTGATGTAGGAGACCTTGATGGGTGGCAGATTATTCCATTTTTGAAGGGTATTGCCAGGTCTGGTAAGTCTACACTGATTACCAAGGTTTTCAAGAAGTTCTATGATAATGAAGATGTTCGCACACTTTCAAACAATATGGAAAGGAAGTTTGGTCTTTCAAGTATTTATGATGGTTTCATGTTCATTGCACCAGAGGTGAAGGGTGACCTCTGTCTGGAGCAGGCGGAGTTTCAGTCTCTGGTCAGCGGTGAGGATGTGTCGATTGCTGTCAAGCATGAGAAGGCCAGGTCTATTGAATGGAAGACACCGGGTATCCTTGGTGGTAATGAGGTTCCAAACTGGAAGGACAACTCGGGGAGTGTGTTGCGTCGTCTACTGCCATGGAACTTTGGAAAGCAGGTGAAAGAGGCGGATCCCAAGCTTGAAGACCGGCTAGATGAGGAGATTCCATTTATTCTTCTCAAGTGCGTCAGGGCGTATCTTGAATACTCGCAAAAGTATCCAAACCAGGATATTTGGAATGTTGTTCCAAAGTACTTCAAGGCTATCCAGACACAGGTTGCAATGGTCACGAACAGCCTTCAGAACTTCTTGGCTTGCGAAAAGGTCAAGTATGGTGCCGAACTTTTCTGTCCTCAGAAGTTATTTACGCAGATTTTCAACCAGCATTGTCAGGAAAACAATCTTGGAAAGTTCAAGTTCAATCCAGATTTCTACGCTGGTCCGTTCAGTACAAGGGACCTCGAGGTGCGTCTCGAGGCTGTTACATACCAGGGTCGTGCATATCCCCCACAGCCAATCATATATGGTATTGATGTGGTTGACGAAAGTGCAAACTTTGGCAATGATTACTAAAATCTTGTGATATACTAAATGGCTAGGAGGTCCCCAAATTTATTCCCTATGAATTGGGACACAAATAACAATAACAATAACAATAACAATCGCGCTATCAGCGCAACTCCTCTTTATCCAACGCTTTATAGTGTGGTTATAGAAGGTAGTGAAGAATTGAATTTATCTGGACTTTTTAGAGGTCCAAGAAATGCTGAAAATGTCCGTGGTGGATTCAGGGTTGAAGTTCTTAAAACTATTGGGAGAGTTGGGCGTTTCCAGAAGATCAAAGAAGCCACGAAAGAATATGGTGAGGTTGGTGGTTCAAGAAATTCCACTTTGGATGTACTTGAGTTTATGATTAGAGTTTCAAAGAATGGTGAAGAGAAAGGTGGAACTGTTAGGTTATATAAGAATGGTAAAATGACAATTTCGTGTGGTTATGTTGGAATTGACTATAATCGTGATATGGAAAGACAGTTAAATGAACAACCAAATTTTGTTAGAAGGCATATCGTTTCAAGATATGTCGGGAATGCGGTGGACCTGCTTGGTGCACAAATTGAATTTACAAATTTATCTGGTCAGTTTAGGATAAATAGCGCGATCAATCCCGGTAGGATAACCAGAAATATGGTGCCCGAGGCTATATATATAACATATGATCCAGAGAGATCTGCAATGCTTAAAGTGAAATATCCAACTTTTCAAATGAGTATTTCTGTTTCGGGACACTTCCAGATTATGGGTGTAAAATCACCAACTGAGCTTTTGGCCGCCTATCAGATGGTTGGTTTGGATTTGGTGAATAGACTCAAAGGTACAAGTGCGTTAAGAGGGGCAATAAATCGTAGACCGGTGGCACCTCGCAAAACAAAAGCCTCAAAAACGAAAACAAATAAGCCTGCTCCGGAAGTAACGCGTAGAGGTACAACGTGCCCAAAAACTCATCGCCCAGTTCCGTATAGTTTCCAGGGCACATGCCCCAAGCCCGAACACTATGTGCGTCCAAACCCACAGGGACAGCCATGTTGCTATAAAATTCCAAGATCCCTGAAGTACTCGGGAAATAAGGTGAGAGCCGCGTACAATAAAGCGGGTGTTAAGGTTCCCGCCAATGTTAGAAGAATCTTTGGGTTTGGTCAGAATACCAACAATAAGCCTAACAATGTGACAAGTGCCAATCTTACTATATCAGTGCGCAATGACCCTAAGTCTGGCTTTATGATTGGTAGTCGCCAGGCCAAACGCTATACACGCGAGGGTCTCCACAACATTGCCAAGCGTATGAAGATTGCCGGTATCAATGGCAAAATGAAAAAGGAAAATCTCATCAACGTAATCAAAAAGTCCAATAAAGCTAAGAATGTGACTCTCAATGGTGCAAATCTTAGATATGGTGGTAAGGTTCTCAAGATTCGTGGCAGAATGATTGGTAAGAGGGTATGTGACACCTTTAGAAGGGATGATATCCGCGCAATTGCCAGGGGTCTAGGTCTTAACATAGATCCATCACTCAAGAAGAGTGAGATGTGCGACGCAATTCAGAGATTTGCAAACAAGGCTACAAATAATCAGAGGGCTTTGGCAGCTGAACTTAATAGGGCTTTTGCAAATAACAATAGCAACAATAACAATTAAGGGGAAGAGTGTATAGTTTATTAAATGGAGGACATCAAGGCTCGCTTAGAGCTGGGAAAGTCTAAATATGGGCACGGTGTCAGGGTTAATATGGACACCACAACTTGGGGAACGCCTAAAAATTCCTGGATGGAGATGGCAAAAGAGGAATTTTTAGACGCATTGGTCTATGTTGCGGCTGATTATATTGTAGAAGGGAGAAAGAATACTTCTGTATCAGATATGGAGGCTTATTATATTAATGACCTAGAATCAACACCAGTTGAAGACGACAATGAACTCATTTTGTATGTCATTGAGAATAAGCGTGATATGGAGGTGTGTAAGCACAAAACCCTACTGTTCAATTTGGTTAACATACTAGATGCTTATTGATATTCTTGTCTGGTTCTGCAGTCTGTTTAATGTGAAGTGTGTGGTACGCAAAGTTGTACCCCTTGAATCGTTCCTTTATCTGTTGAGATAGAGCAATAGCCTCCATTTTTCTAGAACGCTTGAAACAAGCTGATTCCTTCTCCATACCAAGGAACTGGTCCTCCATCTGAGCGAATTCTGTTAAAGACTGTTCCGATACACCTTCAGCCTTCATCTTTTCAAAGATATCCTTTGAAGAACCCCCACTGATGTGAAAGTAGGTTGACTCATAACCACCCGCCTTCACCTCATGGCTTGGCTTGGTCCAAAGCGTAAAAACAAGAATTAGTATCACCAAGAATATCCACATACTTACTTACTTTCCAACAATTTTAAAATATCCTCAACCTTCCAACAAATGTTGTAGAGTTCATCAACAGACTTTACCTTGAAAGGGTCAATAATCTCCAATTCAACCTGAAATACACCATCCTCCTCGGCGTCTGGGTCAAATGAACCACCACCCTTGACGATGGACATATCAATTGAGAGGTTCTTGCGAATAAATGACCAGCGCTTGCGGGATTTCTGTTCAGCTTCATCAGGAACATTTGGGTTTTTGATTGGGATTTCAGTGGCAATACCAAACCTGGCATCAAAGGGTTTGTTATCGAGTTTCAGATTGATGTTCCTAATTTTATTTTTGGTGCAGGCTGTACAGTCATCAGACTCGCCTTCAAAAATATACCGGTTTTCGCCATCATAGAAAATATCAACCTCAGACTCCTTGATACTTTCCCAACCCTGATAGTTTTTCAAACCCTCAAGAATTTTGTGAAAAGTGTCATACCCAACATTGGTATCAAACTGTTCCGGACCCTTACCATTACGAGTTATAACCTTACCAAGTCTGAGTTCGAATTCAACATGTTTGTAGTTCTTGTACTTGTCAAACTCAGGCTTGATGGACTCGAAGGCTGTGTTCATTTCGTTGAAAAATATACGCTTCTTACTTTTAAATGGAAAACCTGGGAAACACTTGCTACTTCAACAGTGCACTCCAAGCACTTTTACAGGTCCCAAGCCTGTCCAACTTTTTTATACTGAGGGACTACAAAGGCCTGTGTGAGTTTACGCGAGCGTATCAACAACTGGTACGAGACCAATGGATGGTTAAGAGTTGTCCTATATGTCCTCGAGCCATCTTGGGACACTTTCAGACAAAATTTAAGAATTTTGTTTCAGGTCAGCAGCATGATGCCCAGGAGGCATTTGTCTGCATGATTGATATTCTTGACGAAAGTGTTCCACTTGTCAAAAAAATTTTTTACGGCAAAAAAGTTCAAGAAGTTGTTTACCCAAATGGAAAATCAAAAACTTTTGACAACTTTAGTGTGAATATTTTATTTCCAACAAAACCATCTCAAAATATTTTAGAACTTATTGAAGCTGACCAACAATGGCAAGCCTTGGAGAAATATAAAGATGATGATGGAAAGGTGTGGGACGCATCAGCTACCCGCAGTATGTTTTGGGAACTACCAAAGACTTTGGCCTTCACACTCGGGATAAAGGCTCCAGTGAAACTTGAAAGTCACTTGGATATGAAAAAGTTTTTACACCCCGAATCACATCAGATTAATACAAACTACGAATTGATGGCAACCTGTGTTCATCAGGGAGGAACTTCGTCTGGGCACTACATAGCATTTACTAAACACAAAGGGCGATGGTATATAAAAAATGACGCAGTTGTTCAAGAGGTTAAATCTGTTCCATTACACGCAAATCACTATCTATTCATCTACAAGCAGTTAGTTACATAATCATCCCAACCATTCTTGGCAATACATTCCATTGTCCTCATCGTCATACCCCAGCTTGCACCGCTATGACCGTGATTACATTTTTCTACGGCGCGTGATATATTGGAAAGTATAGGATGGTCTGAAAACATAAATCCCTTATTTTTATGAGGTTCAAAAGTTTTTAAAAATTCCCAACCTCCATCAATATTTGAAATAATTTGAAAAGTTTCTTCAAATACCTTTTTGGTGTAAACATCTTTGACAAAATTAAACTTTCCTGGGGAATTCATTAATTTGGATGTCCTCACGGATATTCTCCAAAGTTTTGTAAAAAGTCCTACGGTTGTTTGGGTGGTGCTTGTCAGTTCTTACTCCAATAGGAATCCACTTCCTTAAATGAGGAATGTACTTGCACTCGACAATAGTATCATCTGAGTAATCCTGGTCAATATCACACTCGTAGACCAGCAGACCCTTCTCTTGCACATGTAGGCGCCGTCCCTTCACCTGAAAGTCAACTGTATTCTTATCCCGCGGCTTCCACTTGAATAGAGTGTCATGTGTGCCGACGCGAACTGGTTCCCGATTGGGTGTGAAAACAAGTCCATCAGTTTCGTATGGAAATTCATGAGACAACAGATTATCGAGACTATCAAGGTTCCAAAATTTTTTAACATATACCGATTTGACAGAGTCCTTTGTAGTTCGTAGAATACCAGTGACAAACTTGTTACAGACACCGAGGCGGTGTTCAAGAGTAAGACCACCAATATGCTCACCAGAAATGGCCACACCGTCATAGACTACAAAGTTCCAGCTGCCATCTTTGAGTTTGACGAGTTCACCATCCAGAAAGGTACCTTTATAAGCGCTCCGAGGCATATTAAGAGGCATCAGATACATATCAAGAGCCCTATTCACAAGTAGGCATATCTTCTTTCCGTCAGACATAAAACAAATCATACCATAACGAGTCCCGTCAGTCTTTTCACAAACAAAGTAATGTTTCTGTTTGAGCAAAGGGAGGTGCCTGCGAGCAATAGAAGTTGGCTGAGGCCCGGGAAAGATTGGAGGAGCTTGACCATTGCGGAGAGTACCCCACACGGTGTGTATGAAAAGGTTAGCCTCTTGATGGAGGGGAGAGTTTGCCTTCACCTTCCACACACGAGTGTCAATAAAAGGAACCTTTTCAAGAGTGTCGTTCATTTACTAGAAAAACGCCTAAAAACTTTAAGATTTATTTGAGAGAAACACCGGCAGCTTCGAGAATGTTGGATAAGCATTCATGGGGGTATGTCACCGTCAACTTGGCACCACTATACGCATAAATTTTCATACCATTCTTACCGAGCCTCTCAAACATCTCATCAAACTTGAGTGGCAAAGTAATTCCGGGTGACTTTTTATTCTTTAGAGTCTTGTGCATAAGAGGACCTTTGACGACCCAACTCTTTGGATTGGTCTTGACAACTTTGTAAATGTCATCAGAAACCTTATTGCCAATCTCTGTATCAAAGTGGAGTCCAATCTGCTCAACTGGTTCTTCAACATCATTGAGAATCTTCGTCTTGAACATCTCCCAATCAATACCCTCACTGGCGGCTGGGAAAACAAGGCAATCATGATTTTCAAAAATCTTCAAAAGTGACCCTTCATCCACATGAATTCCAAAGTCAATGAAGAACAGCTTATCACAATCCTTCATCTTTCTCTTGATAATGTCATTCTTTGCGTGAACATCATCATTTATATATGAAATCTCATGCTGAACACCTCGTTCAAGGCAAAGTATATTCAGGCGTAACATGGTATGAAGTGTCTTTACATGACATGTCTTGCTACGGATTGTTATAATAGTATTCAACTTCATTACACATTTAGGCAACCTTCGCCTTAAGCCTATCGTTTAAGCAGGCACTGAATGGAAGATTACCCACATGTCCCAAAGTTGTATTGATATCTGCAAAAATCTTCCCACCCGTCTGTTGATACCGGCGACAGAATGCATAGTCCTCTGATAGATAACGCCTCGACTCTGGGTCAATCATACAGTCAAAGCAAGCGTGGTAATCATCAAAGTCACGGTTCTGATGATCATTCTTACACCATAGTTCTGGAAACTTTTCCTCCAACTTTTTGAAAACATCCCTCTTAATCATCATAAAACCCGTTGGTCCATCAAGAATCTCAATGAAACCGTTAATAACTGGGCGATTATTGGCGCCAAAATTTACAACCAGAGACGAGGCCATCTTGGCCGGGTCTCGCTGGTCCCCCTGTTTAACTAACTGTTTTGCCTGTTCCCACATAACACACTTCTTGGGGTAGCATGCAACTGAGATGTCATGACCAGACTCCAAGAGACGGACAGCAGACTCTGGGTCAAAGTGAACATCGGCATCAATAAACATAAAGTACTCCGCGTCAGTTTTTTGCAGATATCTACCAACCGAAACATTTCTGGCGCGGTGGACAAGACTCTCATTCTCGGTGGTATCAATCATAAGTTGATGTCCTTTCTGAATCATGAGAATCTGAAGGCGGAGGATACTAGTCAAGTATGGTTCAAGACATAGACCTCCATAGCAGGGAGTGGAAAGAAATAGTTTGACCATTTACAATCTAACTAATGTGCTGTTTAACTATGTTTTCTATCTTTACTAGGGTTGGGGCGGAAATGTTACATTTTCTGCAGACATCTGCTCTAGTCGTGTTTTCACCAAGAACATGAAGTATAACCGCAGACGCAATGCTGTTTGGAGTCTTTGACATCAAGGGTACACAATTTTCCAAACTTTTACAAAAGTTGACACACTTCATACGAGTCCGCCCATCGATCACACCAAATTCATTAAGCAAACGCCCAACAACATCAGCTGGACGGGTAATCTTGGAAGTATTTGTCTTACCAACAAGAGCCTCCTTAATCATATTCGAAGTTCTGCTGATATCCTTGGTTGGGATGGAAAATGCATCAGCAATCTCTTTGGTCGTCCTAGGAAAATTCTCAATTTTACAGGCAAAAAGTACACAATTTGCCTTGATACCAGTCCGAACCGCGCCGCGGGTCAAAGTATCGTTGTTGAATTTTTTGTAGAGAACTTTTGCATTTTTTATAGTAGTCGATGGCAATTCGAGAATATTGGCAGCCCTTTCAATATCCTGATACGCATGGTAAAGTGCACGGTCCTTGTGATTCATTGCCGCGTGAAAATTGATACGAGCCATGCGCTTCATGGCATAAGAAGATGATTTGTAAGTACTGATGACAGTACCAGTACCCCAAGCAGAAGAGAAGAGGTCAATGTCAGCCGTCATATTTCCGCATCGCGAAGGGTCACTTGAGACACCGCCTTCCGAGACACCACTGGTCCACTCTGGTCTATGGTCAACATACACGCTGTCTACGCGTGCACAACTTGTGCATGTGGGGAGATTTTCTGAATTGAAAACTTTCACACCTCCACACTTGCATACAAATTCGTCGTTGTGAAATACATGTATAGTAGTAGGCTTGGGTAATGAAGCCTCAAAGTCTGCCCAGATGTCGGCATAGTCGCACATATTCAAGATACTTTAGGATTCTATAATTTTCACAACTTGGGAACGCATCACGCAAAGTTTTTTTCATCAGCTTGGTGCCTAACACGACATTCTATAGTGTCTATAACACCCTTAAAGTGTCTCCCACCTGATGTTGAGGGCTGCCACTCATTCCACTTTTCATCAACTTCTTGGTGGTCTGATATACCCAGCGTCCTAGGCGTTGCGCATTCTCCGTCTGACACCACAAAGTCGTTTTCCTCGGTCTGTTCGTCTTCATCCGATTCATCTTCTATATCCGAGTCGTGGTCATTTATTATCTCGCAGTTGAATACAAACATATTCTTTCCAATATGAGTCATGTCTATATCTGTAATATCTATTACACCCACGTGATGTTCTGATATGCTATCAAAGTTTACTCGCTCGGCGGTTGATTCAAATGAATATACACAAGCACCTTTGTAGACTTTTGAAGTTGGACTGAGATATGTAACCATGATACTTATATCATCATTCCTAAGAACTTTTGCGTATAGTTCTTCTTCCACACCATCAAAGTCAACTAGAACCTTGATGACTTCGTGGGGGAAGATATCCTGGGGTGTGAGCATATTTAAGATTTGAGAACAAAATATTCAGGGATATTATCATGAAGGTCATAATCTATTCTAAACCAGACTGCCCCCTATGTGATAAAGCCGTCGAGTTGTGCAAACAATATAACCACACCTACGAGAAGCAGAACAAAGAAAAGGCAGAACTTGAAGTAATTTGTGGCAAGAGAATCACAGCATATCCTCAAATCTTCGTTGACGGTAAACATGTTGGTAATATATTTGACTTTGAAGAAGAACTTGAGTCGCTTGTACATGAACCCATCCTCGCAGAAAATCCAAATAGGTTTACCATTTTCCCAATTAGGCACCCAAACCTTTGGGCGATGTATAAAAAGGCGCAGATGTCTAATTGGACAGCCGAAGAAATTGATTTTAGTAAAGATCTGGATGATTGGAATTCTATGAATGATAACGAGCAGAGATTTCTCAAATATATCCTAGCGTTTTTCGCGTCATCGGATGGAATTGTTTTTGAAAATCTCAATGTAAACTTTGCAAATGAGGTTCAGGTTCCGGAAGCTAGGTCATTTTACGCATATCAGCAACATAATGAGATGATCCACGGCGAAACTTATAGTCTACTCATCGACAAATATGTGAAGGACCCAGTTGAAAAGGACCACCTGTTCCGAGCTATGGAAACAGTTGAATGCGTTAAAAATAAGGCTGACTGGGCAATGAAATGGTTTGATACCTCGCAGCCATTTGCAAACCGCTTAGTGGCATTTGCTTGTGTTGAAGGAATCTTTTTCAGTGGTTCGTTCTGTGCTATATTCTGGTTGAAGAAGCGTGGTTTGATGCCCGGATTATCATTCAGTAATGAGCTTATTAGCCGCGATGAAGGGCTTCACCAGGATTTTGCAGTTGAATTATTTAGCATGCTCAATAACAAGGCTTCTGAAAAGACTGTTGTTAATATTATCAAAGAAGCCGTCGTCATTGAGAAGCAATTCATATTGGAGGCACTCCCATGCAAACTTATTGGAATGAGTTCTGAAAAGATGTCAATCTATATTGAATATGTTTCTGATAGACTTCTGAAACAATTGGGCTTTTCGCCGGTTTGGAACGCGACAAATCCATTCGATTTTATGGAAAACATAGCATTGGATGGAAAGACAAACTTCTTTGAGAAGCGTGTTGGGGACTATGGAAAGTTTGATGATAATTGCGAAAATGTGACATTTGATGAAGATTTCTAGAATGGACAAGCTCCAATTTTAGAACGGGAGGTACAGGTTCCTACACTTGGCTTGAAAGTTCCCCTCTCGTTAAAGTCTTTGTCATAACGGTAAAGAGAACATTTACCACCCGATTTGTATACATATTGATTGCAACTTGTGCAAGCAACCTCCTTGTTCAAATCGAGTGAATCACCTTCTTTGTCAAATATCTTGTTGTTTAAAACATCCGAACCTGGAAAACGGCATTTCAATCCAACCACTGTTGGGGCTGACGGGTCGTCGATTGCGACTACGGGCTCATCCTTTATACCCTTCTCATACGCAAGAGGATTCCATGTCTTTACATTGAAAAGTGGACGGTTTTCAAACACTACCTGGTACACTAGGAAACCGGCATACGCTAGAACCAGTAGTACCAAAATCAATATAATCATTATTATATAATCACATTTAATTCATGATGACGATACGGCTACCATCCGAGCAACCGCAAGTCTTGTAACTACCAGACTCCAGTGCGTCCGCCATATTCATATCCATACCCAGAACCTTGCTCATTCTGGATGGTGGCTCCTGGACAACTGGCTCCATCATTGGCTCTGGCTCCATCATTGGCTCTGGCTCCATCATTGGCTCTGACTCTTCAACCATGACCTCTTCCTCATCAATCTCCACACCCTCCATACTCTCCCTTTTTAAGTTCATCATACCCCACACAACCAGCATAAAGACGGCTGCGTGAAGGATCAGACCCATCATAGAGGGGCAGCCTGTTGGGGTTGCCACCCACGAGCCGACCAGGCGGCGGACCAACTTAAAGGTTTCTGGGTTCGCCACTATGAAGAACACCAGTGCCGATATTATAGAGATCATAAACTTATCCTCCTGCTTTTTGCCATTGCAGTTACACTCGCAATTCTTGACTAGACCCATTATACTCTCTGGGTAGAAAAAAAATTACTTAAAGTCCAGCCACCATATGTAAGAAAAGTAGTACAATGGCTTCCATCCAGATTCAGACTGCTTCCACTTTCGATGCTTCTTCGGTCTCCTTCTCCAAGCTTCGCCGCAACAAGAATGGTGGTAAGTCTGTTTTCTTGTCTGGCGCTGGCGGTAAGAAGCTCTACATCCAGCTCCCATATATGCGCGCTCCATTTGGTCTGAGTGCGTTTACTGATGAAAACACTAAGAAGACATCCTATTCTCTTGACCTCTCGTTCGA
>TARA_R110002072_G_scaffold196017_3_pt1 | contig 26037 bp, 28 predicted proteins | sample TARA_R110002072 | Tara Oceans TARA_R110002072 (sample SAMEA4397118) | marine metagenome | biome: Polar Biome; feature: [SRF] surface water layer (ENVO:00010504); material: water (ENVO:00002006), including particulate matter (ENVO:01000060) such as... | depth 5 m | reverse complement strand
CGGAACTGTAAAATCCAGAAAATCTGATCGGCATGCAACATCTGATTGGATGCAAATGGAAAAAGAAAGAGGCATTTCTGTTACCAGCTCTGTAATGCAGTTTGAATACAAAGGTAAAATCGTCAATTTATTAGATACGCCGGGACATGCTGACTTCTCGGAAGACACCTACCGAACATTAACCGCAGTCGACTCCGCCCTTATGGTAATCGATGTCGCTAAAGGTGTTGAGGAACGTACTCTAAAATTAATGGAGGTTTGTCGTTTACGAGATACACCTATTATTACCTTCATTAATAAATTAGATCGCGAAGGCAAAGAACCGATAGACCTGTTAGATGAGATTGAAACAGACCTAGGTATTAAATGTGTACCGTTTACTTGGCCTATTGGGATGGGGGCCAGATTAACCGGAATATATAATTTGCTCGATGATACTTTACGTTTATACGACAAGAAAGATGATGCTACTCATGGAAAACTAATCAAAGGGCTGCATAGTGATGAAGCAAAAGAAATACTTGGCGATCAAATCAAGAGTATTGATGAAGAAATAGATTTAATACAAGGTGTATACGAAAAATTTAATAAAACTGATTTTCTGTCCGGGCAGATCACGCCTGTATTTTTTGGAACTGCATTACATAATTTTGGGATTTCTGAATTTCTGGACTGCTTGCTTGAACATGCACCGGCGCCGCAAATACGCGTTGCTGAAGAACGGGAAATAGACCCGCATGAAGATAAACTAAGTGGTTTTGTTTTCAAAATTCAAGCTAATATGGATCCATCGCATCGAGACAGAATTGCCTTTTTACGCTTATGCTCTGGAAATTATCAACGCGGGATGAAAATCCATCATGTACGACTGGGTCGTGATGTCCAAGTCTCAAACGCACTGACATTCATGGCTGGAAATCGTGAGCAGGCAGAAGACGCATGGTCAGGTGATGTGATTGGACTTCATAATCATGGAACTATTCAAGTTGGGGATACTTTTACACAGGGAGAGAAATTAAACTTCACTGGCATACCTCATTTTGCACCTGAATTATTCAAGCGTGTACAACTGCGAGACCCATTGAAGCTAAAGGCTTTGCAAAAAGGTTTAACTCAACTAGGAGAAGAGGGCGCGACACAAGTATTTAGACCTAAAAATAGAAATGATCTGATCCTTGGTGCTGTGGGAATACTACAATTTGACGTCGTTGCCTGGCGTCTTAAAGAAGAGTACGGCGTCGAATGTTCATACGACAATATTCCAGTTATCGCCGCCCGCTGGGTTGAATGCCCTGACAAGAAAATACTTGATGAATTTTGTAAGAAAGCCAATGATAATATCGCGCTTGATGGAGGAGAGCATTTAACCTATTTAGCACCATCCCTGGTTAATCTAAATCTAACGATCGAACGTTGGCCAGATATTACATTCCATGCAACAAGAGAGCATTAAAGACTAAGTTTTATCACTCTCTTCGGTCACCACAACAACTTTCTGTTCCTCGTTCTTCGCACTTGAATCAGGAGTATGAAGTTTACGATTAATGTCAGTTCTATCATCATCGTTTGCACTTTGTTGCAAAGGTCTAACTGAAGCTGTATTAGGGTTTATTTGCGTAATTTCATTATCTTTCTCAGGTTTGTCGACGCTTGTTGGCTTAATATTATCGTGTTTGTTGCCCGTTATATTTTCTACAGGTTTGGATGATTCATTTGTATTATGTTTTTGTTGAGGGTCATTATTATCCTGTTTATTTTCAACTTTTTTGTTTTCATGTTGTGGTATTACAATATCTACAAAATTATCAGTTTTATCAGCGTTTTCAGTTTTATTATTTTCTGTAGAATTTGTATTTACTTGCGTGCTCGATTCATTGTTTGCATTTTCTTGTTTGCGTCTGCGACCGCCACGTCGACCCCGTCTTGAGCCAGAATTTGAATTTCTTTTTGCCGAGTCGGAATTCACAACAGCATTTTCTGAATTCTTGTCCTTATCATTTCGCTGATTCCTATTGCGTTGCTGATTATTTGAATCTGAATTCGAATTACGCCTTTGTTGATTATTCGACTCCGATCTGGAATTACGCCTTTGCTGGTTATTTGAATTATTGCGTTTGCGATTAGAATCAGCATTACGATTGTTTCGTGAACGATTATTCTGTCGACGATTATCGTTCTGCTCTTTTTTTGGTGCATCCTCTTTATCAGGCACACCAAACAAATTACCAAACAACCTGGCTATCAACCCTTTTGCTTTATCTTTAGCTTTTGTTGCAGGGACAGGGGCTGACGGTACAAATTGCTTTACAACAGGTTGTTCAATTCGAGGTTTTTTATGTGTACTGACAAGATCATTATTCAGATTGTTTTTTTCATCTGCTTGAATCTTATAACTCGCTTGTTGATTCTCATTTTGCTTTACCTCACTCAAGCGGACGCGTTGAACGGAGTATTGAGGCGTAACCATTGACGGCTCAGGAATCACTAAAACCTCAACATCAAGCCGATGCTGTACTTCACTGATAGGCTGGCGTTTCTCATTTAACAGAAAGGTAGCTGCATCAACTGGTACTCTAACTACCACTTTGGCTGTCATGTCCTTCATAGCTTCTTCTTCGATAATTCGTAATACCGAAAGAGCTAGTGATTCCACATCGCGGATCGTCCCCTGACCATCGCATCGAGGACAAGGAGTGTGACTGGATTCACCTAACGAAGGTCTTAATCGTTGGCGAGACATTTCAAGCAGACCGAAACGAGATATCCTGCCAACCTGAACCCGAGCACGATCCATACGCAAACTTTCGCGCATCGCATTTTCAACTTCACGTTGATTTCGCGTATTTAGCATATCAATAAAATCTATAACGATCAGACCGCCGATATCACGTAACCTAAGTTGACGTCCTATCTCTTCAGCAGCTTCTTTATTTGTGTTGAACGCAGTCTCTTCTATATCACTACCTTTAGTCGCCCTCGCAGAGTTAATATCTATCGATATTAATGCTTCTGTATGATCGATAATCACAGCACCACCGGAAGGTAAGCGAACCTCTCTTGAGAATGCGGTTTCTATCTGGTATTCAATTTGATAACGAGTAAAAAGAGGATCACTGTCCTTATAAAGCTTCAATTTTTCAAGGTTATGCGGCATAACTTGAGTCATAAAGTCATGGCAACGTTTATGTACTTCAGGGTCATCTATCCATATTTCATTGATATCTTTTCGTAGGTAATCACGAATAGCTCGGATAATGACTTCACTTTCTTGATAGATAAGGAAAGAAGCAGGGCGTTCATCGGCCGCAGTACTTATTGCTGCCCAAAGTTGAGATAAATAGTCCAGGTCCCATTGGAGCTCTTCTGATGACTTGCCAACGCCTGCAGTTCTTAAAATCAGTCCCATACCTTCTGGGACAACCAGACCGCTCATTGCATCGCGTGCTTCTGATCGATCGCTGCCTTCAATTTGTCTAGAAACACCTCCAGCACGGGGATTATTTGGCATTAATACGAGGTAGCGGCCTGCAAGACTAACAAAGGTCGTCAGTGCGGCGCCTTTATTACCACGCTCTTCTTTTTCGATCTGAACAATGAACTCCTGTCCTTCTTCGATAGCATCACTGATGCTGATTCGCCCCGTTCGAGGCTTATCGGCTTGTTCAGGTTTGAATAAAACGCGGGCTATTTCTTTGAACGGCAAGAAACCGTGACGTTCTGCGCCGTAATCAACAAATGCGGCTTCCAGACTGGGTTCAATTCGAACGATTCTGCCTTTATAAATATTGGATTTTTTCTGTTCTCGATCGGCTGATTCTATGTCTAGATCGTATAATCGTTGTCCATCTACAAGTGCAACACGCACCTCTTCTGGCTGAGTTGCGTTAATCAGCATTCGTTTCATTGTTGTTATTCCTTAAGCCTCGCTCTACCATTGCAGCATGGGACATGAGATTCTCTCAATCAAATGTTACTTCCATACGCTGGGAGCGCGGACACAAATTTTTGCTCATTTTGTTTGGGTTGAGCATGATTACAACCCTGTGCTTATGACTATCATGTATTCGTACTGATACGAATATCATTTAGATAAAATCACTAAACATCACCTAAAACATAATATGGCTCGCGATAAATCCTTAAATAATCAAGACAGGTCGCGTATTGTTAATATATCCTTTTGAATGATATCTTTAGCTTTATCATCCTTACCATCTCATGAACAAACCTTAAAATTACTTTGCACCAGTTTTGTGCGTCTTGATTTATACACCGACTGTGATAGATCTTAATCTGAATGCCCGGTTTGAGCCGCATAATATAGCAATCTTGCCGCTCTACAGCAATAAAATGAGCAATAAATGAATCAAATCCATGTAAAAAAAATCAATTCAAAACAGATAGTTATATCTGCTGATAATGCGGGGCAACGGATTGATAACTTTCTTATCCGTTATTTTGGCAAAATCCCCAAATCTCGCGTCTATCAAATGTTGAGGAAAGGCGAGGTGCGAATCAATAGTGGAAGGATAAAACAAACTTATAAGTTGGAAGAAGGAGATATTTTGCGCGTTCCGCCAGTTTATCTTGATGAAAAAGGTCACACCGTTCCAACGCGCTCGTTACAACAGAAAATAGCAGATTCTATTATTTTTGAGGATGAAGGCTTGATTATCATCAATAAGCCTGCAGGGATTGTTGTTCATAGCGGTAGCGGCCAATCTCATGGTGTCATTGAGGCATTTAGAGCGATGGGAGATAACTATAAAAAACTGGAATTAGTGCACCGTTTGGACAAAGATACTTCTGGGTGTCTGATATTGGCCAAAAGCATCCCTGTATTAAGGCAATTGCATACAGCTATGAATAACAATGAAATAGCGAAATCATATTGCGCTCTTTTAGCAGGGAGAATGACTAAAAAGAAAATTACTGTTGATTCCCCATTAAGCAAAAACACAATCAGCTCGGGCGAACGCATTGTGACTGTTGATGAAAATGGGAAGTCCGCTGTAACCATGCTTTCTCGAGAACGAGTATTTCAGTCATCCACGCTCGCGAATATTAAATTGATTACTGGGCGGACACATCAAATCCGTGTGCACAGTGCCTCCATAGATCATCCAGTAATAGGCGACATGAAATATGGTAATCGTATAATTAATCGAGAATATAAAAAGCTGGGTTTAAAACGAATGTTTCTTCATGCCAAAAGCCTAAGATTCACATCTCCTGTAACGCAACAGCCATTGTCTATCGATGCCCCACTTGGATCTGAATTGAGTGCTTTCCTGCAACAATTAGCTGATGAGTAAGGCAAGTCGAACAGTTTATTTTGAACACAAACTTAAATCTATGGTCGGAGAAATGAACCATAAAGAGTGGTACTAATACTCCAATTCAAAGTCTATAATCGGTTAGCTCTTTCACAATAAAAAATCAATAATTAACATTATATAAATAATATAAATGACTGATATAAAAGAAAATAATAACGAAGGTAAATTTAATCAATCGGTTGCTAATGGACTTGCAAAAGAAGTATTAACAGAACAACGGCGAAATCGGCGCTGGGGTATTTTCTTTAAAATGTTGTTGGCCTTATATTTATTTACATTTTTAATCATTTATTTTGTCGAAAATACAGAGACCGGAAGTTTTAGCAGCGACAAACATACCGCATTAATAGAGATCAACGGTGTTATTGCCGCTAATACAGAGGCGAGGGCAGACTATATTGTCACGGGCTTGAGGAAAGCCTTTAAGGATGAAAACACACAAGGCGTTATATTGCGTATCAATAGCCCCGGAGGTAGCCCAGTTCAAGCAGGTTACATCAATGATGAGATTAATCGGTTAAAAGAAAAGCACCCGGATATACCGGTGTATGCGGTGATCAGTGACATGTGTGCGTCTGGTGGATATTACATTGCTGCGGCAGCGGATAAAATTTATGCCAACAAAGCCAGCATTGTTGGATCGATTGGCGTCATTATGGCCGGATTTGGATTTGTCGATACGATTGAAAAACTAGGTGTAGAACGCCGTTTACTACATGCCGGAGATAATAAAGGCTTTATGGATCCATTCCAGCCGCTAAAAGCGGAGGAATCTGCACATGTACAAGGTTTGCTGAATGAAATTCATCAGCAATTCATAGATGTCGTTAAAGATGGTAGGGGTGAGCGACTAATAGACGATGAGAAGCTGTTTTCAGGTCTTATATGGTCTGGGCAAGAGTCTATCAAGCTTGGCCTAGTTGATGAATTAGCCAGTGCCAGTCAAGTGGCGCGTGATGTAATAGGGGCGGAAGATATTGTCGATTTTACGAAGCGAGAAAACTACTTGGATCGATTTGCAAAACAGATGGGCTCAGCTATGTTGCAAAGCGTGACTGACTCTATAAGGTTACAGTAATCATTAGGGTAATTTGACCCTGAGGTTTCTCAGCATTTCGCACAGTCGGATCAAGGGTAATCCAATCAAGGCGGTTGGATCTTCCCCTTCCATTTTTGACATCAAACTGACCCCTAGCTTTTCAGACATGAAGCTGCCTGCACAATTATAGGGTTGTTCTTTAAGCAAATAGTCTTCAATCTCTGTCTCTCCCAATTCCCTGAAAGACACACGGTAAATGATGACATCTTTTTCAAGATTATTCGTACTAGCGTTGATTACACAAAGCCCGGTATAAAACGACAAGGTTTTGTTACTCATCGCCATTAATTGCTGTTTAGCACTTTCATGGCTACCAGGTTTACCCAATATCTTGCCGTTGCACTCAAGCGCTTGGTCTGAACCGATCACAATTGAATCAGAGTGTTTAGCTGCGACATGTTTTGCCTTTGACTCTGCTAGGCGTACAACATAATCCTCAATCGACTCTCCCAGGATTGTTCCTTCATCAATATTTGGGGATTCAGTCGAAAATTCGAGCTGCAATCTCTCAAGCAATTCCTTGCGATAGGGTGACGATGAAGCAAGTATTATTCTAATCGGGCTGATATTGTCTCTCCAAGCGTATAATTTGCGCTTTATTTTGGACAAATTTAAATAAATATCAAATAAGTCAGCTATTTAACAAATATAGACCGATATAATTTTGACAGCTTGAAGGTCTATCGATAAAATTCGCCGCCTGATGCCATCTGACCTGTCGCAATCTATCAATCCGTTGCGTCTGGCAAAAGCCAAAGAGCGGATTGTAGGTAAAACTAAACTTGCTTCTTTGGCTCGTCTAAAAGGAATTTTACTAGATGATAAAGGCGTACTGGATTATAGCTTGTCTTTTGATTTCGATGAGGCGGGGGTTTGTATTGTTGAGTCTGATATTGATACTCAATTAATACTCGAGTGTCAGAGATGCTTTAAGCCAGTTGAAGTTGATATTCGAAAAAACTCTCTACTAGGGGTCGTTGCTGAAGGTGATTCATTCGACGAATTAGCAAAGGAATATGAACCGTTAGAATTGAGTGAGGATAATGTCACCACTGTCGAGGCGCTGATTGAAGAGGAATTGTTATTATCAATTCCGCTCTCAGTACTTCATCCTGTAGATAAATGCGCAGGAACAAATGATTTAGATAGAATTAATGCAGAGGCAAAACCACAACCTTTTGCAGATTTAGCCGCATTAATGAAAAATAAAGATTGACCAATATAGATAGTAATTCTTAGGAGACAAGTAGTCATGGCAGTTCAAAAATCGAAGAAATCAAGCTCAAGACGGAATATGCGCCGTTCACATGATGCTTTAACTTCCGCTGCAACATCAATAGAACCGACTTCAGGTAAAGTACATCTTCGCCACAATATCTGCGCAGACGGTTATTATCGAGGCAATAAAGTAATAGAGGTTAAAGGCGATCAGGAATAATTGCCCTGAGCTTAATCAAAAAATACTTTCCAGAGTTTAAATGCTAACTCTGGATAAATTATGTCTTTAAAGTCAACAATTGCACTCGACGCGATGGGCGGCGATTTTGGTCCATCTGAAATTGTCCCTGCCGCACTCTTTGCTCTAAAAAAGCACAATACGCTCCATCTAGTCCTGGTTGGAAAAGAAGACCTTGTGCTGAGTGAGCTGAAAAAGCATAACGCAAACGAGCACGAGCGAATCAAGGTTGTCCATGCCCCCGAAGTAGTTGAAATGCATGAGTCTCCATCACAGGCTTTGCGTAATAAAAAAGAATCTTCAATGCGCATAGCCATAGAATTGGTGCGCGATGGGCATGCAGCAGCTTGTGTTAGTGCCGGCAATACCGGTGCGTTGATGGCCACGTCTCGATTTGTATTGAAAATGCTCCCTGGCATGGACCGTCCTGCCATTTGTACGACCTTGCCGGGAAAGAACGGACACACTCACGTCCTGGATCTTGGCGCTAATGTTGATTCCAGTTCTGAGCAATTATTTCAATTTGCCATAATGGGCGCTGAACTTGCCAGTGCTGTTGAAGGCACAGAGAATCCAACCATTGCATTATTAAATGTTGGAGAAGAAGAGATCAAGGGCAATGACCGTGTAAAGCAAGCAGCAACTTTACTCGCGGAAAGTCATTTAAATTATACCGGTTTTGTGGAAGGCACTGACTTATATACAGGTGATGTAGACGTCATAGTATGTGACGGCTTCGTTGGTAATATTGCATTAAAAGCCAGCGAAGGCTTGGCTGAATTCCTTCGTCATCACGCAACAGTCCAATTTAAAAGCAGTCTCTACGCTAAATTTGCTGCAACGATAGCAATGCCAGTATTGAAAGCATTGAAACAGAAAATTGATCCAAAACAATATAATGGTGCGTCATTACTCGGGCTCCGTGGCATCGTTATCAAAAGTCATGGTAGCGCCGATCGAATATCATTCTCCACAGCAATTGATGAAGCTATCATTGAAGTTGAGAATAATGTTCCGGAAAAAATAAATGCAAAATTAGAACAATTACTAGTCGATAGGCAAAGTCTTTAATGTATTCGAAAATTACTGGCACTGGTTCTTATTTACCTGAGCGTATCTTGACCAACGCCGATCTTGAACTGATGGTAGATACATCAGATGAATGGATACGTTCTCGTACTGGAATTGAAAAACGACATATTGCAGCTGATGATGAGACCACCTGTGATCTTGCTGAAAAAGCAGCATTGGCAGCCATAGAAGCCGCTGGTATAAAAGCAACAGATATAGATCTGATTATTTTAGGTACCACAACGCCCGATCTAATCTTTCCCAGCACGGCCTGTTTGTTGCAACAACGATTGAGTATCCGCGGATGTCCAGCTTTTGATGTACAAGCAGTTTGCACAGGCTTCATCTACGCCATGAGTATAGCTGAAAAATTTGTTAGTTCTGGAAGTTCAAAATGTGCTTTGGTTGTTGGTGCAGAAACTTTCTCACGCATCATCGATTGGAAAGATAGAAATACATCTGTCATTTTTGGTGATGGTGCTGGTGCAGTTATTCTACAAGCAAGCGAAACGCAAGGTATTCTATCGAGCCACATTCATGCAGATGGTCAGTATGCAGATCTATTAAATGTACCTGCTGGCATTTCTTCTGACTACGACATAGTCAAAGCTGACAAAGCATTTGTCACCATGCAAGGCAACGAGGTTTTTAAAGTTGCCGTCAACACATTAGGCCGAATTGTCGACGAAACGTTAGCAGCAAACTCTATAAAAAAAGAAGAAATAGATTGGCTAGTACCTCATCAGGCGAATATGCGTATCATATCAGCTACTGCAAAAAAGCTTGAGATGTCTATGGAAAGAGTGATTGTTACGGTTAATCAACATGGCAATACTTCTGCGGCTTCAGTACCTTTAGCACTGGACGTCGCTGTTAGAGATGGTCGCATTAAAGCCGGTGACACAGTTTTGTTAGAGGCTTTCGGCGGCGGTTTTACCTGGGGCTCTGTGTTATTACGTTATTAATCTCTTTATGGAATTTAGTTTTAAGTGAATACGCAATCTAATGTAGCAATTGTTTTCCCAGGCCAAGGCTCACAATCCGTTGGCATGATGAGTGAACTGCTTGAAACAGAATCAAATCTTAAGTCTATATTTGATTCTGCTTCTGATATCTTAGGATATGACCTCTTAGATATTATTACCTTTGGCCCGGAAGAAAAATTAAACCAAACTGAAATCACTCAACCAGCTTTACTTGCGGCAGCTTATGCAACATGGCTAATGTACAAAGAAAATACTCGAATCAGCCCCACCGTCTTGGCAGGACATAGTCTTGGAGAGTACACGGCCTTGTTATGCGCAGGTGTAATTAGCTTTAATGATGCCATTGCCTTGGTTGCTGAAAGAGGGAGGTGCATGCAAAAAGCCGTGCCTGCCGGCATTGGTGCAATGGCAGCAATTCTCGGTTTAACCGATGAGAAAATAGTTGAGGTTTGTGCTGACGCCGCTGAAACAGAAACTGTGTCAGCGGCTAACTTTAATTCGCCAGGTCAGATCGTCATTGCAGGCCACAAACCTGCCGTTGAAAGAGCAATAATTGCAGCAAAAGATGCTGGCGCAAAAAAAGCATTGTTGTTACCCGTTAGTGTTCCGTCTCATTGCATGCTTATGAAAGACGCAGCAAATGAATTTTCACAGTCGCTCAATAAGATTCATTTTAATGATGCTAAGATACCTGTGATACAGAATGCCCATGCTAAAATTAAGTCTAAATCAGATGAGATTAAACAAGCACTACTTGAACAACTTTATATGCCGGTACGTTGGGTAGACAGCATTAATAGCATGCAAGTCATGGGCGTTAATAAAATAATTGAATGTGGACCAGGAAAAGTACTTTCCGGATTAATTAAGCGCATAGACCGTTCACTTGAAATACATTCTGTACGGGATAAAAAATCTTTAGACAAGGCACTAAATTGATAGCGGGTTATTTTTATGATTGATACGTATAAAGATAAGGTTGTTTTAGTCACTGGGGCAAGCCGTGGCATAGGTAAGGAGATTGCGATTAAATTCGCAAAACAAGGCGCCTTTGTAATTGGAACAGCAACTACAAAGAATTCTGCAGATCGAATTTCTAAAGATTTAGATGCAAATAATTACACTGGAGTTGGCCTAGTATTAAATATCTCAGACAAAACTTCAATTGACGATTTCGGGGACAAGCTAAAGGACATAGCAGCACCAAATATCCTTATTAATAATGCAGGAATCACCCGCGACAATTTATTAATGCGTATGAAAGATGATGAATGGGAAGAGGTGATAAACACTAACTTGACGGGCATGTTCCGTGTAACAAAGTTATGTATGCGCGCCATGATGAAACAACGGTATGGTCGGATCATCAATATCAGTTCTGTCGTCGGTTTATCTGGTAATCCAGGCCAATCTAATTATTCTGCTACAAAAGCAGGGATGTTAGGTTTCACACGTTCCTTGGCAAAAGAAGTAGGTTCTAGAGGAATTACAGTAAATGCTGTAGCGCCAGGTTTTATTGAGACTGATATGACAAATGAATTGAGTTCTGATGTTCGCGATTCAATTTTAAATCAGATTGCATTGGGTCGATTAGGGCGACCAGAAGAAATAGCAAATGTAGTCGGCTTCTTGGCTTCAGATGAGGCGGCTTATATTACCGGACAAACTATTAGCGTAAATGGCGGGATGTATATGGGATAGATTTATTATTTACTTTAAATATATTATATAACTAATTGATATTAATATATATTAATATCCAAGAATAATCTAAGTTGCAAGAAGATTTCATTTCACTAAACTTAGCACACGAAAAACGGCCACCGAGCCGCTAAGGGAGGATTTATTAATCATGAGTAGTGTTGAAGAACGCGTAAAAAAAATCGTTGTAGAACAGCTAGGCGTTAAAGAAGAAGAGGTAACTAATGAAGCATCATTTGTTGATGATTTAGGGGCGGACTCTTTGGATACTGTTGAGTTGGTCATGGCATTGGAAGAGGAATTCAAAACGGAAATACCAGATGAAGAGGCCGAGAATATTACGACGGTTAATGAAGCGGTTAAATATATCAATGCACATCTAGAATAATCTATAACATAAAGGACACCCAAGGCCGCGTTATGAAAACACTCTTACGCGGCTTTTTTTATTGTTAAATATTGACGAATATTTTTAAATAATCATATGAGCAAGTGTTCTATTTCTTTTTCTTTAACAATAAATAGATAGGTATTTTCTGAAGTGAGCAAACGTCGTGTAGTGATAACAGGTTTAGGCATGGTAACGCCTGTAGGTAATAGTGTTGATGAAACATGGAAGAATATACTCGCAGGTAAAAGCGGCATTACACTGATAGACCATTTTGATACATCAGAGTTTAGTGTTCGGATTGGTGGCTCTATACGAAACCTCGATTTAGATAATTACATCTCTAAAAAAGATCAAAAGAAAATGGATCCATTCATACACTACGGTCTCACCGCAGGTATACAAGCGATTCAAGATTCAGGTTTAGAAGTTAATGAAAAAAATGCTTCGCGCATTGGTGTCGCCATTGGTTCAGGCATAGGTGGACTACCCGGCATTGAAAAAAGCACTAGGCAATTTATCAACGGCGGAGCAAGAAAAGTATCTCCATTTTTCATTCCAAGTAACATCATCAATATGATCTCAGGACACTTATCCATTATGTATGGATTGAAGGGGCCAAATTTTGCTATCTCTACAGCGTGTACAACAGGCACACATAATATTGGCGATGCCGCGAGATTAATAGAATATGGTGATGCAGATGTCATGATTGCTGGAGGTGCGGAAATGGCATCATCTGAAAATGGTTTGGCTGGGTTTGCATCCGCTCGTGCACTATCAACAAGAAATGACGATCCAGCAAGTGCTAGCCGTCCTTGGGACAAGGATAGAGATGGCTTTGTACTAAGTGACGGGGCAGGGGTCGTCGTTTTGGAAGAATATGAACACGCTAAACAACGTGGCGCAAACATCATTGCTGAAGTTGCTGGTTATGGCATGAGTGGTGATGCCTACCATATGACCGCACCCTCGGAAAATGGTGAAGGCGCTGCAAATTGCATGGTAAATGCCTTAAGAAATGGCGGCATCAATATTAATGAAGTTGATTATATAAATGCGCATGGCACTTCAACACCAGCAGGGGATGTTGCAGAAACAAAAGCTGTAAAACGCGTATTTAAGGATGACTCAAAGTCATTGGCCGTTAGCTCAACCAAGTCAATGGTTGGTCATTTATTAGGCGCAGCAGGAGGCGTAGAAGCCATATTTTCGATATTAGCAATACGTGATCAAGTTGCACCACCGACAATAAACCTTGACCAACCCGATCCTGAATGTGATCTAGATTACGTCCCGCATACGGCGCGTGAAATGAAGATCGATGTCGCGTTATCTAATTCATTTGGCTTTGGTGGTACAAATGGTTCACTCATCTTTAAGAAACTGAGCTAAACTCGATAAGCCATGACAACATAATGGCAATCAAATCTCTCATTAATGGAAACTCGAGCGATGCAATTTCATTGTTTGATCGAGGCTTGCAATATGGTGATGGTCTATTTGAAACAATTGCAGTAGAAAAAGGATCGTTACTATGTTGGGATGAGCATATAGAACGATTACAATCAGGATGTAGTAGGCTAAAGCTACCCATTCCCAATCAAGATGCATTGTTCGAAGAAGCCCGACATTTAACAGGTTCTGTTGAGCGAGGCATTATCAAAATAACTATCACTCGAGGCCAGGGCGGTCGCGGTTACGCTTTGCCTGTTGATGTAGACTCGACCCGTATCATTTCACTTTACCCTTGGCCTGAGTACTCATTTGAAAACCCCGGCAACGGCATTAAGGTTCATATATGTCACTATCGCTATGCATGCAATTCAGTGCTTGCAGGCATAAAGCACCTCAATAGGCTTGAACAAATATTGGCGCGATCAGAATGGACAGATAACTCAATCGCAGAGGGGATAGTTTTGGATCATGACGGTAACGTCATCGAAGGAACAATGAGTAATATTTTTTATATCAAAAATGAAACTCTAAATACCCCAGACTTATCGGCATGTGGTGTTAATGGTATTATCAGGCAAAAAATTATTACATTAGCAACGGAATTAGACCTTGAGCTTTGCATTAATAACATCTCGTTAAAATCATTAATGGAAGCAGATGAAACCTTTATGTGCAATAGCATCATTGGCGTATGGCCAATAAGAATGCTAGGTGAGCAAGCTTTGGATGTTGGAGACAAAACTATTCAGATTAAAAAAATATTACAGAAACATAATTTTATTCCTGAGCTATGATAAAACGTCTCCTTATGCTTATGACACTATGCCTGGTTTTTCTTATTGTCACTACTGCATTACTCTATGAAGAGTATCAAACCTTCCTTGTAACTCCCTTGAGCATTAAAAAAGAAACTATATTTGAAGTAGAGCCCGGCATGAGCTTCGCAAACGTTAATGCCAAACTCAACAACCTTGAGCTGATTGATGACACAGGATATTTTAAGATCCTTGCGCGATATAATGGAAAAGCAAACAAGATCAAGTCGGGGGAATATTTATTATCGCCCGGACTCAACCCAAATGATCTTCTAAACCTTCTGGTCACAGGCAAAGTAATACAATACTCGTTCACACTCCTTGAAGGCTGGCAAATCAGAGAGATGATGCGAGCAATTCATGCAACAGATCTAATAAAACATACATTAGTTGAAGGTGAAACGGAAAGTCTCATGCGTGAGCTTGGATATGGAGACAAAGTAGCGGAGGGAATGTTCTTTCCAGACACCTATCACTTTCCAAAAGACACTACTGACAAAGCATTTTTGCAAAGAGCCTATCAACGTTTACATCATGTTTTAGATGAAGAATGGCAAGCGCGCTCAGAAGACCTACCATACAAAACACCTTACGAAGCCTTAATTATGGCTTCTATCATTGAAAAAGAGACCGGTCTGGCAAGTGAACGCAGTACTATTGCAGGAGTATTTGTGCGTCGCTTAAACAAAAAAATGAAATTACAAACGGATCCAACTGTAATTTACGCTATGGGAAAACAGTTTGATGGTAATATACGTAAAAAAGATCTTGCTATAGATTCTCCTTATAACACGTACCGCTACAAAGGCTTGCCTCCAAGTCCAATTGCACTGGTCGGTCGTGAAGCTATACATGCAGCATTACATCCAGCAAAGGGCAAGTCACTTTATTTTGTTGCAAAAGGGGATGGTTCACATTACTTTTCAGAAACACTAAAAGAACACAATCAAGCCGTAGCGAAATATCAATTAAAGAAAAAGTAAATAATGATGAAAGAAACCTTATTTATAACCTTGGAAGGTGTTGAAGGAGCCGGCAAAAGTAGTTTGATGGATTATATATCCGAACTGTTTACCAGTACTGGTCACGAAGTTATACAAACGCGCGAACCTGGTGGGACGAGAACTGGAGAACAAATCAGAGAGATTCTGTTAGACAGTAACAATATTGGTTTGGAAAGTAATACTGAACTCCTGCTGATGTTTGCTGCAAGAATGCAGCATTTAGAAGAAGTAATAAAACCTGCTCTGGCGTCAGATCAGATCGTGATTTGCGATCGATTTACAGATGCCAGTTATGCGTACCAGGGCGGCGGCAGGGGAATTCAAGAGTCTCGAATACAATCACTCGAAGACTGGGTTCAGGAAGGTCTAAAACCTGACATTACTTTATTATTCGATCTGGATGTTGAAGTTGGATTACGTCGTGCAGGGAAAAGAAGTCAAGCGGATCGGTTTGAACAAGAAGACATACTGTTTTTTGAACGTATTCGTTCGTGTTACCTTGAACGAGCAAAGAAAGAATCGTCACGTTTTCGAATCATACACTCAGGTGAAAGTATGGAAAATGTGAAACAACAAATACAGAACGTATTGAAAAAGCATCTATGACAAACATCTATCCCTGGCAAAATGAACAATGGCAACGGTTGATGGGGATGCAGCAGCAGGATCGCTTACCTCATGCAATATTGCTTTGTGGTCCAGAAGGCATCGGTCTGAAACAATTTGCACAATCTGCGGCCATGCAATTGTTATGTTTGTCTAAACAAGCTGAAACAAATAACGCCTGTGGTAATTGCCAAAGTTGCCAGTTGTATCATGCTGGAAACCATCCTGATTTAAATCTCCTTGAACCAGAAGAAACAGGTAAGCAACTTAAAATCGCCCAGGTACGTGAGTTGATTGAATATGTAGCCTTAAAGAGTTTTTCAGGAAAGCAGAAAATTGCGATCATTGAACCTGCCGATGCAATGAATCGCGCAACCGCAAATGCTTTATTAAAAACGCTGGAAGAACCTCCATCTCAGTCTATGTTGTTTCTATTAAGTCATAGACCTTCTAAATTACCCATAACCATCAGAAGTCGGTGTCAGCGCATAGATTTTAAGCCCGCTTACCAGCAGGCAGATATAGATTGGCTTAAAAATGACTTGATTGATTCAAAATTCTCTGCAGAAGCATTGCTTCGTTTATCAGGAGGAGGGCCATTAAAAGCACTTTCTTTAATTGAAGATGGCCAGTTAGAGTTTCGGCCCACGCTGCTTAAAGATCTAAGGTTAATGGGTAAAAAGAATTGCGACCCTGTTCAAATAGCTGCCAATTGGCAAACATTGGGACTGGAAAATATTCTTACCTGGTTAATGAAGATAATACTGGATCTGATTCGTCTTAAATTGCTTCGTGAAAGGGCAATCATAATAAACCTTGACTTGAAAGAAGACTTGCAAGACCTTGTAAATTCATTAGACTTGGTTGCGTTGGTCAGAAATTACGACTTTGTATTGTTGAAATACAAACAATCGATCGGACCAATGAATTACAATCCATTGAGCATACTTGAAGAGATAGCGCTGCATTGGAACAACCCTGAAATAGTAAAGTAACGGGAGAATAAATAAATGGCAGCAGGCCGCGACCCACGACAAGGCATTTTATCGCTAACCATTCGAGATAAAAGCGCGCTCTATGCTTCTTATATGCCATTTGTGAAAAATGGAGGTTTATTTATTCCCACTGCCAAGACCTATAAACTAGGGGATGAAGTATTCATGCTATTAACCTTAACTGATAGTAAAGATAAGTTGCCTGTTGCAGGTAAGGTAGCCTGGATCACACCAAAGGGTGCCCAAGGCAACAAAACTGCTGGCATAGGTGTCCAGTTTAGTGAATTGGATAAGGGTGCCACCAAAAGCAAGATCGAAAATCAATTAGCTGGCGCCTTGAAGTCAGACCGCCCAACTCACACCATGTAATCAGCAATAAGCAACTGGTTTTAAATAATTTCTGTTCGCCACCGTGGCTCCTCTAATAGATTCTCATTGTCATATTCCGTTGTTAAGCGAAGACCTGCCTGTCGACGATATAATAAACAACGCCAAGCAAAATAACATCGAACACATGCTCTGCGTTGCAATAGATTTAGACGGCTCTCCGGATATTATTGATCTAGCCAAGCAACATGACGTTATCTCTGCCACTGTTGGTATTCATCCCAATACTGAGCTAAAAAAAGAAGCTGTGATAGAAGATATAACTGCGTTAGCGTCCAAAAATGAGGTCGTTGCGATAGGAGAAACCGGTCTTGATTACTTTCGAAGTGAAGGTGATCTTGAGTGGCAGCGAAATAGATTTCGAATTCACATAAATGCCGCTAAAGATCTTAATAAGCCTCTGATTATTCATACTCGAGAAGCCAAAACCGATGTGATTCGCATATTAAAAGAAGAGGGTGCAGATCAAGTGGGGGGTGTAATGCATTGTTTTGTTGAAGACTGGGAGACAGCTCAGGCAGCAATGGACTTAAACTTCCTTATCTCCTTCTCAGGCATTGTCACCTTTAAGAACGCCAAAGATCTTCATGCGGTAGCGAAACTGGTTCCACTGGAGCAAATGTTAGTTGAAACTGACTCGCCTTATCTGGCACCAGTGCCATTTAGAGGAAAAACAAATCAACCTGCTTATGTACGTCATGTTGCAAAATTCATTGCGGAATTAAAAGAAATTGATTTTGAGATCCTAGCAAATCAAACAACTAAAAATTACTACAAATTATTCAACTAAATCAAATAGAAAGCGATAGTATCTCAAGTGATTTATCTATACTTTCTCTACTCGTATAAAAATGGGGTGAAAACCTTATACCACCAGCGCGATTTGCACATATTAGCTTATTTTTCATCAACTTAGAATAAAGTTGCGGCATACTAATACCTTCAATCCTGAATGTTACTATGCCCGCATAATGTGGTTTAGTTGTTGGAGAAACAAAGACTACGCCAGGAATATCCCTTAACTTATCAATAAGATAGCTAACATTATTAATAATATTAGTAGATATCTTCTCCATGCCTATTTCTTCTATCAAGGATAGACTGGCCGATAATGCGTGAATTCCAAGCATATTGGGACTCCCACATTCAAAGCGACGACCTGTGTCAGCATATTCTATCTCCTTAGAGTCATAATTCCCGACATCCTTGAGCATATGCCAGCCATACTGATGCAAGCTTAATGAATCTCTAATTTCGGCCTTGCAATAAAATAATGCAATCCCTTCGGGTCCTAACATCCATTTGTGGGCGTCTGCCATGACAAAATCGGCTTTTATGGTCTGACAATCAAAAGGGAAGGCACCTAAACTTTGAATCGCATCAACGCAAAACAATATATTGTTTGCATGACAATAATTTCCGAGAATTGTTAAGTTCGGGCATTTACCCGTCCCATACTGAACGGAACTTATTGTTAATACTCGAGTATTTCTATCACATGCAGAGATTAAGGCTTCTTCTGGAGATGCGTCCATAGAAAGGTTTACCTCACGAAATTCGACGCCATTTTTCGCCTGTGCTAGCCAAGGCAGCCTATTGGAAGGGAATTCTTCATCAGAACTTACGATATTATCCCCAGTTTTCCAATCTATGCCTTCCGCTACGACTGATAAGGCCTCTGACGTGTTTTTTAACAAGGATATATCGTTTACAGAAGGGGCGTTTATCAAGCGTTTCAACTGTCCACGTAGCTCGGCTTCTTTCTCTAACCATATGAGGTAATTTGTTGCTCCTAGCAGTGTATTTTCTCTAGCAAACTGATTAACTGCCTCTGTAGTACGCATTGGCCATGGCGACACTGCCGCATGATTTAAGTAAACGATATTGTCATGCAGCGGAAATTCTATTTGGAACATGTTTTCAATGGACATGATTTAGGGTGATTACCTGTATTTATCGTGTATTATTTATAATATAAAGAAAAAGAAATGAAAGCTAAGCTTATGAAAATATTATTTATTGGCCTTTCGGTGTTGTTTTCAAACCAATCTTATGCAGTCGAGTTTTACCAGTGTATTGACGAAAAAGGGCAGAAACACTTCACCAATTTACCTGCTCAAAGTTTGAACTCAAATTGCAAACAAGAAGTCGATTTTAATTAAACAAGACTATTACAAACTAGAAAATAAATTAGATAATTACTCTCAAGTATTCGAAACACAAGAACTAGAACGTGTACAAACTGGTGGTTCAGCAATAACGGTTAAGAACTTTGTAGATCCTATAAAGGATCTTTTTGACTCCGATAAAGCCCTTGAACAATTACTCGAAACCTCAAACAAAAAGAAGAAGAATATGGCAACAGAGTTTTTCGATGCGCGGTCTAACGCAATAGAATCGGTGCTTTCACAGGATTTGAAGAAGTGACCTGTCAGCAACACACATCACTATACTGCGCATAATGTATAAAGTGTTAAATAACAAATACTTATGTCTCTTTTAGAATTATAACTGACGCGCTGCGCTTGTCTATCTATTTTTTCGCGAAATGCCTCAAAAATCGATTTCTTGACACTTTGGTGTCAGTGGGAACAGTTACTTCAAGTGGGGAACTGTTCCTTTTTTATTTTAGGCGTAAAAAAAGCCTCTTTCGAGGCTTTTTTTATGTTTGTAGACGTTTATCTATTGTGATGCCAAATCGTCTAAGTTTTCTTGTTGATTTATTACCTCTACTTGAAGAGGTGCTGGGGTTTTATCTACTTTTGGTATTGCGAGACCCCATTCGGCCATTTGGTCGTGGTTTTCTTCGTTTGTTGCGAAGTCTATGAAGTCTCCTGGGTCGTTTTTGAATTGTGCGCGTATTTCGCTTGGTACTTGCTCGAATAGGGTATTTGCTTCTGCTACGACGTTCATGGCGTCGTGAAAGTCTTTTGAATCGAAGTCTCCATATTGACCTTCGAATTCTTTCATGTTTTGTAATACGCCAGTTTTGTTATAGCGTTTTATTATTTTATTGATGTCTGCATTGTCTTTTAATGCTTGTTTTGTCATTGATGGTTCGTTGTTGATAGTTTGAATGCGTATTTTATCTGCATAGTTGTATGGTGTTTGAAATTGCATTGTTTTTCTCCTATTATTTAATTAATGATTTTACAGTTGAACTACCTGTTAATATTTTGTCTATCCATTTCATTATTGGTCCTGCAGTCTCATAAAATTCTTCGTCTGCTTTTAACCTGGCTAATCTTGTTTTTAGCTGGGTTAGGTTTTCTTTTGCAGTCTGGTCTGCTGTATTCTTTATTTCGGTCTCTAACACGTTAAGTATTTGCTCTTGTTTTTTGAGCACACGGGTTTCGTAATTATTTTGTGTTTCTGATTTTAATTTAGTTTCTATAGACCTTAAGTTAAGTATTTCTCCTATTTTCTTGCGTGTATCTGCTTTTGTGTTTTTGGCTTGTTGGTCAAGTAAGACACCTTGTTTAGGAATGTTAGCGTTTTGAGATTTAGCATTGTCTGCTTCTGCTGTTGCTTTGACAGCTTCTGCTTTAGCTTTTGTTACTTGGGCTTGAATCATTTTACTTTGAAATGCTGTTGATACTGCTGGTGATATAGCGTCTTGTATTTGAGCTTGTGAGCCTAGCGGTGATGATGCACCTCCATATTTAGCTGAGAGTATTGGATTAAGTCCTGCAGCTTTTAAGTCTTTGATTTGTCGTTGATGTGCTGTATTTGACATTCTTTCTTGAAATGCCATTTGTTGTGCTGATTGTGCCTCCTGTGCTTGGTTTCTTGATTCTCCACCATATAGAGATGCGCCAGCTCCAATTAAGGAGCCAACGTTATCTTTAAGGAAATCTCCAATTCCTGAGAAAAAGCCCATTAAAAGTGGTCTATCATGCCGGGTATGCCATATAAGGGCATAGGTCGGGCTGTTTTGACTTTGAAGTAAGTGTCTAAGAGGAAGTCAGGTTCATCTGTGACTGCTACTACTCTGTCTATAGGTGTGTTGCTTTCAATGAATGTTGAGTTTAGAGCGGGTAGGGAGCCGAATTCTTCTGATAGATGCCATGAGTCGAGTGGTTGAGCGGCATCGCTTCGCATTTTTCCGGTTATCAGTGAAGGCTTGTATCGGTATTCCGCATAGCGTTCCTGGTAGCCGAATACATCATCGTCTGCTGAAGTACCTTGTGCGTAGATTTCTTTGTTGAGTACGGCTTGTTCTCCGATTTGTGATAGGGAAGGCCAGTAATAATCATATCGTGTTGACCTTGAAAACATTCTGTTGAGACCTTGTTGGTAGGTTAAGTCTGCTCTTACAGTAACCAGACCAATAATAATACTGTGCTCAGTAAATGATTTAGTAAAGCCGTGATTGTCAAGCAGCGAAGTACCCATCGCAGCCAGATTGCCTTGCGGTGTTGTTGTATCAGTCGAGCTAGTTTGAGCAATTGGTGTGATGTTAACATTAGAGCGGCCACCGCCAAGATATACCGGTCTCCATGCTCGTCCATCTGGTGAAGTAACTGAGAAATGACTTCGAATAATTTCAATGTATCTTGTTCCACCACGTGCGTCCCTCTCTAGTAGTTTTTGGATTTGAAATGCTTCTCTTAGTTGGTTGATTGTTGCTGCTGTTGCTTTTGATAAGTCAGCATATATGCCGGGGAATCCTGTGTTGTTTGGGTCTTCCTCGATTTTCCAATGGTTATCGCCTGCCGTTGATGTAGTTGACCATCCTGCTGTGTAGTCTGTAGTGCCAGTGCCGTTTGTTTCATATACTGGGCTTGAACCTGTAGTCCATGTTTGATTTGTTTTACCTATACCTGTAACTGGTGCTGCAGTTCCGAGTGGTAGGTCTACTGAGTCGCCTTTTTGAGGCCACGGTAATGATGCGGTAAAGTAATCGTGTTTTTTATTTGCTTTTTTAAGTACGTAGTTTGCTGGTGTGTCTGGTCCGTCTCCGGTGTCTACTGTGACTGAATCTTGTAAGTTTTGGTCGCGGAACCATTCGTTCCATACTAGGTTATAAGCTCTGTGGAATAAGTTGGAATAGGAGAGGCCATCTATGTTAGTTGGTATACCCATGTAATCAGATAAGCCGCCGACATTGTTTGATGTGTCTGTTGCTACCGCTTGAGGTACTGTGTAGTCGATTGAACTGTCTGGGTCTGGGTATCTTTCTCCCATGAATTTACGGAAGTTGTCCCATACTATTCGCATTGGTACTTCAAAGAAGAAGGTTTCCATGAACATGTTGTCCATGATTGGGTCGATAGGTGTATTAAGTCTTGCGAAGCCTGTCATGTTTAAGTTGAATGTGTCTCCGGGGAGTGCTTCGTCTATGTAAATAGGGTAGAGGTAGTCCACGTCAATAGTTGTTTTGTGTCCGTGTGAACGGTCGAATGATGAACGCGGTATTTTTACGTTAGGCGTTTGAGCGAAACGGTTCGTCATTACTGATTTGTTTTTAAACGCCATTGTTATTCTCCTGAACAAGTTCTGATAGGTTGCATATTTCATGTTGCTCTATTTCTATAGTACCGATTTCATCGTCGTATATACCGAGTGAATAGAGTGTGTAGTCTTTTGGGAACATACCATAGTTGTGTTCTGGATTATTAACTACTGGTATTAATGTACGTTTAGCTATATCGTCGTTGAGTAGTTGAAATACTTGTCCATATACTGATGCGACTGAGTCATGAACTGCATATAGTTTTGTTTTCATTGTTTATTCCTCTTAAGGTTAATGATTTGTTGTTTTTTACAGAATTCTCTTGCAAGTAATCTGTCGCGGGTAGTTTCTTGGGAGTTTAATTTTGCCGCCATTTTGCGGGCTTCTTTTTGTTGTTTAAGTTGATACTCGTCTTCACGTTCTAGAAGTTTGTCGTAATAGTGTGGTATTGATACTTTTTTGCCTTCGTTAGTTACTATAAAGTCTGAAGGGTAGAGGTCTGATTTGAATTTTTCGTACCAGTCTTTGCCGATGCCAGGGTTAGTTGACATACGAGCGTATTCTGGTGTTAGTTCTACTTCTTTTATGAATGTTATTTCTCCTGTTACTTCGTTCCAGTCTGTAATTATTCTGTTGTAGTGTGCTTCTGCTTCGTCTCCTGTTATTTTTTTAACGCAGTATCTTGCTACATAGGCTGCTGTATCGAATGCGCATTCTCCTATTAGGTGAAAGCCATAAGGCCATAGTCTATAGAGTTGTTCTGATATGAAGTAGGGGTTTTCTGAGTCTCCGACTGTATATTTTACTTTGTCGGGGAAGTTGTAGTTGAATAGGATAGCGTGAAAGTGTGGTCTCCATGAGTCGTCCCCGTATTCGCCGCACATGAAGTAGCGAACTTTTTGTGGTGCTATTTCTTTGCGTAGTCTTTTCATGAATTTTTGAAAGTAGTCATGATTAAGGGAGTAGTCATTAGGGAGATGTTCTTCATCGAATGTGAGCGTGATAAAGCAGTTATCTTCATAGAGTTGTGCTTCGTGCATGCATCTAGTAGCCCACATGATAGAGCGGTTAAGTCTGCATCCGATGCATTGTCCGCATGGTAATTGGATAGGGGTAACACCGTATGTGCGTTTCCATACGATGTTTTTTTTCCCGTTTTCTGTTTTGCCATTGCCGATGTATGCGTCTAATGGGTTATAGCAGGGCATTTATAAGCGTGTTCCACCACGCATGATTGGGTTGTAGAAGTTGGACTTATGTACTCGTCCTGCTGTTTTTTTGAATTTATTACGTGATATGCGTTTTGACATTTTATGACGTTTCATAATTCACCTTTTGATTTTAAAAATTGATTGCATAATTTGTTGGTAGCGAGACCCTCCATAAATGGATTTTTATTTTTAAGGGTCTCTTTTTTGTGGATTCTTATCTCCAGTCGAATTCGACGTGTATGTGGTCTTCTTCTAATACGGTTTGAAAGCAGCGGCTTAGTTGTTGTAATTCGCGTGTTATTTGATTGAAAATGGATATTTGTTCTACTACCGTGAGTCGACGTATTCTTATGTCGAATGCTTCACCAGTGTAATGGAATGAATTTTCCATATGTTCACCGTCTGTAGTTGCTGTTATTACTAGCGGTAGTTGTTTCTTGTTGAATACCTGAGCGCATACGAATATTGCTTCGTATGTAATAGGTTTAAGTTCTCTGAATGGTGTTCCTTCTTTGAAGTTTATTTCCATTTTTATGTCCTTATAATTTGATATCTATGTTAAACATATCTGGCTCAAGGACTTGATTTATTAATTCGAGTATTTCTTGTTTTGTTATTTTTCCGTCTTCTGATGCTTTTTGATACCATTGAACAATGGCATATCCTAGTTTTATAAGTTGGAACATGTTTAATTTCTCCATAATATATCTCCTTGTTTTTAAAAGAGTTATTATGCTAACTGCGCATAATGTATATTATGTTAAATTAATAAAATGCCGATTCAAGTCTTATATAAACAACCGATTACTAATCTTTCATTTACTATATAGCCCCTAATGGATATCACCTCCTGCTAAGACATATCCCTACTACAACTTATTTTAATCGTTCAAAAATCCCATTTATTATATGAATTCGATAACAAAACATTGGCTCGCCATAGCCATAGTCATCCACCTGTTAGTCGCCTGGTTTAGTCTGGGTCATTATCATGATGACGAATACGCTCAGATCCTCAATTTTGCGACATCAAAGATTGGTGTTGATATGCAAAGTGAGCTTATGTGGGAATTTGAGGCAGGTGTTCGAAGTGGATTTCAGCCCTTTATTGCTTTTTTACTATCAAAAGCAACCGCTTTTGTCGGCATAGAATCACCACATATCCTTGCCTTCATCTATCGACTCATAAGTGCCATTCTTTCTCTTGCTGCTACGGTTGTGTTCATAAAGGCAATCGCTAAAGAAATAAACTCAAAGACTGCATTTAAATGGACTGTGTTTTTTCTATTCTTTTCGTGGATTCTGCTATTTATTAATGTACGTTTTTCTTCTGAAGGTTGGGCCACTTCATTCTTTATTCTTGGATTTGGACTGCTCCTGCAATCAGAACCTGCCAGCCTTCAACGGCATTTAGCAATAGGATTCTTTCTAGGGTTGGCGTTCCTCGCCAGATATCAAGTTGGCTTCATGCTATTAGGCCTTGGTTTGTGGATGTTATTTATCCAGCGAATAAAACCAATCAACTTATTCCATATCCTGATTGGCGGTTTATTCTCATTAGTCCTCGGCGCAGGGTTTGATTGGTGGCTGTATGGCGAACCCACTGTTAGTTCCTGGCAATACTTTAAATGGCATTATGACGGTTTAACATCTAATTCAGGTGGCATCAGTACTGCAGTATATGAACCATGGTGGTTTTATATGCAATACGCAGCATTACAGTTAATTCCGCCGATCACTTTACTACTGCCTATTGTAGTCGTCGTCTTTTGGATATTCTTTCCACTCCATCCGATTACCTGGCTGACTATTCCATTTGTCTTTTTTCATACCTATTTTGGTCATAAGGAAATGCGTTATTTATTCCCGCTATTGCCTTTTGCGCCAGTCATGTTTGCCTTGCTCTGCATACACTTAAATCAACGATTTAGATTAATGGATTTTAAATTCATTCGGTATTCGTGGCAGACAGTATTAGGTGGTTCTATTATTGTAAATGCCATACTTGTCATCCTTACCCTGTCTTTACCGGCCAGCAAGGAAGTTGCATTGTGGCGCAATTGTTT
>TARA_R110002072_G_scaffold199405_2_pt1 | contig 26111 bp, 23 predicted proteins | sample TARA_R110002072 | Tara Oceans TARA_R110002072 (sample SAMEA4397118) | marine metagenome | biome: Polar Biome; feature: [SRF] surface water layer (ENVO:00010504); material: water (ENVO:00002006), including particulate matter (ENVO:01000060) such as... | depth 5 m | reverse complement strand
TAGTGCCGATAATTTATCTTTTGTTAAGAAGTCTGCAGCACCCAGTTCTAAAAAGTGTAAAGCAGACTTATTACAGGTATGAGAACTAAATATAATGTATGGAATATCTGGGTAAACCATTCTACAGTAATTCAGCATTTCTTTGCCATCTGCCTCATTGTGATGCAGTTCTGAAATTATGATACAAGGTTTAAAAGTTTTAATTATACTTTTAAATTCCTCACTGTCAGTCGAATTATGCAAATTGAATTGGTAATTTGATAAATCTTTTAATGCAGTATCAATGAGAGGTAAATTGTTGGTTTGATCAAAAACTAAAATGTCTATCTGCTTTTTAAAACCATTCGTATTTATTTCAAGCTTTTCTTTTAAATCTTGATTTTGGGGATAAAACATTATTATAATTTTGGAGATAATTTAAAAATAAACAGTCTTTATTTTATTTCTTTGTCAATGAATTAAGGAGTTGCGGAATTTTATCAAATTCATATGATTTATCCAGAAAAAAATTAGCTCCCAGTTGCTTGGCTTTATTTTTATAAATCAATTCATTATTGTTAGTAAGCATTATGACAATAATTTTAGGTAGATATTCTTTCAAATGCGCCAGCAATCCTAAACCGTTTTCATCTTTAAGAAAAATATCTAAAAATACAATATCGGGTTTAACAGTTTCAATTAATTCCAAAGCCCCTGTAATGGTAGATGCATGTCCGGAAAAAGTAAAGCCGGCTGTTTTATCAATCAACTCTTTTAGATGGATTGATATCGATTCAGAATCATCAACAGAAATTATTTTCATTTAATCTTATCATTTAAAACTTTTAAAATTCATTGAATTATTCTTGTTAAAAAATAGTAAATAATATGAATGTATTGTAGTATAAGCAACTACAAAAAGTATTTTATAAATTGACACATTTTTTTATTTGTTTATTAATAAGTTGATCCCATTCAAACAAAGTTTTTTCAACCTCCAATTTCCAAAGGAATGTATTTGGATTTGTTTGATTTGATAGGTTATTAATACCTTTTTTGAAGTTTTTTTGGGATGATATCAAATCCAAGTTTGGAATATTTATGGGGTAGAAAAAAAATAGTCCACAAATGTACCCTACATGCCATTTTATATAGTGATATTGATTTTTTCTACATAGAAAACGAGCTTCAAAAACAACACTTTCGTCTTTTTCTTGAAGTAATTGCACCAAATGTTCTATAACAAAATAAATATCTTCCGGATGTATAAAGTCCAAAACTGATTTTTCCAATACATTTTTAAATTCACAATCAATATCAGAAAACGGAGAACCCACAGAGAGAATTTTTCCTTCAAAATCACAAATAAACAATACACTCTTACCTCTGGTATAATATTTAGAGCTGGTTATGTCATTTTTAAGTGACTTATCAAAGGTTTTAACCGCAATATTAAAGAGCGGTTTGTGTTCAATCATTTCTTTGGTTGCTGCTGAAAAATTAGTGTTATTCATTTTATAAAAGTGATTAGAGCAGTAGTTTTCTTTAATTAAGCAAATTATTTTTTTCTTGATAATCTTTCAATAACAAACAAGAAATGGATTCAAAGTCATAAGATTTATCAATGAAATGAGAGGCACCCTGTTGTCTGCTTTTTTTAATATAGATTTCATCACTTAAATTACTCAACATATAAACTTTTATGTTTGGATAATTTTGTTTAACATAATGAAGTAATTCAAATCCACTTTCTTCATTTACCATTATGTCCAATAAAATAACATCTGGCATTTTAGATTTAATCATTTTTATTCCTTCAGATAAATCAAATGCATGACCCACCCATTCAATCTCATTATGTTTTTTGAAAAGATAGTTTAAGTGTGTAGTTATTGTTGTTGAGTCGTCAATTGACACTACTTTTAAAGTCATGTTTGGAGTTTCAAATTCTGATTCAAATGTAGGAAGGAATATAAGGTATTAAAATAGTTGTAAGTATAATATGGTTGTAGGTAAGAATACTACAAGATGTTTAGATAACAAAAAGTATAAGCATAGCATATACAAATACTAAGATGAAAACTGTAATTTTAGCAGATACTTTTGAAGGTCTCATTCAGAAAAATATTGTAATAAAAAAACCGGCTGCACAAATATCAATTTTTTCCCTATATCAAAAAAAATCAAAAACTACCTTAGTGTTCTCAAATTTTTTAAAAAATCAATACTTTATATATGCAAACCGGTTTATATTAAATTTTAATTAGCAAAAACAGACTCCTAAAGACTATTTTGGGGATGAAATTTTAATCTAACAAGGAGCCTGTTTATGAACTTTATTAACACAATTAATATGAAAAAATTTGATGGTGTAAAATTCATACATATTTGTACTTTGACAAATAGTATAATATGTGAATAGGTTGTCATAATTCATACTACAAATTAACCCAATAGACGTTTTTGTTTTTTAATAATTGATTCCCTTGTAGGAATTTAATAAATATGCAATAATTATTATCAACTTTGAAGGAAGGAAGGAAGGAAAGTAAATAGAAGTAAAAGTTGTTTTTAAATAAAATAAGATTTAAAAAAATCACACAAGATTATTATCTAATGCATATCTCGTGATTGCTGCATTGCTATTAAGCTGAAGTTTTTCTAAAATTCTGGCTCTGTATGTGCTAATAGTATTTACTGTTAACGATATTTCTTTTGCAATTTCTGAAACAGTCTTGCCTGATGCAATAAATTGAAGCACCTGCAATTCTCTGTCTGAAAGATTTTCATAAAGTGGTTTATCAAGGGGTGTGCCTATAGATTGAGCTAGTTTTTCTGCAATTGCAGCTGAAATATATTTTTTTCCATTCATTACAATTCTCACTGCATTTAACAATTCTTCTGGTGCGCTGTCCTTGTTAAGAAATCCACTTGCTCCTGCTTTTAAAACCCGTATTGCATATTGATCTTCAGGTTGAACACTTAAAATCAAAATTTTAGCCGTGTTACCATCACTTCTTAATTGTTTTAATGTGTCAAGACCATTTCTCCCGGGCATAGAAATGTCGAGGAGTATTAAATCAAAATTATGCTTTCTGCTTAACTGTAAGGCTTCAAGTCCATTTGAGGCTTCAAAATACTCAAGGGCAGGAAAAGAATTGTTTAGAATTTCAATCAATCCTTTTCTTAAAATTGCGTGATCATCTGCAATTAAAACTCTCATATTTTTAATTATTTTCACTTAAAGGTACTAAAAGTTTTACTTTAGTACCACCATTCTTATGATTTTCTATCAATAACTTTCCATGAATCATATATGCCCGTTCTCTCATTCCAGTTATTCCCAGCGAATAATTATTGTCCTTATCGCTTTCTTCTATACCAATTCCATTATCGATTACTTCCAGTATTAAATTAGTATCACTTTCATAAAGGAGTGTGCTCACTTGGGTTGCTTTAGCGTGTCTCATCACATTTGTTAATGCTTCCTGATAAATTCTGTAAACAGCTGTGTTGATTTCCTTTTTATAATTTTCAGTTAGATTTTTAGTGCTCAAACTACATTTTATTGATGTATGCTCCTGAAATTTTTGACTTTGCCATTCTAGAGCTGCTTCAAGCCCCAGGTCGTCAAGAACTCCCGGCCTTAAATTGGATGCCACTCTTCTAACATCATTAATCGCTTTGTTAATGCTTTCAATCAGCCGTTCTGTTCTTTCGATATCTTCTGGGGAACTTTTAATAATTGTGTTTTTTAACCATGAAGCATCCAGCTTAATACCTGTTAATTGTTGACCAAGTTCATCATGTATTTCACGGGCAATAGAAATTCGCTCTTCTTCTCTGGCTTCCTGAAGGTGAGCAGATAAATTTCTGAGTTTTTGATTGAGATCAAGAAGTTTTTTTTCATATTCCTTTTGAGAAGTGACATCTTGCATGGCGCCAATCATCCTCAATGCTTTTCTCTCAACATTTCTTAAAACAATACCGCGATCTTTTACATAACGATAGTCTCCGTTTTTATTTAAAAAACGATACTCTGCCTCCCAATTTAACCTTTTGCTTTTTTTTAATCTCTCAATACTTTTCTTAATTCGTTCTACATCATCCGGATGGATGTTTTCAAACCAATAATTACTATGGTTGTTTTTGGTATTATGACCAAAAATAGTTTTAAAACCTTCTCCCCAGTATATTGTATTCTTATTAAAATCCCAATCCCAAATAGCATCAAAAGTTGCTTTGGTTACATATTCATAACGTTCATTACTTATAGCCAGTTGTTGTTCTGCGATTGCTTTTTCAGTAACATCAAGCACAGTTGATATCATTAAATTTTGATCAAGCAATGGAATGTTCCTAGCATTAACAATGCGTTTATCCCCTTTCTTTGTAGTAACCTGAATACCCTCCCAATGCATGCGCTTTAAATCATTACTGGCAAGATCACTAAAAATCTGCTCTTTGATTTTTTTTCTGTAATCGGCGTCTGGATAAACTTTTTCAAAGAAACCATCTACATCTTTAAACTCACTTTTTGACCAACCATAAATTTCAGTGAAGTTTCTATTCATTAGGGTAAACTTACCCGTGTTAATGTTTCTCACAGCTATTCCCACAGGAAGATTGTCAAATGCTGTTTTTATAAAATAATTTTGTTGTCTTAGTTCAATTTCTACTTCTTTTTGGTCAGTTATGTCTTGAACTGTACCTTCTAAATAAAGTGATTCTCCTTTTTCATTTTTTATTAAATACCCGCGTTCCATAACCCACTTGACTTTTCCATTTTTCAGAACTATGCGGTGTTCTATTTCAAGTGGTTTTTCATCATTTATTAATTTCTCTTGTTCTTTATTAAAAGACTCAACATCTTCAGGATGAATAGTACTAACAAATTTATTGAAAGTCACATCAAATGTATCCTTTGATAATTCCCAAATTTCATAAACCTGATCAGACAAGGTTAATTCATCCTTGTTGAAGTCATACTCCCAGTAGCCTAGTTTAGCTATATTTTGAGCTGTTTTAAGTTTGTCTATATAATCCAGAATTTTCTCTTCTTGATTTTTTCTTTCAGTGATATCTCTTAAAGTTCCTTTAAAAATTATATGGTGGTCTTTTTCATTTATAATTTTTTTTCCGTTTTGGTGTATCCATTTTATTTTTCCTGTTTTTGTTTTAATCTTGTATTCAATATCTTGACTATCAACATTGTCAAATGGTTTATTTTTGTATAAATAGAATTTTTCTCGATGCTCAGGTACAACAGCATCAAAAAAACTTAGAACTGTAGGGACAAAATTTTCTTTATTTTCTTCAAATATTTGATATACCTGATCTGACCAATAAAGAACATCTTCTGACAAATTGTGTTCCCAATAACCCAATTTAGCAATTTCTTGAGCAGATTTTAGTTTTTCATTAAATTCTTTAATTTCTTCTTGAGCTTTAATTCTTTCAGTAATATTTCTGGCAGAACAAGCAACCCCAACAATTTTATCATCTACCAAAATTGGGCTAAAGTTAGTTTCCATAACCAGTTCATTTTGATTTTCATTTGCAGGAATAAAATTTTCATAAGTAAAAGATTCACCATTTAAGGCTCTTTCATAAAGTTGTTTCCAAAAATTTGTATATTCTTTATCAAGCTGGGGCGGAAGAACATATGCCCCTTCTTTTAAATCCTCATTTGTATATTTTTTAAATGAAACTTTGAAAGTATCATTTGCAGTGAGTAGTTTCAAATCTTTACTGACACTCCATATTAAATCTGGTGAAGAATTTATAAGGGCATCTCTGTTTCTTTGTTCAAAATTCTTAATTCTTTCTTCTTGTTTTTGCGCAGTAATGTCACTTATAAAACTGATAAAGAATTCTTTCCCTTTAATTCTTACCGTAGTTACCCCCAATGTTATATCAATTTTTTTATTGGATTTTGTAATGGCATCTATTTCAAAATTTTTATTAATGATACGTCCCTTTCCAGTTCTTTTATAAACTTCCATTCCTTTTAAGTGGCCCTCAAGGTGTTCTTCTGGAATGATAAATTGATGCATGGGATGATGAAGTACCTCTTCTTTCTTCCATCCAAAAATCTCCTCTGCTTTAGGGTTCCAGTTGGTAATTAAACCTTCTTCATCTATCATAATCACAGCACTTATTGAATTATTAAAAATGGATAGCATTTGCTCTTCACTTTTCTTGAGTTCAAGCTCAGCCTTTCTTCGTTTAGAGGTGTCTACACCGGTTCCTAAAAGACAGATTTCCCCTTTAAAATTCACGAGACTTCCTGTGAAATAGTGATATGTTTTTTTACTACTTTTTGATACAAGATATGCTTCAGCAAAACTTTCCCCTTTTTCAAAAGTTTCTTTGATTCGACTTTCAATGTGAGAAATGTCATCATCTTGAAAAAACTCTAAAGGGTGCATTTTTTTTATTTCCTCTGCATTGTATTCAGATATTTTTTCAAAGTTGTCATTCCATAATAGGAATTCTCCATTTTGATTGAATAAATAAAAGATTCCTGGTAAACTATTAATGATTGCTTCTGACAATTCTTTTTCCTTTAAAAGTATATCCTCTGCTTCTTTTTTCTCTGTTATGTCTCTAAAATTATCTACGATGCCTTGAACTGCAGGGTCATCCAATAGATTGGTGATTGAAGATTCAATCCACCTCCAGGAACCGTCTTTATGTTTTATTCTGCTAATATGGCCTTTAATTGATATCCCCGGATTTAGGAGAACATATTGCATCTCATCAGCAACAAATGGTTTATCATCATCGTGAAGGATCTCGAAAAGATTAATTTTCATTATCTCCTCTTCACTATACCCTAAAACCGAAGTAACAGAGGGTGAAACATAAATATTTGAGCCATCGGGACCGAGAATCGCCACAGAATCCAAACTGTTTTCAACCAATGCCTGGAAACGTCTTTTGTTTTCCAGAATGATTTTAGATTGTTGTTTTACCTGCTCTTCAAGTTCTGCGGGTTGCTTTAATAGAGTTCTTGTAATATATCCACCAAAAAAACTTAAAAATAATCCCAGTATGGATAGTGCAATAACGCCTTCCAGATAATTACCATTCCTTTCTTTTACAAAAATTTGCCACTCACCCATTGGAACTTTGACTGCTGCAGCTTGACTTTGAGTAAAATCTGCTCCAGATTCAATAAAGTATTCCATTTTATTTGTCTCAGGATTTTGCTTTGAAAGTTGATAGTTAAAACGGTCATTGTTATTTGAAATCCCACTTAACTCTAAAAGCCTGTCAAGCTGAATAACAACTGCTGCAAATGCCAGACTATCATCTTCTAAGTTTAAAGGAAGCCTTCCAACAATCCCCATTCCTCCTTGTTTGAGTTCAAAAGGCCCTCCAAAATACAACGTTCCCTTTTCTGCTGCCATCAAGACTTCCTTCCCTCTGGAAGGATCTTCAACGACATTATAGCCAATAACCATTTCATTACCCTCCAGTGGATACATCTTTGTTATTACACCATTTTCTAATAGTTGAATGCCATCAACCAACTTATTTGTTTCAAGAAGTTTTTCTGCAATAAGGTCAAATTCTTCCGGAACGCCATAATTTTCTACGATAAAAGCCAGGGTTCTAGTCGTTGAAAGTGCGTAGTTTAAATTAAATTGCAATTGATCTACTACCCTATTCAGCTCCTCTGTATTTTCCTTTTCCAGTTTTGAAAGGTTTAGTATATAACGCTGTAAAACTAGTGATTGGGTAATTATAAAAATAATTACAAACACAGCTGCACTAAAAGCAACTGGATTTCTATATAAAAATGCAAAGCCTTTTTTTGGATACATTATATTATTTATTTGTTAAAGGTAAAAAATTATATGATTTTTCCTTATTTAATTGATAGTAGCGCATATTTTCTCCATACAAACCAACTTCTTTGTACCTTTGACAAATATGTATAATCAAGATACCATTGTTGCCCTGGCCACACCTTCCGGAGCCGGTGCAATAGCAGTTATAAGGCTTTCGGGACCAGATGCAATTACTATTGGAGCATCAGTTTTTAAATCCATTCATGGGAAAGATTTAAAAAATCAACCTACACACACCATACTTCTGGGTCATATCATCGATGGAAAAAAAGTAATTGACGAAGTGCTGGCATCCGTTTTCAAAAATCCGAAATCTTACACTGGAGAAGATACAGTTGAATTTTCATGCCATGGAAGCTCATATATTCAACAAGAAATCATACAATTATTATTGCGAAAAGGATGCCGCAGTGCGCAAGCCGGGGAGTTCACATTGAGAGCTTTCCTTAACGGAAAAATGGACCTAAGCCAAGCTGAAGCAGTTGCAGACCTCATCGCCAGTGAAAATGAAGCTGCTCATCAAGTCGCTATACAACAAATGCGCGGTGGTTTTAGCAACGAAATTGCAAACCTAAGGGAAGAACTACTCAATTTTGCCTCGCTCATCGAACTCGAACTCGATTTTGCTGAGGAAGATGTGGAGTTTGCAGATCGAAAACAATTTGAAGCCTTGCTTGTCAAAATTGAAAATGTTCTCAAAAAACTCATCGACTCTTTTGCCACGGGAAATGTTATCAAAAATGGAATTCCCGTGGCAATTGCAGGAGCTCCAAATGCTGGAAAATCGACACTCCTTAATGCATTGCTTAACGAAGAACGGGCTATAGTTTCAGACATTGCCGGAACAACCCGTGATGCCATTGAAGACGAACTCACCATCAAAGGAATTGGCTTTCGGTTTATAGATACCGCCGGAATAAGAGATACTGTGGACACTATTGAATCAATCGGTATTTCAAAAACCTATGAGAAAATCAATCAGGCGCGATTAGTATTGTTTTTATTTGATGCCAATGGATATGCAAATAACTTTACAGCGCTGGAAGTTGAAATCAACAAAATAAAAAATAAATATCCTCAAAAGAAAGTATTGCTAATCGCCAATAAAACCGATTTACTATCTGACAAAAGTATCCAAAAACTCACTAAAAAATTTCCTGATGCTATTTTAATCAGTGCTTTGAAGCAAGACGGTATCGAACAGCTCAAAGAGAAATTACTTTCACTCGTTAATACCGGTGTATTAACATCCGGTGATACCATTGTGACCAATGCAAGGCACTATGATAGCCTTAATAAGGCCCTTGAAGAAATCAAAAAAGTACAACTTGGTTTGCAAGAAAATTTAAGTGGTGATCTACTGGCAATTGACATACGCCAGGCACTCTTTTATTTTGGTGAGATTACCGGTCAAGTTACTAATGATGAGCTGCTTGGGAATATTTTTGCCAATTTCTGTATAGGGAAGTAATTACATTTCCCTTACTACCCTAAACCCTTCTTTTTCTTACTATTAGATGGTTTTTCTTTCCTTTATTTGTTGCTAATTTTCCTTTTTATTGCTTATATTTGTTTCTAATTTGTTGCTAATAGCAACAAATCTGTTGCTAACAACAGATTTTTTAGACCGTGGCGAAATGATGTTACATACAGATACATACTGATATTTCCAGATACCTCCAGTGACAGAAACAAGCCTAAAAAGATTATACAATGAGCAGCAACATCGAAATACGTAAAATTTGTCAAGATTGCGGAAATTCATTTATCGCCCGAACTACTGTAACCAAATTCTGTAGTCACAAATGCGCCTCGAGAAATTACAAAAAACGCAAGCGAGATGAGAAAATCCAGCAAGTGGCTCCAGTAAGTGTTCAACGAATGGAATTCAATCAAGAGCAATTAAAGGACAAGGACTTCTTAAGTATAGATGAAACCTGCAAATTATTAGGTACAAGCCGAATGACGATATATCGTCAGATTAAGAGCGGAAACATAAAAGCCGGAAAAATTGGGAGACGTACCATTATCCAGAGAACCGAAATCGATAAACTTTTTCAATAATGAAGGTAACACTAAGAAAACGCAATCAAGGTGGTAAAACCAGTTTATACTTGGATTATTACCACAAAGGTAAACGCAAAGCCGAATACCTTAAACTCTACCTTGACCCCGCGGCCAAAACCAAAGAAGCGAAAGAAGTCAACAAGAAGACCTTGCAGTTAGCAGAAACCATTCGGGCCCAGCGACAAATCGAAATCCAAAACGGTGTATATGGTTTCAGGGACAACGAAAAACTAAAAGCCAGCTTCACCAATTACATTGAGCTACTGACTGAAAAAAGAAAAGACAGCACCGGCAATTACGGCAATTGGGACAGTATGCTAAAGCACTTAAAATCCTACATTCCTTGGGATACTACTTTTTCGGAAGTAAACAGAGAGTTTGTCCAAGGCTTTAAAGAGTTCCTGGATAAGGAAGTAAAAACGAAAGGCAACCAAAGTCTTTCCCAAAACTCCAAATACTCATATTTCAATAAACTTAGAGCGGCATTGAAACAAGCTGTTAAAGACGGCATCATTCCCACCAATCCGGCAGAAGGAATTGATGGTTTTAAGCAAGGCGAACCTCAGCGCGAATTCCTAACCCTTGAAGAACTTCAAGCTGCGGTTAAAGCGGAATGTGAAATTCCACAAATGAAAACAGCTTTCATATTTTCTTGCTTAACTGGATTACGCTGGTCAGACATAAATAAACTACTTTGGTCAGAAGTTCAACACTCCAATGAAATGGGTTATTACATACGTTTCAGACAAAAGAAAACTAAAGGAGCAGAAACGCTTCCTATCTCCGCCCAAGCCTTCGGCTTGCTTGGAGAACGTCAAGATAAGGATGAAAGAGTATTCAAAGGGTTAAAATATTCAGCGTGGCATAATCTAAAATTACAGCAGTGGATGATGAAAGCCGGCATTTCCAAAACCATTACCTTTCATTGCGCTCGGCATACATACGCTACTTTACAACTTTCGGCAGGTACCGACATTTATACCGTATCAAAACTTCTTGGCCATAGAGAATTAAGAACCACACAGATTTACGCCAAGGTTATTGATGAAAAGAAGAAAGAAGCAGCTAACAAAATTCAACTTGACTTATAATGAGTGGTAATATTTTTTCATCCCTGGTGTCTATAACGAGAGGAATTCATAGAGACAATAAAACAGAGCACGAGTACACCTTGCTTTTAACTCATATAGATAAAGTGTCTTTGGCTTCCAATGCTGCTTTTGAAATAAAGTTCAAGCGTCCTTTGAACAGTAAAAAGGAATATTATCAGCAAGTAATCCGTAATGAAACAGAAAAAATAATACAGTCATTTCTTGAGGAATTTCCTTCTAATGCCATTATGGAAGAAAATAAATTCGCTTACGGTATCTTCGAAAACAAATTCACAAAATACTTACAAGACATCGCCTATTATATTGAAAACAGACAGATTGATGATGATTTAAGAACCGATGATAATTATATTATCCACTACCTAAAAATTTCCGCGCTCCGATTATATGCCGAACTGCAGGAGCAATACGGTCAATATTCAACCAATCCCGCTTACACTATTCCAGAATTAGCCGAAAAATATTTCAATGACCCTGATTTTGGAACTGACAGTATTTGTAAAAAGGAAAAGAAAAGTGTTTTAACTGTAGAAAAAGGTAGCTCCAAGACGATTAGAAATACAAAGACCTCCTTTAATTTCACAAAAACAGACACTTCCATTTTACTCAAAGTTCTCCAACAATTACAGCTGAAAATTGATTTGCTGAAAATTGAAACAAATGTTGAACAGCTATATCAACTTTTAATATCATCAGATTACAATCAGTTGGATTATAAAATTTATCTTGAATGTGAAACTACTCAATTCAGCTACATTGTTTCTCAGCTGAATCCTTTTTTCACCAATCTTAAACCCGCCTCAATTGAGCGCTCCAACAAGTTCATTACCCTAACTGGTGTACCGTTAAAAGCGAATAATCTCTACAAAAACAAAGTTCATAACACGAAAGAAAAGGAAGAGATTGATAAAAAAATCCAACAACTGCAATAATAAACAGTAAGAATAGTAAGAAATCTTACTGTTACCTTACCCTTAGCTTACACCCTTACTAAAATCGTCCCACTCTTTTTAAACCTTTGTCCTGTTCTTGAAACCCAAGAATGACAATTGGCCAATTGTCCATTTATCTATTCCAAAATATAATAGCAATGGACGAAATTTTAAAAAGACTCGAAATAATCGAGAAACACGTATTAGACCAGAACATCATTCTGAAGAATGTACTCAACTTCAATGAAGCTTGTAAGTACTTAGAATTATCACAATCCCACTTGTACAAACTTACAAGTGCCGGCAGTATTCCTCATTACAAACCCAACGGTAAAAAATTGTATTTCAACCGTGCAGAATTGGAAGAGTGGTTATTGCGTAACCGCAATACCACACAGGAGGAAATCGACAAGCAAGCAGCTAATTATCTTATCAAAAAAGGGAGGGTAAAGCTATGACAGAGATAATCGATTTGCTCTTGGCACTCTCCCAAGAGATTAAGGACCTAAAAACACGTATCGACATTACCAGGGCAACGAGAGTAGAACGCCTAAAAGATACGTGGATTGACAATCAGGACGTAATGCAAATGCTCCACATCAGTCAGCGCACCCTGCAAACGCTCCGGACGAATGGTACTATTCCCTTTAGCCGGATACGCGGTAAATTTTATTACAAAGTATCTGACATTGAGAAGCTTTTGCAAGACCATTACTATAACCCAAATTTCAAATGCGATGGAAATAAGTAAAGAAGCAATTCTAAACAAGACGCATTATGGGTTGAAAGTTTATGCCTACATCCTACGGCAGTATTATCCTGAATCAGTCCTTTCCCTAAAGGGAAGGGACTGCGGGATAACCCGAAACCCATTTAACGGCGGAAAGGACACATTACAAATTAATATTGTTGATAATGTTGCCCAACACTATGATACAGAACTAACCGATTTTAAAGGAGATATTTTTGAGTTTGCATCATATCACTTTAAAACATTAGAAGAACAGGATTTATTGATAAAATTGAATGAAGCACTGCATCTACGTATTGGTCAAAAGAACAGTTTTTACAATCAAGAAGAACTCCAACCTGCGGTTGATTTTCCCGAAATCGCAACACAGGCTTCGCCCGTGTTCAGCTATTTTCAAAAACCTGTATCCAATATAATCCCAAATCGGCAAGCCTCTTTGGTTGAGGTGTTCCACCTCATCAAAGGAGATGATTTTGCTTCGTGTACAAGTACACTTCGCAAAATTCAAGACGTGAAGAAAGCCCGAAAGTATAAGGCGTTTCATTTCGATTATGTGACCTTTTCTGGTTTATTTTCAAAACGGAACGATAAGAACCTTAAAAAGCATTCGGGACTTCTAACCATTGACTTTGACCACATTCCTGATATTTCCCACTTAAAAGAAAGTTTACTCCAGGATCAATACTTCGAAACCGAACTTCTTTTTACATCACCTTCCGGTGATGGTTTAAAATGGATTATTCCCGTAGAACTTACAAAAGTCAAACACCAGGATTTCTTTATAGCGGTCGCCAACTACATTCAACACACATACAACTTGGAGGTAGATAATTCCGGCAAGGACATTTCAAGAGCCTGTTTTTTGCCATACGACCCAAATGTTTTTATCAATCCAAAATATTTATAAAAAATGAGTAAAAAGACGTTTAATCCGTTGGAGTGGATGGAAAACACAAACCAACAGCAGCAACATACAGAACAGAGCCCACAACCAGTGACAGACAGTTATTCAGAAGTTGAAAAAATCATAAAAAATATTGAAGCAAATGATATTGATATTGCACCCAATTACAATGACTGGATAAATATAGGCTTCGCCTTTGCAGATGAATTTGGAGAAACTGGAAGAACTCTTTTTCACAGAGTCAGCCAATATTATACAGGCTACAATACGAAAGAGTGCGACAAGCAATTTGACAATTGCCTAAAGTCTAAAGGACAAGGAGTTTCCCTTAAAAGCTTCTTTTTTCTTGCCAAACAAGCTGGTGTCTCGATTGCTACGCAATCTTCACACACCAGTGCTTCCTCGCTTGCTAACCGCAAGCATCGGATAAATGAACAACAACAAAATTCTCATTCAGAAGAACGAACACGGGAAAAAATGCCAACGTTCCCAAAATCTCTATATCCTGAACTTCCTCAATTTCTACAACAGGTCGTTGCTATCGCAACTTCTGATGAAGAAAGGGATATTTTGCTGTTAGGTTCCCTGGTCGCAATCAGTGCCTGTTTACCAAAAGTCTATGGCATTTATGACGGTAAAAAAGTATTCTCCAATCTCTTTCTTTTCGTTACAGCCCAAGCTTCAGCAGGTAAGGGCCGTTTGGTGCATTGCCGCCAATTGGTAAATCCCATTCACAAAGAATTACGCGAAGAAGCCAAATTACATAAACAACATTACGAACTCGATTTAGCGGAATACAACGCCAAAAAAGGAAAAGAAGAAGGGGTTGAAAAACCTGCAAGACCTCCTGAAAAAATGCTCTTTATTCCTGCAAACAATAGTTCTACGGGAGCCTATCAGCTTTTAGGCGACAGCGATGGCAAAGGATTGATTTTTGAAACCGAAGGAGATACCTTAGCTCACGCTTTTAAAAGCGATTACGGCAATTACAGCGATGGTTTCAGAAAAGCCTTCCATCACGAAACAATTTCCTATTACCGCAGAACTGACCGCGAATTTGTGGACATTGAAAACCCGTGTCTTTCTACGGTGCTTTCGGGGACGCCAAAACAAGTTTCGGCATTGATACCCAATGCTGAAAACGGTTTATTTAGCCGTTTCATTTTTTACTATATGAATATAAATCCTGTTTGGAAAAATGTATTCGCGAGTACCACAGACAATGGTCTCGATGATTACTTTGAAACCTTAGGAAATGAGTTCTACGAACTGTATAAATTACTCAAAAGCAATGGAGAATTTCAATTCAATCTTACGGTTGACCAACAAGAACAATTCAATTCATTTTTTAGTAAAATACAAGGCAAATACATCACGCTACAAGGATTGGATTATATGGCCACCATCCGCAGATTAGGCTTAATCGCTTATAGGTTCTGTATGTTGTTTTCCGCTTTGCGGATACTGGAGACAGGAGATATTTCAAACAAATTGGTTTGTGAGGAAAGAGACTTTCAAGCTTCGCTTGAAATCATCAAGGTTTTAGTCATCCATTCCAGTAAAGTATTCAGCGAATTGCCCGAAGAAGAACAAAAGCCTTCCAGAAAAAATCGTAAAGAAAAATTCCTTCATAATCTTCCAGCCACGTTTAACAGACAGACATATTTAGAAGTTGCAAAGAATTTAAACATCCCCGCAAAAACCGCCGAAGGTTATATCACCCATTTTATAAAATCAAACCTCATTCACCGCGAACAACAGGATAATTATATCAATCTATCCATTGAGGAAAGCGAGGAAGTCGAGGAACCTAAGGATAATTAATCCTTGGTTTCCTCTATTTCCTGAAATCCTGATTCAACAATAGTTCAAGATTTCTTTGAATCGATTAAAAAATATTGTTATTTTGAGCAAGATTTAATCTTCAAGAAAAAAAAAGTCAAATGAAACAGGCAATTGGAGAATACCTCCGTGAACTACGCAAAGGCAAAGGTTTAACACTTACTCAAATGGGTGCTAAATTGGGAATGGATTCAGGAGCATTGAGTAAAGTAGAAAATAGTAAAAGGTTGTTGGATCCTCATTATCTTGAAACGATAGCAGAAATCTTTGAGTTAGATTTTGAAGAACTCAAAACTGAGTTTTTTGCCGAGAGAATCGCCTACGAACTCATTAACAACTCTTGCAACGAAGAAACTCTTAAACTTGCGGAAGAAAAGATAAAATACATTAAAACTAAATCAGCAACACAGGCTAAACTTAATATATAATATGCTATCACCTCCAACAGAATATATAGAGCATTTCGTAAGTGAACCAAGTTTAGACTTGTTCAGTTATTTAGATGAAAACAACTTAGAAGAAAATTCACTTTTAACATCTATTAAAAAAAATATAACATTCGAGTCAATAGCTCCCAATTGTTTATTAGGAAATGGAAACTGTAAAGATTTTCTTTCCTTCATAGCTTCCCATTCTGTGGACTTAATACTGACAGATCCACCTTATAATCTGGGTGAATTTATGCACAAAAGGAATACAAATCTTGTTAAGATGCGTAAAAATCAATTTGCGTATGCAGGATGGGATAACCTCTCACAAGATGAATGGGAAATTGAAATGGATAATTTCTTTAAGGAAAGTGCAAGAATACTTCGTAAGAGTGGTTCACTCTTATTATTTATGTCATTAATCAAAATAGAAACCATTATCAAACTTGCCACTAAATATGGGTTTTATTATAAAACAACTGGAATTTGGCATAAGACAAATCCGATGCCAAGAAATATGAATATCCATTTTGTAAACTCTACAGAAGCTTGGGTATATTTTGTCTACAAAGACACATCTGGAGTTTTTAACAATAAAGGTAAAATGGTTCACGATTTTTTTGAAACTTCGCTAACAACGGCCAAAGAAAAAAAGTTTGGGAAGCATCCTACTCAAAAACCGTTAAAATTAATGAAGCACTTTATAGAACATCTTTCTAATAAAAATGATGTGGTGTTAGACCCCTTTATGGGAAGCGGCTCTACAGGTGTAGCTGCAAATAGATTGAAACGTAAATTTATTGGCATAGAACTATCAGAAGAATATTATGAATTATCTAAATTGAGAATTATAAATGAGTAAATTAATTATAGCAGATTTATTCTCGGGTGTAGGTGGACTTTCGCAGGGTTTTATTTTACAAGGATTTGACGTTGAGTTTGCCATTGAATATGATAAGGATATTGCACTCTCATATCAAAAAAATCATCCATCAACCAAGATGTACAGTGAAGACATAAGTACGATTGATTTTGAAGCGTTGAAAAAAAACCACCCCAAGATAGATGTGGTTGTTGGGGGGCCACCCTGTCAAGGCTTTTCTCAAAAAGGAAAGCGACTGAGTGTTAATGATGACAGGAACTATATGTTCAAAAGATTCATCGATGCTGTAGAAGTCTTTAGACCCCGATATTTTGTCTTAGAAAATGTACCCAACATTTTAACTACTGCAAATGGCTTTTTTAAGAATGAAATTATCAAAGGGTTTGAAGATTTAGGGTATCAAGTCAATTCGAATGTATTGAATGCATCTGACTACGGTGTACCACAAAATAGAAGACGTGCTTTTTTTATAGGAGCTCTTGGAAAAGAAAAACTAAGTTTTCCGAAACCAAAGAATAAAAAAGTAACTGTTAAGGAAGCTATTTATGACCTACCTTTTATTAATTCTGGGGAAGGAACACAAAAATCTATCTATAAAGAATTAGCCACAACCAATTTCCAAAGGAAACTTCGCAATGGCTCAAAAGTATTGCACAATCACGTGGCTACAAACCATTCAAAAGTTGCTTTAGAAAGACTAAGCCTTATTCCTAAAGGAAAGGGAAGAGAAGTATTACCACCAGAACATCGAACTAAATCGATATATAGCGGTACTTGGTCGAGATTAAAAGAAGACGATATTGCTGCAACAATTACAACCAGATTTGACACCCCTTCTTCTGGTTTGTTCACACATCCTATTCTTGATAGATGTCTTACCGTCAGAGAAGCAGCACGCATACAATCCTTTCCAGATAATTTTGTCTTTTATGGTTCTAAAACCAATCAAATGAAACAAGTAGGTAATGCAGTTCCGCCATTACTGGCTGCTGAAATTGCAAATATTATTAAATTAGACTATCAAACTACCTATGCAACTACCAAATAGTGTTACACCTCGTGAAGAACTTAATCTTCGATTAGGAATAAAATGTTCCCTACCTAAGAGCAATCAGCTTTTTGCAGGTCTTTATGCAATTTATGCAGCATCTGATGTTAGTAGCCTGGTATACGCTGATGAATATAACAATGCCGGGAAAATAGCTATTAAATTGAAAACTATCCTGGAAGAGCCAATTACGGAATTTTTCCGAGAACAATTAGATGAAGCAGATATAGAAGAAGCTGTTTTAATTTCTAATTTAAATAATACACCACTTTTCAAACAACATTTAGAATCTTTACAAGTCGCTTTACAACTATATTGGAAGCTTGGTGAGATAAATTTTACTGCAGACCGAGGAAATACCGCTGAAAGAACTGGTGGCGAACGATATAGCAAGCGGTTAAATTTCTCTACTAATCTCGATATTATAGATGTGGTGTTCAAGGGTGACCTTATCAATGTAGATGCAACTGCAAAAAACTTTCTTTTCAACCAAATAACCGGCAGTAATTTAGAAACAGGTGAGACTGAAAAAAAGATCTCAAAAATGTTAACTGCATTTTCAGAAGAAGCTACTTTTAAGATAAGACAAAATGGTCAGGAAACTATCTTTCAACAGGAAGGAATATATGCACATTTAAGTGAAGGTCGAAAGGTAGTTGGAAGAGATGAAAAAGAGGATGTAGGTCCCTTAAGAGTTTTAAATAGTGTTGTAAAAGACAATTTACATTTTTACTTGCGATATGATGATAATGACTTTGTTCTAAAGGATGCTGCGAATGAAGAAAGCATTTCTAAATATTATGATCGAGTAAACACTTCGCTAAATCTTTCTCCAAAACAAACGTCAATTATTATAGACAATGCACCAGTTAATACCGATGATTGTATTCCATTAAACCCATCAAAAAATATGAACAACATAATTTTCTACGGAGCACCAGGAACAGGAAAATCCTATAAACTTGACCAAATACTTAAAAGTGTTCCGCAAGAGCAAAAGGAACGTATCACCTTCCATCCCGATTTTGATTATGCATCATTTGTAGGTGGTTATAAGCCGGTTTCTGTGAAGAAAGTGGATGGAAGTTTTGACATCCAATACAAATTCGTACCACAGGCCTTTGCGAACATCTATGTAAAAGCGTGGCAAGACATTGAAAGTGAGAATAAGTATTATTTGGCAATTGAAGAAATTAATCGCGGCAACTGTGCGGAAATTTTTGGAGATATATTTCAACTTTTAGACCGTGATGCTAATTATACGGTTACACCATCTGAGGAGTTTCAAAAGCATTTAGAAGAAGAATTGGGAGCAGGCCACGATGGGCTTAAAGACGGACTAAAATTGCCAAAAAATTTATACATATATGCCACGATGAACACGTCAGACCAATCACTATTCCCTATGGACAGTGCATTTAAAAGACGGTGGGATTGGGAGTACATACCTATTTGCTATGACGAGACGACAGAAGAAGGTAAACCGAATCCATCCTTTTCCTATTCCGTACAGCTTGATGACAATAGAAGTTTTAGCTGGAATGATTTTATTTCAAAAATAAATACGGAACATATTCAAAACCAGCCAACACTTGGTATGGACAAATGTATCGGCAATTATTTCATTAAGCCCAACGCAGATGGTGTAATCACTTTGGAAGCCTTTGTAAATAAAGTCCTGTTCTACCTCTGGAATGATGTATTTAAAGATGAAAAAAATGATGTATTTGCCGAAAATGAAGCTTATGAAAGTTATTTCCCTATAAAATCTAATGGCTTAGACAAACTTATAGCATTACTTAAGCGCATTGATGTAGAAATAGAAGAACACCCACAAAACGGTCAAGAAGAACAACAAGATGAAGTTATTAATTGAGGAACAAGAATATCCGGTTAAGCAGCTGGAAACCCTCTTTGACGACTTCAAATTCTATAAACAGACTGGAAACAAAGGAGTAATCAAATCGGTTGGATACTACCACTCTTATAAAAATAACGAATTGGTATTTATGTTACCAAAGGTTTTTATGAAAGATGGAACGACTACCATATTTGGTTTAAATTCACAGGAGTTATACGATACGCTTAAGGATACTTCCGTCAAACACGACCGGGACCTACAATGGTTGCGCGAACTATCCATATATTTTTACAATAGTCTTATTGAATACAACCGCAGATGGGAAAAGAACAGCCTGCTCAATCCATCTAAAACTTTTGAACTAAACACAAATATTGGCAGCAATAACTATTCATATCTCGACATTGTTTTAGCCTTTACAAATTTCTATAAAAGGAACAAAAACTTCATCTTACAGCACCACATTGAGCAGGTAACCAATAAGATAACGAAGCCAAAATGGGAAAGAACGGTGCGTAAGGCATTACCATTGATGACTGCATCTGGTACGCCAGTTTATTTAGGTATTCGCAATAAAAAGAAAGTGCGCAATTTAGAAGAAGAACTGATTACCTACTACTTCTCAATTCTCAATAAACTCAATAACGCACATCAGCTTAATCTAAAGATTGATAAGTCTTATAAACTTATAACTGGTTACAAATTTGACCAACTCTGCTTAGATGAGTATGGATTGACCAAGTTGCGTAAAATTAAATATCGGTATTTCAATGATACGCTCAGAAGAATGTATCAGCTATGCGAACTTTATTTTTCCAATAACAGTAAGGCGAGTAGTAAAAAGGACAAAGAAGAATATCTCTGCGTGAATAACTACAACATCATATTTGAAGATATGATTGACAAATTGTTTACTGATACAGCAGCAAACGATGAATCCATACAGCACCTAAAGAAGAATCAGGATGGGAAGCTCATAGACCATATTTATGAAGACCAATCCATTATTGACCGCAGCAATATCTTTTTCATAGGTGATTCTAAATATTACAAGCCTAACAATGAAGCAGGTAGTCTATCCAAGTACAAACAGATCACTTACGCCAAGAATATTATCCAGTACAATATCGATTTATGGAATAAAGAAAATAGGTTTTATAATGACCAAATAGTTTATCGCGATGACTTGACGGAAGGTTATAATATTACTCCTAATTTTTTTATCTATGGTCATATAACGGCCAAAGACGATTTTACTAATCATCAAATAGAACCTAAATCAGATAAACCGCGGTGCTCATACCATTGGCAACATAGACTTTTCGACCGCGATACTCTGTTTGTACATCAATATTCTATCAACTTTCTTTTTGTTCTAAAAGCATATTCGGCATACAGTCCAGCCAATTTAAAAAAGTTCCAACTGGAAGTGAAAAATATTTTCAGAAGTGGATTTATAGACTACTTCAATGACCCTGAATTAAGTCAATTCACGTTCTATCAGTCCAACATTGACGGCAAGCAAAAGGATGATTACATAAAAGACAACTTTAAAACACTCAACGGTAAATGTATCACAACCATTGATGGTAAATTGATTATTGCAAAACACGCAAAAGATGTAATCTTAGAAGGTTTTATAAAAGAGAATGCGGTACATTTTGAACTTATTGAAACTCTTCCTATAAAAAATTAAATTACTTCAGATATGGCCACCGAAGAACAAAAAGCAATGCAAGTAGAAAACTTTCTAAATAGAGCCTACAAGTTGGACAGGCGTATAAAGAGACCTTCCAAAGGAGAATATTACTCACTCACCAGTGCGGAACAAGATGGGAATGCTCAAAAAGAATTGGATGTTTTAAAAAAAAGAATAGAACAAGCCATTGACATTTTTTTCAAACAAAGGTTAGATTATAATATCGACGAACACCTGAGATTGTTGCTATCGCAAAATGCAAGTGCTAAAAATAGTAACGACATCACTAATGTGGTAGATAAAGGGTTGCTACTTACCGAACAATTTAAATAATAAAATGCGTAACCGCATATACCGATATCCTATGTAGAACAACAAAAACCTCCAACCAATGCAAGAACACATCAAATTAAACGCCCTAAACTTCAATTGGCCCCGCCGGCTATTGACCTTTTACGTATCGCTCCAGAAATCGGAAGGAGACGACACGATATATTATAAGAAGTTTCCAAAAAGTATTTCTGAGGTGTTCAGCAAGATAGAATTGGAAGGAGTAACCGAAATTTACACCACATTTACAAACCCTAAAGATGGATTTAAACCCCTTAAAATTGACTTCAATAATGCCAATTTAAGTTTGTATAAACAATACCTGAATGCCCAAATCAGGAAATATTTTGATAATCTAAATATTATTAATCGGAAGAACCGTATCATCAAAGACAGGCAAGTTTGGTTACTAAATCAAGAATATCACAAGGACTATCATTGCTATGATAAATTTTCCATAAAAGTACAGATTGCAGAAATCTCAGACTATCCGGAATTAATAATCTCCTTTGATGGCACATCAAAAGTTTTAAAAAAATCGGTACAAGAAATTGAAAGTTCGCAACTCGTTAAAACAGCGGTTTATAGAAATCAAATTATAAATTTTCAGATGAACCGAGACACTACTGAAAAAGAAGCTTTCTTTAACAGTCTCATCCTAAATGAAATTTACCCAGTTCTTAATGGAAACTTGCAAAAAGAATTGGGTATACCCTTTCAGATTAAAAAAATAAAAAACCGATACACTGCCTATCTGGAAAAAATCCAAAAGTTCACCAAGGAATACTTATTTACCGAAGCCTTCAAACAAATATGCGATTTGAGAAGTGAGGAATTTATTGATGCCCCAATAAATCGTATTGGTCATATCCCAAAAGAGAAAGCCTTATTAGAGTATGGTAAAGACAATTTTGGCAATAAACAAACCGGAATCTCTCCAAAACTCGAATTAAGGAATTATCGCCCCTATTCCCGACCTCCTAACCAAAATATCAAGTTTTTCTTTATCTATCACGCAGAACATAAACCTCTTATCAGAAAATTATGGGACTATTTAAAAAAAGGAACTGGTTATTCATACAAGGGATTGAAAGAGTTTATAGATATTCCCGTCAATTCTGAGCCAGATAATTTTATAGAATTCACGAATAAAGAAAACCCTCTTCCCCAAATAGAACAAAGCCTTTACGAATTGCAGTGGGATAAATCAGTGGCTTATCTGGCATTTTATATTAGCCCCTACACCCGATTTGAATCCAACCCACAATTAAAGAATATTTATTATCGTATAAAAGAATTGTTCTTGGACGAGAACATTATGACCCAGGTTATAGATTTTGAGGATTTACAGCGCAACATTTCGGACTATCAATGGCACTTAAACAATATATCCTTAGCCATACACGCCAAACTGGGAGGAAAACCTTGGAAACTGGCCGTCACCGATAAAAAGGAGTTGATTATTGGTGTTGGAGCCTTTACCAATTTAGACCATAAGCATAGATATGTTGCAAGTGCATTTAGCTTCCAAAATAACGGCATCTTCAACAAGTTCGATTGTTTTTCCAAAGACCAGACAGAACAATTAGCAGGCAGTATATCCAAAGCTATACGTACTTTTTTTAACCAATCCGAAGCCGATAAAATTGTCATTCATTTCTATAAAGAAATGAGCAAGGAGGAATTAGACCCCATTCTACGGGTTATGAGCAAACTTAAACTTGAGAATAAGCCAATTTATATTTTAAACATCAATAAGACAGAAACCAAAGACATTATAGCCTATGACATTGATTCTGATAGTTTGATGCCATATTCCGGAACTTTCATCCGTTTAGGAGAACGAAATTTCCTGTTGTTTAATAATGGCCGCTTTGAAGAGGAAAAATTTTATCCTTCAGACGGTTATCCCTTCCCTATAAAGATTGGTTTAAGCAGTCCTACCCCAGATGCTTTCGAAGACGACAACGTCATTACAGAATTACTGACGCAGGCATTCCAATTCAGTAGATTATATTGGAAATCTCTAAAACCCCAAAACGTACCCATCACTATAAAATATCCCGCAATGGTTGCACAGTTAGTACCACGCTTCCAAACCGGTATCGAAGATGAATCAAAAGATAAACTATGGTTTTTATAAGCCTAAAAACATAAAATACAATCGAAATCTGTCGGCCAAAAAAACTTGCCAATAACAATAAAATATCTTGAAATAGTTGCAGAAATACTCCCACACTTTGACGGTAACTAAATACCTGAATTTGGACAAGATAACCTTTGGGTTCTGTAGCTTGTTTATTAATATTCAATGAAAAAACTTAAACCAAAATATAAAAGGTATCTACAAATGCGCAGTAGACGCCAGATGAAAAACAAAAAACGAAGTGGCAACCCTCGTTCATTACGTCAATCAACCTCTGGTTTAATTCCCCGTAATCATACACTTAGCTTTATAGACGTACCTACTCCCATAATCTTTAAACTTCAATATGAACATTGTGAAGAAGTTATTAGTTATATTAATAAAATCAAAGGTATTGGAAGAAGCGGTAGACATATGAATATTATAATGGATGATATTATTGATATTGGCGAAGGCGCAATATCAATGTTACTTTCTGTTATGGAAGAACTTGTTAGGAAAGGCATCATATTTACAGGCACTAAACCAAAACAACCAATACCAAGAGGGATTTTAGAGAAATCGGGTTTCTTTAAATTTGTAAAAGGTAAGGTTGATGAAAGCAACAGTACAACTAAAAATACAATTTTAAATACTGGTGATAATCAAACCCCGCAATCGGATTTAGCTGAAGAAATTATTAAATCAATGGAGACTATTTGGGGGCAAAAAGGCAGAAGTCCTTCCATTTATAGCTGTGTATTTGAAATGATGAGAAATGCTTGTGACCACGCTTTTAAAAATGAGAATCAAATTAGATGGCATTTTGCATTAAGTCATTCCGAAAATGACAATTTGGTTAAGTTTTCTTTTGTAGACAATGGCAAAGGAATAATAAGAACATTTACGGAAGGGATTTTGAAAAATTTCTTAAATTTATTCAATGACAATCTTGACATAATAGAAACAGCATTTATGAATGGTATTGACTCTCGTACTGGTTTATCGTGGAGAGGCAAAGGTCTCCCTACAATATATGAGAACTATGATGATGGTCATTTGAATAATCTTGTTGTCATTTCTAATAATGTTTATATAGATTTTGATAGAAAAATTAGGCACAAACTTAAGAACTCCTTCTCAGGCACATATTATTATTGGAAAGTTGACCAAAGTTGTACAAAAGAGTGTTTTGAAATTAAGAATTAAAAAAAATGGTAGAAATAAATATATACGAGGATTTTACTGATACTCCTGGAGCAAGAACTTATGAGGATGGGGAATTTTCTGGACAAGAGTTTTTTGATAAATTATTGTTGCCCAAATATGAAGAAGCAGTAAATAAAAATGAAAAACTACAAATAAATCTGGATGGTACTAATGGCTATGCAAGTTCATTTTTAAATGAAGCATTTAGTCGATTAGGTAATAAATTTAATCCAGAAACTGTATGGAATAATTTAATTCTAATTTCAAACGAAGTTCCAAAATACATTGATAAAGTAAAAGATTCCATTTATGAAAAAAGGAAGTAATATTTTTATCAACCTGATATTCTTTCTTGGTGGTTGTCTAATAACTTATTTTGCTCTTCAATATTCCTACTTTAATATTAATACAGAAGTAAATGTAGTTGAGACTTTATTAAGTCTAATCATAGCATTAATTGGTTTATATATAGCCGTTTCCATTCAGAAGAAGTATAACAAAAACCAAAGTCTTCACTCTATTGTTCAAAGCAAAATGGATAGTATTTGGAGTGGTTTTTCAATCTTTGATAATCAATTGAATGATCAAAACACTATTCAACTTAAAATTGTAACAAAATCTTTCAAGAGTTTATACAAAGAACTTAACAACCTAAAAATAGTATTTACCACATTTAATTTGAATGCTACTTGTATTAATAAATTAGAAAAAAGTATGGAAGCATTTGACACTTTAATTACAAGTGATTTGCCAATTTCCAATAACGTTATTAAACTTTCAAATCACAAAACTGTTATTAAAGACCAGTCAAATTTAATTCATCAAGATATAGTTAATTCTCTGAAAGAAATAAACGATATCCTTTAAGCCACCCCACACCCATTTGCTTCCAGTCGGTTCTTTTCGTTCGTTCGTGCCTCACTCCCTACAATCACCCACTTCCAGCATCGCGCAGCAAGAGTAGCCCACCATTCATTTCCGTTGCACTACAATTCATTCAGGGCCACACTTGCTATTTCAACTCCTGAGTATCATTATAATTGCACAACCTTTGCACGTAATTATTTGTACATTTGTAGAAA